>ERZ808240.29-NODE-29-length-180374-cov-6.284402_pt1 | contig 180374 bp, 122 predicted proteins | sample MGYA00521084_ERZ808240 | MGnify/ENA primary metagenome ERZ808240 (study PRJEB31516, sample SAMN03275571) | gut metagenome | biome: mammalia-associated habitat; material: feces | host: Papio cynocephalus | place: Kenya | collected 2012-08-06 ...
GCGGGCGAGCCGCCTTTTCTGCCCCCCGGCGCAAGGAGCGGGCGAGCCGCTTTTTTCTGCCGCCCGACGCAAGGAGCGGGCGAGCCGCCTTTTCTGCCCCCCGGCGCAAGGAGCGGGCGAGCCGCTTTTTCTGCCCCCGGCGCAAGGGACGGGCGAGCCGCCTTTTCTGCCCCCCGGCGCAAGGAGCGGGCGAGCCGCTTTTTCTGCCCCCGGCGCAAGGGACGGCAATTTTCCGATCCCATGCGCCCCACGACAAAAAAGCACTTGACAAAATGGCACACATGGGGTATGATGCCTTTGTAACGTTAACGTTAACATTGCAAAAGCATCAAGAAATTTGTGGCTATTATTTCATCCACGGAGGTGTCATATGAGACGACTGCGTAACCGAAAACGGCTGTGGTGCTTATGTCTGGCGGGGATACTGGGGCTCACCGGTCTGACCGCCTGCAGCAAATCCAAGCCGACCGAAAGCTATCCGGACAATTCGATTTCCTATGAGGAGGGATCGCTCGTGACATCCGATCTGACTTCATCAACGCCCGATGCATCGACCGCACCGGCCGTCGACGCCACCACCACACGCAAGCCCACGACCAGCCGGGATTCCGGGGCAAAGAACACATCGACGCCTGTCTCCAACACCACCACGACCACAACGCCGTCGGCCAATCTGCCCAAGACGCCCGCTCCCGCCACGGAAAAGGACGCGCTGTCCAACAGCCTGTATGCGCTCACGGTGGCTAAAAAGCTGACCGTCGGTTATATCGGCGGCTCTGTGACCGTCGGCACCGGCGCCACCTTTGAAAACACCGGCAGCTGGCGGGCCATCACCACCCAGTGGCTGAAATCCACCTATCCCAACGCCCAGATCACCGAGGGCAACGCCGCCATCGGCGCCACCGGCTCGCTGCACGGCGCCTGCCGGGTGCAGCACCAGCTGCTGAAGCCCTATAACCCGGATCTGGTCTTTGTGGAATTTTCCATCAACGACCGGTATCAGGGCTATACCCAGGATCAGAGCGAGCGGTATATGGAGTCGCTGGTGCGAATGGTGCGGGAGCACAATCCGTATGCCGACATTGTGCTGGTCTATGTCACCGATGCGGGACAAAAAACCAGCGACACCGACGCTATCTATGCGTTCAACACCGTGGCGACCCGGTATCACCTGCCGGTGCTGGATGTAGGGAAAGCCCTGTATACGCGGGAGGCGAACCCCGACGGCTGCTTCAAGGACGGCGTTCATCCCAACGACCAGGGATATGCCTGCTATGCACGCTATGTGCAGGAATTCTTGCAGCAGTATCTCACCGGCGGCACCACCCGGAAAGCCCACGAAATGCCGGCGGCGGGACGCAGCGATCTGCTGATGAACCCCACCTATTACAGCGCGGAGGATATTGCCAAAGCGAATCCCGGCACTGAGGAGGGGCTGATGGATACCGGGCTGGAGATCATCGACACCGCCACATTGAACCTGTCGTTCTCCGGGAAAACGGTGGTGATGTGCTGGCAAACAAAAGGCGGTTCCATCTACGGGACACTGGACGGGCAGTCCCGCCGGAAGATCCTCAATGTCAACGGAGACGGCACCCAGCGGATCATCCTGGAGAATCTGGCTGCAGGCAACCATCAGCTGAAGCTGGAGGTCAAAGGCACCATGCAACCAGTCGTCATCCAGCGCATCTACACCTTCCAATAATCCCCTCCGGCTGCGCGCCATCTCCCTTGACGCACAGCGATATGGCGGGGGCGGCAGAGTGACTCTGCCGCCCCCGCTTTTTTTGCACAGACTCCCGCCCGCGTCGCAGGTCGCCGACAAAAAGCAGGACCCGGAGCCATCGCTCCGGGTCCTGCTCATGTGGTTCAGCAATAGGCATACAGCCGTCCGTCCCGGGGGAAAGAGTCCTCCTCCGGTATACCCTCGCACCGGAACCACACCGCCATCGCCGCATCCGTAGGGTTCTCCAAGCGGTTGCACCAGCGATAGTAGGGGATCAGCTGCACCGGGGTGCCGTCAGCCGCCGCAACGGTCACAGTCTCATCGGCCGGACCGGTTCCCGTCACCGTCTGCGGCGGCTGCGCCGCCAGCGTGAAGTCCACCCGTCCGCCGTTGTCCACCCCCTCGGCGCACAGCAACACCGGGCCGTGGAGCACCGCCACCTGCCCCCGCGTCTCCTGTGCCAGCGGATTGGCGCGTACATACCGCACAGAGGCGGTATAGGACAGGAGGAGCGGCGTTTCTGCCGTCCACACGCCCTCGACCACCGCATAGCCCTGTTCCATCCGGTAAGGCAACGGTGCGCCGCCGCAGGACAGCGCAAAATCCTCCGCATAGAACGGCACCCGGATATGCACCTCCAGCGGCCGTCCCTTGGAGTCGATGTGCAGCTGCTGTCCCTGCTGCTCCACAGTGAAGCGCTCCGCTTCCAGACGGCTGCCGATCCACAGATTCACCATCAGCGACCGCTCCGTATACCCATAAATATAGGAACCCAGCGCCGCCATAAACTTGAGCATCATGGGCGGGCAGCAGGGGCACATATGCCAATCCCACCGCCGCACCGTGCCGTCGCTGACCAGCGGATTCTCATAGAAGAAATGCTTGAAATCCTCCCCCACCGACGCCAGAATGTTATTGTACAGGGACAATTCAAAGCAATCGTAGTATTTGGCATCCGGATCCAGGCGGTGCATTTCGCCGTTCCAGAAAGCCAGCGCCACCGCGGCGCAGGTCTCCAAGTAGGCATCGTGCGGCAGCACATAGTCCTCGGCAAAGCCCTCGATATCGTGCCGGGCGCCGATGCCGCCGCTGATATGCAGCTTGCGGTGCACCACGCTGTCCCAGAGAGTGTGCAGCGCCGCCTCATAGTCAGGGCGCTCCCGCTCCTGCGCCACCGCCGCTGAACCGATATAGCACAGCATCGCCCGCACCGCGTGTCCCAGCGCCTCCGTCTGCCGGGCAAAAGGCGCGTGATCCTGATTGTATTCCGGGGCAAAGCCCTCCCACTGTGGACGGTGCGCCCGGTTTCCACGGTCATCCTGCCAGAACTCGACGATATCCAGATACGCCTGCGCATCCACCCCATGCTCTGCGGCAAAGGACTGCAGCTCCTCATGATCCCGGAACAGACGGTACAGCTTGACAAACGCTTCCTCCGGCATGGAATGGCCGGGCACCAGCGGCAGCTTTGGTTCCGGGCCGATCTCCCGCACCACGCAGTTGGCCGCCCGCACGGCGCTGTACAGCAGTGCGGTCTTGCCGGTCGCCAGATAATGGCTGACGGCCGCCTCGATCAGTGCGCCGTGATTATAGAGATCGTGCTGCAGGATCAGGTTGCCCCCGTTCAGACCCCAGCGCTGCTGCGGTCGATCCAGCATGGTACCGGAACTGAGAAAGCCGTCGGATGTATCCGAGGCTTTCCGGATGGTCTCCGCCAATTTATCCAGATAGGCGTCCAGCATCGGATCGTATTCCTGCGCAAGAAAATCTGCCGCCGCCCGTATGACCTCATACAGCAGCCCGTCCCAGAAGGCCAGTCCCTCAAATTTTACCTCCTGCTTTTCACCGACATGGATGAGATTCCGCTCATAGCCGGAATCGTCCATCCTCCGGAACACATACGGCAGCATGATATGCCGAGTCTTCTCCAGATAAGGGCTCCAGAACGCGTCACAGATGGTCACATCCCCCACGGCGGGGCGCTGATACGGTTGCTGCATGGCACTGTCTCCTTTTTTCTGCAAGTGTGTTTTTACGATATTCTTGACCTTTGCACAAATCCATAGTATCATAGAAAGCGGCGAAAAGTAAACCGTCACTTCTTTATAAAAGGTGTGGAAATCCTATATGTTGCCAGCCGATCGTTTCACCTGCCCCTCCGCCCATTTTCTGTCCGCCGGACGGTTCGTTTCCCGCAATGGTTCCCCCCATTCCCGCCGCTGTCTGCCGGAGACCGTGCTGCTGGTGGGCTATGCGGGGGAAATGCCCATCCGGCAGGGAGAACGGGACTATATTCTCCGCCGCGGTGAATATTTGCTGCTGCAGCCCGACGAGCTGCACGGGGGCACCGCCCCCGTTGCCGACGGACAGTCCCATTTCTGGTGCCACTTCCTGCCCGAAACGCCGCCCCCGTTGCCGGAATACGGGGCGCTGCAGGACCCGGAGCGGCTGTTTGTGCTGTTCCGCCAGCTCATCGACACCGCCTATCGGCACGAGCTGACCCCCACGCTGCGGCAATCCCTCTGCGACCGCTATACGGAAATCCTCTTATGCGAGCTGGCCGCTGCCAACGCTGCCGCTCCGGAGCCGGATGCACGGCATCGCAAACGTCAGGCGCTGGTGCAGGCCATCCGGGCCTGGGTGGAGGAAAACCGACAGAACGAGCTGTCTGTCCGACGGCTGGCCGCCGCCATGCAGTACAACCCCGACTATCTGACCCAGGTTTTTAAGGCGGAGACCGGCGAGCCGCTGCGGCATTATATGATCGGCTGCCGTCTGCGGGAAGCCAGACGTCTGCTGCTCAACACCGACCTGCATATAGCGGAGATCGCCGATCAGGTGGGATTTCAGGACGTGAAGCACTTTATGAAAACCTTCAAGCAATGGGAAAACGTCACCCCCACCGCCTACCGTCAGACCCACTACCGCACCCATATCAACATCGAATAGCGCACAAAAACCCATAGCCGGAGGTTATCCACAGAGAAAATCCCGCCAGACGTTGTCTGACGGGATTTTTTCGCCTATCGGCGATTATTTCACCCGGATCACATTCCAGGAGAGCGGCGGCAGCGTGGCGTGCAGCCGCCCCTCCTCCAGCACCGGCGCCGCCAACGTCCGGGGGTGCACCCGATCCGGCTGTTCCGGCGTGTTGGTATCCTTGGGCGAATCGGACGTCATAGTCTCATGGGTGGCGCTGTGCGCCCCCGCCCCCAGCAACGCCGCCAGATCCGTTTCCAGCGGCAGGGACTCCTGCTCCAGACGGTTGATGGCGAAGACGACGATCTCTCCCGCCTCATTCTTCACAGCAGCGGCGTCGATCGCGGACACCTCGCCGAACTGCCGGCAGGTATAGGTGGGCGCATCCACCCGGATGTCATACACCAGCCCGCGGCCATGCACCGAAATATCCCGGTAGGGATAGAAGATGGTCTGACGCCATACGCCGCCGCCCTTGACGGTCATAATGGGCGCGATGATGTTCACCAGCTGCGCCAGGCAGCCGATCTTCACCCGGTCGCAATGGCGCAGCATCGCCAGCAGCATACCGCCCGCCACCAGCGCATCCTCCATGGAATACCGCTCCTCCAGGATGGGCGGCGCCACCGTCCAGGGCTCCACCGGCTGGTCGCTGGTGTGATACCACACATTCCATTCGTCGAAGGACAGCATCATCTTCTTATCGCTGTGCTTCTTCGCCTGCACATAGTCGCAGACCGCCGTCACCTCCCGGATGCGCGCCTCCGTAGTGAGAGGAGCAGCCAGATAGGAGGGGGTGTCCTCCGCCCGGTTATCCAGATACTGGTGCAGCGAGATATAATCCACCCAGTCATAGGCGTGCTCCAGCACCGTCTGTTCCCAGGAGAGATAGGTGGGCAAACCGGAGGTGGAGCTGCCGCACAGCACCGTCTCGATGGTGGGATCCACCCACTTCATCAGTTTGGATGCTTCCTCCGCCAGACGACCGTACTCGTGGGCCTCTTTATGTCCGATCTGCCAGAAGCCGTCCATCTCGTTGCCCAGGCACCACAGCTTGACGCCATAGGGCTTTTCCCGCCCGTTTTGGCGGCGACGGTCGCTATACGCAGTACCGCCGGCAAAGTTGCAGTATTCCACCAGATTTTTGGCATCCTGCAAGCCTGCCAGCCCCAGATTCACCGCCATCATCGGCTGGACGCCCATCCGCTCGCAGTATTGCAGAAATTCGTCGGTGCCCACCTCGTTCGGCTCAATGGCGCGCCAGGCAAAATCCGCCCGGTGGGGCCGCTGCTCCCGAGGGCCGATGCCGTCCTCCCACAGATAGCCGGACACGAAATTGCCGCCGGGATACCGGATCAGCGGCACCCGCAGCTCACGGATCAGCTCCTGCACATCCCCCCGGAACCCCTCGGCGTCCGCCGTCGGATGGCCCGGCTCATAGATGCCGGAATACACCGCCCGTCCCATCTGCTCAATGAACGAACCGAACAGCCGGGGGTCGGTTTCCCCGACGGTAAATGCCGGGGCAATGGTCAGCACCGCTTTGGGCGCATGGGAATTTTCACTCATATTGCTTCTCCTTTTACGCTGCCCGTCCGGGGGTCCCCCCGGACGGGCTTATGCGTGTTACGGTTGTTTTTTGCGCTTCATTTTGGGATACAGCACCGCGACGGCCACCAGCACCAGACTGACGGCGCTGACCGCTGCATAAGCGACGGTATGGGTCCGCTCTCCGGTGCCCACCTGACCGCTGTTGCCGCCGTTGTTCCAGCCGCCGTTGCTGCCGTTCTGGGGATTGGGATCCACCGTATGGTCGGCATCGTACTGGCTGTTATCCCGCTCAAAGGTGAAGTTCACATTGGGATCCCGGGGATCCTCCTGCTCCGGCACCTCGATGATCTTATCCTTCCAGATGCTCCGATCCAGCTCGGAGACCTCAAAGTTCAGCTTCTTTTTCACTGCGCCGGGATTGGTGCCGTTGAGGAACCAGCCCGCCATCGTGCCGCCACCCCGCTGGAAGTTGGGGTTGTCGAACAGGTTTTCATCCGACCCCTGCTTTGTCAGAGACAGATTCCACACATAGCTGTCGCCGTAGTAGCCCGGCGTGATGCCGAACCACAGGAACACCGTATCGGTGGCCGCATCATACTGCGCCTGCTGCTTCTGCTCCTCGGTCATCTCGCCCATATAGGTGCCGTGACCCTGCTGCTCGCCCACCCGGAAGGTGACGACCATCTTGCCCTCTATATAGTGCGCCATGAGGGTCTGCACCACCGGCTGATCCATCCTCGTCAGCGGACTGATGCGCGCCAGCGCCGTGGTGGTGCGCTCGGTATAATAGTTATAGGAGAAGGTGTAGACATCCCCCATCTTCACCCGGAATGCCTGCCCGAAATAGATCCAGTTGCCGGTTCCCTCTACATAATCGTCCGCTTTCAGCACGTTACCCGCGCCGGGGAGCTTGATCATATAGGTTTTGCCATCGTCGGGATCCTCCGTGACGAACAGGCTTTCATCATACTCGATCGCCGAGCAGACGCCCTTGGGATCCGGGGCGGCATCCTGACCGAACCACCCGCTGAATGCGTAATTCCAGTTCTTCAGGCTGCCGTTCTTAAAATTGGGATTCGGCAGCAGATTCGTGCCGTCGCCGCCCACCTTGACCAGCTTGAAGTTCCACGCATAGATGAAGCCGTCCAGCACCTGTCCGTGCAGATCAATACCCATCGTCATGCGCCCGCCGTTGGATTCGTCGGCAGTATACTCCCGCGTCACCTTCGCCGTCTTTTTGGCGCCGGTGGCCAGATGGTCGCCTGCCATCTTGGCATTCTGCCAAAACTCCCACGAAACAGAGTAGATATTGGTGCCCGATCCGGTGAGAGCCGTGCTGTAATAGTCAAAGGAGAACTCATAGGTCCCGCTCTCCAGACCCGTTACCGAGGTGAAGAACGGACGCTCGGTCGTGGCATCCGCATCCTTGCGCAGATCCATCTTCAGCATATAGGTCTTGCCGTCGTCCTCCTCGCCGGGAGAAACAAACAGGCTCTCGTCGTATTCCACAGCGGAGCAAACGCCGTTGGGGTCTGCCGCCGCCTCCTGCTCATACCAGCCGGTGTACGCATAGTTCCAGTTCTTCAGGCTGCCATTCTTAAAATTGGGATTCGGCAGCAGGTTTGTGCCGTCGCCGCCCACCTTGACCAGCGTAAAGTTCCACGCATAGATCACACCGCCGGTGACCTGTCCGTGCAGGTCGATGCCCATGGTGAGCCGTCCGCCGTTGGCACTGGTCGCCGTGAAGTCCCGGCGTACCTTGGCGGTGCTTTTCGCTCCGGCAGTAATGTGATCGCCTGCCATCTTGGCATCCACCCAGACCTCCCAGGATACCGTATACAGATTTGTCCCGGGCGCGGGAGTGGCGGTGCTGAAATAGTCAAAAGAAAACTCATAGGTCCCGCTCTCCAGCCCCGTCACCGAGGTGAACAGAGGATGCTCGTCGGTGCGCTCCGCGTCCTTGCTCATATCCATCTTCAGCATATAGGTCTTGCCGTCGTCCTCGTCGCCGCTGTCCACAAACAGGCTCGCATCGTATTCCATGACGGTGAACTGACCGCTGGCCGCCGCATCGGCAGCGGGTTGATCCCCCGGCCGCCAGCCCTCAAAGCGGCCGGTTTCAAAGCTGCTCAGATAGTTTTTGCCATCGCTGTCCCCTTTGCGGGTGAGCTTAAAATTCCACATATAGATATCCGGATCGCCGTCTGCGCCGTTCACGCCCGGCATCAGCACCCCGGGAGCAATCACGTTTCCGCTGTCATAGGTATATTCCAGCGACATCGTATTGCGGCCGGGAGCGAGCGTCCTGGTGGCGGCTTTGCTGTAGCCTGCTCCGAAGAACCGGGCGTCTGCCTGAACCATTGCTGCATTGGGATCGCAGAAGTAGTCGAAGGTGAACACATAGGTCCCCTCCGGTATATCCGTCCCCACATTCAGCCGATAGGTGATCCCGGCACGGCCGTTGGTCATCTTCAGCATATACGTTTTGCCGTCATCCGGCGTACCAAACAGGCTCTCATCGTATTCCACAGCGGAACAGACGCCGTTCGGGTCCACTCCGGCGTCCTGCTCAAACCATTTAAAGCTATAACACCAGTTTTTCAGGCTGCCGTTCTCGAGATCGGGGTTCGGCAGCAGGTTTGTGCCGTCTCCCTCCTTGACCAGCTTGAAGTTCCAGGCGTAGATCACGCCGCCGGTGACCTGTCCGTGCAGGTCAATACCCACAGTCAGCCGCCCGCCATTGTCGGCGGTAGCGGTAAAATTGCGGCGTACCGCGGCGGTTTTCACGCCGCCGGTGGTCACATGGTCGCCGGCGGCCTTGGCGTTCTGCCAGTTTTCCCAAGACACCGAATAGATGTTGGCGCCGGCCGCCGGAGTCGCCGTGCTGTAATAATCAAAGGAAAACTCGTAAGTGCCGCTCTCCAGCCCCGCCACCGAAGCGAAGAACGGGCGCTCACCCGTGGAATCCGCCTCTTTGCTCAGATCCATTTTCAGCATATAGCGGGGAGTCGCATCGGCTGACGCCGGAAGCAGCGACACCGGAAACAGCAGCAGAACCGTGCAGAAACAGCACAGACAAGCCAGCGCTGCAAGCACAACGCGTTTCGTCCTACTGGCCATGGTCATGCATATCAACCTCTCTTTCATCTCAGTTCTCATTTGCGGACACCGCGCGACGCTTATGCCGTCGCTCTGACCAATGCCCCATTGTAGGAATCGGACAGCACCGCGCCATACAGGATTGCGGAGCCCTCCTCCGTCTCATACTCTACGAACGAGCAGGCATAGATCGTTGTGTCCAGACAGTTCTCCGGGATATCCACGATCACCGCCGTAAAGGTGGCCACGCCGTTTTGCACGGCAAAGAGTTTCTTCGCCTTCACTGCCACAGCAGTGCGGTCCAGTACCGCCTGCTCCTCTACGGATACCAGCACACCCATATCCAGCACCCGGTGCGCCGTGCCGTCCACCAGAACGGTGGCCTGCGACAGATCGCCGGCATAGTTCGTGCGGGTCCCGATCTCATTCAGCGGATCGACATAGTCGATGCCCTGATTGGCCACCGTAAATCCGAACCGCAGACCGGGCTTGTTGCCCGCACGCACCGAGGTGCCCAGTCCATAGAGGGTCGTGCGGGCGTTGTCGTATTCCTCCACGGAGAAATACTCTTTTTCGGTGGCCGTATCGTCAATGTATCCATACTGGTTCACATACCGCCAGCCCTTGAGCGTTCCCTTCCGCAAACTTTTATTCACCAGGCGGTTATCGGAACTGCCCTCTCTGGTCAGTTTCAGATTCCAGAAGTACGCCACGCCGCCCTTGCTCTCGGCCGCCATCAGCTGCAGCGAAAAGGTGGGGTTTTCCGCTGTGACGGTGAAGGTCTTGGAGAAAGTCCCGCGTCCCGCCGACAGCGTTCCGTAGGTAACCACGCTGCCGCCGGAATTCACCCGGTTTTGGATGCCGCCGGTGCCGGAGCTGTACTGCACATAGTAGTCATATGAGAACGTGTAGGTGCCCGGAATCTCCGACGCTGACAGGTCCGTGCCGGCAAACTCCGACACATTTAACGCCGACCATCCCTGCCCGCTGCTGACCGCCTTATCCAGATCCATCTTCAGCATATAGGTCTTTCCGTCATCCAGACCGATGAGGGTCTCATCGTACGCTACTGCCGAGCAGACTCCATTGGGGTCCGGTGCGGGATCGGTACCTTCAAACCAACCGGTAAAGGCGTAATTCCAGCTATTAAGGCTACCGTTCTTGAAATCGGGATTCGGCAGCAGGTTGGTGGTATCTCCAGCTTTCGTCAATTTGAAATTCCAGGCGTAGATGACACCGCCGGTGACCTGCCCATGAAAATCAATGCCCATAGTCATCCGTCCACCGTTGGCGTCGGTGGTAACGTAGTCCCGCTGTACCTGCGCCGTTTTAACGCCACCAACGGACAGATGATCGCCTGCCCTTTTCGCATTCTGCCAAGCCTCCCACGACACCGAATAAATGCTGGTGCCGGATGCCGGAACAGCAGTGCTGAAATAATCAAAGGAAAACGTATACGTGCCGTCCTCCAAACCGGTCACGGTGGTAAATAGCGGATGCTCGTCGGTACGCTCCGCATCCCTGCTCAAATCCAGTTTGAGCATATATTCCGGTGTGTCGGCAGCCGCCGGAAACGGCGACACCGGGCACAGCAGGAGCAGCGCGCACACAGCGACCAGAATTGCCAGGGTACTTTTGGAAATGCGCTTTGCATAAGTCCAAACAGACATGGTTGGCAACCTCCTTATATCAATTGGCTTTCACTCCGCCGCATCAGAGCAGCTGAATTTTCTTTGCCTGTGCATCCACCTTGCGGACGGATTCCTCCATCTTCTCCTGGGTCTCGCCGGAAAGACGGTCGTCCCCCTGCCAGTAGATCACGATGGTTTCGGAGTCATTCTTCTGATAATAGGTGTTTCCGGTATAGACAATATTCGGCTGCGCCACGCCGCTCTGGATCAGCAGAGACTTCCAGCTGCGATCAAAAATGTTGTTGCGCACCGTGCAGTTGATCGCCGTATAGGTACGGTCGCCGGTCGACGACCAGATATGACAGGTGGATTTGTGGTTCGTCCGCACCATGCCCCAGCCGTAGCCGGCAAACCGCAGAATGTTGTTTTCCACCGTCACATTCTTCATGGTGTCCCGCTCCTGACCGCCGGTCCACAGCTCCACGCTCATGGTGCAATATTCAATCAGATTGCCCCGGTAGGTGATGTTGGACTGGGTATAGCCATTGGCGGTCATGCCACCCTGATTGGTGACGCCGGTGTCATACATCTGGTAGATCCAGTTGTTTTCCACCAGCACGTTATCGCACTCGTTCCACAGCTCCACACCGTTGCCCAGCCGGGTGGGATTCCCGGCCGCGTCGTAGAAATGGACGCAGCCGCCCACCCAACCGATCTCGCAATTGGTGACCTGAATGTTCTTCGCGCCCTCCTCAAAGCGGATGGCGTGGGTGCCGCCGTATTTGAGCGCCAGATTGTCGATGGTGATATCGTGGGGATTTGCATTGCTCTGCATGAGGTTACCCGCCACGCCGAACTCGATATCATAGAATACCTCGGCCGGATGCTTCTCCAGATAGAGATACACCGCCGCATCGTCCTGGCTGTAATAATACTGAAGATTGGCGCTCAGCTTATCCGCCGCGGTGAATACGCGGATGCCCACCGCGCGGCCATGGTCAAAGATGATATTACCCACATCACTGGAAATGGGTTCGTTGCATTTCCATACGTTTTTCAGCTCGGTGGTCTCCCAGAAATCCTTAGAGGCAAAGTTGTTGGGGGAACCGTAGATGGCCGGCTTGGGGCCGGAACCGTAGGCGCCGTAGCTCACCCCATCCACCAGCCGCACCGTGCCCCGATACACGCCGCCCCGCTCAAACAGCACCGTGTCGCCGGGCTTGATCTCCGAACGGTTGGCGTTATAGCCGCTGATGGAATACCAGGGCTGCGCCGCCGACTCGCCGGAATTGGCGTCGTTGCCCTTGCGGGAGATGTACCAGACCTTGCCGGTCGACTTCAGCGTATCCGCCGCACCGGTGATCTTGTCCCGCAGAGCGGCCGCCTCCGCATCGGCACCGCCCTTTTGGGGATTCAGCCGATCCGCGGTGTTGCCGCCGGGAATGGAATCGTTGGTATCCTCCACGGGGATAATGAAATCCTCATCGTCTCCGTCGTCAATGTCGAAGCCGCCGTCGTCCGGTTCCTCGTCCGTGTCGCCGTCACCGTCGGTATTATCGTCGGGATCGCCGTTTGCATCGCTGTCCGGGTCGCTGTCCGGCTCCGACGGATCGCTGACATCCGAGGTGGAGGGATTGGTGGGTTTCGTAGGTTTCGGTTTCTTGTTGCCGCCGGACGACTGATCTCCGCACGCAGTCACGGTCAACAGCAGCAGCGCCGCCAGCAACAGGGCAACCAGTTTACGCATTCTTCCTCTCTCCTTCGCTCAAAATTCGGTTCCAAACTGTATCGCGCGAGGAGCTGCATCCAGCTTCCGGACCTGCTCCTCAAAGGTTTCCTGAGAATCCGCAGTCAAAACGGCCTCCCCCTGCCAGCGGGCCACGCCGCCCCGGTAGGCGGCATTCTCTTTGTCATAGCAGGGATTCTCCCCGCCGACAGCGTCCTGTCGTTCCTCCCCGCCCCGGTAAACGCCGTCCGAGGTCTTATACCAGGGGTTCTCCCCATAGAGGGAATCCAGCATCTCTTTGCCTGCGGGGTCCGCCGTCTGATACCAGGTGTTCTCCCGGTATACAATAGGGGTCGGCGCCTGCTGGTAGTTCACCACCAGCCAATGGCGGCTCTGGTCAAAGGTGTTGCGCTGTACCACAAAATCCTCCGCCGTAAAAGGCGCGCCCCAGGCGCAAAGGAGCGATTCCGCCTGCGGGTCCGGGCGCTGCTTGCCCCAGCCATAGCCGGAAAAGCGCAGAATGTTATCCTCATAGCGGATATGGTGCATCCCCTCATCGCCGCCCAGAAACAGCTCAAAGGCAAAGACGCAGTATTCCACGAGATTGCGGCGATAGGTGACATTTTCCACCCGACCGGCGCCGCCCTGATGGGTCAGACCGGCATCGTAGATCTGATACACCCAGCAATCCTCGATGCAGATGTCGGCGCAGGCGTTCCAGAACTGAATCCCGTTGCCAAACCGCACATCGTTCACGCCGGGGTTCTGCAGGCAGCCGCCGATCCAGGCGACCACGCAGCCCCGCACCGTGATGGCGTGGGCGCCATCGGAAAAAGCGATGGCGTGAGCGCCGCCATACTGAATGCACAGGTTCTCCATCACGATGTCGTGCACCGCTCCCCCCACGGAGAGAATGCACATCGCCACACCCAGCTCGATCTCGGTATGGAGCGCCGCCGGGGACTGCGCCAGATAGAGGTACAGAGAGCCGTCGGCGGGATCGTGGTAGAAGTCGTAGTCGTTCTGCACCGCATCCAGGGTATGCAGCTTTTTGATCCCCACCTGTCGTCCGCCGTCAAAGAAAATACTGCCCACATCCTGCGGGAAGGTGTCGACACACCGCCACACGCCGGGGCGGTCGGTGGGCTGCCAATCCTCCGGGGCGTTATAATTGCGGGGAGAGCCGTAAATACGGGGCTTTTCCCCCTGCCCATACGCCCCATAGAACACACCGGTGCGCAGGGACACGTGTCCCCGGTATACGCCGCCCCGCTCAAACAGCAGGCTATCCCCCGCCTGCACCTGAGCCAGATGCACCTCATAGCCGCCCAGCGTGTGCCACGCCTGCGCCGGGCTGTCGCCGGCATTGGCATCGTCTCCGGTGGGAGAAATGTAGTAGACCGTGCCGCCGGTGGGCCTGGTATCCGGATAATCGAGGATCCGCTGCCGCCGCTCCTCGGCGGACGGGTCGGACCGACCCGTCCGGGGGATCGCTGCCGTGGTAGCGCTATCCGACGCAATAAAGTAGTGACGATCCATCCTGTTCTCCTTATCCCAGCTTTTTCAGCTCGGCATTCTTATCCGCCGCGCACTTCTCGATCATAGCTTTGTACGTATCCAGCGTGGTCTTGATCTGACCTTGCTCGGTGCGCCGCAGAGTATAGGACATATCGTGCACCGAATTGCCGTACTGGGCCTTATCCACCAGCACATCCATGGTCATATTGGCAATGTTGGTCTGCTTGCGGGTCCATTCGTAGACCGCTTTGGCCTGATCGTCCACAAAGAAGTTATCCATATCGTAATTGGCGCTGTCCATGAAATACCGGACAAAATACGGCGCCGCCTCGGGGTTGGCCGCATTCTTGGCCACTGCATAAGCCTGCGTCTCCGACATACTCAGGTAGGGCTTGTTGTAATCCACGCCCTCCGGCACCGGCATCGGCACCGTGCCCAGAGTCTTGTTGCCCTTGAGGGCGGTGAAATAATTGTTGGTGGTACGGGCGCAGATGAGGGAATTGTCGATGAGCAGCAGATTGCCGTTGTTGAAACCGTTCACATCATACACCGTGTCGCTGCACCAGCCGTCCTGCACCGCCGCCGCGGTAAACTGCCAGCCCTTGACCAGACGGGCGTCGTCCATATGGGTCACATACTGGCTCTTATTAGGATCGTAGTCGATATAGGTCACGCCCTGCACCCGGTTATAATCCATCCCCTCCGACAGACCCCAGGCATAATAGCGGTCGTTATCCACCTTATCCATAAAGGTCTCGCACAGCTCCCGCATCTTTTCAAAGGTCCACTTGCCCTCTTTCCAGAGCGTATACGGATCCTCCAGCTGATACTTGGCGATGAGGGATTTGTTATAATACTGCACCTCCGGCAGCCAATAAGGCGTCTCCTTGACCGCCATGGCGTAGCGCTTGCCGTTGACCGTATAGATCTTCATGGCGCTGTCATTCCATGCGGTATCGTTAAAGTTATAATTGAGTTCATCCAGCGTCTTGGCGTTTTTCAGGGTCGCCACATCGGGCCAGCGCATACGGAACGCATCGGGGCCCTTGCCGTCGCCGGAGGACACCATGGCGGTCAGCTTGGTGGTATAGCTGTCGTAGTCGCCGACCACCCATTTCACCGTGATGCCCGTTTCGTTCTTAAACTTCTTCAGCGCCTCCGGAGCGCCGGTGGTGTGTCCCGCCGGGTTCCAGTCGTACACTACGAGGGTCTTTTTGAGATTCTTCGGCATCTGCGCCTTGACCTGCTTCCAGGTCAGAGAGGTCCTCTCGCCGGAATTCACCTTCGTGGTGGGGGTATTCTGCTTCACCTGAGAGGTGGTGCTGTTGGTATCGGATGAGCCGTCCGAGGTGGACACATCCGACGGCGTATCGGAATCCGCGTCCGGCGCCGAGGACTCAATGATCCACGGGTCCGACGAGGTGGTTGTCTGCTTGCCGCAGGCGGTCGCCGCCAGCAGCATAAGCATCGCCAGGGTCAGCGCAACGAGCTTTTTCATCATACGATCTCCTCCTGATTCTGATTCGATTTCAATGGATGGACAAACTGTAACATCGGGTCCGGATAGCCGATGGGCGTCACCTCCTGCAAGGATCGGTCGTTTTTTTATCCCACGATACCGCTGCGTGCCACGCTCTCGATAAAGCGGCGCTGCAGGATCAGGTACATGATCAGCATGGGCAGGATAAACAGCAGGCAGCCCGCCATGGTGGCGTTGACCGCCTCGGCGGAATACTGGTTATATCCCAGTCCGTACAGAATATTGAACATATCGTGGAGCTTCACCGCCAGCGGCTGCCCCTCGGAGAGATACATGGACGGGCCGTAATACTCGTTCCAGTGCCAGATCACCGAAAACATAAAGACCGTCATGATGACCACCCCCGAGGAGGGAATCACCACCCGGAAGAAGGTGCCCCAACCGCCGGTGCCGTCGATCCACGCCGCCTCCTCCAGCTCCCGGGGGAAGCTCTTGAAAAACTGCATATAGATATAGATAAACAGGCCGCCCCGCAGCCCCACCGCCAGCAGCGAGGGGAGATAAAACACCAGCGGCGTATCCAGCAGGTTGATGCGCAGCTCCTGCCCGGTGGCTCGGCCGATCAGCCCCAGGATACCTAAAATGTCCGTATAGCGGAAATTCAGATAGGTGGGAATGATGATCATGGTGATCGGCACCAGAATATTCAGCAGCAGCAGCCCCTTCAGCAGCCGTTTGCCCCGGAATTCAAAGCGCGCCAGCCCATAGGCGGCGATGGCGCAGGAGGCCACCTCGATCAATCCGCTCACCAGCTGCACCAGCACGGTGGACAGAAACGAGGCGGTCAGATCCAGCGCCTCGATCGCCAGCCCGAAATTGGCAAGGGTGTAGCTTTTCGGCACCCACTGCACCGTGGGATCCAGATAGTCCAGCGGATCCTCCAGCGCATGGGACACGATGAACAGAAACGGATACAGCAATATGTAGCTGAAAGAAAACAGGAACACATACCGCAGCAGCGAAACCAATACGGACGCTGTGCGGCTCCGGGCTTTATACGCCCGCAGCGATTGCTGAGCTGCCGTCATGGACAGCGGATTTTTCTCTTTCATACGCTCACTCCCACCGCCTCAGACAGCAACGATTGTAGATCAGCAGCACCAGCCCCATCACGGCGCCCACAACCAGAAAATATCCCCACAGCATCGCCGAGCTGCTGTCGTAGATCTGGTCGTTCTTCATGATGGAATACGCCTGGGCGATCACCGGATTATCAATGGCGGTGAACAGCTCGATCATGGTATACACCATCACCAGCAGAATCACGTCCTTGAGCATCGGCACCGTCAGGTACCAAAACTCCTCCCATTTGGTGGCACCCTCGATCTTCGACACCTCATACAGCTGCGTCGGAATGCTCTGCAGCCCCGACAGGAACAGCACCAGCTGAATCCCGCAGCTCCAGATCAGATCGAATACGTTGCTCAGATATTTGGAAAACAGCGCCGTCACCTGCTGGGGCAGCTGCAAATTCGACAGAATCTCGTTGAAGTCGATCAGCCCGCCGTATTCGTATTCGGCGCCGCTGGTGACATTAAACAGGGGCGCGTGGATATAGCCGCTCTTCAGAATGTTGATAACCACGCCCGAGGCGATGATGACCGGCAGGAAGAAGATGGCCCGCGCCACCAGCCGTCCCCGGAATTTCTGATTCAGCACCACCGCCAGAATCAGGCTCAGCGCCATAATGATCGGCAGGGAGGTAAACATATCCGCCAGCGCCGCCACCAGATTATTGATATACAGGCCGTTGGACACCAGCATATCCCGATAGTGCCGGACACCGGCAAACGCCATATGGATGCCCTCGCCCGTCACCGCCATCTCCGAAAAAGAATAGCGCAGGGAATTGACGATGGGAATGATGAAGAACAGAACCAGACCCACGACCCAGTGCGCTACAAACTGGCAGCCGTAGCGCGCCTTCAGCCGCTCTATTCCGGTTTTCCGCTGAAACCGCTTCATGGCTCTGTTCCCTCCCCTACGATGGCAAATCCGTATGCTGACAATGTTCCCGCCGGGGATTCCAGCGGGTCTGCGCCGTGATTGGCATACACAATCACGCCGTTGCTGAACACCGTGCGGCTCAGGCCGTCGGCGTCCAGCGTATAGTCGGAGACGGTCGCTCCGGCGATGGACGTGTAATATTGCTTTGTGGCGTTCACCGTCTCCGCGATCCACGCCTTATTGCCGGCATAGTCGCTGCGATTCAGTCCGATGTGGGGGGTGTACGCCATCTCCGTGGTATACTCTCCCACCAGCGAAAAGGCGGGGCACACGCCGCTCTGCACCGCCAGCATCAGCGCCTGCGTCGGCTCCTCCGCCGTATTGACCGCTGTGCTGTACAGGGGTTTGGCCCCTTTGAATACCATTGCGTAAAACGGAATGCTCACATCCAATCCGTCGTACCGCCCGTCATCCAGAGGCACCTCCAGCAGCACATCGGCGGATGCCGCCGCATAGCCGTTGGCAGCGGCCGCCGCTACCGGCACACCGCTTTCCCGTACCCGGTCGAACAGCGCCGCCGTATCCGTCTCGGTTCCCGCCCGTCCGGCATAGGCGGCCGCCGTATAATCGGAATAGGCGGTAGAGGACAGGGAGCTGAGGCTGATGCCGGAGATCTGCTTTTTCTGTGCGGTGCGGATGAGCCGGTCGACCGCCCCGCTCAGCTTGCTGCGCTGCAGCAGATACCAGGAGGGCTGGTCGCCGTCGTAGCTGCGCAGAGCCTTGTCGATCCATTGTTTCTCCACCTTATGCAGAGAAGCGGACTTGGCGGCGTGCAGCAGCGGATGGTACCCGGAGCCGCCGCTGCGGAAATTCACCACATCGAAATCGGTGAACAGCAGTCCGCCCAGAGAGCGGCTGCTCTGCTCCAGCGCCAGCCGCTGCCGGTCGCTGCCCAGCGCCCCGGCAAACCCGAACCCACCGCCCACGGCGCCCGGGTCCAGCCCGGTCTTGCCGAATCCGCGCAGCTGAGTCACACCCGCCGCACCGGTGAGCGAATGCAGCTCGGTGACAATTGCCTCTGCCTGCGCAAAGGTGGTCAACGGTGTCAGCGACCGATAGGGCACCCCCACAAACAGGGAGCGCGTCTGCGCCCCGCCGGACAGATACAGCCCGTAGGGCAGTGCAGCCCCCTGTTCCTCCGCCGACTGTGTATCCATCCGGAGATACTGCCGATAGCGGCGCGCCATCCCCATATACCCGGCATCCTCGCCGGACAGGGGATAAAAGCCTACCGTCATCGTCCCCGGCGTCACCGCGTCCGCCACCCGGACGGTATCCTGATAATCCCAGGAGATCTGGGTGTCGTATACATCATAGCCCCGGGCATACAGACTCACATAGACGTGGCTGTACCCGGTGGAGGCCCCCGTCTGCGCCTCGATCCGCGCCGAAGCTGCGCCCTCTTCGATTATGCCCAGCAGCGCCCGGTCTCCGTCCTTAGCCCCGAATACCGGCAGGCGGATCGGCTCCTCCTCATTGAGCTGCTCCGGCACCAGCCGGGCGGCATCGGTGCCGTATACATCCCCGCTATAAGAGCGCTCACCGTCGGCATTCTCCGCCGTATACATCAGCGCTCCGCTGCCCGCCGGCACAAACAGGTAGTTCCCCGCGCCGTCATTGGCGGCGGCGCACAGATAGGGCGCCAGCGACACCGACAGCAGCTGGTTGTCGCCCTCCGCCACACGGGCGAAATCCACCGACACCGCCAGCGAGTCCTCCCGCAGGGTGTAGGTCACCGGCACGCAGATCTCCACGCCGTCAAAAGCATAGGCCACCTCCACGCCGTCTTTCACCGGGCGGGAAAAGATTCGCCCGCCCATCACCGCGCCGTCATAGCCGTCGGTGAAATCCGACAGCCGGGTGACCCGGTTCACATAGGAGACCCGCAAAGGCGAAGACAGCAGAGAGTCGGTGGTCCCGCTCCGATAGGCCTCATAGGGAACGGTGGACCACACGGTGCCGGTCGCCTTTTCGGTCAGCAGCACACAGGCAGCCGTCTCGTCCCATTCCAGCTGAAAGCGGTCATTCTCCGCCACCACCCGGTCGGCGGGCGTCTCCCATGTTTCGTAGGTCTCCATCGCCTGCTCATAGGCAGAGACCGTCTCCTCCTCCCAATACGCCGAATCCTCCGAAGCATCCGCGCCGCCGCAGCCGGCCATCCCCGCCAGCAGGGCCACCGCCGCCATACACAGCACCCATTTACATACTCTGCGGCTCATCGGTAGACCACCTCCATAAACAGGGAATACAGGAAATCGCCGAACTGCTGCACCAGGATCACCACAATAAAGAGGACGAATGCCGCCAAAAACATCAGCACGATCGTCGCCAATCCGGTCAGCAGGAATTTGGAAAAGGTATACTCCTGTACTTTGATGATACCCACACTGAAGATAAAGAACGTGAACGCCAGCACCACCGCATACAGGCTGTGCATCAGAGATACACTGCTCAACGACAGTACCTGAGACAGCAGCACAAACAGGAAATTGAACAGAATCAGCGGCATCATGGAATAGGCGGAAACGATGAATACCTCCCGCAGCTTCGCCTTGCCGGAGAAGATGGTGCAGACCGCCCAATTGCACAGCGACCACAGCACCAACAACCCCGCCGTCTGCGCCAGAGTATACAGAGAGCTATAAGAGTGCGCGTCGCTCTGGCTGAACAGGAACCCGCTGGAGGTGGATTTCAGCGTAACACCGGCAAAGAGCAGCACCGTCAGCCCGGCAGCAATCCACAGGGAGCCAAGCCCCTTATATTTCACATCGTCAAATGCCTGGAAAGGGTGGAAAAACACCCGCGTCGCCGTGCGCACGGTGACGTTGCGGATGAGCGGTGTTTCCCGCTTGCCCACATACACAAGGAACGCCGCCAGCGCCCCCACCACCAGCAGGCCAACAAGAAACAGCCAGACAAAATGGGATTTTATGTACGTCGAAACCTGCTGCCGGCGGGCATAATCGTAGGTCACATAGTCCATCCCCGCCTGGGCATACTGCATGGCCGCATCCATATTCCCCTCGGCGTAATACGCCTTGGAAAGCCCCCGGTACGCCAGAAGGCTGTTGCCGTCCTGCTGCAGCACCGTCTCCCAGTCCGCCTTAGCGGCGGCATAATCCCCCTCCAGAAAACGGCTCTGCGCCCGCAGAACCGTGCGGCCGTAGTCGGTCGGCGAAAATACGGTCAGGGAGCCCTTCTTGGCATCCGCCACCACCACATCGTCCCCATGGACGGTCATGGCCACAGCCGATACAAAGGTGCCCTGTCGCTCTCCCGCTCCGACGCCGCCGCCAAAGGCCGACAGCAGATTGCAGTCCGCATCATACAGATACAGCCGCCCATAGGTGCTGTCCAGCGCATAGATGTACCCGGCGGCACTCACATCCACCGCCGCCAGATTCTGGGGGCGGGTTTTGCCCAGCCGCTTCACCAGCTTGGATTCCAGAAAATTATAGCCGGAGGCCGACGCCGAGCCGTCAAAGCTGCGCTTATACAAGATCTGGCTGCCGCCCGGGCTGAGCATCCGGATCTGGTTGGTTCCGGCAGCGGTATAGGAGGTGCTGCCGGTGCAGGTATACACATATCCGTCCCCGCCCACGCAAATATCCGTGAACGCATAGGGCAGCGACCGGGCCTGCTGGGATTTCTTTTCGTCGTTGCTGGTGAGCAGATCCCACAGATAGGAGATCGTGGTCAGCACACCCCCCTGCACGGTGTTGGCACCGTAAAAGCCCATGAATTCATCCGTGGGCGAATACAGAATCGCACCGTAATAGGAGCCCAGACTGAGAATGTAGGTGTAGCCCTTCGTATCCCGTACCACCCGGGTGGGCTGATACACAAAGCTATCCGGGATCACCGGAGAGTCCGGCAGGCGATATTCCTGCTGCACCGCGCCGGCGCCGTCCAGCACCAGCACCCGGCCATTCTCCGTATCGCACAGGAAAATGCGGCCGTCCGCATCCACATAGACCCCCTGGGCATCCTTATAGCGGATCGACCCGGCCGCATCGTGTACCGGGATCTCCCGCTCAAAAGTATAATCGGCATTCAGCACCACCAGACGGGATTTTCCGCCGCAGAGCACATAGAGCTTGCCGTCCGGACCGCAGCAAATATCGGTGATGCCGGAGAGCTTGCTGTCCATTCCCAGAGAGCCGGCGGTGATGACCCGCTCGACCCGGTACATCTCCCGGCTGTATACCGTCTGCTTGCCGCCATCCGTCCGATCCCACGCCGTATAGGTCTCGGCAGCCTCTGCCGCCGCCGGGAGAGCCAGCACACACAGCGCCGCCAGAACAGCCGCCAACACCGCCGCTGTCTTCCGGAGCATTCTTTTGCACGTATACCGCACTGTTTGCCGCACCTCCGTCCGGTTATTCCTTGATCCCGGCGCTGCTCATAGTCTCCATGACATTGCGCTGGGAAATGATAAATACGATGATCGGCGGGATCATCAGCAGCACCGTCGCCGCCATCGTGCTGCCGGAGCGGGCGATGCCGCCCGCCGCGATGGTGGACATCACCTGGGGCAACGTCTTGAGGGATTCGCTGAAAATGGTGCCGCCGGGGATGATCGACCACATATCCCGGAAAGAAAACAGCATCAGCGTCATCCACGCCGGCTTGACCAGCGGCATCACCAGCCGCCAGAACATGGTCGTCTCCCGGGCGCCGTCGATATACGCCGCCTCCAGCAGCACATCCGGAATGCTGGCATCCATATACTGCTTCATCAGAAAGCAGCCCATGCTGGAGGGGATCGCCGGAAGAATATACACGAGGTAGGTGTCGATGATATGCAGCTTGCTGAATATGTAATACTGGGGGATCGCCAGCGTATAGGCGTTATACAGCAGCGCGAACTGCACGATAAGGAACAGCACGGTACGCCCCCGAATACGGGATTTGGAAAACACAAACGCCGCCAGAGACGCCGCCAGAATATGCAGCGCCGTGGAGGTTACCGCCACAAACACGCTGTTGAGAAAATACCGGGACAGCGGCACCCCCAGACTGTTCAGCAGAGACGGCAGCACCCGGAAATTCTCCGTGGTGGGGCGGTTGACAAAAAATGTCGGCGGGAACACCAGCAGCTCATCCAGCGGCTTGAACGCCGACAACACGCAATAGAGCAGCGGCAGCACCGAAAAAGCGCCCATCAGCACCAGAAAAGCGCCATACAGCACATTTCCGGCGCGGGAGCGGGTGTAGCGCCGATACTGGGATGCCTGACGCACCGCCACCGGCTTACGCAGTTTCAACTGTATCACTCGCTCCGCCTCACTTTCCGAACAGCTTTAAGAGATTGCCCACGATCAGCCGGAAAAACGCCATCATCAGAAACAGCAGCACCGACAGCGCCGCCGCATAGCCCATCTCATAGCGGGTGGCGCCCACATCCGATATGTAGGAGATGAGCGTATCCACCGAATTATTGACGCTGGGGTAGCCCGCCAGGGCGGTGATGACCGCCCCCACCGAAAACATCGCCTGGATCTGCATCACCGCGCCGAACAGCAGAATGCTCTTCATGGAGGGCAGCGTCAGATACCACAGCTCATGCCACCGGGAACGGATGCCGTCGATGGCCCCCGCCTCATAAATATCTTCGTTGACGTTCTGCAAACCGGACAGGTTGGACAGAAAGGATACGCCCATACTCATCCACAACTGCACCAGCATAATGATGGCGGTGTTGTAGGCCGGGTCCTTCAGCCACTGCACCGGGTCGGTGATGATGCCCAGCGACAGCAGCGCACTGTTGAGATAGCCATAGCTATCGCCGTTGAACGCCACCTGCCAGATCAGGTAGGCGGTGCCGCCCACCAGAGACGGCGTGTAAAACAGAAATGCCAGTATCCCCCGCACCAGCGGCGGAAACTCATTGATGAGCCACGCCAGCAAAAACGCCAGTATGAATCCCAGCGGCCCGGTGATGACGGCAAATTTCAGCGTATTCAGCAGCACCGTCAGCAAAATGCCGTCGGAGGCAAACATCCGGGAATAGTTCTCCAGCCCCACAAACAGCGGACGGGAGATCATATCGTAATCGGTAAAACTCAACACCACCGAGGTCAGCACCGGCAGCACCGTAAAGAGGAAAAACAGCCCCATAAACGGCAGCAGCATCCAGTAGAAGATAGGGCCGGTCAGCAACCCCCGTCCCCGGGAGAGCCGAAACCGCCTGTCAGCGATTTTCATACTGCGCCCGCTTTCTTGCGATCTCTTCATCGGCTTCTTTCCCCCACTTCAGCAGCATATCCTTGCCGCTCATATTGGAATTGGCTACGTTGTAAAATGCCATATCAATGGAACGGGACACTTGATACCCGCCGGGCAGTTCCGGCAGCTCCTCCACCTGCTCCCAGGCGCTACGGATGCCCTCCAGCTTATCCGCGTCCCACGCCATATTGTCCAGCGCCGCCCGGTTGGACACCGCCACCCGGGCGGTGGGACCGAGGATAGACTCCAGATTGGTGGAATAGGCCGCCTGCGTATCCGCATCCGTCCACCATTTAAGGAATTGCCACGCGCCGTCGGGGTTGGCGGCAATGTTCAATATGGAGCAGCCGGTGCCGCCTCCTGCCGAGGTGCGGCGAATGGAGCCGTCCTCCTGCCGCACGCCGGGGATGGCAGTCATCCCCCACACTCCGTCCAGCTCCGCCGCCTCGGATTCCAGCGTCACCGCCAAGGTGTAGGCGCTGATGCCCAAGGGGCTAACGCCGGAGCGGAACCGGTTATAAAAATTCATAGAGATCGGCACCTTCAGCCGGGTATAATAGTCCGTCCATTCATTGAATACCCGCAGCACCGGCGCACTGGTCAGGGTGGTGGCATCCTCCGCCTCGGTATACAGAGCGATCCGGTTTTGCAGCAGCAGGCTGGGCAGCAGGCTCAGCGCACCGGCGCCCACGCCGGTCTGTCCGTTATCCGTGATCTGGGTATAGGGCATCCCCACGCTCAGATTCTTATGCGCCAGCACCTTGGCGGCCTCAAAATATTCGTCCCAGGTGGTGGGAACGCTCAAATTCAGCTTTTCCAGCACATCCTGCCGATAAAACAGCATAAAGAAGGTCTGGGTATCCGGCAGCGCATACAGCTTGCCTTTATAGTAGTACGGCGTGGCGGCGCCGGGGGCAAACCGGCTCAGCACCTCGTCGCAATCCTCGAACCGGGACAGATCCCGCAGGGCGCCCCGCATGGCCAGATTGACCGGCTCGGTGCGGCTCTGCTGCAGGACGCAATCCGGTCCCGCCCCGGCAAGGATCGCCTGCACGATGCTGGCGTTCACCATCTGCACCCGCACATGGATGCCGGTTTTTTCCGTGAAATCGGAGCGAATGAGAGAATTCAGCACCTTCACCTGATCCCGGCCCCAGTTCACCCACAGGGTCACAGTCTGATCGTCCTCCTGCCGGGTACGGGTATAATCCCCCCGGAACGAAGCGGCAAACCGCTTTGCGGAGAACGTCACCCGCTCCAGCAGCGAGCCGAACCGGTAGGCGTTGGAGAACGCCTGCGCATCCGTGGGAGATGCCAGGATCAGCCGGTCGATATCCAGCGGCATATCCTCCATCTCGCTGACACACTCGCTGAGACTGCTGTAATTGGTGTAATAGTTGGATTTATAGCGGGTAGCGGAAAACCGGTTATCCAGCATCTGCCGGATCACCCGCGCCATATTCCGCACCACCGATTCATAGGAGCCGCCCTTGCCGCCGGAGATGGAGCGCATGGTCTGCTCGATGTCCGTCAGCTCCTCCAGACACCATTCCAGCGAGGTGTCCAGCTCCGGAATGGAATCGAACAGGTCATAATCCCGGCTGATATCCACCGTCTCGCCGATGAGCATGGTCATGTCCAGATAGATGTCCCCCAGCCGGGCGATCACCATCTCCAGCCGTTGCCGGACGGCGGCATATTCCCCCAGCGTCACCGTCATGGACACGGTATGGGTCCCCGCCGTCAGCCACAGGGCATAGGGCGTGCCGGTCTCATCCGCCAGCGCCCGCTTTTCCCAGCCTGTGGTATAGGGGAACGCCATCCGCTCCGCCTGGGCGAACGGCGCCGCCCCGTCGATGGCGATGCTCCGATAGCTGCTGTAATGCACCACCGTATTCTGCCGATAGGAGAAACCCAGCGCATAATAGCCGTCGGTCGGCACCTCGATCTGCCACGCAATGGTCTCGCCCGCCTGTTTCCAGTTGGTGCCGCCGATATAGTTGATGCGGCTCACCGACGCATCCGCCGGGGACACCAGCGGACTGTCGGAATCGGACTGCGGGATCAGCCAATAGCTGTTCTTCCACAGCGCCCGTTCCCCCTCAAAGGTCAACGGCTCCCCCGTGTATGTAGGACGGGACACGTCCGGCCGGGTATACTCTGCCGCCCGCGAGGGCGCTCGCAGGGCCAGCTTTTCCAGTCGCAGCGCCGTCCCCCGGGCGGCCGTCAATGTGACCGTATGCTCCCCGGCCGTCAGAAATAAGGCATACGGGGTATCCTCATGCCGGGGCGCAGCATAGGCGGAGACCGTCTCCTCATAAAGCCGCTGCGCCGGAGAAAACTCGTTGCCGGTATCGTCGGTACGAATGGTTGTGTCGTCCTGCCAGAATTTCGGGAAGGTCAAACTGCCCATCTCGGCGAAAGGAAACGCCCCGTCCACCTGCACCGCCAGCGAAAGCTCCCCGGGGGTCGCGTCCGCCACCCGGTAGGTCAGCTCCAGCCGATACAGCCCCTCCTGGGGCACCGCCACCGTCGCCGTCCGACCGCCTTCCTCCGCCGTCAGTTCCCAGCCGCAGGCCGTCTCCGCATCCTTTTCGGCCGGCACGGCTTCCTCATGCGCCGCCGCATACGCCGCATATCCGTCCGGCGCAGCGCCGATTCCGGACAGGCTCTCCGCAGCGGCCGGCTCCACCCGTGCGGCAGACGCCGTCTCTGCCAGCGCCGTCGGCCGACCGGAAAGGAGCAGCGACAGGCACAGCACTGTCGCAAGAATGGCTCCTGCCCATCGTTTCATCGCACAAATCATCCTTTCCGATCACGGTCCGGCTCCCTCCGATGAGGGGCCGTCACAAGGTTTCACGGCGCTGTATGAACGCCGACAAAGGCCGTCAAAACTAAAAAGCGTGGCGGATATCACGCCCTTATTGTATGTTATTTTAACGTTAATGTCAATACCCTATTTTTATTTTTTTGTTAAATTCTGTACATTTACTTTCGACCAAAACCAGCCATCCGAGGGACGGTGCACGGAGCAGATCCAGCCGCTTTTGCAGGCGGAACCGCAGCGGCTCTCACCGACCGCGCAGGCGCTCCAGACAGCGCAAAACCGCGGCAAAACTGCGAAAAAACCGCGGCAACCCGGCGCAGATCCGCCGTCTGCCCGGCCGGTGTCTTTCCTCGTGCATCACCCACCAAAACGCGTACGCGCCCGGCCGACCGCCGACAGAGATCGTCACCGCAAACGCATATTGCGTGTGTATTGACACGCCATTTCGTTTGTGTTACGATGAAAAATGTCGTCGGCCGCGTTTGCCGGCCGACGGCATATCGACTAAACCATACAATGCGAAGGGACGGAACGCAACATGAAAATTATGATCATCGGCGCCGGCATGATGGGATCGGCCATGGCAATCCCCGCGCTGGACAACGGCCATTCTGTGGTGCTGGTAGGCACACCGCTGGATACGGAGATCATCGACGGCCTGAAAAAGACCGGCCACCACAAGACTCTCAAGCGGGAACTGACGGGCGACATCACCTACCGGCAATTTGACGAAATCGCCGGGCAGACCCCGGATTGCGACATCCTGATCTCCGGCGTGTCCAGCTTCGGGGTGGAGTGGTTCGCTGCCAATGTGATCCCCCATCTGAAAAGCGGGCAAAAGGTGCTGGCCATCACGAAGGGGCTCCACACGGATGCGGACGGCGCGCTGATCCCCTTCCCGCTGTGGTTCTCCGCGCTGCGCCCCGACGTATCCTTTAACGCCGTGGGCGGCCCCTGCATCAGCTTTGAGCTGGCGGACCGCATCCACACCGAGGTGGCGTTCTGCGGCAAGGACAAGGAAACCCTGACATTTCTGCGGGATGCCTTCGCCACGGCGTATTATCACATTTCCATCACCGACGATATCCGGGGCATCGAAACGGCGGTGGCGCTGAAAAACGCCTATGCCATGGCGGTAAGTCTGGCCATCGGCGCCTATACGAAAAACGACCCCGCCCTGCCGGAAAAATACAACGCGCAGGCCGGACTGTTCTACGAAGCCTCCCGGGAGATGCAGCAGATCATCGCCCTCCTGGGCGGACGGAATGACGCGCTGCTGTTCGGCGTGGGCGACCTGTATGTGACCGTATTCGGCGGGCGCACCCGGCGGCTGGGGGTGCTCCTCGGCGCCGGAGCCAAATTCACCGAGGCGCAGGAGATCCTCAAGGGTGTCACGCTGGAATCGGTGGCGATCATCCGGGTGCTGGGAACCTATTTGGGGGATCGGCTCCCGCAGTTCCCGCTGATGGAGCACATCTATCGCCGCATCACGGAAAACACACTCCCGGAGATCCCCTGGGACGCCATGCGGTGCGATTCCTTTGAAGCCTGATTTCCGGGAATGACCCATGAGACCGCAAAGCGGCCGGCAGATAAGCCGGCCGTTTTTTGTTGGCCGCTTTTTGGCTGGCCGCGACACGCAGCAGGGCCTTGCCCCGGTAGGCAATACGTTCACTTGCCGCCGGACCGCCGAGCGCAGCCGACAGCGGCATTTTAATTTTTCACATTTTCGCGACAATAATCTACATTGTCCCGCGCCGGTATCTATGCTATAATTGCGACATACAAACGGGATAAAATCGGGACAATTGCCGAAAAGAGGGACAAATATGGCGCATACCATCCGAGAACGGTTTGCACAGATCGGCGGACAGCTCCGCACGGTGGGCGCGGGGGCGGTCAGCTATGTATTCTTCGCCGACGCGCATTTGGACGAATATTTGCGCAAGGATGCCGCCGGTGCGCTGCGGGTATACGAGGACGACAGCACCGTAGAGCGGCGGATCGCCCGGTTCATGAGCCATCTGGAAGAAGCGGTGCATTTCGCCAACGATACTCCGGAGATCGACTTCGTGACCATGGGCGGCGATATGCTGAACGCATACAGCATCCGGGGCAAGCAGGCGGTGCTGGACACTCTCAACCGGGCACTGTCGCCGCTGCAAAGCTGCCGCAAGCCGGTGGTGTTCGCCTTCGGCAATCACGACGACAACGGCTTCCAGACCCTCAACCCGGACATCCCCGCCCTGCGCCCCGAGTGGCTCATCAGCGATATGGACTGGCGGGATCGGGTGCTGGACCGCTATCCCGGCGCCGAAAGCCGGGTGCACGACGAGCGCTATCCGTACTCAAAGTATTTCTACATGGATCTGCCCGACAAGCATACCCGCATTGTGGTGCTGGATACCATGGATATGCGCAAGCCCTTTGACGCGGCCGGCACCGTGACGGACATGACCAACCGGCTCCCCCGTTTCTGGTACACCGACCAGCAGCTGGACTGGCTATGCCGCCGGGCTCTGCGTGCGCCGGACGGCTGGGATTATGTTCTCATCTCCCACATGGGCATCCAGTCGGATACCAGCGATAACTGCCGCAACGGAGACAGGCTCCGGGCGGTGCTGCAAGCCTTTCAGCACCGAGGCACGGTTTCACTGGCCTATACCGACATGGACGGAACCCCCGCGGCCATCGAGGCGGACTTCAGCCCGCTCCGGGAGAGCAGGCTGTTGCTCTATCATTTCGGCCATCAGCACGCGGAGCTGGTGCATTACAGCCCGGACATCGACCTGTGGCAGGTGGCGACAGGCTGCGAAAACGCCTGGGGCGGATGCGGCGATGCCGCCGGGGACAAGAGCCTGCCCTGGGTATACATGACCGACCGCACCGAGGGGACGGAACGGGAGACCTGCTTCGACGTATTCTCCGTCCACCGGGAGGTGGGATACAAATTCAATGTGGGGCCGGGCCAGGACGCCGTGATGAAGCGGTGAGGGCCGCCGACCCATCGGGCTATCGACTGCGCCCCTTGCGGGGCGCGCGGGATGCAAGAGCCAAAAACAGTTTCAGCGGAGGGATCGCATTGAAAACCTTGACAAGGATCGAAACCTGCCCCGGAGAGGGCATCTACCGGCGGAGCGAAACGGTGGAAATGAACGATTTCCCCGCCAATACCGAATGGGGCATCGTCAACGTATACGACGACGTGCAGTATCAGGAGGTGCTGGGCTTCGGCGGCGCTTTCACGGAATCCTCCGCCTATCTGTATGCGCAGCTGAGCGAGGCGGATAAGCGGCGGTTTCTGGAGCTGTATTTCAGCCGGGATACCGGCATCGGCTACAATTTCGGCCGCTGCCACATCAATTCCTGTGATTTCTCCCTGGGAGTCTATGCCTCGGTGGAGGAGGGCGACCGGACGCTGGATTCCTTTCAGCTGGACCGGGAAAAGCGCTATATTCTGCCGTTCCTGAAGGATGCGCTGGCCCGCTGTCCGGAGGAGCTGGTGCTGTTCGCCTCCCCGTGGAGTCCGCCGGCCTACATGAAGGACAATCGGGATATGCTCCACGGCGGCAAGCTGCTGGAGGAATATAAGCACGTGTGGGCGCACTACTACGCCCGCTATATCCGGGCCATGGCCGCCCAGGGGGTGACGATCCGCGCCGTTTCCGTCCAGAACGAGCCGAATGCCGTCCAAACCTGGGAGAGCTGCAATTATTCCGCTCAAGAGGAGGCGGATTTCATCGACCGGTATCTCATCGACGCGCTGGACGCGGAGGGGCTGGGCGACGTGCGGATCCTGATCTGGGATCACAACAAAGAGAGCGTCTATGACCGGGCAAAAGCCGTTCTAAGCAACCCGCGGGTCAACGAGCGGGTATGGGCGGTATCCCACCACTGGTATTCCGGCGACCATTTCGAGGGGCTGGGGCTGGTGCATGAGCAGCTGCACAAGCCCCTCATCTGCGGCGAATTCTGCGGGCCGATCACCGAGGACGTGAACGCGCTGGCAGAAAAATACGGCGTGGAGATCTGCGAAAACTTCAACCACTTTGACATCGCCTCCTGCGACTGGAATCTGCTGCTGGACCAGAACGGCGGGCCCTACCACAACCGCACCCAGAAAACCGAGGGCGACCTGTTCGAGAACAAGGAGGACGGCTGCTATGCGCCGATCCTGTACGACACCGACCGGGGCGAGCTGGTGGTGACCCCCATCTATCACTATATCGGCCACTTCTCCCAATATGTGCAGCGGGGCGCCCGGCGGGTGGCGACCACCAAACACAGCCGGGAACTGTACACCTGCGCATTCGTCAACCCGGACGGCAGCCGGGTGTGCGTGGTGGTCAACACCTCCGACAAGCCGCAGTTCGCCACCCTGCGCTATCACGGCGGCTGCACGAAAAATGTGATGAAACCCCATTCCATTATGACACTGGTATTTTAGGAGTTGATGCGATATGAAACGGCAGCAGGCATTTATCGACAACGGCAAGGGGTTCCTCAAGGGCGGGCTGCACTGCCACACCACCCGCTCGGACGGAAAGCTCACCCCGGAGGAGGTGCTGGCCTATGCTAAGGGACAGGGCTACGACTTCATGGCCTTCACCGATCACCAGATCTATAATCTGAAGAACTTTGCCCCGGAGACAGGGCTGCTGGTGATCCCCGGCATGGAATACGGCAACGATCTGGAAAAGGGGCACGGCTTCCGCTGCTACCACACGGTGTGTCTCGGCCCCTCCAAGGAGGACGGCAACGGCTTCGAGCAGGATGAAACATTCGCGTGGGGGTCTGCAAAGAATTCCGAGGAATACCAACCCTGGCTGGATGAAATTCACGCGAAAAAGAATCTGACGATCCTCTGCCATCCCCAATGGAGCAGCACCAGCGCCAAATACTTTGAGACCCAGCAGGGCAATTTCGCCATGGAGGTCTGGAACAGCGGCAGCGCCCTGTTCGGCGACTGCGACGGCGACGCGGCCTACTGGGACGAGCTGCTGGGGAAAGGCATCCGCTGGTACGGCGTGGCGACGGACGATTCCCACTCTCAGAACGATCTGTGCAAGGGCTGGGTGATGGTCAAGGCCGATAAGCACATCAACGCCATTCTGGCCGCACTGGAGCGGGGCGAATTCTACTCCTCCTGCGGCCCGGAGATCTACGATTTCTACGTGGAGGACGGCAAGGCGATCATCGACTGCTCGCCGGTGGCCCGGGTGCGGCTGCAAAGCGATCGGCATCCCAACCGGGTGACGGTGGATGAGACGGGCGCTCTTACCCACGCCGAGTTTGACATCGAGCATTATTGGGCCGGGCCGTACGATTATGTCCGCATCACTCTGGTGGACAAGGAGGGCCGAAAAGCCTGGACGAACCCGATCTTCCTGTAATGGGCAATACAAAAGAGGAAGTCCGACCCCGCGGGGTCGGACTTCTTTTTTTGCCTTGTGCGGATGTCAGTGGCGCTCCACCTTGAGCAGAAACGGCAGGTTATCGTCCTGCTCGGTCATGTATTTATTATTGACATTGGAGCGGGAGAGATCGTGGCTCACATTCATGCGGCGATATTTTTCCGGAGAGATGCCCATGTATTTTTTGAAGGCGTTGGAGAAATACGGCTGATCGGAATAGTTGAGCAATTCGGCGATCTCCTTGATCTGCAGCTTGGATTCCAGCAGCAGAGAGGCCGCGATCTCGATGCGCCGCTTTGTGAAATACTGATGCGGGGTCATATTATAGGTGCGCTTGAAGATATTGATGACCTGCGCCTGAGAGATACACAGCTGCCGGGCGATCTCCGCCAGAGAAAGTTCCTTCTGATAGATGTTGTCGTCCAGCATTTTTTTGATCCGGTTAAAGAGACCGTCGAAGGAAAAGGTTTGCTGCGATCGGTACAGCTCCTGCACGATCCGATGGAACTGCACGGACGCATCGAACATGATGTCCTCCGTGGGGCGGCGGCTGTTGGTGATATCGTAGAGGGTATCGAAATACTCCTTCTTCCCGAAATTCTTGAAAACGATCACATCGTTCAGCCCGTAGGAATAGATCAGACTGGACACCAGCGTGCCGTCCAGATTGAACCAGATCTTATCCCAGGACTGATCGGGATAATAGCGATGGTCGCTGCCCTTGGGCAGCAGATACACGTCCCCCACCCGGACGGTAAACTTGCGGCCGTTGCAGAAAAGCGTGCCGGAGCCGCCGTATATATACTCCAGAATATAGCAGTAGCTCTTTTCCCGGTGTACGATATACTGCTCGTCGCAGTTGGTGATGCCGGAGATCTCGATATTGAACGGAAAATCCGTGGGGTTAAACGGGAATGAATTGATGCGCTCGTTGTTCATAAACCGACCCTCCTGACACGCCTGATGGATTTATTATACCAAAACGAATCAAAAATGCAAGATATATGTTCAAAACGTCCGCCCCGTCCATCGTGAGTTGGGATATAAGTAAAATTATGGCAAATTTTTGGTAGACTTATTGTAAGATATACACGTAAAATTTTAATTTTTCACATTATTTCACGTTTTTTTCACATTGTTTCGCCCTTGGATATATGCTATAATTATCTCGCAAATCAAGCCCGACTATTTTATGCTTTTTGCATATTGCTGTACGTGTCCATTCTGGTAGACGGTCTTAGCTTTGCAATACGACAAAAAATGATTGCAAGAAGGAGGCAGGATACTATGTATCCGAGGAAAAAGTGTGCGATACTGATGCTGTGTGCGATTCTTCTATTCAGCTTTGCCGGATGTAAGAACGACGAAGAAAAACCGCAGCCGGGCAAGGACCCCACTTCTTCGCAGGTGAGCGACAACAGTTCGGACAGCTCTTCCGAGTCCGACGGACCGGCGGACGATAATCCGAGCAGCGATCCCGGAACGATCTCAAAAGGCAATACGGGCAACAACTCCAACACAGGAGGCAACCAGAGCGGCTTCGGCTATCACACCGACCGGTATGTGCCGACCGCCTCGGGCTCGGATTCCTCCGGCGGCTCGACCGTCTCCAGCCTCAAATACACGGCCGTTTCCTGGGACGGGCCGGCGGGCTATACCATCGTCGTGCCGAAGGACAACGCGCAGGCTGCCTCAGCCGCCAAGCTGGTGCAGCAGTATTTCAGCAAGAATGCCGGCGTCAGCCTGAGCATCGTCACCGACGATACGGCGGCGAAAGATAAGGAAATTCTCATCGGCAAGACAAAGCGCCATACCTACAAGGCCGCCGAGGGCGAATATTTCGCCAAGCTCTCCGGCAAGAAGCTGGTCATCGGCGGCGGCCACGACGCCATGGTGAAGGCGGCGGCGCAGGCTTTTGCCCGCCTCCCCTACAAAAAGGGCACGGCCAACGAATTCTCGGTGCAGTCGGATTTCACGGCGACGCGGCTGGGATACAGCTATGTGTGGGGCGATGAATTCGAGGGCACCGCGCTGGACACCGACCTCTGGTGCCGGGCCACCAAGATGAGCGCCACGGCGGAAATGATGCTGGATAACACCGACCGCACCGCGCGGGTGGAGGATGGCCAGCTGAAGATGTTTGCCACCCGCTACTGGGACGCCAAGCGCGCCGGCATCGAATATGCCGCACCCTGGTCGGTGACGACCATCGACACCATGAGCTGGCGCTACGGCTATGTGGAGATGCGTGCCCGCGTGCCTTTTGTGCGCGGCGCGTGGCCGTCCTTCTGGACCTCCAGCTACGGCTCTCTGGGCCCCAAGACCTCCTACGATTACAGCGTCGAGGTGGATATTTTTGAGGTATTCTCCAGCACCGACACCCTGGCGCCCAACGTCCATAAATGGTATGACGACGGCAATCACACCATGTGGGCGGACGAGAACGAGAAATACGTATTCAATTCGCCGGATCTGAAGGATGAATACCACATCTACGGCTTCGAGTGGACGCCGACCGAGATGAGTATGTATGTGGACGGCATCAAGTATTACACCTACGATCTGACCAAGAACTTCGACGACGGCGCGTCGGGGATGGGCGGCTTTGAGATGCAGCTGCATCTGATCCTCAACAACCATCTCTTCACCCAGTCCAGCGACTATAAGCCCTATGACGGCTGCGAAATCTATCCGGCGGATCTGCCCGTGGAATACGACATCGACTGGCTGCGCCTGTATCAGAAAGACGACGGTGTCAGCAAGCTGTATACCAAGTGATCTCCCCCTGCGCTCCCTGACGGTTCGGCGTAAATACTAAGAAAAGGAGTCATAGCAATGAAACTAAGCGTTCTTCTGAAAGCTCGAAAAGCATTGGCGTTTCTCCTGACTTTTGCATTGGTGCTGTCAACGGCGGCGGTCATGACCCTCCCGACGGCAGCGGACACGGTGGATGTATGGGACGGCACCACCGCCGACGGCTATGCCGGCGGCACGGGCACGGCGGAGGACCCCTATCAGATCGCCACGCCGGAGCAGCTGGCACGGCTGGTCGGCGTAGATGTGCTGGGGTATTCCGATAATACCAACAACGCCTCCCGCAACAAGTTCTACAAGCTGACCGCGGACATCTATCTCAACGATGTGTCCGATTCCCGGTGGTATGAACAGGACGGACTCAACACCTGGTATACCGGTACCAACAGCCGCTTTGTCGGCAGTCTGGACGGAGCCGGGCATACCATCCGGGGGCTGTATTTTGCTGCCGACGCCGGGTATGCCGGCCTGTTCCCGGTGATCGACGCCTATGAGGCCGACCGGTACTTCAAGAATCTGGCCATTGCGGATTCCTATATCTGCGCCAGCAGCATGGCCGGGGCGATCGCCGCCCGCGCCTACGGAACTAACAACCACGGCTTTACCTTCGACCGGTGTTATGTGACAGATACCGTGGTCGTGCACGCCACCAATGTGGGCGGCACCGCCCCCTGGTGCGGCGGTTTTGTCGGCTTCTCAACAACCGGAAAAGAGACCCCTTATTCGTTCACCGATTGCGCCATGTTGGCGAAAGCCAAGGACGGCGGCCATTTGAAATACGGTCTTATCGGTATAAACCTTACCTGGAGCGGTTCCATGTCCATGTCCGTACGGAATTCCTTCGCCTGCGCCGACGAATGGCAGGGTCTCACCCTGTCCGGGAGTGTGGATGCCTCCCATCTGGTATCCGACCCGGAGACCATCCGGGGCGACGCGGCCAGAACGGCTATGCCGAATCTGGACTGGGATACGGTGTGGATGCCGACGGCGGATGGCTACCCGGTGTATAAGGCCGCAGAGGTGGATGTGAACGGCAAGGTCGGCGCGGTGTGGGAAGGCGTGGTCGCCAAGGGCTATGCCGGCGGCACAGGTACCGCGGAAGATCCGTACCTCATCGAGACCGCCAACCAGCTGGCCTATCTCGTCAAGCACGACATCATCGACCTGGGCGGCGGCAACTCCAGCAACACCATGGGCAAATACTACAAGCTGGCGGCGGATATCTATTTGAACAACGTCGCCGATCCGGACTGGAAAACGCACGCCCCCAATTCCTGGTATTCTTCAGGCAGCGGCGCCCGTTTCGGCGGCAATCTGGACGGAGACGGCTATACGATCTACGGGCTCTATTATGACGGTGAAGGCGCCGCCGGTCTGATCTCCTATGCGGATATCTGGTCCTACGATATCACCATCAAGAATGTGACCCTGTCCGATTCCTACATCAAGACCACCCACAGCTTTGCCGGCGGACTGATTGGATTTGTATACGGCACGGATGCAACGGACAGAACTCTGACGGTAGAGGGTTGTTTCGTTGACGACAACGTCACCGTGTGGTCGACCGCCGCGGGCGGCTATGTCGGCGGTTTGGTAGGCTGTCTGCACAACAAAAACAAGAGCCACTACACCTTTGTGGATTGCGGCGTTCTGGCCGATGTCAAAGGGGAAACTTGGAAGAACTGCGCCGGTCTGGCCATCGCCGGCGGCGCGGGGGTTTACCGCATCGAGCGGTGCTTCGCTTTCCCCCGTCTGGTGATCGACTCCTACGGCAACGCCTACGACAATACCGATTCCCACATTCTGGCCGAGCAGAGCGCGCTGCTGGAAATCCGCGGCGAGCAGGCGAGAACGACCATGGCCGATCTCGATTGGGAGAACAGCGCTTTCACCCCCGTGAAAAACAGCTATCCCCGGCTGAAACTGGTGTCCCAGCGTCTGGGAGATCTCAACTGCGACAACGTATGCGACACCGCCGATCTGGCTTTCCTGCAACAGCATCTGCTGGGGGTTGCCGCAGCCGCTGTATTTGACGCCAACTGCGACGGCGCATCGGATATCCGGGATCTGGTCGACCTGAAAGAAAAGGTCGATGCCTTCGTCGGCCCCGACAGCGCCTATGTCCCCGCCGGCTACGGTCTGGTGTGGAATGACGAATTCCGCGGCCGCACCATCGACACGGCCAAGTGGCGTACCGAACCGGCGGGCAACCGGATGACCGGCACCGACGAGCTGGGCTGCTTTGACGACGGCACGGTGCGGTCCGTCGGCGACGGCGGGCTGAAAATGACCGCCTTGAAAAATCCCAAACCGGACGAATACAACGGCAGCCAGTACATCACCACCACCTCCATCTCCACCGAGAACCGGATGAGCTTTAAGTACGGCTATCTGGAGGTCAAGGCCAAGGTTCCCTATAAGAAAGGATGCTGGCCGTCCCTGTGGCTGCGCAGCCCCCATGCGGTGCAGGTCGAGGGAGAGACCGGTCTGGACGACTACAATATGGAGATCGACGTGATCGAGCCTTTCGGCTTTACGGATAAAAACCGCATCACCATCCACGAGACCAACAAGAACGATTCAAACGACCACCGGCAGCTGGCCACCGGCGACTATACGTTCGGCGATGCCGCCGATCTGGCCAATGAATACCACGTGTACGGATTCCTGTGGACCGAGAGCGCCATGAAGTTCTATGTGGACGGCGCGGAGTTCGCCTCCTTCTCCATGGAGGCGCTGCGGGAGATGGGCTATGTGAGCAGCTTCGACGATACCGTGAATATCCTGTTCAACAACCATCTCTTCACCGCTTCCAGCGAGTTCAACGGCGGCGACGAGGACAACATCATCGAGAATCACGAGGACAGCCTGCCGTCCGCCTATGTGGTGGACTACATCCGCCTGTATCAGCAGGAGAATTCCGGCAGCGTTCTGCTGCTCCGGTGAGCTGACAGACCCTCGCGAAACGAACAATGCATTCGGCAAGACAGGTTTCTGTCTTGCCGAACTGAGAATACCCGGCCCGGATCCGCGGGTATTGTCAATTCGGCAAGAACACCTGGAGCATATAAAAGGAGTCAGTGTTGCAATGAGCAAACGAGCAATGAAACGCCTGCTGCCCCTGGGAATGGCCCTGCTGATCACGGCGAGCGCCTTTCCCCTTGCGGCGGAAACGACCCCGCCCGCCGCAGCCACAGACGGCGCCGTGCCGTCCGTCACCACGGACAAGGCGGAACAGCGCGTCTCTTATAAGGATTATATAGCCGGTCAAACGGCGGGGAACGCAACGGCGAGCATTGTCTTGACAGCCGCCGACGGGCTGCTGCACGGCACGGATGTGTCCCGCCGGTCCGACTATAAAGGAAAAGACGCCGTCGTATGGGAAACCGGTACGGGCAGCGTGGAATGGCGGTTTGCGGTTCCGGCGGACGGTCTGTATACCCTCCGGCTGGTGTATGCGTCGATGACGACCGGCGTGGACTACACCTTCGGCCTGAAGCTGGACGGCGGCGCACCTTTTGCAGAGGCGGAGAGCCTGTCCTTCCCGCGGCTTTGGCAGAATGCGCAGGCGGAATTCAAAACCGACCGGATGGGCAACCAGCTGACCCCCGAGCAGCAGGAGATCGACGGCTATGCGGAGGTTCTGGCCCGCAGCAGCACCGGAGAGACCGTCGATCCCTTTGCCGTTTGTCTCACCGCCGGCGAGCACAGCCTTGTGCTGGAGAACCCCCGGCAGGCGGTGGCGGTGGCGCAGCTGATTCTGGAGGCGCCCGAATCCGTCCCGGCCTATGAAAGCTTGACCGCGCCCGACGGGGGTGCGGCGCTGCAGGCGGAGCCTATCGTGATCCAAGGCGAGAGCGCCGTGATCAAGACCGCCTCCAGTCTCATCCCGAAATCGGACAATTCCAACGCCGGTATGACGCCGAACGATCCGTTGCTGACGAAACTCAACTATATCGGCGGTACCTCCTGGCAGGATGCGGGACAGTTCCTCACCTGGGAATTCGAGGTGCAGGAGACCGGCTACTATTCGCTGGGGTTCCGGTATCGGCAGAGCGACGTCATCAATGCCGAAAGCTGGCGCTGGCTGAGAATCGACGGAAAGACCCCCTTCGCCGAGGCTAAGGGGATCCGGTTCCCCTATTCGGCCAAGTGGGAATTCATGGAGTTCGCCGACGGAGATACGCCCTACTATTTCCTACTGGAAAAGGGCCCCCACACGCTGAGTCTGGAGGTCACTCTGGGCGCGATGGCCGAGTATTTCTACCGGCTGTACGGTATTGTGGAGCAGCTGGGCGACAAATACATCGACATCGTGAAGATCACCGGCGCTACCCCCGACGTGAATCTGGACTATGAGCTGTTCACCCAGATTCCGGATCTGGAATCCACCTTCACCGCCTGCAATGAGGAGATGCAGGCGCTGGTGCAGGATCTGGAGAACTTCACCGGCAAGCGCAGCAGCCAGTATATCTCCGCCATCGAGAACATGATGCGGGTTATCAAGAATATGCTGGACCGTCCCTATACCGCGCATCAGTATGTCAGCGATTACTATTCCAATTACAGCTCTTTAAGCTCCTGGCTGTACGATATGAAGAAGATGCCCCTGTGTCTGGACACCATCCAGTGGGCGCCCGTGGGACAGGACTTCGTACATAAAAACGCCAGCCTGTACAAGCGCTTTTCATACAGCGTCAGCCGTCTGGTGATGTCGTTCCTGGAAGATTATGTGGCGGATGCCAAAAACAACAGCGGCGAGGAAAAATCCCTGAAGCTGTGGGTGAACTGGGGTCGGGATCAGGCCACCGCGCTGGATACGCTGATCCGGGATTCTTTCACCACGAAAACCGGCATCGCCGTCAATGTGGAGATCACCAACGCCTCTCTGGTCAACGGTCTCCTGTCCGGCAATTACCCGGATATGGCCCTGCACATGACCCGCACCGAGCCGGTGAATCTGGGCATCCGGGGTGCGCTCACCGATCTGTCGCAGTTCGAGGACACCGCAGCCGTGCTGGAACGGTTTCAGCCGGGGGCGGAGACGCCCTACCGGTATAACGGGCAGCTGTACGCCCTGCCGGACACCCAGAGCTTCTATCTGATGTTCTACCGCACGGATATCCTGAAAAATCTGGAGCTGACGGTGCCTGCGACCTGGGACGAATTCCTCTATACCTCCGCTATCATTCAGCGGAACAACATGAACATCTATGTGCCCTATACGATGATCTCCTCATCGGCGACCATCAATACCGGCATCGGAAGTCTCAATCTGTTCGCCACCCTGATGGGGCAAAAGGGCCTGTCTCTGTACAACAAGGAGCTGAACGCCACCTCCCTCACCGGCGTGGAGGAGATCGGCGTATTCGACCTCTGGACGAGTTTCTATACCGATTACGGCTATCAGAAGGAAGCGGATTTCTATAACCGGTTCCGCGCGGGCACCATGCCGCTGGGCATTGCCCCCTACACCACCTATCTCACCCTGTACAGCGCCGCTCCGGAGATCAAGGGCCGCTGGTCGGTGGCCTGTGTGCCCGGCACGACCGGCGGCAACGCCACCGTCGCCGGGGGCGGCACGGGATGCGCCATCATCAAGCGTTCCTCCAATCAACAGGAGGCTTGGGAATTCCTCAAATGGTGGACCTCCGCAGACACCCAGACCCGGTATTCCAACAATGTGGAATCGCTGCTGGGGATGCTGGGGCGGCAGGCCACGGCCACGGTGGACGGTCTCAAAAATCTGGCGTGGGACAGCGAGGATTTCGCCACGATCAACGAGCAATGGTCCCGTGTGCAGGAGGTCCCGGAGGTTCCCGGCAGCTACTATCTCGGCCGTGCGCTGGATCAGGCGTATTGGTCTGTGCTGAATGACGGCGTGAACGCCAAGGACGCCATCGTCAAGTGGAGTATGACGGCAGACAGCGAGATTCAACGCAAAATCCAAGAATACAGCTAAGGAGATCAATCGCATGAAAGGCAAACGAGCGCTTACGGCCGGCAGAAGCGAAAGCTTTCGGGAACAGCTCCCGATGATTTTGCTGCTGGTTCCGTTTCTCACCTTTTTTCTGGTTTTTACGATCCTGCCGATCTTATCCTCGATCGTATTGAGCTTCACCTCGTATGATATGCTGTCGCTGCCCAAATTCACGGGGATCGGCAACTATATGCGGATGTTCGTCGAGGACGAGGTGTTCGCAATCGTGCTCAAAAATACGGTTGCTCTGGCCGTGGTGGTCGGTCCGGCGGGATTTATGCTCGCCTTTCTGCTGGCCTGGCTGGTCAACGAATTTTCCACCGGGCTGCGCACCCTGTTTTCTTTCATGTTCTATGCGCCGTCCCTGGTGGGCAACGCCTATTTCATCTGGAAGATCGCCTTCAGCGGCGACAGCTACGGCTATATCAACAGTCTGCTGCTGTCCATCGGCATCACCACAGAACCCATCGTCTGGCTCAAGAGTCCGCAGTATCTGTTCACGATCGTGGTGATCGTGCAGCTGTGGCAGAGTATGGGCGTATCCTTCCTGTCCAACATCTCCGGCCTGCAGAACGTGAGCCAGGACCTGTATGAAGCCGGCGCCATTGACGGCATCCGGAACCGGTGGCAGGAGCTGCGGTATATCACCCTGCCCTCCATGTCCCATATGCTGCTGTTCAGCGCCGTCATGCAGATCCAGAGCAGCTTCTCCATCAGCGCTGTGGCGGTGGAGCTGGCGGGCTATCCCAGCGTGCAGTATTCGGTGGATACCATCGTCACCCATATGTCGGATATGGCGACGGTGCGGTATGAGCTGGGCTACGCCTCGGCCATCGCGGTGATCCTGTTCGGCATGATGGCGATCACCCGGTTCATCATCGGTAAGGCCTTAAACACGGTCAGCAGGTAGGTGGTCTAAATGAGTAAGAATCGCATCGGTCTCAATGGGATACTCCATCCGGGAAAGTCCATGGTATCCCGCTATACCCGCTCCACTTTCGGGAATATCTGCTGCTGTGTGTTGATCGTTGCCGCGGGTCTGTTCAGTATGCTGCCGCTGATCTATGCGGTGGTCACGTCTTTCAAGCCCATCGACGAGCTGCTGATCTTCCCGCCCACGTTCTTTGTGCGCCGCCCGACGCCGGAAAACTATGTGGCGCTGCCCACACTGCTCTCCAGCCTGTCGGTGCCCCTTTCCCGGTATGTGTTCAACAGCCTGTTCATCACGGTGGTCACTTCCGTGCTGAACATCCTCTTTTCGGCGATGGCGGCTTTCTCCCTCTCCAAAGGAACCTACAAAGGCCGCAACGTGATCTTTCTGATCATCCAGTTCGCCCTGATGTTTAACTCCTATACCCTGTCGGTGCCCCAGTATCTGATCTTCTCCAAGCTGCATATCGTCAACACCTACTGGGTGTACATACTGCCGCAGTTGGCGGGGACGCTGGGCGTATTCCTGATCAAGCAGTATATCGAGGGCTATGTGCCCAACGCACTGCTGGAGGCCGCCAAGATCGACGGCGCCGGGTATTTCCGGATGTTCTGGCGCATTGTGATGCCCATCATCAAGCCGGCCTGGCTGACGGTGACGCTGTTCGCCTTTCAGGGCATCTGGTCGGCCATCCCCAACGGCACGATCTTCTCCGAAAAGCTGAAAACCCTGCCCCAGATCGTGACCCAGGTGACGGCGGGCGGCACGGCCCGCACCGGCAGCGCCATGGCGCTGACCACGATCATGATGATTCCGCCCATCCTCGTCTATCTGATCTCCCAGAGCAACGTGGTGGAAGCCATGAGCAGCGCCGGTATCAAAGAATAAGCAAAGGAGCTGAGACCTATGTACAAAAAAACCGGGCGATTGGTCGCCGCGTTGCTGTCTGTCCTGTGTCTGGCCTCCTCTGCTTTCTGCACCGTATCCGCCGCATCGGTGGATCAGGTTCCCTACGAGAGTTATACCTACTGGGAAAACATCAGCGACACACGCAAGGCGGTCTATAACCGCCCCATGTACGAAACCGGCTGCGTGCTGGGGGCGGCGGATTTCGGCGTAAAAGCCTATACCGCCGTCAACGACGTCTGCACCGACCGCGACCGCCACGTATACCTTCTGGACAATGCGGCGCGGATCACGGTGCTGGATCAGAACTACCGATTTCTCTATGAGATCGGGGCGGTCACGGCGGCGGACGGCACAGAATACGATTATACCGGCGCCCAGAGCCTCTATGTCCACAGCGACGGCACCATCTTCATCTGCGATACGGACAACGCCCGCGTGCTGCGCGTGGATCCGAACGGCACGCTGCGGGATGTCTATGTGCTGCCGGAATCCCCGCTGATCCCGGAGGATTTCACCTTCAAGCCCCTGAAAGCCGTCATGGACTCCCACGACTATCTGTATGTGCTCAGCGACGGCTCCTACTACGGCGCGCTGCTGTACGCACCGGATAAGAGCTTCACCGGCTTTTACGGAGCAAACAATGTAACGACGAACATTGCCACCGCCATCAAGAGCGTGTTTGAGCGGGTATTCACCAACAATGTGAAGAAGAGCGCCAGTGCCCGGAATCTGCCCTATTCCTTCGTGGACATTGTGATCGACCACAACGATTTCATCTACACGGCCACCGGCAAAACCTCCACCTATAACCGCAAGGGGCAGATCAAAAAACTCAATCCCGGCACCGGCAACAACATTCTGAATTCCGAGGACACGGATTTCACCGACGACGGCTTCAACACCACCTTCAACAACGGCACCCAGATCGAGCAGGATATCGTGGGGCTGGAGGTGACGGACAGCGGATTCGTCTATTGCGTGGAATCCCAGTTCGGCCGGGTATATCTGTATGATCGGTCGTGCCGTATGCTCACCGCTTTCGGCGGCGGCATGGGAAGCGGCGCCCAGAAGGGCACCTTCTCGGCGGCCAATGCGCTGACCCTCAACGGAACCGACGTGATCGTCAGCGACAAGCTGAAAAACACCATCACCGTATTCACCATCACCGACTACGGCAAACAGGTGATGGACCTCATCGACATCACGCTGGACGGAAAATACACCGAGGCGGAGCGGGGCTGGCAGGAGGTTCTGGCGCAGGATAACAATTTCCAGCCCGCGTACAGCGGCCTGGCGCGGGCAAACCTGACCGCCGGCAATTATAAGGAATCCATGGAACTGGCCAAAAAAGGCTATGACCGGGAGACCTACCAGCTGGCCTTTGAGTTTTATCGCAAGAACCTGCTGCGGCAGTATTTCTGGGTGCTGTTTCTGGCGGCAGTGGTCATTTTGGGCGGGCTGATCGCTTTCTTCATCGTCTCGTCCAAGCGCAAGATCACCCTGATCAAATCCAGACAGCTGCGGCTGATGTTCCGTACGCTGGCCCATCCCGTGCTGACCTTTGACGAGATCAAGGAGAAGAAACAGGGCTCCGTGACCATCTCGGTGGTGCTGATCGTCCTTTTCTACATCACGGCGGTGATCCAGGTGCTGGGCGGCGGATTCCTGTTCACCCAATACGACCCGGTGAATTTCAACTCCATCTGGGTGCTGGTGCGCAGCGCCGGACTGGTAGTGCTGTGGGTGCTCAGCAACTGGATGATCACCACCCTGATGCAGGGAAAAGGCACCCTCCGGGAGATTCTGATCGTCACCAGTTACAGCCTGCTGCCGATCCTCATCGAGCGGTTCCTGCGGCTGATCCTCACGAATGTGCTGCTGCCCTCCGAGGCGATGTTCCTCAGCGGCTTCGATGCGCTGGCCATCGGCTACACCTTCCTGCTGATGATCATCGGGCTCATCAAGATTCACGATTTCAGCATGGGACGGCTCATCGGCTCCAGTGTGCTGAGCGTCGGCTGGCTTTCGGTGCTGGTCTTCCTGATGGTGCTGGTGGGGATGCTGATCCAGCAGATCGGCGGCTTTGTTCTGACGGTATTGCTGGAATTGATTTCGTAGACTGGAGGAATTGTTTTTGAGTCGGAAAAAGTGTTTTGCTTCGGCTTGCGCGGCCCTGCTGTTCCTGACGTTTCTGTGCGGCTGCCAATCCGAAAGCTCTCAAAAAACGGGTTCCTATGATTCCGATATACAGTCCTCCGACATTTCGGACACATGGATCGCGGAAAACGAGCACTACCGTCTGGAGCTGAATGAGATCTCCATGGGGGTAACGCTCACGGATCGGCAAACCGGAAACACCTACGGCACCAATCCGCAGGCATCGGGCGAACAGCAGTTTGACGAGCTGGGAATGCCCATCAAGCGGCATCCCCAGGTGGAATCGGTGCTGTTCATCGAATATCTGGATGTGGAGAAGAACACCACCTCCAAGCTGATCTCCTATTCGGCCGCCGTGCGGAGCGGGCGCACCGTCTGCGAAAAGGTGGAGAACGGCATCAAAATCTCCTATTATTTCGACGATGCCCAGATCATGGTGCCGCTCACCTATACCCTGCGGGAGACGGGAGTGGCCGTCTCGCTGGATCCGCGGGAGATACAGGAGAACGGCAATATGCTCATCTCGGTTTCGCTGGCGCCCTTCTGGTGCGCGGTGAGCAATACGGAATCCGACGGCTATCTGCTGTATCCCTCCGGTTCGGGAGCGCTGGTGTATGCCAAAGAGCTGTCTCAGCCGGGCGAGAGCTATTCCGATGAGGTATACGGCGCCGACGCCGCCAAAGAGGTGTGGGATAAGACCAGCACCACCAAGGCGATCCGGCTGCCGGTTTTCGGAGCCAAGGGCGCCGACACAGCCACCTGCGGCATCATCGAGCAGGGCGCGGAGTCCTGTCTGCTGGATCTGACCGTCGGCTCCACCTCGCTGGGATATTCCTCCGTGTATGTCACCTATCAGGTGCGCGGATATACGGCCAACATCAAGGAACTGTACAATAACCGCTATTATAAAGGGCTGGTCTACGCGGACGAGATGATCGACGCGCCCCTGACCATTGGCTACTATCCCCTGTCCGGCGATGACGCAAATTACAGCGGCATGGCGGCGGTCTACCGGGAATATCTCAACGAGACCGTGGGCACGGTGACTGAGGCCAGGACCTCGGCGCTCAGCATCACCGCCATAGGCGGCAGCCGGATCGCCAAGTCCTTCTTAGGCGTCCCGTACCAGACGCTCCTGCCCACGACCACCGTGGCGCAGGCAACGGAGATCCTGCAGGATCTGAAGAACGGCGGCGTGGACGTGTCGGCTTTCACCCTCAGCGGATACGGGAAATACGGCGTGGACACGGTGAAGCCGGCAGGCGGCTTTGACATCGCCGGCAAGCTGGGGGATGCCCGGTCGCTGCGCACTCTGCAAGAAACCTGCGCCGACGCCACCGATCTGTATTTTGACTTCGACACCGTCGCCTTTTCCCGCTCCGGCAGCGGATTTTCGGCCTATTTCGATTCCGCCGTCCGCGCCAATCGAAAGCAGGCGAAGATATACGATTTCAACATTGCGCTGCTGGGGCGCAAGACCGACTCCGCCTATTCTCTGCTGGCACGGGACCGGATCGGAGATTGCGCCGACAAGATTCTGAGCCGGGTGCAGAAATGGCAGCTGACCGGGATCGGACTGTCCTCTCTGTCCAATACGACCTATTCGGACTATTCCGATAAAACCGACAGCGCCTATTACGCCAAAGCGGGCTTCGGCCAGCAGGTGTCTGACGTATATGACCGCATCGGCGGGGCCGGTATCCGGATCGTGTCCCAGGACGCCAACGCCTATGCGGCTGTGCGGTCGGCTGCCGTATTCGACAGTCCGACCACCTCCAGCGACGCACTGGTGTTCGATGCGGACATTCCCTTCTACCAGATGGCCCTGCGGGGAAGAACGGCACTCTCCTGCGAGAGCATCAATCTGGTATCGGATCCCGCCGCACAGCTTTTGCGGGCGGTGGAGAGCGGCTCCGGACTGGCCTATACGGTGATCGCGGAATACGACACCGCCCTGATCGACGACAACCGGCCCCTGTTCTATAACAGCCGATACAGCGATCTGAAAGAGGGCATCATATCCGCCGCCGGAGAGCTGTCCGGGTATTACGCCAAGATCGGCGGCTCCGAGATCCGCAGCCACCGGATCGACCCGTCCGGACTGCGGGAAACGGTGTTTGCGAACGGAGTGACAGTATTTGTGAACTACACGGCGCAGGAGCTGAACTCACCGGCGGGACGCGTTCCGGCAAAGGGCTTCCTCGTTTGGGAGGGCAATGTATGAAAAAGAAAAAGTATCGGGGGATCGAGCAGATCAAGAGCCGGTACGGCTGGCTGTTCATCTCCACATGGCTGATCGGCGTTGTGTTCTTCTTTGCCATCCCGGTCATACAATCGGTCATCTATTCGTTCTCGCAAATGACCATCAACGAGGACGGCATCCGGACGGTTTTCATCGGTCTGAAAAACTATAAGTACATCATCGCCGAACACACGGATTACCTTAACTGGCTGAGTAAATCGGTGGGCAACTTCCTCTACTCACTGCCCATTATCGTGCTGCTGAGTCTGGTTCTGGCCCTGCTGCTGAACCAGAAATTCAAAGGGCGGCTGTTCTTTCGGGCATTATATTTCATGCCGGTCATCATCGCCTCCGGCGTGGTGATCGAGCTGATCTCCGGCATGACCTCCGCCGGCGATATCGCCAACAGCTCGGTATCCGAATCGGTGTCCGGCGGGATGTTCAGCGTGCAGGATGTCATCGCCATCCTCGACCTGCCCACCGAGGTGGCCGTGTATGTGCAGAAGATCATCGGCAACATTTTCAATCTGATCTGGAACAGCGGCATCCAGACGGTGCTGTTCATCGCCGGGCTGCAATCCATCCCCTCCAGCCTGTACGAAGCCAGCCGCGTGGAGGGCGCCACCAAATGGGAGGAATTCTGGTTTATCACTTTCCCGATGCTGTCCAATGTGACGCTGCTGGTGATGGTGTATACCATGGTGGAGCTGTTCATCAGCAACCGCAACGTGCTGGTGCTGAAGGTATACGATCTGATGCGGGCGGCCGTATACGACCAGACCTCCGCCATGATGTGGTTCTATTTTCTGGTCGTGGGCGCCATCATGGGCGTGGTGGTAGCCATCTATAAGAAATGTCTGCAAAACCGCTGGGCTTAAAGGGGGCGAGCACAAATGAAACGGACTAAGCGCAATGCAACGCCCCTCACGGCGCAGGAACGGGCCTACCGGCTGAAGAAAACGCTCCCCGCCGTATTGACCAGCATTTTCCGCATGGTGATGCTCATTGCCATCGGCTATGTGATCATCTATCCCCTGCTGTACATGGTCGTCACCTCCCTCGTCAGCCGGAACGGATTCTTCAACTCCTCCCGGGTGTGGATTCCCGAATCCATCAGCCCGCTGTTCAACTACAAGACGGCCTGGGAACTGCTGGACTACAACGTATCTTTCTTCGCAACCTTAAAATACGAGATCGTCAGCGCCCTCATCGAGGTAGCCGCCTGCGCCGTAACGGCCTACGGCTTCGCCCGGTTCAAATTCAAGGGCCGGGGGCTGCTGCTGGGCGTGCTGTTCCTGACCATCCTGGTGCCGGATATGCTGGTGATCATCCCCCGCATGGCCAACTATTCCAAATTCGATCCGCTGGGGCTCCTGGGGCTGATCCATAAACTGACCGGCGCCGACCTGCGGCCGAATCTGCTGGGGAGCGTCGCCGCCTTCTATCTCCCGTCGCTGTTCTCCATGGGGCTGCGCTCCGGCATCATCATCTTCATCTATATGCAGTTTTTCAGTTCCTTCCCCAAGGAGCTGGAGGAGGCGGCATGGATCGACGGCGCGGGACCGATCAAGACCTTTCTGAAGATCGCCGTCCCCTCATCGGGCGTGGTCATCACCACGGTGGTGGTATTCTCGCTCATCTGGCACTGGAACGACTATCTGCTGTGCGCGATGTATCTCAACGACGAGTATCCGCTGGCCATGTCGCTGAATATGCTGCCGACGAACCTCACCACTATGGGATATTACCTGAATCCGGAAACGCCGGAGACTCTGGCTTTCCAGATGGCCGGCTGTGTGCTGTTTGTCGCGCCCATGCTGCTCCTGTATATGATCCTGCAGCGGCGCTTCATCGAAAGCATCGACCGTGTCGGTATCACCGGCTGACCCTGTTGTATACACAATTCGCAAATCCATAAAATTCAGAAAAAAGGAGAAATCGCTATGTCAAGGAAAATCACCCGCATTTTCGCAACCCTCGCATGCCTTCTGATGATCCTGGCCATGATCGCGGGCTGCGGAAAATCCAAGCCCACCGTATCGTGGGAATCCTACTATTCCGACTATGACGGACCGACCCTGTCGGACAACACGTCCAAGTCGGATTCCGGCTCCTCGGCGGACGCTGACAACACCAGCGGAAACCAGAACAGCGGAAGCTCGAAATCCGGCAAGGATACCCCCAATGCCAACACCTCCACCGGCACGGTGAATCCGGAGAAATACCGGGGCACAACCGTGCGGTACGCCACCTGGAAAAACCCGTTCCAGAACGAGGACGGCAAGGTGATCGAGAAATTCCAGAAGAAATACGGCATCAAGGTGAAGATCGACACCGTGCCGCAGAGCACCTACGTGAGCGAAATCGCCGGCATGATCGCCGCCCATAACTCCCCCGATATCTTCTTCGACAACGGTTTCTTCCCGGCGTCCATCTCCTGTCTGCAGCCTCTGGACGCCATGCAGCTGAACCTGTCCGACGGCATCTGGGATCAGGGCATGATCAAGATGTCTACCCTGGGCGGCAAGCCCTTCCTCGTCAATACAGTGGGTAATATCTGGGCGGAAGTTGACTGTCTGTTTTACAACAAGAAGATCTTCACTGACAACAATATCACCACCCCCGAGGAATACTACAAGGCCAAGAAATGGAACTACGCAGCGCTGGAGAAGTGCATGACCGATCTGAAGAACGCCGGCTACATCGGCGCGTATGTGGATGTGCAGACGCTGCTGGCCTCCGCCGGAACGGGCTTCTACGGCTTTAAGGACGGCAAGATCACCAATGGCGTGAACGAGATGACCAACAATGTGCTGACCCGGATCGCCCAGTGGGTCAGCGACGGTCTGATCCGGAATCCGCTGGAGCGGAACCTGCTGCAAAACTTCATTAAGGGCAAGGCCGGCATCGCCATCACCAACGCATACGGCATGAAGGCCACCGGATACTTCTCCGAGATGAACCCCAACGACGTGGGCTTCACCTACATCCCGAGATATGACGACAACACCAAGGCCTACACCACCGGCCTGTTCCGCGGCTGGGGTCTGATCCGCGGCGCGCAGAACCCGGTCGGCGCCGGCATCTTCATCCGCTACTATCTGGATGTCAATAACTACGACACCGATTCCGCATTCATCAACAATGATGCAAAGCAGTTCTTCTTCAAGCTCACCTCCGGCGTGAACACCGACGACAAGAACCCCTACCTGACGCTGGGCGTAGCGACGCTGTGCAGCGAAAGCATGGATGCCTACGTAGGCTTTGCCGGCGAATCCCCCAACCAGGTGCGGACCAAGGTTTCTTCCTACCTGCCCACCATCAACAGCAATGTGAACAAGGTGAACAGCGAGATCCAGAAGCAGCTTGAATCTTTAGGACTGAAATAAGGACTCTCTCAGAAACTTTCCATCCAAAGGAGTGCGCGTATGAAACTGTCAATGAACTTTTCCAGAAAAGCTCTTGCGCTTCTGCTGGCTCTTGTGATGCTGATTACGGCCCTGTCCGTGAATCTCGCCGTGATGGCGGGAGCCGATACCGGCGGTTCCTCCGACCCCCTCAAGGAGGGGGTCAAGGGGGTCGTATGGAACGGCGAAACGGCGACCGGATTCGCAGGCGGAACCGGCACGGCATCCGATCCCTATCTCATTGCGACCCCCAATCAGCTGGCCTATCTGTTGCAGCACGATGTGATTGCTACGGCAAATGAAACAGATAAAACAAGTGCCTCCATGAATAAGCACTATAAGCTGACGGCCAACATCTATCTGAACGACGTATCCGACCCGAACTGGAAGGAAAACAACCCGCACAGCTGGTTTACGACCGGCAGCGCCCAGCGTTTCGGCGGCTCCCTCGACGGCGACGGATACACCATCTACGGTCTGTATTACAACGGCGATCAGGCCTGCGGCCTGATCCCCTATGCGAATATCTGGTATAACGATGTAGCTTTTAAGAATCTGACCATTTCGGATGCCTATCTCAGCACCACCGGTTATTTCGCGTCGGCGCTGGTGGGCTACACCTACGGCAAAAACAAGAAATCCTTCACGGTTTCCAATTGCTATGTGACCAGCACGGTTTCCGTGAAAACGACCTCTCAATACGGCGGCGGTTTCCTGGGCTGCGCCGCCGACGGCGGTGATACCTATACGGTGGAAAACTCCGCAGTGCTGGCGACGGTGGAGGCGAAGGGCGGCTATCGCGGCACTTTCTGCGGCAGCTTCAGCCCCAGCAACAACGTCACGGTGCGCAACAGCTTCGCTTTCCAGGGCTTCGGCGGCGATGTGGACACCAACGAGAACAGCTATGCCATCTCCGATCTGTCCGCCATCAAGGGCGCGGCAGCCAAGACCGAGATGCCGGAGCTGAAATGGGACAGCGTGTGGGTGCTCACCGACAGCTATCCGGTGCTCAAGGACGCCAAGCCCGCCCACGAAATCTGGGACGGCAGCGTGGCCAAATCCTATGCGGCGGGCAGCGGTACAGCGGACGATCCCTACTGGATCGCCGACGGCGCCCAGCTGGCTCTCATGCTGCATGAGGGCGATAACTCCAAAGGAAAGTTCTATACGCTGGCGGCACATATCTCTCTCAACGATACGACGGTCGCCGACTGGAAGAACGGCACGCCCCGTTCCTGGTATTCGCTGGATGCGGTCGGCGGGAAGTATTTCCAGGGCACCCTGATCGGCGGCAGCCATTCCGTGCGAGGGCTGTACTACAAGGGCAGCGACAGCAAGGTGGGTCTCATTCCGGCGGCTAAGGGGACAGTATCGGTCAGCGATATCCGATTCGACGACACCTATATCGAGTCGGACGGTACGGCGCTGGCGACCCTGATCGGCTATGCAGACGGCGGCAGTTTCAACGTCACCAAATGCTATATTCGCGAGAATAACACCGTCAAGAGCACGAATACGACGGCCGGCGGCATCATCGGCGGCGGTACGGGCGAATTTACGGTGGAGGATTCGGCGGTGCTGTCCGACCGGACCGCCACGGCAAACACCGGCGCCATCGCCGCCAGTGTCGGCTCCGCCAAGGTGACGGTGAAGAACACCTTCGCCAAGGGCGTGCTCGGAAACGATCCCGGCCAGGCGGCCACCGCCGTCAACTGCTATACCGACACCGCCGACACGGTCTATAAGACCAAGGTCTGCGAGGCGGCAAAGATGCAGGGCCCCGACGCGGCCACGGCAATGCCCGATCTGGACTGGAAGAACGTCTGGACCGTCCGGGAGAACGGCTATCCGGAATATCGGGTAACCGAGGCCGAGGAGAGCAAAATCTGGGACGGCACCGTTGCCAAGCGCTATGCCGGCGGAACCGGCACGGCAGCCGATCCCTATCAGATCGCTTTCGGCTCGCAGCTGGCCAAGATGGCGGCGGACGAGCAGAGCACAGGCAAATACTATGTGCTGACCGAGGATATATGGCTCAACGATACCACCGCGGAAAACTGGAAAGATGCGGCCACCCAATGGCTGTGGAACAACAACCAGTTCGCCGGCCATCTGGACGGCGCCGGACACACCATCCGCGGTCTCTACTATAACGGCAATGACAGCAAGGTCGGTCTCTTCTGCTACACGAAAGAGGCGACCATCCGACAGCTCACGGTGGCGGATTCCGAGCTTGTTTCCTCCGGCTTCGGCGTTGGCACACTGATCGGCCAGGCGGGGGGTGCCGTCACCATCACCGACTGCGTGGTGGAGGACAGCGTGACAGTCCGCTCCACCTACAATGCCGGTGGCGATAAGGGCGCCGGCGGTTTCGTGGGCTACGGTGGCGGCAAGGTCACCGTTGACAGCTCCGCCTTTGTGGGCACCGTGGAGGCGCCGGGCTTTGCGGGCGCGTTCCTGGGCAACTGCTGGACGGCGGCTGTGATCAATAACAGCTTCTCCACCGCGACGGTACAGTTCCGCGGCAAGAGTACGAGCAACGACAGCGCCTCCGCCAACAATTACAGCGCCTATACCGGCGCACAGACCGGCACCCAGACGGTGGCGGCGGAGCAGATGAAGGGCAAGGATGCCCTCACCCATATGCCCCTGCTGAGCGGCTGGGCGGCCACGGAAAAATACCCGGTGCGGTTTTACAGCGGCGTGGCAGGCGAGGTATGGTCCGGCGTGTCGGCGATCAGCTATGCGGCGGGCACCGGTACGCAGAGCGACCCCTACATCATCGAGACGGCCGAACAGCTGGCCTATCTGGTGAAGGATACCTCCACCGGCGGCAAGTATTATCAGCTGGCCGCGGACATTCGGCTCAACGATACATCCGCGGAAAACTGGAAGGACACCGCCCGTCCCTGGATCGTGTCCACCGCCATATTCGGCGGTATCTTCAGCGGCAACGGGCACACCATCAGCGGCCTGTACTATAATGGCAGCGAATCCGCAGTCGGCCTGTTCCGCTATGCCAAAGACGCCACCATCAAACGGGTGACCGTCGATCAATCCTATGTGTATACCACCGGTTTCGGCCCGGCGCTGCTGGTCGGGCAGGCATATTCCGGCACCGTGAACTTCTCCGAGTGCCAGGCGACCGAAACAACCTATGTGGAATCCACCTATAATACCGATGGCAATAAAGGTGCCGGCGGCCTCGTGGGTTACGGCGGCGGCAACGTACAGATCGAAAACTCCGCTTTCACGGGCAGCGTAGTCGCTCCGGGCAATCCCGGCGCCTTCGTCGGCAACTGCTGGGCCACGGTTTCGATCCGGGGCAGCTTTGCCACGGCCGGGGTCCGATTCTGCACAAAGCGGGGGCTGACCGAACCCTCCGGCAACTACGGCACGGAGGATGAAACCGGCGTGACCAAGCTCACCTCGGATCAGATGAAGGGTGAAGCGGCCAGAACCAATATGCCGGGGCTGAACTGGACGATCGTCTGGGCGACCACCGAGGGCTATCCCCGGTGCCGGTTCCTGGATCCCAACGGCACGCCCGGCGCGGTCTGGACGGGTCTGGCGGCCGAGAGCTATGCCGGCGGCGACGGCAGCGAAAAGAACCCCTACCTCATCGCCACCGGCGAACAGCTGGCCAAGATGGTGCAGGATGCGGAAAGCGCCGGAAAATTCTATAAAATCATCGAGGATATCCGGCTCAACGACACGACGGCGGAGAACTGGAAAGATTCCGCCACTCAGTGGATCTGGAACAACAACATTTTCCAGGGGAATGTGAACGGCGACTGCCACACGGTGAGCGGCCTCTATTACAACGGTACCAATTCCAAGGTGGGCCTGTTCTGCTACGCGAAAAACGCCACGATCCGGCGGATCGTGCTGACGGATTCCTCCATCTATACCACCGGCTTTGCAGCCGGCAGTCTGGTGGGCGACGCCAACAGCGGTGAGATCAAGATCGCGGAATGCTACATGACGGAGACGGTCAGCGTGGAATCCACCTATGACGCCGGCAACGACAAGGGCGCCGGCGGTATCGTGGGCTACGGCGGAGCCGTTATCGCGGTGGACACCTGCGCATTCCTCGGCACGGTGAAGGCTCCGGTCTATGCCGGCACGATCCTGGGCAACGTCTGGGGCACCGTCACGGTGAAAAACAGCTTCTCGCTGCAGCCCGGCAAATTCAGCCCCAAGAAGGGACTGAGCGGTTCCTCCATCAACAACTACGGCACCGCCACCGAGGCGGAATCCGGCGTGACTGCGATCGCGGCGGAAAAGATGCTGGGTGCGGCGGCCAAGACCAATATGCCGCTGTTCAACTGGGAGCGCGCATGGAAAACAACGGATCGCTATCCGGTGCTGAACGTGGGCGAATACGAGGGTGTCCCCGGTCAGGTCTGGGGCGGACGGCTGGCTTCCGGCTTTGCCGGCGGCAGCGGCAAGATCGACGACCCCTATCTGATCTCCACCCCCGAGCAGCTGGCGTATCTGGTGAACGATCTGTATGCCAGCGTCGGCAACTACTATAAGCTGACGGACGACATCTATCTCAACGATGTGAAAAACAGCAACTGGGAGAAGAACAACCCCAATTCCTGGTTCTGGGTCAGCGGCGCAAGAGCCGGTAACTTCAACGGCCACTTTGACGGCGACGGCCATGTGGTGTATGGACTGTATCTGGATCTGAAACAAACCACGGATGTGGTCTATGCGGGTCTCTTCCCCTCCATCTCCGACGGCACGGTGATCGAACGGGTGGGCATCGCCAACGCCCACATGAAGGTGCGCAGCGAGCTCACCAAGACCGAGAGCTATGTGGGCGGTATCGCCGGGTATGTGTTCTTCAACAAAGCGGATTCCACCTATGTGGATACGCCGGTCGTGTTCCCGAAGATCTCTCAGTGCTTCGGCGATAAGACGGTGACGCTGGAAGCAGATTTCTGCGGCGGCATCGTGGCCGGTGCTCCGCGCCCGGCGGATATCAATGATTGCTACTTCATCGGTAAGCTGAACGGCGAACGCGTGGGCGGTATCGTCGGCAACAGCTGGACGGAATACCAGGGCGCCACCGTAACCCATTGCTATTCGGCGACGGCCGATGCCGATCTGTTGGGCAATGGCCGCGCCAGCGTGACCAACTCCGCGACCCCCATCAACTACACGGAGAACTATGCCAACTCCACGGGTCTGGGCAACATGGTCACGCAGATCAGCCTGCTGATGATGCGGGGCGAGGCGGCATACAAGAATATGCCGGCGCTGGATTTCGAGAATGTGTGGTATGCGCTGCCCAACGGCACCCCGGTGCTGCGGATCTTCGGAACCACCGACCGGTTCTCCAACACCTCGGATCCGAAGCCCATTGAGGTCTCCTTCGTGAGCAACGGCGGCACGACCTTCGATCCCATCTACGGCAATCCCGAGGAGAAGATGAACATACCGATCCCCGTGCGGGAGGGCTATATCTTCGACGGCTGGTATGTCTACCGGCAGCTGGACTTCAAGTTTGACATTGATTATTTCCCCTATTTCGACCAGGTGCTGTATGCCAAGTGGGTACCCAACGGCGAGATGCAGGACTTCGAGGAATACCCGGACACGATGTACGACACCGGCAGGGACTATGAGTATTATCTCCCCGGCACGGTTGGGTACAATGCGAACTATGTCCGCAACGGTACGGCCTCCATGCACCGCATCGGCGCCACCGCCGCCGACAGCGATTTCCTGCTGATGTACGAGACGCTGCTGACGGTCGGCAAGCAGTATACCATGACCTTCTGGACGACCACGGATGTGTCCGGCACGGCGGTGGATCTGTCGCTGGTGTACGAGAACTGGCCGGATGTGTACGATTCCGATTCCGGTGTGGAATTCATCAAGCGGGTCACGCTGCAGCAGGGCGAATGGCAGAAGGTGGAGTTCACCTTCATCGCCCGCACCCAGTGGGTGGCCATGCGTACCTCCGGGAACGCCAGCGTGTTCTTTGACGACTTCATGTTCACGCCGGTGTCCGATACGATCCATCCGGTGAATACCACGGAAAACACCAAGGACAACACTACCGATACGGACAACACCGGCACGGCCGATACGCCCCAGGATGACACCTCGGATACGACCGATGAGCCGGAAAAGGAGCCGGAAAAGGGCGGGAAAGTTAAGAAAAGAAGAAGAATTCTCGTCGACGGAGAGGACAGCAGCCCGCTGGTACCGATCCTCATCGCTTCCGGTGTGGCGGTGGTTCTGATCGCAGGAGCCGTTGTGGCGATCGTGATCGTAAAACGCCGTAAATCCGGGAAAAAGGGAACAGAACAGTAAAAAAACAGGGGCAGAGGAACGGTACGGTGTCCTCTGCCCCTGCGCCCTGTGTGAGGAACCGCCTGCGCCATCCGGCGACGGCTATTGACAAAACCGATCCGTGCGGTATACTGTTTTCGGAATACCGCCGGATCAAGGGGGACCTATATGAATATTGCAGAAATTGACCGCAATTTTTCCATCGAAACCAAACTGTCTGAGCGGGACATCGTCTGGCTGGATGCCGGAGACCGGGTATTCGCCCGCTACGGATTTGCCGAAACAGACGGGGCCTATATGCGGATGCCCCGGGATGTAGCGCAAACGGTGAACGAGGGAGTCGGAGGGCTGTGCGACAACACCTCCGGCGGGCGCGTCCGTCTGTGCACGGATTCTCCCTATATCGCTATTCAGGTAAGCTATCCCGGTCTCTGTCGGCTGGCGCATATGCCGCTGAGCGGCACAAGCGGCTTCGATCTGTATAAAGAGATCGGCGGCCAGCAGTTTTATGTGGGCGCGTACATCCCGCCGGTGGACACGCAGCATACCTATGAGGGCATCGTATACACCGGCAATACCACGGGCGAGCCGGTGAACTATGTGCTGAATTTCCCGCCCTACAACTCGGTGAGCAGACTGTATATCGGTTTGAAGGCGGGCAGCCGCACGGAGACCCCGGACGGCTATTATAACCGCAAGCCGGTGGTCTTTTACGGCTCGTCCATCACCCAGGGGGCCTGCGCCTCCCGCCCCGGCAACATCTATCAGAATTTTCTCTCCCGTGCGCTGAATATGGACTATATCTCTCTGGGCTTTTCCGGCAGCGCCCGGGGCGAAAAAGCCATCGCCGCCTATATGGCCAGGCTGGAGATGTCGGTGTTCGTATCGGACTATGACCACAACGCCCCCGGCGCCGCCTATTTGGCCGACACCCACTATGCGCTGTATGAAGCCATCCGGGAACGCTGCCCCGACCTGCCCTATATCATGATCAGCCACCCGGATCGGTGGATCGACGACGCGCTTATGCGGCGCAAAACCATCATGGAAAGCTATGTGCGGGCGGTGAATGCGGGAGATCGTCATGTGTATTTCATTGACGGCGATTCGCTTTTCGCCGGATTTGAATCCGATACCTGCACCGTGGATGTCTGCCATCCCAACGATCTGGGGCTGTATCGGATGGCTCAGGGGATGCTGCCCATCCTGAAAAAACTCCTGTATCAATAAAATACGGCGATGCGGTGCCGAGCACCGGAAACGCCGTTTTTCGATCTGTATTACGGAGGTGTACGAAACAAATGAAACTGGCAACCACAACCGGAGATTTCTCGGCCTACGAACTGGACGGATACGACAGCACCGTGGCCATAGCCGATGCCGGATTCCGGTATATCGACTATTCCTTTCAGTACGATTTTGACCGGAGGATCGGCTTACAGGCGGACGACTGGAAAGCCTATGCGGACCGTCTGCTGCGGCTGGCCGATCAGCGGGGACTGCAATTCGTGCAGGCCCATTCCCCTATGGGCAAGCCGCTGGTCAAGGACGGAGACTATGAGACCTTCATGCATCTGACTAAGCAGAGCATCGAGGCGGCGGCCTATCTGGGAATCCCCAACATCGTCGTTCACTCGGGCTATGCCAAGGACATGAGCAAGGAGGAGACCTTCGCGCAGAATGTCCTGTTTTATGAGGAGCTGCTGCGGGTCGCGGAAAAGCACTCTATCACTATCCTGACCGAGAATTTCAACAAAATGTTTGATCCGCATTATTATTGGGTCGATTCGGCCGAAGCGGAGCTGGAGCTGGTCGAACGGGTCAATCACCCGCTTTTACAGGCCTGCTGGGATACGGGGCACGGGAATTTGCAGGAGCTGCCCCAGCATGAGGCGCTGACGATTTTGGGCAGCCATGTGCGCGGCGTGCATATCCAGGACAACTGCGGCGACGACGATTACCACCTGATGCCGTATCTCGGCACGCTGAATATGGATTCGGTCATGCACGGACTGCTGGCCATCCACTATGACGGGTATTTCACCTTTGAGGCCGGAAACACCCCCTTCTCCCCCTACCGGAGAAGAAAATTTGAGGAGGACACCCGCTGTCTGGGACTGCCGGTATCTTTCCGCAAACAGTTCGAGCATATCCTCTACGACATCGGCCGGTACGTGCTGACCCAATACCAGTGCTTTGAAGAATGACAAAACGCCTATGGAAACCCGAGCCTCCCAGGCTTGCGGCATCCATGGGCGTTTTCCCCCTTTGCACAGCCGGCCGAGGACGGCTGCGTCCGTGTTATGACAGCCGCAAGGCCCGTGCGCAGAGCGCACGGGCCTTGCGGTTCGTTTTCGGCTTCACGTCAATCGTTCTGCAAATACTCCTCCAGACACAGACCGCTTTCGGTGATGGCCTTGGCAGCCTCCTCCCCCACATAGCGGTAATGCCACGGCTCATAGATGATGCCGGTGACGGATTCCTTATCCTTGGGGAACCGCAGAATGAACCCATACCGCCAGCAGTTGGCCATCAGCCATTGCTGCGCCGGGGTATCCTGCTGGGTCTCGTGCAGCAGCTGGTAGCTCTGATCCACGATGTCCACCGCCAGCCCCAGCTGATGCTCACTGGTGCCGGGGACCGCCACGGATTTGGCCGTTTCCGCCTCCGCCTGCTCCTGGGTCATGCCCTGCTGCTTATACTTCTCCACATCGGTATTGAACAGCCGTATCTGCGTTTCCCAGGGGCGATAGGAGGAGCAGATGATGGGTTTCAGCCCCGCCGCCCGGCAATCGTCCATCATCTGTTGCAGCGCCGGATAACAGCGAGCGTCCACCTGCTGACCGTTGGTCAGCGTGACCAGCTCCGGCACGTACCCGTCCGGCATCCGGTTCCACGGATTGACCAGCCGCAGCATCCAACGGGCATCCTCCGGCGTCCAGGCGTCGGTGTCCTCCGACCGGGAGGTCGGCTCCGACGACGTGGAAGAGGGCGCGGAGCTGTCCGGCGCCGGACGATCCTGTCGGATCAGCCGCGGGATCAGCCACACCGCCGCCGCCACTATTGCCGCCAGCACCAGCACTAATGCGATCAGCAGCCAGATCCGCCGTGTTTTCCGGCGGTGCTGACGGCTGTGCCGCCCATGCAGCGGCGAGCGGGAATACCTTGAATCGGCCATAAACATCATCCTTTCTCCCCGGTCAGACCAAACGACCGGCATACAACCGTTCCCGAATCGGTGTATTACCCCATCCGGCTTGTCTCATCATTGCCACCGCTTGACGAAAGACCGAGCCGCGGCATCCATAGGGTGGCATCGGTTCCATTCACGGTCTCCCAAACAAAAATCGTTTCATTGCAGACCGGCCACTTTCGGCACGCCACCGGTTATCGCACCACGGCGTCCCGGAGGACGGCGAGCGATACGTGCACGGTTTGGCCGAAAGGCCGGTCACATCCTCTCGGTTTCGTCTGCGGCAGCATACGGCCGCAGACAAAACCGGCTCACCCGCCACGACCTCTGTCATGGGTGTGAGCCGGTCTCAGCAAATCACCGATACTCGCGCGCATGACGGGCTTTTCGCCTCGCACCGATTCCTGCGGCGCCTTATTCCGCGCCGTTGCCGCTGAACACCGCCGGAATCGTGCGCAGCAGAATTTTCAGATCCGTCCACAGGCTGCGCTCCCGGATATATTTCAGATCCAGCTCCACCCATTCGTCAAAGCTGATGTGATTCCGGCCGCTGCATTGCCAATAGCAGGTGAGCCCCTGCTTCACCTGCAGGCGCTGCTTCTGATAGTCGGTATACTGCTCCACCTCAGACACCAGCGGTGGCCGGGGGCCGACAATGGTCATATCCCCCATGAAAATGTTGAAAAGCTGCGGCAGCTCGTCGATGCTGGTGCGCCGGATGAACCGCCCCACCTTGGTGATGCGCGGATCATCCTTGATCTTGAATGCCGGTCCGTCCATTTCATTCATCGCCGCCAGCTTTGCCAGCATCTCCGGCGAATCGGCGTTCATGCACATACTGCGGAATTTCAAAATGCGGAAGATCTTGCCGTTTTTCCCGACCCGGTTCTGGGAATAGAATGCCGGTCCGCCGTCGCTGCGCACAGCGATGGCCACGACCAGCATGAGCGGGGAAAGCACAACGATTCCGATACCGGACAGGATCACATCCAGCACCCGCTTGATGCAATCGTATACCGGTTTCTCCTGACAGGCTTCCATTCCGTCATCCTTTCTGTGCCCGAAGGCGTGTGTTGTCAATGATCTTTCTGCCGTTTTTCACGGCTCATTCGACAGGTGTTTTCCCGTCCTCCGGCTTGTCCGGCGGATCGACGGGCTTGGTGGTCGTGCCCTCCGGCTCGGTCACCGGCTTGTCCGGTTCGGTCACGGGGGTATCCGGCTTGGTGGTGGAATCGTCCGGCTTGGTGGTCGTAGTAGTGCTCGGATCGGTGGTCTTATCCTTATCCGGCTTGGTGGTGGTGGTCGTTGTCGTACCCGACGGCTCCGGCTTGGTGGTCGTGGTGGTGCCGGGGGTGACCTTCGGCGGCGCCGTGGTGGTGGAGACCGTGCTCAAATCGGTGGAGGTCTCGTTGATGAAATCGTGCAACACAGCGGTGGCCAGATTCATATCATAGCGATAGACCCAGCCGCTGCTGCCCCAGGTGCCGCCCACAGGCTTGCACTCGGGGGTGGGCAGACTCAGCATCTCGATGGTGGGCGACTTGGTGGCCACCCAGGTGGCGATGCTCAGGAGCTCCCCGTTGGTCATGTTGGTGTGCACCATATCCAGCACCTGGCTGATCACGCCGGGATACTTGGTGACGGGCGTATTCTTCATCTGCTCATACGCCGCCTGGAGCACCTTCTTCTGCCGGTTGCCCCGGTCGATATCCGAGCCGGTGTAGCGGTTACGGGAATAGGCCAGCGCCTGCGCGCCGGTGACGTGCTGCACTCCCGTGCCGGGGATGGGCGGGCACTTGATGCCCAGGCTGTTCAGCTCCGGCGCATAGTATTCGTTGGCGATCTTCAGCTCTGCGGCATTGAGCTCGATGTCCACGCCGCCGATATAGTCGATGAGCTTCACGAATTCAAAGAAATTCACATAGGCATAATCCGTGATGTTCATGCCGAAGTTCTGGTTGATGGTCTTGACCGCCAAACTGGCCTTGCCATAGGCCCAGGCATGGGTCAGCTTGGTCTGCCCGTGACCGTCCACCTTCACATAGGAATCCCGGGCGATGGAAGTCATCTTGATCTTATCGTGCGCCCGGTCGATGGACACGATGATCATGGCGTCCGACCGCCCTACATCGTTATTCTGCCGGGTATCCAGACCGAAAAGGGCGATGTTGGTCACGTCCTTGCTGAATTCGATGCTGGAGTTAATACCGGTGCTGCCGCTGATCTCGCTGGTGCGATCCACCCGGCCCAGCAGAGCCGCCACGATCGACACCACCGCGATCGCTATGGCTGCCAGCACCGCCGCCGCAATGATGGCAATGCGGATGATCAGCTGCTTTTTCGTCAGTTTCCGCTTTCCGCCCGCCGAGCGCAGGCTCACCCGCTCCGGCTCCTCCGCCGGACGCGCCGCGCCGCATTTCGGGCAGAAAGCCTGATTCTTGCGGAGCTTTGTCCCGCATTGATTACAGTTCATGTGTTTTCCCTCGTTTCGATTGCCGTAAAGCCCTATGCCTGTCCGCCGAATCCGGATCCGACGGCTGCAACAGATGGGGATAGTATATCATAGTTTTTCCCGTTTGGCAATCACTTTTTATTGACGTTCGATACCGCTGCTACCCACAACGGTGGGCGGGAAATGGAGGGAAATATTTTATGGAACCACGCCAAATCGGGCGTTTTCGCCATGGCTTTTTCGTTGTAATTCTGCAAAAAAGCGGCTGTGCGGATGGGGTAACCTCCGGCGCAATTCCGGCCGTCGGAAATATAACAGTTTTGTTACCATTCTCCAGTGTGCGCCTATAGTCTCTCCCGCAAAAGGCAAATAATGCACCGATTTCCCATATTCATCCAAAGACACCGTCCGGCTCCTATGGTACACTGAATCGGCAAGGTTATGCGGCGCCGAAGGTGTATTGCCCACAGGAAACCGGCCGCATGACCGATCACAATTGCAGGCAGGCCGTCTCCACAACGGCCATCTCTGTATCCTGTATACGGAAAGGATGGATCTCCATGTCTACCGCCATCACCGCCGCCGACCGGGCGGCTATGCAGTTTTCCGCCGATACGCTGCTGCGCACCGAGCCATACGGCGAAGGGCACATCAACGTGACCTATGCCGCCTGGTATCGCCGGGCGGACGGCAGCGAATACCGCCAGCTGCTGCAACAGATCAACACCTATGTATTCCCCGACCCGGCCGGACTGATGGAGAATATCGCCGGCGTCACCGCCTGGCTGCGCAAGCGGGTGGGTGAACGGGAGACGCTGACGGTCATCCCCACCGGAGACGGCCGCCCCTACTATACCGACCCGGAGGGACACGCCTGGCGCAGCTATGTGTTCATCGAGGGCGCCACCGCCTATCAGCGCATCGAGAAAGACAGCGACTTCGAGACCTGCGGGGAGAGCTTCGGCCGATTCCAGCAGCTGCTGGCGGACTATCCCGCCGACCGCCTGCGGGAAACCATCCCCCATTTTCACGACACGCCCAACCGGTATGCGGCGCTGCATCGGGCACTGGAGACCGACCCACTGGGCCGGGCAGCGACCGTGCAGGCGGAGCTCCGCTTTGCGCTGGAACGGGAGAAAACCGCCGACGAGCTGACCGCCGCCATGGCCGACGGTCGGCTTCCCCGCCGCGTGACCCACAACGACACCAAGCTCAACAACATCCTCATCGACGATGCCACCGGCAAGGGTCTGTGCGTCATTGATCTGGACACGGTGATGCCGGGGGCGGCGGCCTTCGATTTCGGCGATTGCATCCGCTTTGGCGCCAACACCGCCGCCGAGGACGAAACCGATCTGTCCCGGGTGGGACTGGACCTGCATCTCTACGAGGTGTTCGCCGCCGGATATATGCACAGTGCCGGAGGATTTCTCACCCCCGCCGAGGTGGACAGCCTGGCGGCGGGCGCCCGCTTGATGACGCTGGAGTGCGGGGTGCGATTCCTCACCGACTACATCGAGGGGGATGTGTATTTCCGCATTCACCGGCCGTCACATAATCTGGATCGCTGCCGCACCCAGTTCCGACTGGTGGCGGATATGGAGGATAAAATGGCGCAGATGCAGGCGATCGTACACCGCGCCGCCGAATAAACGCCGTTGCCGACCGTATCGCCGCCGGCAGACCCGCTCCCCATGCCGTATTACCCGCACCGCCAAATCCGTGCGGCCGACACCGGCGCGGCGGAGCGGGTCTTTTCCCCCACCCACCCGCACCGGGTATTCCGCGGGCCGTCGGGGGATACAGCAGCAAGTCCCTTGCGGGAGAACCGTTGTTTCTCCCGCAAGGGGCTGTTTTCGTGCCGTTATTGTACCTCCAGTCGATACAGCCGACTGTTTCTGTCCGGATATACATAGGGAATCGGCAATTCCGACGGATCTATTCTGCAAAAACCCGCCTTTTCATAGAAACGGTGGGAGGCGTGGGCGACAGACGGCGTATCCAGCACGATCTGCCGAACGCCTGCCCCTCTGGCAAACCGCAAAAGCTCCTGATATAACGCCCATCCCACCTTCTGCGAACGAAACTCCTTTTTCACAAAGAACTTTTTCAGGATGGCGCAGTGCTTTTCCTGCATCATCAGGCCGATCGTGCCGATTACTTTACCATCGGACAGGGCGACCCAAAACTCCCCGCCGGTCTCCTGATAGCTGCAATGAATATCCAACAGATCCGGCTGCTCCTGAAGCGATAACCCAATTTTCGCTTCATCATTTTGGATGGAAAGAATGAGTGAAATGATTTCATCGTCAAATCTGCCGCTATATGGTTCGATTCTCAAAACGATCACCTCTGCCAATTCCGATTTGCCTTTTCAACCGTTCGGAAAATGGGCGATCCCGCTCGGGATCGCCCATTTTTACGGTCGGTTCATATGATGGCTCTCTGCCTAAGCATTCCGTATCCACAGCGGCGCATATCCGGCTCAGTACAGCTTCGCACCGGCAGGAATGTGATTGTCCACCATCAGCAGATGGAGTTTTTCTTCTCCCTCTTCCTCGTGGATCGCGCTGAGGAGCATCCCGCAGGAATCAATACCCATCATCGCCCGGGGAGGCAGATTGGTAATGGCGATCAGGGTCTTGCCCACCAGCTCCTCCGGCTCATAGTATGCGTGAATACCGCTTAAAATGGTGCGGTCTGTGCCGGTGCCGTCATCCAGCGTAAACTGCAGCAGCTTCTTGGACTTGGGCACAGCCGCACAGGCTTTCACCTTGACCGCTCGGAAATCGGACTTGCTGAACGTATCAAAATCCACATATTCCTCGAACAGCGGCTCGATCTGCACCTTGGAAAAGTCAATGGGCTCGTCCTCGATCTCGATCTCGACCGTACCCCTGGCACCGCCGATGACGGCAACTTCCTCGGGCTTTTTCTCGGCCTTCTGAGCATCCAGCGGCTTCATGGTCGGGAACAGCAGCACATCCCGGATGGCGGCGGAATCGGTCATCAGCATACACATCCGGTCGATGCCGAAACCGATGCCGCCCGTGGGAGGCATCCCGTATTCCAGCGCGCAGAGAAAATCCTCGTCGGTGGTGTTGGCTTCCTCATCCCCCTGCGCCAGCTGCTCCTCCTGCGCCTTAAAGCGCTTGCGCTGGTCGATGGGATCGTTCAGCTCGGAATAAGCATTGGCCATCTCCCAGCCGTTCATAAAGAACTCGAACCGCTCCACATAATCCGGCTTATCCGGCTTGCGCTTGGTCAGCGGAGAGATTTCCACCGGATGATCCATGATGAAGGTAGGCTGGATCAGGTGCGACTCCACATATTCCTCAAAGAACAGGTTGAGGATATCGCCTTTCTTATGGCGCTCCTCATATTCGATGTGGTGCTCCCGGGCGACCGCCCGGGCCTCCTCCAGCGTGGCGATGGCGTCAAAATCCACCCCGGCGTACTGCTTGACCGCGTCCACCATGGTGAGCCGGGCAAAGGGCTTGCCCAGATCCATCTCCACGCCGTTATACACCAGCGTGGTGGTGCCCAGCACGGTCTGCGCCACATGGCGGTACAGATCCTCCGTCAGATCCATCATGCCGTGATAGTCGGTATATGCCTGATACAGCTCCATCAGAGTGAATTCCGGATTGTGGCGGGTGTCCAACCCCTCATTGCGGAACACCCGGCCGATCTCATACACCTTGGGGAACCCGCCTACGATCAGCCGCTTGAGGTACAGCTCCAACGAAATGCGCAGCTTGAAATCCTCATCCAGTGCATTAAAATGAGTCTCAAAAGGACGGGCGGCCGCGCCGCCGGCATTGGCCACCAGCATGGGGGTCTCCACCTCCATGAAGCCCTGCTCGTCCAGATGGCGGCGAATGGCGCTGATGATGCGGGAGCGTTTGACAAAAGTGTCCCGTACCTCCGGATTGACGATCAGATCCAGATACCGCTGCCGATACCGGGTGTCGGTATCCCGCAGCCCATGGTATTTCTCCGGCAGAGGGAGCAGCGATTTGCTCAGCAGGGTCACCGAGGTGGCATGGATGGAGACCTCCCCCATCCGGGTGCGGAACACAAACCCCGACAGCCCGATGATATCGCCGATATCCCATTTCTTGAAAGCGGCGTAGGACTCCTCTCCCACGTCGCTGCGGCTCACATAGAGCTGCATCCGGCCGCTGCCGTCCTGCAGATCCACAAAGCTGGCCTTGCCCATGACCCGGCGGCTCATGATCCGTCCCGCCACCGTCACGGTCATTTTCTCCGGCAGCTCCACGGCGGCGCCCTCCTCCGGCTGCCCGTTGGCGGCGATATAGGCCGCCTCCGCCCGCTCATAGGCCTCGCGGGTATCCCGGAGGGTATCGGTCACGTCGAACCGGGTGATCACAAACGGGTCCTGCCCAGCCTCGCACAGGGCTTTCAGCTTGTCCAGGCGCACCTGATACTGCTCATGGTGCTGCTGCTCGGTCATTTCCTCAGCCGTTTCGCCGGTCTGGGGGCGGTTATCTTGACTCATATCGCACACTTCCTTATCCTCGGTTATCATTCAAAAAGCGGGCGGCGGTCTGCCGCCGTCCGCTCCGGATGGATCGTTTATCGGGTGATCTCCAGCACCGTATACACCACCGTGGTGCCGTTGGGCAGGGTGGCCTCGCCCTTTTCGCCCACCTTCAGCCCCAGAATGGCCTTGCCCACCGGGGACTCGTCGGAAATCTTTCCGTTAAAGGGGTCCGCCTCGGTCGCACCGGCGATCACATAGGTGAATTCCTTGCCCTGATCGTTGGCGATCCGCACGGTGGAGCCCACGTGGACGTTCTCGCTGCTCAGCTCCGACTCATCCAGCACCCGCACATTTTTCAGCTGGGCCTCGATGGAGCTGATCCGGCTCTCCAGCAGCGCCTGGTCGTTTTTCGCTTCTTCGTATTCGCTGTTTTCCGACAGGTCGCCGAAGGACAGCGCCACCTTGATCTTTTCGGCTACTTCCTTGCGCTCGACGGTTTTGAGATGCTCCAGCTCATCCTGCAGCTTTTTCAAGCCCTCGCTGGTCATTACGATTTCTTTCATGCAGCATACCTCTTTGTCGTGGGACGAACCCATAATTTATCTAAACTATTATACCATGCCACAGGCGCTTGTCAAGTGCTGCGGGGGAAATTTACCGCCGGTTTTGTTTTGCCCAAAGGGAATGCGCCTGTACCGGCCGCCCGGGCCTTTCTGCTATCCCCTTTTTCGTACGCTCCTTCCGCCTGCTTTCCTCAACCCGCACTTTCTTTCCGCTTTCCCGGATCGTATTCTGTCGATTTTTCATATGCGATTTTCTATTGACAATACGCGCAAAATGACAATCGGCAATCGAAAAAATGTGAAAATTTCGTACCAAAGCGAAAATATCGGGGATTTTTGTAAAAATTTTGCAGGATTTCAAAAATTGACTTGCAAAACGAACAGCGTTGGTGTATACTGTACGGGTATTTTGAACGGGCGGGACGCCGCCCATGTGCGGAAAGGATGAATCTCCATGACCAGATGTACACAGAATCCGGCCGACATGACGCCCCCGCAGCGGGCGGCCCGCAAGGCGGAGCTGGAGGCGGCCTACCGGGAGTACCAGAAACAGGGGCTGCGGCTGGATATGTCCCGCGGAAAACCCTGTACGGAGCAGCTGGACCTGACGCTGGATATGCTGGAATGCGTCAATGCCCGGGACGGCTATACGGCGGAAAACGGGCTGGACGTGCGCAACTACGGGCTCCTGGACGGATTGCCGGAGGCAAAAAAGCTGTTCGGCGACGTGCTGCATATGCCCCCGGAGGCGGTCATCGTGGGGGGAAATTCCAGCCTGAACATGATGTTCGACTATATTGCCACGGCATACAGCCACGGCGTCTGCGGCTACGATCCCTGGTGCCGACAGGGAAAGGTGAAATTTCTCTGCCCGGTCCCCGGGTATGACCGGCATTTCGCCGTGACCCAGTATTTCGGCATCGAGATGCTGAATGTGCCCATGACCGAAGAGGGGCCGGATATGGCGCTGGTGGAAGAGCTGGTGCAGGATCCGCTGGTCAAGGGGATGTGGTGCGTGCCTATGTATTCCAACCCCGACGGCATCACCTATTCCGACGAGACGGTGCGGCGGCTGGCCGCGCTGACCCCGGCGGCGCCGGATTTCCGCATTATATGGGACAACGCCTATTGCCTGCACCATCTGGAGGAGCCGGGCGACACCCTGCTGGACATTTATCCGGAGCTGGAGCAGCGGGGGCACGAGGATCTGGTTATCATGTTCGCCTCCACCTCCAAGATCAGTTTCCCCGGCTCCGGCGTGGCGGTGCTGGCCGCCAGCCCCAACAACGTGGCGGACGTCAAGAGCCGCATGACCGTCCAGACCATCGGCCACGACAAGCTGAATATGCTGCGCCATGTGCGATATTTCAAGGACGTGGCGGGGATCGAGGCGCACATGAAGCTCCATGCCGCCATTCTGCGCCCCCGGTTCGACGCGGTTCTGGAAGCACTGGACACCCAGCTGCTGGGTCGGGGCATCGCCGCATGGCACCGCCCCCGGGGCGGCTATTTCGTCAGCGTGGATCTGGCGGAGGGCTGCGCCCAGCGCACGGTGGAGCTGCTGCGGCAGGCAGGGGTCAGCATGACTCCGGCGGGCGCCACCTATCCCTACGGGATGGATCCCCACGACAGCAATATCCGAATCGCGCCGTCCTACCCCACGGTGGCGGAGCTGAAAACGGCCATGGACCTGTTCTGCATCTGTGCGGAGCTGGCCTATCTGGAGCGGCTGGAAAAGGTCTGACCGCCGTCCCAAAACACCGATTTTGGAAAACTGCCGGGATGTTCCCGGCAGTTTTTGCTTTTTTCATTGACTTTTCATAGGAATTCTTGTATAATTGGAAAATATAGCGGCGCGGAAGTGCCGCGTCAAAGCAAACAGGAGGTCAAAACCCATGAAGCGTACACCAAAACCGGTATTCTTCATCGTGGCGATTCTGATCCTGGCGCTGTCCTACACGGCCGTATTCGGCGTGTATACGCGCTACGGAGACCGCACCGATACCGTGATCCGAGGCATCAGCGATATCCGCTGGGGCATCGACATCCAGGGCGGCGTGGACGTCACCTTCGGCCCCACCGATGAGAATATCGAAGTCTCTGCCGCCCAGCTGGACGGCGTCAAGAAGATCATCGAACAACGACTGGTCAGTAAGAACATTACCGACTATGAAGCGTACACCGACGCTTCCAGCAAACAGGTCATCGTGCGGTTCCCCTGGTCCAGCACCGAGGAGACCCCCGAAGAGGCGGTAGCGGAGATCGGTCAGACCGCCATGCTGGAATTCCACTATGGCAGCGATACCGATTCCGACGGCAAGCCCACCGGCGAGCTGATCCTCAACGGCGACGACGTGGAATCGGCAGAGGCCTATTATCAGCGAGACGAGCAGAAGGGCACCGGCGAATACGTGGTGTCCCTGAAGCTGAAGGAGGCGGGTAAGACCGCTTTTGCCACCGCCACCGAAAAGCAGTATAACGGCGGCAGCAACAAGGGCACCATCTCCATCTGGCTGGACGATCAGATGATCTCCAATCCCACGGTCAATGCGGTCATCACCGACGGCAACGCCGTGATCTCCGGTAGCTTCAACGAGTATTCCGACGCCAAGGCGCTGGCCGATCTGATCACCTCCGGCGCCCTGCCCTTTGAGATCGAGTCCAAGAGCCTCGGCTCCATTTCTCCGACGATGGGCAGCAGCGCCCTGCGGGCCATGGGCATCGCAGCGGTCATTGCGCTGGTGCTGGTGATCCTCATTATGCTGATCATCTACCGGCTGCCCGGTCTGGTGGCCTCCCTGTCCCTGCTGGGCCAGATGGCCGGCACGGTGGCAGCCATCTCCGGCTATTTCGCCATCTTCAACAGCTTCACCATGACCCTGCCCGGCATCGCCGGTCTGATCCTGTCCATCGGTATCGGTGTGGACTGTAACGTCATCACTGCCGAGGCCGTCCGGGACGAGATCCGGGCGGGCAAAACCATCGACGGCGCCATCCGCTCCGGCTCCAAGAACTCCTTCTGGGCCATCTTCGACGGCAACATCACCGTGCTGATCGTGGCGGCGGTGCTGATGGGCGTATTCGGCTCCTCCAGCAGCCTGTTCGGTATGCTGTTCAGCTGGCTGCCGGTGTCCACCACCGGCTCGGTGTATTCCTTTGGCTACACTCTGCTGATCGGCGTGGTCATGAACTTTGTCATGGGCATCTGGGCATACCGCCTGATGCTGCGGTCGATCTCCCGCTTGAAGATCTTCCGCAATCCCTGGTTGTATGGAGGTGATCGCAAATGAAAAAGTTTGATTTTGTCGGTCATCTGAAGACCTTTTTGCTCATCTCGCTGGCGATCATGCTGGTGGGCGTGGTCATGAACGTGATCTTCGGCACCCAGATGGACGTGGCGTTCAAGGGCGGCACGGTCATTCGGTACAGCTATGAGACCGCCCCGGATATGGACGCACTGGCCGCAGCGGCGAAAGAAACGCTGGGCAGCGAAGCCTCCGTGAAGCAGGACGAGATCAACAACACGCAGGTCGTGACCGTGACCCTCCCCGGTGAGATCACCATGGAGCAGCAGCAGGCTTTCGCCGATAAGATGGAGAAGGATTTTGCATCCAACAAGATGGAGAATTTCAGCTCCAATACGCTGAGCGCCTCCATGGGCTCCAAGTTCTTCCTGCGGTGCGTGATCGCTCTGGTGATCGCCGCGGCGCTGCTGCTGCTGTATGTGGGGTTCCGGTTCCGCAAGATCGGCGGATTCACCGCCGGCGCGACGGCGCTGCTGGCGCTGCTCCACGATCTGCTGATCGTCTACTTCATCTTTGTGATCTTCCGCATCCAGCTGAATGAAAACCTGGTGGCGGTCATGCTGACCATCCTGGGCTATTCGCTGAATGACACCATCGTGATCTTCGACCGGGTGCGGACCAACCGCCGCAAGATGAGCGCCCCGCTGGACGAGGTGGTCAATACCTCCATCCATCAGTGCCTGCGCCGGAACCTGGTCACCAGCCTGACCACGTCGGTGGCCATCGCGTCGGTGCTGGGCGTGGCTGTGGCGATGCACGTGGATTCCATCATCAGCTTTGCGCTGCCGATGCTGTTCGGTACCATTTCCGGCTGCTATTCCTCGCTGGTCATCAGCGCGCCCCTGTGGGCCAAGTGGATGGATCGCCGGGAGGCCAAGGAAAAAGCCAAAAAGAAAACGGCGTAAACCACGGATCAAACACAATAGGGCCGACCGCCGCAGTTTGCTGTGGCGGTCGGTTTTTTCTGTGAGGAGATACAGAAAAATGGACAGTACACTATTTGGACAAGAGCGCATCGACCGGATCCTGTGGCGATTGGCGCCGCCGGTGATGCTGGCGCAGCTGATCCAGGCGCTGTATAATATCGTGGACAGCTTTTTCGTAGGGAAGTATTCCGAGACGGGGCTGACCGCTCTATCCATCGTCTATCCGCTGCAGCTGATGATGATTGCCCTGGCCGTGGGCACCGGCGTGGGGCTGAACACCGCCATCGCCCGATACCACGGCACCGGCGACCACGAACGGGCACAGCGGATCGCCGGCACCGGTCTGCCGCTGGCGCTGGCGCTATGGGTGGTGTTTGCCGGGGTGAGCTACGGAGTGATGCCCGCCTATGCCGCCATGTCCTCCGATTCCCCGGAGGTGATCCGGGAGGTGATCGTCTACGGGCGGATCGTGTGCGTGGCGTCGGTGGGACTGTTTTGCGAAAGCGTCTGGACGAAGGTGCTGCAAGCCGACGGCAACATGAAAACTCCCATGCTGGCGCAGATCGCCGGAGCGGTCACCAACATTGTGCTGGACCCGATCCTGATTTTCGGCTGGGGCGTGCCGGCGATGGGCATTGCCGGGGCGGCCGTTGCCACGGTGGCAGGACAGATCGTAGCGGCGGTCATTGTGCTGCCCCGGGGCTATCGCCGCTCCCCCGCCCGCCGGGAATATCCGGGGTACCTGAAACTCATTTATCGGCTGGGCACGCCCAATATCCTCATGCAGCTGGCGTACACCTTTTATATTCTGGGGCTGAATCTGATCCTGTCCGGGTTCTCCGATCAGGCGGTGACGGCGCTGGGACTGTACTATAAATGGCAGACCTTCTTCTTCATTCCGCTGGGAGCGCTGCAAACCTGCATTGTGCCGATCCTCAGCTATAACTACGCCGCCCGGCAGCTGGATCGGGTGCGGCAGACGCTGGCGGTATCCCTGCTGTTCGGCGCGGCCCTGATGGCGGTGGGAACCCTGTGCTTTGAGCTGTTGCCCGCCCCCATGCTGCGGGTATTCACCGCCGACCCGGAGGTAATCCGCATCGGCACCTACGGTTTCCGCTGGATCGGCCCCAGCTTTCTGCCGATGGTGACATCGCTGCTGTTTCCGGTATTCTTCCAGGCGGTGGGACAGGCGCTGAAAAGTTCCCTGCTGACGGTGATCCGCACGGTGGTGCTGTTTGTGCCGCTGGGGTATCTGTTTTCCCGATTGGGTCTGGAACGGTTCTGGCTGACCTTTATATGCACGGAGGTGCTGACTTCGGTGGTTGGTTTTGCTTTTTACCGGCAGTTTCTGCGGCATCCCGGTGTCCGGGAAAGCGATGGTTTCTGCGCCGCACGGGATTGATTTTCTAAGGAAAAGAGACCGCCCGGCTGTATCGTTCCGATACAGTCGGGCGGGTTTTGCATTTGTACGGCAAAGTCTGCCGCACCGCCACCGGAGAATGGGCGCGAGGAATCACGGTAAAGGCTTGGAGAGGTTAAACTCCGGGTGCGCCGGAGCTCCCGTTATTCCGTCCGCAGCGCCACCACCGGGTCTTTCTTCGCCGCCGAGCGGGAGGGGATGATGCCGGAGATCAGCGTCAGCAGGATGCTGATACCGACGAGGATCAGCGCCGTGGGCAACGGCAGATACGCGCTCAAATTCTGGATGCCGGTGAGATGATGCACCAGCAGATTGATGGGAATACACAGCAGATAGGTGACCAGCACCCCCAGCAGCCCGGAGGTAAAACCGATGATCACCGTCTCGGCGTTGAACATCCCGGACACATCCCGCTTGGAGGCGCCGATGGCCCGCAGAATGCCGATCTCCTTGGTGCGCTCCTGCACCGAGATGAGGGTGATCACCCCGATCATGATGGAGGAAACAATCAACGAGATCGCCACAAAGCCGATCAGCACATAGGTGATGGCGTTGATGATGGTGGTGACGGAGGACATCATCAGACCCACATAGTCGGTATATCGGATCTTGGATAGATCGTCCACCGTCTCGTTATAGGCGGCGATGGCGTCCTCGATCACATCCTTGCCTGCGAAAGTGGCGGTATACAGATTGATGGCGGCGGGCTTGTCCAGATCCAGACTCCCCAGCTTTTGCAGATTCTCGTCATAGGTGGCATCGGAGAATTCCAGCACCTTATCGTAGTAGACCGCACACTGCTCCGGGGTATAACCGTCCAGCGCCGCGGTCAGCGCCGCCGCCCGCTGGGCATCGCTCAGTCCCGTCAGCCGAGCGGCCGCGGCCTGGGCATACTGGGCCGTGACCTGCTGCTCCACCTGCTGCCGGAAAGCCCCGGTCAGCTCCTCATCGCTCATGCCGGACAGATACCCGGCCACAGTGGCCTCGCTCATGCCCATCTGCCGGGTCATGGCATCGGTGAGGGTGGCCTCCATCGTCTCCCGGGTCATGGTGGCCATGATCTGATCCACGGAGGCTTTCAGCTGCTCATCGGAGGGCAGAGACAGGATACCGGTGTAGGTCTGCGCCTTGCCCGCCTCGTCCTGAGCAGCGACAATGCTCTTGAAAGCCGCCTGTTTTTCTCCGTCGGTCAGGTCGCCGGCAGCCTTAAAGGGCAGACCGGTGAAAATATCGGTGTCGGTGTCGGCTTTCTGCGCCTGCACAGCGGCAGAATCCTCCGAGCGGCGGATGATCTCCTTAGTCAGCTCGCCGGTATAGCCGATGGAACCGGTGAGCATGGCGGACACCGCATCCTTGTTGGGGCGGATGATGCCGCACACCTTCAGCGGAATGCCGTTGTCATAGAGATATTTGACACCCGCATCGGTATCCCGCAGATCGGTATACAGGCCGGTCTTTTCATCCTTCACATAGCACTCCGCCGGAAGAACCGTGTGGTATTCCCGATCGCAAATCTCCGCATAGGACCAGCTTTGCTGGGTCGTGGCCACCTCGGTCTTGTTCACCGCCGCGCTCATCAGCGCGTCGATCTCCTCCTTGGATTTCAGCCCCAGAGCATAGAGGGTGATATCCCCCAGCTCGTTATTCTCGTCCAGCACCAGCACGATCTCGTTATATTTCGTCGGCCAGTCGCCGTAAACCACATCGTATTGCTTTTTCAGCAGAGGGCTGATGAGCGCCCCGTCATCCCCCGGCAGCATCTCCTGAAAGGTGCCGGAGCGCTGCATGGCGGAGGAGGAGAACATCTGAGACAGAGAGCCGCCGGAGGAGGCGCTGGGATCCATCATCGCCGCCATACTGCTGCCCATATATTCCGCTATGAGCTGCTGCATCAGCTGGGTGGCATCGGATTCCATCACCGTGCCGTCCACGCTCTTGGTGTAGATCAGCAGATCGGTGTCGTAGCTGTACTGCACGCCGGACACCGCCTCCCGCAGACCGGAGGTATCCTCCGCATCCCCGCGCCGCTGCTCCAGATAAGTCTTGAAGGATTTCAGATCGTTTTCATCCGCCTCCAGATTATTGAGGGAATTCACCATATCGTAGACCACATTCTTCTGATACACCGCATCGTTCTCGTGGTCGCCGGAGGATTGGGCGGTGCCCATAAAGGTCTTGAGCAGGGTGCTGACATCCACATGGGTGGCCTCCAATGTGAGAGGGTATGAGGCCAGCGTATCCTCCTGCACCGTTTCAATATAGGTGGTGGTGCCCTGAGACACCGCATAGATGAGGGCGATGCCGATGATGCCGATGCTGCCCGCAAAGCTGGTGAGCATGGTGCGCCCCTTTTTGGTGAAGAGGTTTTTCAGCGACAGCCCAAACGCGGTAAAGGGGGACATGGAGGGGCGCTTCTTCTGCCGCTCCGCCGCCGCCTTTTCTTCCTGAATTCTGGTTTCCTCCGCCAGCTCCGCCGCGGTCAGGGGGGCGGTGTCCCCGGTGACCTGTCCGTCCAGCATCCGGATGATGCGGGTGGAATACCGTTCCGCCAGCTCCGGATTGTGGGTGACCATCACCACCAGCCGATCCTGCGCCACCTCCTTGAGCAGCTCCATCACCTGCACGCTGGTCTCGGTATCCAGCGCACCGGTAGGCTCGTCCGCCAGAATGATATCCGGATTGTTGACCAGCGCCCGGGCAATGGCCACCCGCTGCATCTGTCCGCCGGACATCTCCCCGGGCTTTTTGCGCAGCTGATTCCCCAGCCCCACCTGTTCCAGCGCTTTTTTGGCGCGGCGGCGGCGCTCGCCCTTGGGAACGCCGGAGAGAGTCAGGGCCAGCTCCACATTTTGCAGCACCGTCTGGTGCGGGATCAGATTGTAGCTTTGGAACACAAACCCGATGGTGTGATTGCGGTAGGTATCCCAATCCCGGCTGCCGAAAGCACGGGTGGATTTCCCGTTGATGATCAGATCGCCGCTGGAATAGCGGTCGAGCCCGCCGACGATGTTCAGCAAGGTGGTCTTTCCGCAGCCGGAGGGACCCAGGATCGACACAAACTCGTTGTGCCGGAAATCCAACGACACCCCCCGCAGAGCGGTAACGGCATTCTCCCCCGCCGCGTAGGTCTTGACGATCTCTTTGAGTTGCAGCATAGACATTCTCTCCCGACCCATAATTTTCTAAGACTAAGGTATTGTAGCAAGGGGTTGTGAACTCCGTATTAACGACTTTTAACGAATTTTCCGGCTGAAATTTTCTGCCGGAACCCATTGACAGGCTCCGACAAGATTCGTATAATGAAAGCAAAGGGCCGGGCAGGCAACAATAAAACCCGGCCGCTGCCAAACGGGCGGCGAACAGTATAGCCGATCCACGCGCTTAAACCCGAAAAAGGGATCGTATCCGGATCACTCTGTCTAAGGAAAGGATGAGCAGATATGCAGCAGCATGAGAAAAACGGTTGGCAAACCTTTTGGCTTCTGGTAGGGATGATCGCCCTCGCAGCCGCCGGACTATGCGTGATCTTCCGTCTGGAGCGCCGGCTTGTCCGGCTGTGCCGGGCGGCCGGCGAACGGCTCAGCCTCCGCAGCTCCCGGTTTGAGACGGATTTTTGAGCGGTACGGCGTCACTTATGGTACATGGTCGGGATTGCAACCGACACAAAGACGAGCAAAAATACAGCGAGGCGAAAATATGCCATTTTCGCCTCGCTGTATTTTTATTTTTTCTCGGATGCCTTGTCTCCGTCCGGCTGCACCGGATCGGCAGGGAAAGGAATGCCGACGCACCCGGAGCCCAGCGGACCGATCAGCGGAAACACATTGTCCGTATCGGTGGTATCCTGCACCTCGCAGCGGCCGTATTTATTCACCATATCCCACACATCCAGCGGTTCCCCCTGCACCGGATCGGCGGAGGGAGTGCTGTCATCCGGCATACCGGGCGCAGACTTTTTCGTTGCCATGACCATCACCTCATCGGTAGTGTGCACCGAACGGGGAGAAACTATACACGCCGATCGCACCTCACGGCTCGGAGGCAGTCATTTCGTAGGAGAGCGTCATCAGACTGTCCCCCAGATGCACATTTTCCACAATGGCCTGCGGATGATGGAACGCAATATCGTAGTGGGAAAAATTCCAGAACCCCCGCACCCCGCAGTCAAGCAGCCGTTCCACCAGCGGCGGCGCAGCCTCCTTGGGGATGCACAGAATCGCCATCTGCGGCTGGTGCTGGCGGCAGAATTCCTCCAGCTCCTCCGTCGGGCGGATGGGCTGGGTGCCCAGCAGCTTGCCCGCCAGGGGCGGTGCATCGTCGAACAGCCCCACCAGCCGGAACCCCCGGGTGGTGAAGTCCATGTGCTTGACTATGGCCTTGCCCAGATTGCCCACTCCCAGCAGAATGGCGTCGGTGAGCCGATCCATCCCCAGAATGCGGCCGATCTCATGATACAGCACATCCACCACATAACCATATCCCTGCTGACCGAATCCGCCGAAGCAATTGAAATCCTGCCGGATCTGGGAGGCAGTCAGCCCCATGAGCCGGGACAGCTCCCGGGAGGAGATACGGGTCACGCCGTTCTCCTTCAGATCGTACAGAAAGCGGTAATACCGGGGCAGTCTCCGGATCACCGGCATGGAAATATAGGCATCCTTTGCCATATGCCTTCACCTCATGCTTTCGTATTATGCGCCGGTATCGACACAGCGATCCGCATCCGACCGTGCGCGAAACGACCCATTTCCCCGCATCGGGCCGCCGTTTCATCGGCGAGCGGCGCACTTCCGCGGCGCGGCGGGCCACAAACCCGCCGGTCACGCCGTCTCGCCGATGAAACGGCGGTGTTCCGGCGTCACTGTCTGTACATCACTCAGTTGGTGCCCGTGGAGCCGAAGCCGCCGCCGCCGCGCACGGTATCGGACAGCTCCTCCACCTCGGTGAATTCCGCCGTCAGATACGGCAGAATCAGAAGCTGCGCAATCCGCTCGCCTCCATTGACGGTCTGATGTGCGCCGCTGTGATTGTGCAGCGCCACCATCAGCTCACCCCGATAATCGGCGTCGATAACCCCCACCTTATTGGCCGGGGCCAGCCCCCGCTTGGTGGCCAGCCCGCTGCGGGCGCAGACCAGTCCCACATATCCATCCGGGATCTCCACCGCCAGCCCGGTATGCACCAGCGCCGTCTCCCCGGCATTCAGGGTGAGGGGGGTGTCCAGCACCGCATACAGATCGGCACCGGCCGCCGCCGAGCTGCCGTAGGTGGGCGTGACCGCCCGGTCATCCAGCTTACGAAAACGAACCGTCATTGATAATCGCCCCATTCTTTCAAAATGATGTGTCCGGCCTGTAACGTGGCCGGTACGTCGATGATGCGCTGATTGGAGGAGCCCCGGAACCGCAGGCGGATGTCCTTTTTATCCGCCTCGAACCGCCCGTCCACCACCACATCCAGCAGGCGGATCAGCTCGTCGGTGACGGCAGTGTGGGCGCGTCCGGCGGGGTCCATCAGCTCGGTGTCCAACAGATAGCCGGTATAACACCAGACGGTCTTATGGGGATACTGCGCCCGGACCCGCCGCAGAAAGGGCAGCAGTGCCCGCTGGTGCTCCGGCTCCATCGGCTCGCCCCCCAGCAGGGACAGCCCCGCCACATAGTCGGGAGCCAGCGCTTTCAGAATGGCCTCCTCCACCGCCGGGGTGAATGGCTCGCCATACTGAAAGTCCCAGGCCTCGGCATTGAAGCAGCCCTCACAGTGATGCGTACAGCCGCTGACGAACAGGGAAACCCGCACACCGATGCCGTTCGCGATGTCGTTATACTTGATGGTGGCGTAATTCATGGCCCGCCCCTCCTTCGTCCTGTAACATCCACCATTGTATCACACATTCCGCCGGAGCGCAAGCGCAATTGCGCAAGGAAACGAACGGCCGACAGACGCGAAAAGCCAACGCCCCCGCCGAGGCTCGGCGGGGGCGCGCTGCGCGTCAATGGGCAAACTGGCTATTATACAGTTCGGCGTAGAATCCACCCTTTTCCAACAGTTCCTCATGCTTGCCCTGCTCCACAATATGCCCGTCCCGCATGACGAGGATCACATCCGCCGTGCGGATGGTGGACAGCCGGTGCGCCACAATGAAGGTGGTGCGCCCCTCCATCAGCCGGTCGAACGCCTGCTGGATTCGCAGCTCAGTGAGGGCGTCGATGGAGGAGGTGGCTTCATCCAGAATGAGCATGGGCGGCTTTGCCAGCATCAGCCGGGCGATGCACAGCAGCTGCCGCTGCCCGGCGGACAGATTGCCGCTGTCGCCGGAAATCACCGTGTCGTACCCCTGGGGCAGCCGCCGGATGAATCCGTCGGCGTGGGCGGCTTTCGCCGCCCGGTGCAGCTCCTCCTCGGTGGCATCCGGGTTGCCGAACAGCAGATTTTCCCGCACGGTGCCGGTTTTCAGCCAGGTTTCCTGCAGCACCATACCATAAGATGCCCGCAGGCTGTGGCGGCGGACGGAGCGGATATCCTGCCCCTCCACCCGGATGCTGCCCGCATCCACATCATAGAACCGCATGAGCAGATTGATGAGGGTAGTCTTGCCACAGCCGGTGGGACCAACGATGGCGACCCGCTGCCCGGGCTGCACCGTGAGATTCAGACCGTCGATGAGGGGGCGCTCCGGCGTATAGGCGAACGCCACCCCGTCCAGCTCCACCCGCCCGGTGATGGGCGGCAGCGTGCCGGGGGCGTCCGGCGTTTCGGCGGGCTGCGCCAGCAGATCGAACACCCGTCCGGCGCAGGCAAGGGCATTCTGCATCTCCGTTACCACGCCGGAAATCTCGTTAAAGGGCTTGGCATACTGTCCGGCGTAGCTGAGGAAGCAGGACAGCCCGCCCACCGTCAGACCGCCGCCCACCACCGCCAATGCTCCCGCCAGCCCGACGCCGGCGTAGATCAGGCTATTGATCAGCCGGGTGGTGGGATTCACCAGCGAGGAGAAGAACGCCGCCTTCAGCGAACAGACCTCCAGCCGGTCGTTGATGGCGTTGAACTGCCGCTGATTTTCCTCCTCCCGTCCGAATGCCTGGACGATCTTCTGCTGGTTCACCATCTCGTCGATGAATGCCGTCTGCTCCCCCCGGGTCACCGACTGCTGCCGGAACATCTTAAAGGTGCGCTTGGCGATAAAGGAAGCGATCAGCAGCGATAAGGGGGTCAGCACCACCACCACCAGCGTGATAGGCGGGTGGATGGACAGCATGAAAATGAGGGTGCCGAGGATGGTCACCACCCCGGTGAACAGCTGGGTAAAGCCCATCAGCAGCCCATCGGCGAATTGATCCACGTCGGCAATCATCCGGCTGACGATCTCCCCCACCGGATGGGTGTCCAGATAGGACAGGGGCAGCTTTTGCAGATGATAAAAGGCATCCCGGCGCATATCCCGGATGATCCGATAGGTCAGGGCATTGTTGACCGTGTTCATCACCCATTGCAGCACCGCCGTCAGCAGCACCAGCACGCCGCTCTGCACCAGCAGCGGCAGGATTGCCCCTAAATCCACCTGCCCGGCACCCACCATCCGGTCGATGGCGCGCCCCAGCAGGATCGGCACATACAGGGTCAGCGCCACGGTGACCGCCGCCAGCAGCACGGAGCACCACAGCATCCAGCGATACCGCCCGATATAGGTCAGCACCTGCCGCAGGGTGCCCCACTGCATTTTTGTCTGTTTTTTCTTAGGCATGGCGGGACACCTCCTCTTTCTGCTGGGAGCGGCAAATTTCGGCATACACCGGGCAGGTCGCCAGCAGCTCGTCGTGGGTGCCCAGCCCCACCAGCCGCCCCTCCTCCAGCACCGCCACCCGGTCGGCGTGCTGCACCGAGGCGATGCGCTGGGAGATCACCAGCACGGTGGGGTTCCCCGGCAGCGCCCGCAGCGCCCGCCGCAGCCCCGCCTCGGTGGCATAGTCCAGCGCCGCGGCGCTGTCGTCCAAAATGAGAATATCCGGATGGCGCACCAGCGCCCGGGCAATGGTCAGCCGCTGCCGCTGACCGCCGGACAGGTTGCGTCCCCCCTGCTCCACCACGAAATCCAGCCCGCCGGGCTTTTCAGCCACCACGGTTTTCGCCTGCGCCGCCTCCAGCGCCGCCCACAGCTCCTCGTCGGTGGCGGTGGGGTTGCCCCACCGGAGATTGTCCCGCACGCTGCCCCGGAACAGCACCGCCTGCTGGGGCACCACGCCGATGCGACGGCGCAGCGCCGCCGCCGGGAGCTGCTGCACGTCCACGCCGTCCACCAGCACCTGCCCCTCGGTGGCGTCATAGAACCGGGGCACCAGATTCACCAGCGAGGTCTTGCCGGCGCTGGTGCCGCCGATGATGCCCAGCGTTTCCCCCGGCTCCACCGCCAGCCGGATATGCTCCAGCGCCGGAGCGCTGCCGGTATGATACCGCAGGGTCACATCCCGGTATTCGATGCGGGGCGCCCCCGGCACCGCCGCCGGAGCCTCCTCCCCGGCATCGGCGGCGGCGGGCAGCTCCAGCGCCGCCTCGATGCGGTTGCCGCACGCCACCGAGCGGGTGACGGTGATGATGAGGTTAGCTAACTTGATCAGCTCCACCAGAATCTGAGACATATAGTTATAGAGCGCCACCACCACGCCCTGGGAGATGACCCCCGCCTGGACCCGGATCGCCCCGGTATACAGCAGCACCAGAATGGCGCCGTTGATCAGCACATAGGTCAGGGGGTTCAGCAGAGCGCTGATGCGCCCCACGAAATTCTGCCCGGCGGTGAGGGCGGCGTTATCCCGGTCGAACCCGGCGATCTCGTCCGGCTCCTTGCGGAACGCCCGGATGACCCGCACACCGGTGAGATTCTCCCGGGTGCGCCCCAGCACCGTATCCAGCCGCGCCTGCACCTTCTTATACAGAGGGATGCAGGGGAGCATAATGCCGAACACCGCCACGCTCAGCAGCGGAATGATCACCACGAACACCAGCGCCGCCTTGACATCCAGCGTGAACGCCATCACCATCGCCCCGAACACCACAAAGGGGGAGCGCAGCAGAAGCCGCAGCACCAGATTGGTGCCGTTCTGCACCTGATTGATGTCCCCGGTGAGCCGGGTCACCAGCGTGTCGGTGCGGGTGTCGTCCAGCGTGGCGTAGGACAGGGTCTGGATGCGGCCGAACAGCGCCTGCCGCAGCCGGGAGACGAACCCCACGGCGGCTTTGGCGGCAAAATACTGGGCGGTGACGGCGAAGATCAGCCCCGCCACCCCCAGACCCGCCAGCAGCAGGCACATCTTGAGGATATAGGGCTTATCGCCGGTGGCGATGCCCCGGTCGATGACCGCCGCCATCACCAGCGGCACCAGCAGCTCCAGCGTCGCCTCCGCCAGCTTCAGCAGCGGGCCGAAAATGCACTCTTTTGTATAGGGACGCATATAGCGCAGCAATTTTTTCACGGCAATTCCTCCGGTTTTCCTTGCTATTTTGACCTATATAGTATATCATACTCTCAGAGATAGGAAAACTATTTGTTTCGTATGGTATCTATACGAAAATAGTATAGGAGTGTTGCAAAATGGACTTAAAGCAGCTGCGGTATTTTGTCACCGTGGTGGAGACGGGGAGCATTTCCGCCGCCGCCCGCAAGCTGTATATGACCCAGCCGCCCCTCAGCGCCCAGATGCAGGCGCTGGAGCAGGAGCTGGGGTGTCCGCTGCTGGAGCGGGGCGCCCGCCGGGTGGAGCTGACCGACGCCGGACGGCGGCTGTATGAGCGGGCGAAAACGCTGCTGGAGCTGGAGCAGACCGCCCGGGAGGAGGTGCGTGCCTGCGCCGACCCGGCGGGGGGCGTGCTGCGGCTGGGGGTGGTCTCCTCGGTGGCGGGGGAGATGGTGCCCCGGTGGCTGACGGCGTTCACCCGGCAGATGCCGGGGGTGCAGCTGCGGCTGACGGAGGCGAACACCTTCCGGCTGCTGGAGCAGCTGCGGCAGGGGCATATTCAGCTGGCAATCGTGCGCACCCCCTGCCCGGATGAGGGGCTGGTGCGGCTGCCGCTGGCGGAGGAGCGGCTGGTGGCGGTGGCGCCCGCCGGGGGGCTGCCCGCCGCCCCGGTGGCGCTGGAGACCCTGACCGCCCAGCCGCTGGTGATCTATCGCCGGTGGGAGCCGCTGCTGCGGGAGCAGGCGGAGCGGGCGGGGCTGTCCCTGCGCCCCCGGTGCGTGTGCGACGATGCCCGCACGGCGGTGCAGCTGGCGGCGGCGGGCATGGGGGTGGCGGTGGTCCCCGCCTCCGCCGCCCAGCCGGGGCTGACCGTCGCCCCGCTGCGGGAGCCCATCCGCTCCGGCATCCAGCTGGTGTATCGCCCGGAAACGCCCCTGTCCGCCTGCGCCCGTCGTTTCGTGGAGGGGCTGAAAGCGGAGGGGGAGAGGGAATAGAAAAGGCGGCGCAGAGCGTATCTGCGCCGCCGGGGGTTAATTCTCCTTACTATTTTCGCATATACTCAGCAAAAAATCGTCCATTTCTCTTGGGCTTAGAGTTACCCCAAAGGTCTTATTCAAATAATCGGACAAAGCCAGCACTTTCTGCACAAATCTGCCGTACTCCGGATCGCTGTCTACAAATTGCCTGCTATTCTGCGGTACTACCAAACGGGACGATACCCCGTCTGCTCGGCTGTCATAAATGTAGAAGAGCTGCGGCAAATGAAAGTGCAAATACTTGGAAACAAACGAGCGTTTCCGTGTATGGGTGCGAGTCTCAATCTTCTCCACCAACCAATGATGCACAGCGAGAATTTCTTCCACGTTGGATTCTTCGATCGCTGCATATGTCCGCAGCTTATTTAGTCTTTCATCCAATTCTGTACCGATTTCTTCAAAGAGCGGAGCGACCACCGCTTGGTAAAAATCGCCGTCATAATGAATCGGCTTGTTGTTTCTTTCAAGCGCCGCCGCATAGCTGCGACCGACCAGCCAGGTCTTTCCGATCACCACGCCGCTGTCCGTGTGCGCCGGATTGTCACGACACAGATCATATAGAATATCGTGGCTGAATTTCCAGATTTTGTACTTGCCTTTTTTCACCTTGCTCGCATAGTTTTTGTATTGCTCCTGTATGAAATTCTCATCTTTGAACTTCACAGTATTCCCCACTTTCACAGCTGACGGTGCCAGTCATAGCTATACAACCTGCCGTAGTGATATCCATAACTTGTGCTGTTTGAGTTAAAACCCATGTAACATCATTCCAAGTATATCTCCTTTCCGGAGAAACTGTATACGAACGACCGAAAAGCCAAATTTTCTCACCTAAAAATTCTCCGTTACTCCACAAATATTCGCCTGCATTATTTAAATTCGATATATAATTTTATTTGTTAGCGAACTTGAGTTTTCGAGTTTTTTGTAATTCTTGATTCATGTTAGTTCTACTTGTAATTTAATCATGTGTCCAATCACAATTGTATGCCTCAAAAGTCACATAAGCGTATTGCGTACTCCCGCCATAACTCATTATAACCCAAGTAGCATTTTCAACTTTTTTTGAAAGTGCTGTCGCCGCCTTTTCCGAATCTGATAATGGATAACTAAAATCGCTATACATATACCACTCTCCCTCTTTTTGCTCAATACGGAAATCGGTCATAGTGCTATAACTTTTTCCGTATCCCGTTTTTTTGATGGATATTTCCCCCGTTTTCCAACCTGAAGTTGACTTTAATGTGGCAGAAGTAAGACCTGAATTACAAAAAGCATATTTTCCAATTAGCTTTACGGCTGCCGGTATTGTTATAGAAGTGAGAGAAGTACAGTTATTAAACGCATATTGGTTTATTAATTCCAGGTTTTCCGGAAATACAATATCATTAAGCCCAACACATCCGTCAAACGCATTGTTTCCAATTATTATAATACTATCCGGCAAAACAATCTTTTGAATCGTAGTCAATCCCTTAAAACCATCTGCACAAATTTGTGTTATAGATTTGCCGTTATACGTTTCCGGAATAGTTATCGTTGATTTATCCTTTGCCTTACCGCCTGCTTTAACGCCGTAAGTTCCATCAGGCAGTTCAACAAATATAAGCTCTGAATTATCCTCTTCACTTGCTATTGGTCCAGCGTTTTCCTTTGAATTATCAGTATATGTAACCCAAAGATAACCATCTATAATTTCTGTTTTGGCTATGCCCCGACCGGTATCGCCCTTCAGCGAGGCGAGCCACTCGGTGAGGGTGCCGGTATAGTACGGATAGGCGGCTTTATACAGCTCATAGGCGGATTTTCCGTCCACGCCGGGGTCACCCTTCTCGCCCTGTGCGCCGGGATCGCCCTTATCCCCTTTTTCACCCCGCACCGTGCCGATGCGCACCGGGGTGGCGCTATCGGAATAGGTCACATACAGGTCGCCGCCATCCAGCGACACGGTGACGATCCCCCGTCCGTCTGCGCCGGTGTCGCCCTTTTCGCCCTTTTCGCCTTGTGCACCCTGTGCCCCCACCAGCGAGGCGGTGGGCTCCGACTTTGTGCCGTCGGTGTATTCAAAGATCAGACAGCCGTCGGCGGTCAGCACCACCCGGTCGATACCCCGTCCCGCTGCGCCGGTGTCGCCTTTTTCACCCTTTTCGCCCTGCGCACCCTGCGCACCGGTGTCGCCCTTGGCGCCTGTTGCGCCCAGCAGGGATTGCTCCAGCCGCAGCACGGTGCCGTCGGACAGAGTGACCACCAGCTTATAGTCCTCCAGCGTCACGCCGGTCACGCTCACGCCGGTGTCACCTTTCTCGCCCTTTTCACCCTGCGCACCCTGTGCGCCGGTGTCGCCTTTTTCGCCCTTTTCACCTTGGATACCCTGTGCGCCGGTGTCACCTTTCTCGCCCTTTTCACCTTGGGCACCCTGTGCGCCGGTGTCGCCTTTTTCGCCCTTTTCGCCTTGCGCACCCTGCGCACCCGTGTCGCCTTTCTCACCCTTTTCACCTTGGATCCCCTGTGCGCCGGTGTCGCCTTTCTCGCCCTTTTCGCCTTGGGTACCCTGTGCGCCGGTGTCGCCTTTCTCGCCCTTTTCACCTTGGATACCCTGTGCGCCGGTGACCCGACCCACATTCACCATCCGGTCATCGGAGAACCGCAGCACCAGCTCCCCGGCGTCGGTCAGATCCACGCCGGACACGCTGACGCCGTTCACCCCATCTTTCCCGTCCTTACCGTCAACGCCGTTTTTACCGTCCGTACCGTTCCTGCCATCGGAACCATTCTTCCCATTTTCCCCCACGGCGTTCCCCAGGTTGAGGGTCGTGCCGTCGGACAGGGTCAGGATCAGCTGCCCCCGGTCATTAAAATTCGCCGCCGTGAGGCTGACCGGGTCGCTCTGCGCCAGCTTCGCCAGCCGTGCCGCCCAGTCGGATTCCGAGCCGGTGTAGCCCGCCTCTTTCGCCAGCGCATACGCCGACTGTCCCCGCAGCGACGCCAGCCATTCCTGCATGGTGCCGGAATAGCCGTCTGCCACCGCCAATTCGTAGGCGGACAATCCGTTCTTCACCGTCGCCGCCGCCGACACGCCGCTGCGCCGGTGGATGAACAGCGCCGTCCCCGCCGACAGGGCGATCACCAGCACAATCGCCAGCACCGCCTTGCCGACCCGTTTCCATGTCGCTTTCGTTTCCATACCCATCTCTCCTCTTTTGTTGATAACAGGAACCATTCTTCCTATAATTCTACATTTATACTTCCTATTTGTCAAGAGAAAACAGGAAGTATAATTCCTATATGCTCTATTATAGGAGGACCGTATGGGAACGTGTGACTGGTATAAAATCGGAAACCGTCTGCTGGCGCAGCGCAAGGCGCTGGGGCTGACCCAGGCGGAGGTGGCGGAGCGGGCCGGGCTATCCGACCGCACCTATGCCGACATCGAGCGGGGGAGCGTCAATATGCGGGTGGAAACGGCGCTGCGCATCTGCCGGGCGCTGGGGGTCACCCCCAACGACGTGCTTTTGGAGGAGGACGCGGCGCTGGCGGCGCAGGAGGAGGCGCTGCTGCGGGAGCTGGCGCAGTGCTCACCCCGGGAAAAGCGCACGGCGCTGGGACTGCTATCCACCTATCTGCACTCCCTGGGCGGCCCGGCGGAGCCGAGCGCATAAACCGCCTCGGACGGCGCACAATAGGGGCAGACGGGGCGGGCGCGAAAAAAACCTTGCATTTGCCGGTTGACAAGCCGCCGGAAATGTGGTATCCTCGAAAACAGAAAACAGGCCTTGACGGAGAGAAGTACCGCCGCACAGCGTCCATAGCGAGCCGGGGAGGGTGAGAGCCCGGCGACAGACCGCTGCGGGAATAACACTCCCGAGCCGCAAGCCGAACCCCCTTGCGGGGCAGTAGGTGCGCCGTACACCCTGCGTTAAAGGGCAAAGCCTTGTCAGAGGCGGAGCGGCCGGAGCGATCAAAGATCCCGGCAATGTAGGTGGCACCACGGGCAGTCGAGCTGTTCGTCCTATTCACAGTAGGACGGGCGGCTTTTTTTATTTTATTTTGCACATCTTTGCACAGGAATAAAGGAGAGTTGTACTATGAAACACACGGACATTCGTATTCTGTTCACCGACCCGGCGTATATCGGGCAGACCGTCACGGTCTGCGGCTGGGTGCGCACCTCCCGGGACTCGAAGAACGTCGCCTTTCTGGAGATGAACGACGGCACCTCCCTCAAGCACCTGCAAATCGTGCTGGATAAGGAAAAGCTGGGCGATGTAAGTGCTTTCATGCCCATCGGCACCAGCCTGAAGGTGGAGGGCGAGCTGATCGCCAGCGAGCGCAACGGCGTAGAGGTCAACGCGGCGCAGATCACCGTGCTGGGCGTCTGCCCCGGCGAATACCCGCTGCAGAAGAAACGCCACACGGTGGAATTCCTCCGCACCATCCCCCATCTGCGGGTGCGCACCAATATGTTCAACGCCATCTTCCGGGTGCGGTCGGTGATGGCGGCGGCCATCCACCGGTATTTTCAGGAGCGGGGCTATGTGTATGTGAACACCCCGCTGATCACCGCCAGCGACTGCGAGGGCGCGGGCGAAATGTTCAAGGTGACCACCATCGGCTATTCCGATCAGTACAAGAGCGCCGAGGAATACTACGCCGCCGACTTTTTCGGCCGGCGGGCGGGACTGAGCGTGTCCGGCCAGCTGGAGGGCGAAATGGCCGCCATGGCGCTGGGGAAGATCTACACCTTCGGCCCCTCTTTCCGGGCGGAGAACAGCAACACCCCCCGGCACGTGGCGGAATTCTGGCACGTGGAGCCGGAGGTGGCCTTTGCGGAGCTGCCGGACATCATCGAGATCGCCGAGGAGATGATCAAATACATCATCCGGGATGTGATGGACAAATGCCCGGAGGAGCTGGCGTTCTTCGACAAATTCTTTGAGCCGGGTCTGCGGGAAAAGCTCCAGAGCGTCACCGACCACGACTTCCAGGTGCTGGATTATACCGACGCCATCGCCATTCTGGAAAAAGCGGACGCGGACTTCAAATACCCGGTCTATTGGGGCTGCGACCTGCAGACGGAGCACGAGCGGTATATCACCGAGCAGGTGTTCAAAAAGCCGGTATTCGTCACCAACTATCCCAAGGATATCAAATCCTTCTACATGAAGCAAAACCCCGACGGCAAAACGGTGGCCGCCACCGATCTGCTGGTGCCGGGGGTGGGCGAGATCATCGGCTGCTCCGAGCGGGAGGCCGATCTGGACAAGCTGCTGGCAGCCATGCAGGAGCGGCATATGAATCTGGACGACTATCGGGATTATCTGGATCTGCGGCGGTTCGGCTCGGTGCCCCATTCCGGGTTCGGGCTGGGCTTTGAGCGAATCATTATGTATGTGACCGGGGTGTCCAACATCCGGGATGTGCAGCTGTTCCCCCGCACCGTGGGCAGCATCCGCTGAACGGCTATCGTGTAAGGAAAGGTAAGGAGTTGCAGCTATGCGTGCGTGTCAATTTTTCCCCGAGTATGATCCGAAGCTGGGGCTGCGTCAGACCCAGCAGGCCATCAAAGTGATCAAGGATACCTTTCAGGTGCTGCTGGCGCAGAATCTGCACCTGGAGCGGGTGACCGCCCCGGTGCTGGTGCTGGGCGGCAACGGCATCAACGACGATCTCAACGGCGTGGAGCGGAAGGTGGATTTCACCGTCAAGGAGCTGGACGAGGCCCACGCCGAGGTGGTGCAGTCCCTGGCAAAATGGAAGCGGGTGGCGTTGGGGCGCTACGGCTTTCAGCCCGGCGAGGGACTGTATACGGATATGAACGCCATCCGCCGGGACGACGATATGGACAACACCCACTCCATCTTTGTAGATCAGTGGGACTGGGAAAAGGTCATCACCCGGGAGCAGCGCACGGTGGACTATTTGCAGCACACGGTGCGGCGGATTGTCAAGGCGGTGGTGGACACCAACAAGCTGTTGCAGCAGAAATATCCGCTGCTCACCGCCGAGCTGAGCGAGGAGGTCTATTTCCTCACCACCCAGGAACTGGCGGATCGGTACCCGACGCTGACCCCAAAAGAGCGAGAAAACGCCATCACCCGGGAGCATCACACGGTATTCCTCATGCAGATCGGCGGGGCGCTGGCGGACGGCAAGCCCCACGACGGCCGGGCGCCGGACTATGACGACTGGCGTTTGAACGGCGATCTGCTGTTCTGGGACGAAACGCTGGGTCAGGCGCTGGAGGTCAGCTCCATGGGCGTGCGGGTGGACGCGGAGAGCCTGCGGCGGCAACTGAAGCTCGCCGGCGCGGAGGACCGGATGCGCTACGCCTATCACCGGGGCATTCTGGAGGACACCCTGCCGCTGACCATCGGCGGGGGCATCGGCCAGAGCCGCCTGTGTATGCTGATGCTGGAGAAAGCCCACATCGGCGAGGTGCAGGTATCGGTCTGGCCGGAGGATATGGCGGCGGAATGCCAAAAGCACGGGATCCCGCTGCTGTGAACGGAGGAAACGCCATGGCGTATACGGTGATGCTGGTGGCGGCGGCGGGCGATTCCACCCGAATGGGCTGTCCCAAGCAGACACTCTCCCTCGACGGAGAACCGGCGCTGCTGCACACCCTGCGGGCGCTGGAGAGCGCCGCGACGGTGGACGGCATCGTGCTGATCGCTCGACCGGAGGATCGGGAGCGCTTTGCCGCCTTCGGGCAGGAGCACGCCATCCATAAGCTGCTGGCGGTGACGGAGGGCGGCTCCAGCCGCCAGCAATCGGTGGCGCGGGGTCTGGCGGTGCTGCCGCCGGAAACGACCCTCGTAGGCATCCACGACGGCGCGCGACCGCTGGTCTCGGCGGCGCTGGTGGATGCCGTCGTCGCGGCAGCCCGGGAAACCGGGGCGGCCGCCGCGGCCGTGCCGGTGCGGGATACCCTCAAACGGGCCGACGCGGCCGGGACCGTCACCGCGACGGTGGACCGGGAGGGCCTGTGGCGGGTGCAGACCCCCCAGGTATTCGACCGGCAGATGTATGTCCGGGCGCTGGCGGCGGCAAAAGCCGCCGGACGGGAATACACCGACGACTGCCAGCTCGTGGAGGCGGCGGGACAGCCGGTGCGGCTCATTCCGGGCGAGGAAACGAATCTGAAGCTGACCGCCCCGGCGGATGTGCCGCTGGCGCAGGCCATTTTGCAGCAGCGGAAAGGAGCGCGGGAGACCATGCGCATCGGACACGGGTACGACGTCCACCGGCTGGTGGAGGGACGTCCGCTGATCTTAGGGGGCGTGACCGTTCCCTTCGACCGGGGGCTGCTGGGACATTCCGACGCGGATGTGCTGACCCATGCGGTGATGGATGCCCTGCTGGGAGCGGCGGCACTGGGAGATATCGGCGGGCTGTTCCCCGACACCGACCCGGCCTATGCCGGCGCGGACAGCGTGGCGCTGCTCATCCGGGTCATCGAACGGCTGCGGCAGGCAGGCTATGCCCCGGTGAATATCGACGCCACCGTGCTGGCGCAGCAGCCGAAGCTCAAGCCCCACATTCCCGCCATGCGGGAGCGGCTGGCGGCAGCCTGCGGGCTGCCCGTGGCGGCGGTGAGCGTGAAGGCCACCACCGAGGAGGGGCTGGGCTTCACCGGCACACTGGAGGGCATCGCCGCCCATGCGGTGTGTCTGATCCGCCCGGTGTAAGCGCCCGGCGGAAACCGCCCCGTTCCGACAAAGAAAGTGCGATAACGACGGCGGGATTTTCGTGCAAAATCGGAAAAAAGTCTCTATCCTATACGGGTAGAGGCTTTTTTATTTTTGCTCCGATCGACAGGAAAGGATGACAGACAATGCAGGTAGAATTGAGCCACCGGACAGGACTCGTTACCGCCCGGCTGGTGGGGGAACTGGATCACCACGGCGCGGGAGAGATCCGGGAGGCCATCGACGAGGCGGTGCTCCGATACCGCGCCGGGCAGCTGGTGCTGGATTTCTCCGGGCTGACCTTTATGGACAGCTCCGGCGTGGGACTGATCATGGGACGGTATCGGCTGCTGCGCTCTCTGGGCGGCACGGTAACGGTCATCGGCGCCAGCCCCCGACTGGAGCGGATGATCCGCCTGGCGGGACTGGACAAGCTGCCCATCTGGGAACAACCAAAAGGAGGAGATCGCGATGAAATCGGTCAATGAAATGCGGCTGACCTTCCTCAGCCGCTCCGCCAACGAGGGCTTTGCCCGGGCGGCGGTGGCAGCCTTTGCGGCGCAGCTGGACCCGGCGGTGGACGAGCTGGCGGACCTGCGCACCGCCGTATCCGAGGCCGTCACCAATGCCATCGTCCACGCCTATCCCGATCGGCTCGGCACCATCACCCTGACCGTCAAGCTGTACGATAACGGCTGCGTCTGGGTGCGGGTGCGGGACAAGGGCTGCGGCATCCCGGATGTGGAGCAGGCCATGGAGCCGCTGTATACCACCGGCGGCGAGGAGCGCTCCGGACTGGGCTTTTCGGTGATGCAGAGCTTCACGGACAAGCTGCGGGTGCGCTCCGCTCCCGGCAAGGGCACCACCGTCACCATGGAAAAGTACATAGCCCTCCGGGTGAAAGGCGGCGCATGATGCCGGTCGCACAGGCCGGCACGGCGGAACGGGACAGTTTCATCTGCCGCAACCTGGGGCTGGTGCACGCCTGTGCCCGGCGCTTCACCGGTCGGGGCGTCGAATACGACGATCTGTACCAGGCCGGGTGTCTGGGACTGATCAAAGCGGCGGACGGCTTTGAACCGGAACGGGGATTGCAGTTCTCCACCTATGCGGTGCCGGTCATTCTGGGGGAGATGCGCCGCCTGTTCCGGGAGGGCGGCACGGTGAAGGTGAGCCGCTCTCTGCGGGAGCTGTCCCTACGGGCCACCCGCGCCCGGGAAAGGCTATTGCTGGAGCAGGGGCGGGAACCCACGGTGGAGGAGCTGGCGGCGGTGCTGGGGGTGGAACCCACGCTGGCGGCGCAGGCCGTCACCGCCGGACTGCCCGCCGTCTCCCTCACCGCCGACGAGGGAGAGGGGGAACAATGGGATCTGCCCACCGACTCCCCGGAGGAGCGGATCACCGACCGGCTGGCGGTGCAGCAGCTGCTGGCGGGGCTGGAGCCCCGGGACCGGCTGCTGCTGCGGCTGCGCTACGGCGCGCACCAAACCCAGCAGGCCACCGCCGAGCGGCTGGGCATGACCCAGGTGCAGGTATCCCGCCGGGAAAAGGCGCTGCTCACCAAGCTGCGGCAGCGGCTGAACGAATAGAACCGTTTCGCGGGAGACGGCACGACCGCTTTGTGCGGGCTCTGCCGGCGATACGAAAGCGGGATCGCCGCCGCCCGTTCAGAGCTGCACAGGCTCCGTCGCCGATGGCAAACACAACACCCGCAGCACGGCGTTACGTGCTGCGGGTGCTTTTCTTGGGGTTTCCCCTCAGACAGAATGATCGAGGTACGATCGTCTTGTCAACTAAGCCGCGGGTATATCGGCTTCGGTGCCCTCCGCTCAGCGTGCGCCGGTATTTTTCGGTCGGGCAATGGGCATGATGCGACAAACAAAACGGGAAAATAGCCCGTTCCGGGAGCCGTTGTGCCCCCATCGCTTTGTCTATTCCACCGGCTCGATCTGCCAGATCCGGCGGGCGTATTCCCCAATGGCCCGGTCAGAGGAAAAATACCCGGCGGCACACACATTGCGCCACTGTTTGCGGGCAAATTCCAGCGGACTTTTCCGATATTCCTCCTGTATGCCCAGGCGGGTATTGAGACACGCCTCAAAATCCGCCAGCAGATAATAGGCATCCGGCCGGTGCCACGCCGCCCCCTCCAAAAGAGAGTCTTGCAGCTCCCGGAACCAGCCGGTGCCGCCGTCATCCAGCGTGCCGTCGGTGAGCGCATCCACACAGCGGCGGATGGAGGGATTGGCGGCATACAGCTTTTTGGGAGTGTAGTGGGCCTCCATGCGGCGGATATCCTCCACCCGCGCGCCGAAAATGCAGTTGTTTTCCTCCCCGGCCGCGCCCACGATCTCGATATTCGCTCCGTCATAGGTGCCCATGGTGACGGCCCCGTTGAGCATCAGCTTCATATTGCCGGTGCCGCTGGCCTCCGTCCCGGCGGTGGAGATCTGCACCGACACGTCCGCCGCCGGGATGATCTTCTCCGCATAGGACACATTGTAATCGGTCACAAACACCACCTGCATCATCCGGCAGGCCGCCGGATCCCGGGCAATGAGAGCGGCGATCTCATGGATGAGTTTGATGATCGCCTTAGCCCGCTGATAGCCGGGGGCGGCTTTCGCCCCGAACAGAAATACCACCGGTGTCGGCGCGGGCAGCGTACCCTCCCGCAGCCGGAAATACTGTTCCAGAATGCACAGGGCGTTGAGCAGCTGCCGCTTGTATTCGTGCAGGCGCTTGATCTGCACATCGTAGAGCGCCCCGGACAGCAGCTCGATCCCCTCCCGCCGCAGGACCCAGGCGGCCAGACGGCGCTTATTCTCCTGCTTGATGGCCAGAAACCGCTCCATGGCAATATCGTTCTCCGCCAGCGGCGCCAGTGCGCCCAGCCGGGACAGATCGGTCATCCAGCCCTCGTCCCCCAGCTGCTCCGTGAGAAACGCCGCCAGCCCCGGATTGCACAGCCCCAGCCACCGGCGCTGGGTCACGCCGTTGGTGACATTGATAAATTTTTCCGGATACAGCCGATGGAATTCGCCCAGAACCGTCTGCTTGAGGATGACGGTGTGCAGCCGCGCCACGCCGTTGATGTGCGCCGACACCCAGCTGGCCAGATACGCCATATGCAGGGTGTCCTCCTGCAGAAGCACCAGGCTTTTCCACCGGATCTTCGGGATGCCGGCGGCAACCAGCTCCGCCTGTTGGATGTCCGCCAGCTGCCGCACCACCGGCGCCAGCGCCGGACAGACCTCCTCCACGATGGCCATATCCCAGGTCTCCAGCGCCTCGGGCATGACGGTATGGTTCGTATAGCTGAATATCCGCCGCGCCGCATCCAGCGCCTCCATGAAGGACACCCCCCGCTCCGTCAGCAGCCGGATCAGCTCCGGGATGGCGATGACCGGGTGGGTGTCGTTGAGCTGAACGGCAATATGATCCGCCAGCTGCCCCCATTCTTCTCCATGGGCCGTAGAGAAGGTGCGCAGCATATCCTGCAGGGAGGCGCTGGTGAAGAAATACTGCTGCTCCAGACGCAGCGCCTTGCCCCTGGGGCCGGAATCGTTGGGATACAACACCCGGGAGATATCCTCCGCCCGGTTTTTCCCTTCCACCGCCCGGTCATATTCCTGCGCGTTAAAGGCAGCAAAATCAAAGGGCTCCAACGGCTCGCACTGCCACAGCCGCAGAGTGGCGATATGGGCGGCACCGTAGCCGATCACCGGCATATCGTAGGGCACCGCCCACACATCCCCATAGCCGAAGGACACCCGCACCCGCTCCCGGTCCCGGCGCACCGACCAGGGATCTCCCTCCCGGGTCCAATCGTCCGGCCGCTCCTGCTGAAATCCGTCCCGAAAGCTCTGGCGAAACAGCCCATAGCGATACCGGATGCCATAGCCGTCCAGCGGCAGCCCGCCGGTGGCGGCGCTGTCCAGATAGCAGGCGGCCAGCCGCCCCAGCCCGCCGTTGCCCAGAGCGGCATCCTCCACCTCCTCCAGGGCATTCAGATCCGTTCCCGCCGCCTGCAACGCCGTCTGTACCGGTCGGGTCAGCCCGGTGCACAACAAATTATTGTACACCGCCCGCCCCACCAGAAATTCCGCCGACAGATAATAAGCCCGCCGTGTCCGGGCGTGCTTCTGCCGGGACTGCGCCCACACGGGGGCAATGGCCTCCATGACCGTCTCCGCCACCGCCCGATGCACGGCCGCCGCATCCGGCTCCGTTTGGGCCAGCCGCCGGGTCAGCGCCGTCTGTAACCGCTCTGTCTCCATCTCTCTCATCCTTTCACCGCTCCGGCCATAACGCCCTCCACGATATATTTCTGCCCCACCGCATAAAAGGCGATAATAGGGATCACCGCCAGCACCAGCATGGCCATCAACCCGCCGTAATCGGTGGAGCCATAGGCTCCCTGCATGGCGATCTGTATGGCCACCGGCACGGTTTTCTTCCCGGTGCCCAGCACCAGATACGGCAGCAGATAGTCGTTCCACACCCACATGGCGTTGAGGATGGCCACCGTCACCGCCGTGGGACGCAGCACCGGAAACACCACCCGGAAAAAGCACTGGAGCGGGTTACAGCCGTCAATGGTGGCCGCCTCCTCGATATCCAGCGGAATGCTTTTCACAAATCCCGCCAGCATAAACACGCTCAGCCCCGCTCCGAAGCCCAGATACACCGGCACAATGCCGACCACCGTATTCAGTCCCACCTGTCCCACCACATAGGTCATCGTGAACATCACCATCTGAAAGGGCACGATCATGCTGAACACGAACAGATAATAAAGCGCCTGGGTCCACCAGGCCCGCACACGGGTGAGATACCAGGCGGTCATGGAGGTGCCGAGGACGATGAGCAGCACCGACGCCACGGTGATGAACACCGACCGCCCGAAGGCCGCGCCGAATCCGGCGGTGGTCAGCCCGGTGCGGTAGTTCAGCAAGCCTACAAACGTCTCCCGGTTGGGAAAGGCGAAAGGCGCGCCGGAAATATACAGCCGGGATTTGAAGGAGTTGACAAACACCAGCAGGATAGGGACGAGAAACAGCGCTGCCAGCACCGCCAGCAGCCCCGTCAGCCACCCTGCGCCCCGCCGGGCCGTGCGCCTTATTTCGCTCATTTGTACATCATCCTCTCCTATTCAGCGGAACGGGACGTTCCTGTGGGCAAAACCGGTTGCACGAAATCAAATCGTTGTCGTATGGACAGCAAAAATTTCAAAACGCGAGAATGAAAGCCGCCGCTTTTTTCTGCTTTTTGCGCGGACTTGGAACTGCTTTTGCGCAGCAAAATCGTTGTCGTTTAGACAACGAAAGTTCCAAAACGCCAAGAATGAAAGCCGCCGCTCTTTTCTGCTTTTTACGCGGAATTGGAACTGCTTTTGCGCAGCAAAATCGTTGTCGTTCAGACAACGAAAGTTCCAAAACGCCAAGAATGAAAGCCAAAGGCTTTCATTCTTGCACTTCCCGCCTGCGGGTCAGCCACAGCTGCAAAAACGCCAGCACCCCTACCAGCAGAAAGAACAGCACCGCTTTCGCCTGCCCCACCCCCTGCCAGCCGGTACGCCCGTAGAAGGTCTGGTAGATATTCAGCGCCAGCATCTGGGTCTGCCGCTCCGGCGCACCGGCGGTCAGCGCCAGATTCTGGTCGAACATCTTAAAGGCATTGGTGAGGGTCAGAAAGGTGCAGATGGTCACGGAGGGCATCACCAGCGGCAGCTTCACCCGGAACAGCGCCTGCCGGGGGGTGGCGCCGTCGATGGCGGCGGCCTCCAGCAGCGCCGGGGGAACGTTCTGCAGCCCCGCAATATAAATGACCATCATATAGCCGATGAGCTGCCAATTGGTCAGCAGCACCAGCCCCCAAAAGCCATAGGCGGCGGAGAAGGTGATATCCACCCCCCACAGCCCCAGCACACCATTGATGAGCAGATTCCAGATATACCCCAGCACGATGCCGCCGATGAGATTCGGCAGGAAGAATACCGAGCGGAACAGATTCGTCCCCCGCAGCCCTCGGGTGAGCAGCAGCGCCAGACCGAAAGCCAGCACGTTGACCGTCACGATGGCCACCGCCGCAAACAGGGCGGTGAAGCCCAGCGCATGGAGAAATTCCCCGTCGTCGGTGAAGGCGCGGATATAGTTATCCAGCCCCACAAAGCGGGCATCGGTGACGGTGGTGAACCGGGTGAAGGACAGCCCCACCCCCAGCACAAACGGCGCCACAAACGCCAGACAAAACGCCAGCAGCGTCGGCAGCACAAACAGGGGAAAATACCGCCGCATAGGTTGATTCATCGGTGTTGCCTCCTTAACCGCCGGTTAACCGGCGGCAGCGCTCTCTTTCTTCCAGTCGGCGATCATATCCGCTTTCACCTGCGCCCAATCCTTGGTCCCCTGGGCGTATTTCAGCAGGGAATTGCCGAAATTCTCCTTAAAGGTCTGGGAGGGGAACAGCGTGAAATTCCACGGCACGGAGGTGACCCCCTCCCGGCTCATCCAGTCCATCACCTGCCGCGCCAGCGGATCCTCCGGCTTGTCGGCATCCGTAAAGGTGTCAAAGGGGGCGATGAACCCGAATTCATGGGTCACATACTGCTTGCCTTTTTCGCTGGAATACATCCAGTAGATAAAGTCTGCCGCCGCCTTTCGAGCGGTTTCGTCCGCCTTGGCATTGATGGCGTAGAAATTCTCCGTGCCGATGCACAGCCCCTGCTGTTCCTCCCCACTCACCCCGGTATACAGGGACAGATAGCGCAGGTTTTCGCCTTTTACCTTGTTGCCCGGCACGTCCTCGATCTGGCTCCACGCCCAGTTGCCGTTCTGCACCATGGCGCACTGCTCCAACCCGAATTCCGACATGGAATCGGTGACGGTCTTGCTGCCCAGCAGCTTCGGCTCGGTGACAGAATTCTGAATATACAGATCGAACAGATTTCGGAACTGGTCGGCGTATTGGAATTGTAGCTCTTTGGTGTCGTCGGAGGTCAGATCCACCTGCCGCGCCTTGAACTCATAGTAGACCGGCACATTCGCCAGGTGGGTCTGCCAGCGCCAATCCTCACCGGACTTCAGCGATGTGGAAGCAAAGACGCCCTGGATGCCCAGCGCATCCTTATGCGCCTGCATATCCTCCACCACCGTCCGCAGCGCAGCAAAGCTGCGCACCTCATCCATGGACTGCACCGCAGTCTGCCGGTCGGCGAGGGCAAAATACCGGTCGGTGATAGCGGTATTATAAATAATGCCGTAGCCCTCCACCACATAGGGGATGCCCACCACCTTGTCCCCGTCGGTGACCGCCAGCGTCTTATCGGTGAGATGGGCATAGAGCTGCGTATCTTTCAGATCGGCGCAATAGTCCCGCCAGTTGGCATAGCCCCGGGGGCCGTTGATTTGAAACAGCGTGGGGGCCTCATTGGTGGACATTTTCGCCATGAGGGTCTGCTCATAGGTGTTATTGGCGGCGGTGTCCACGATGACCTTCACGCCGGTCTCCTGTTCATAGGCTGTGGCCAGCTCCTGATATTTGTCGGCGATCTCGGGCTTGAAGTTCAGATACCGCACGGTGATCTGGTCTTTGGCGGTTTCGCCGCAGCCGGTGAGCGGCAGCAGCGTCAGCAGCAGCGCCGTCAGCGCCGCGCCCCATCGGATGACGCGTTTCATAATGAATTCCTCCTTCATTCTGCAACTTGTCTGTGCAACCGATAGTGTGCGTCCCCGACAGCAAAATATACGGCGTCTTTACGCAAAAACGCGCCCCATCGGGCAAAACGAAAAACAAGTCGGTTCCGCTTCGGCGGCGCGGTGAACCATAGCAAATAACGAAAAGAACCGGCGGCGGAAACGAAAATATCGTTTCCGCCGCCGGTTCCACGCTTGCCGCGTTACCGCTCAACGATAGTCTTTCATATAGTCGCCGTGCGCTTCGATGAGATCGTCGCACATAGAAACGATCTCGTCCACCGACAGCTCCGCCGCCGTATGAGGATCCAGCAGAGCCGCCTGATAGATGCTCTCCCGCTTTTTCGTCACCGCCGCCTCGATGGTCATCAGCTGGGCGTTGATATTGGTCATATTCATGCCCGCCAGCTGTACCGGCAGCCGTCCCACATAGCAACCATGCACCCCCTGATTATCCACCAGACAAGGCACCTCCACACAGGCATCCGCCGGCAGATTGGGGATAAATCCGTGATTGATGACGTTGCCGCCGATCTTATAGGGGATTCCCGTCACCATCGCCTCCATAATGTAGGAGGCATATTCCCGAGAGCGTTCATGGGTGATCCGACCGTTCTGCAAAATCTCGTTCTTTTCCTTTGCCCAGCCCTCAATCTGATTGACACACCGGCGTGGATAATCGTCCAGCGGAATGTTATACCGGTCGATCAGCTCCGGTTTGCCGCTCTTTATGAACCAGGAATTGTATTCGGCGTTATGCTCGCTGGATTCGGTGCAGTAATAGCCCAGCCGTCGGATATACTCGAACCGCACCATGTCCTCATGCTTTTGGGTGTCATTCTTTTCCGCTGCCCGGCGACGGATCTCCGGATACAGGTCATTCCCGTCCTTATCCAGAATTTCCAGCAGCCACGCCATATGGTTGATGCCGGCGATGGTCTCCCGCCGTCCCTCCAGCTTATCCTCCATACCCAGCTTTGTCAGCAGATGCTCCGAGCAGACCTGCACGCTGTGGCACAGCCCCACCGTGCGGATACCCGTATAGCGCTGCATATAGCCGGACAGGATCGCCATCGGGTTCGTATAGTTGAGGAACCAGGCATTGGGGCAGACCGCCGCCATGTCCTCGGCGAAATCCCGCAGCACCGGAATGGTACGTAACCCCCGCATAATCCCGCCGATGCCCATGGTATCGGCGATGGTCTGCCGCAGACCGTACTTTTTCGGCACCTCAAAATCAATGATGGTGCAGGGATCGTAAAATCCCACCTGAATGGCGTTCACCACGAAGTCGGCGCCCCGCAGCGCCTCCCGACGGTTCTCCACCCCCAGATAAGTGCGGATTTTTGCTCGACCCTCATTCACGTTTTTGTTGATGGCAGAGAGAATGATTTCCGACTCCTGCAGCCGCACAGGGTCGATATCGTAGAGGGCAATATCGCTATCTTGTAGCGCCGGCGTACACATACAGTCCCCCAGCACATTTCGGGCAAATACCGTACTGCCCGCTCCCATAAAGGTGATCTTTGGCATAGTTGCAACACTCCTTGCTCATTTTTCGGGGCAGGCACTCTCCCGCTCCCGTTTAAGAGAATTGTAGCGCCTTTCCGGAAAGTTTGCCAGTGCTTTTGTTTCACAAATTCAGCAAAATGTTGTTTTTTCTCTTGCCGATCATTTCGATTTGTGTTACAGTATTTTCTGAAGGGACCGCATGCAGGGAGGGACTACCATGAGGGAATACTTTGTCGAAACACCGTCCGGGCGGGAGCTGGGCTTTGATTTTTGCGGGTGGGAAAAATGCCCGCCCGGTCATCAGTTTGGACCGGCGGTAAGGGCGCACTACCTGTTCCACTATATCATACAGGGCAACGGCTGGTATCAGCGGGACAACATCCGCTATCCGCTGCACGCGGGACAGGGCTTTTTGATCTTTCCCGGTGAATCCACGGTGTATGCCGCCTCAGAGACGGACCCGTGGGAATATAGCTGGTTCAGTTTCGACGGCACCGCTGTCCCGGAGCTGCTGCACGAATGCGGACTGACCCCGGAGCAACCCATTTATACCGACCATAGCGAGGGACAGCTGGAGCGGCGATTACTGCGGCTGCTGCGGATATTTGAGACCGGTGCGCCGGATCCCTGTCAGCTGCTGGGATATCTGTATCTGTGCTTTGCCAGTATGCACACCTCCCCCGCCGCGCCCCGGGGCTATGCCGGGCTATACGCCCGCCGGGCGGCGGAGCTGATGGATTGCAGCTATGCCTATGATCTGACGGTGGCGGAGATTGCCCGGCACGTGGGGGTGGATCGCACCTATCTGTACCGCATCTGCCGCCAGTATCTGGGCTGCTCTCCCAAGGAGTATCTCACCCGGGTGCGGCTGGACGCCGCCGCTCAGCTGCTGCGGGACACCGACCTGAGCATGACCGAAATCGCCGCCTCCTGCGGCTTCCGGGAGTTGACGACGCTGGATCGGCAATTCCGGGCGCGCACCGGATCGACCCCGCTGGCATGGCGCAAGACACACCGCAACGAAACGGACCACTGACCATCCCCTGTGTGCCACACAACCGGCACACAGGGGATTTTTTCTGCCCGGTTCCTGTCCGGAAAGTCGCGGGCCGTCACCGCCGACGTGCAGAAACAAACTCCCCGAGACGGAGCGCGCCCGCCCCCATCACGCGGCGGTAAACCGCCCCGCTGCGGGGCGTATGTCTTTCGACGCGCGAAACGCCGACACACTTTCCGCCCCGCCGCATACACTGGCACAGAGACCACACAAAACGGAGGCGGCGGCATGGCGATCTTACAGGTGGAGCATATCCGGCAGACCTATCAGGCAAAAAGCGGCGAGATCGTAGCGCTGAAGGACATCGACTTTGCTATGGAGCGGGGGGACTTTTTCAGCGTGGTAGGACCCAGCGGCTGCGGCAAATCCACCCTGCTGTCCATCATCGCCGGGATGCTGCCCGCCACCGCCGGGCGGGTAGTCATCGACGGGGAACCGGTGGACGGCCCCTCTCCCCGCATCGGGTATATGCTCCAGCAGGATAATCTGCTGGAATGGCGCACCATCCGGCAGAATGTGCTGCTGGGGCTGGAGATCCGCCATGCCCTGACGCCGGAAACCCGCGCCCGTGCCGACCGGCTGCTGGAGACCTATGGGCTGTCCGCCTTTGCCGACAGCCACCCCTCCCAGCTGTCCGGCGGGATGCGCCAGCGGGCGGCGCTCATCCGCACCTTGGCGGTCAACCCCTCCATTCTGCTGCTGGATGAGGCATTTTCGGCGCTGGACTATCAGACCCGGCTGGAGGTGACGGAGGATGTCTACCGCATCATCCGGCAGGAACAGGTGACGGCGCTGATGGTGACCCACGATATTCCGGAAAGCATCTGCATGGGCGACCGGGTATTGATTCTCTCCGCCCGTCCGGCGGTCATCCGGGAGATGCTGCCCATCCGGTTTGACCTGCCCCGCCGCACCCCGCTTCTGTGCCGCAGCCAGCCGACATTTTCACACTATTTCGATCATATATGGAAGGAACTGGGGATGGATGAAGCGCACAACGACACCTCCGCTGCTGTCGCCGGAGCGGGCCCTCTATCTGCGGCAGAATAAACGCACCGAGCGCCGGATTCATCTGTGGCGCTGGGGTATCCTGGCGGCGCTGCTGCTGCTATGGGAGGGGGCGGCGCGGCTGGGCTGGATCGACAGCTTCATCTTCAGCCAGCCCTCCCGAATTCTGCGCACCTACTGGTCGCTGGCGGGGGGCGACCTGCTCTACCACCTGCGGGTCACGGTCGGCGAAACGCTGGCGGGCTTTCTGTTGGGAGCTGCCGCCGGGGTGCTGCTGGCCATTCTTCTGTGGTGGAGCCCTCTGGTTTCCCGGATCAGCGAACCGTATCTGGTGGTGCTGAACAGCCTGCCGAAGATCGCGCTGGGTCCGGTTATCATAATTCTGGCGGGAGCCGGGACCCGCGCCATCGTCTTTATGGCGCTGGCCATTTCGCTGGTGGTGACGGTGCTGGAGATGCTCAGCGGCTTCCGGGATACCGACCCGGGCGCCCTGCGTATGGCCCGCACCTTCGGCGCCACCAAGGGGCAGGTGTTTCGGAAGATTGTGCTGCCGTATAACGTCCCCACCCTCTTTGACTCCCTCAAGGTCAACATCGGGCTGTCGCTGGTGGGGGTCATCGCCGGGGAATTTCTGGTGTCCCGGGCGGGGCTGGGGTATCTCATCGTCTACGGCGGGCAGGTCTTCAAGATGGACCTGGTGATGGCCAGCGTCATATTGCTGGCGGTGGTGGCGGCGCTGCTGTATGAGGCGGTGGTGCTGCTCCAATGGCTGGTGCGGCGGGTATTCGGATTCAGCCAACATTGAGTGCCTGCCGGTGGGCAGGGGAAAGGATGCCATTATGAATCATCAACGGTTTCGTCGGGGGGCGGCGCTGGTATGCGCCGCCGTGCTGCTGCTGATCGGGTGCGTCGGCTGCGGCGGGCAGAAAGGCACCGTAAAGGTGCGGCTGTGCGAGGTCACCCACTCCATTTTCTATGCGCCCCAATATGTGGCGCTGGCGCAGGGCTATTTTCTGGACGAGGGGCTGGAGGTAGAACTATCCAACGGGCAGGGCGCCGACGCGGTGATGGCGGCGGTGCTGTCCGGCAACATCGACATCGGCTTTGCCGGGCCGGAGGCGTCCATCTACGTCTATAACGAGGGCAAGGAGGACTTCACCCAGGTGTTTGCCCAGGTCACCCGGCGGGACGGCTCCTTCCTGCTGGGGCGGCAGCCGGACAGCGCCTTCACCTGGGATAAGGTCAAGGGTAAGACCGTGCTGCCCGGGCGCAAGGGCGGCGTGCCCTATATGGCGCTGGAGCACGTGCTGCGGCAGAACGGCATCGACCCCGCCAAGGATACCACCCTGGATAACAGCGTGCAGTATTCTATGATGACGGCAGCCTTCACCGGCGGCACCGGGGATTATGTCACCGCCTTTGAGCCCACCGCCTCCATGCTTCAGCAGGAGGGCAAGGGGCATATCGTCGCCTCGGTGGGCGCGGCGGCGGGAGAGATTCCCTACACCGCCTATTTTGCCAAAAAGAGCTACATTGAGAAGAACAGCGAGCTGATCCAGAAATTCACCAACGCCCTGTACCGGGGACAGCAATGGGTGCAGACCCATACCGCCGCCGAGATTGCCGCCGCCGTGCAGGACAGCTTTCCGGACACCGACCCGGCGCTGCTGGAAAAGGCGGTGGAGAGCTACCGCTCCATCGACGCCTGGAACGATACGCCGGTGATGACGGAGGAGAGCTTTAACCGGCTGCAATCGGTGATGACCGAGGCAGGCGAGCTGACGAAGATTGCCGACTACGGGCAGGTGGTCAACAACACCTATGCCCAAAAAGCCATCGAAACCGTGAAATAAGTGTCCTAACAGGAAACCCTCCCGGAGCCACGGTTCCGGGAGGGTTTTTCGCTGTCGGGACACTCTATGTTTTGGCCGGGCAACGCTTTGGCCGGGCAATGCTTTGACCGGGCAACGCCATCATGAGGGTACGACCGTTTCCGCTCGAAGATTTCGGCAAAGGGCAGAGCGCCGCGGCGGAATGACCCGGCCGAAGAATACGGCTGTATTTTGAGCGAAGGGCACCACAGCCGCTGCATACGCGGTCTGGTCGAAAAAGCGATCGCCGCCGCATGGCTTTGTCTATTCCTGCATCTCGCCCAGCTGCTCCATAAACAGCTCCGCCTTGCCCTTGTTGCGTTCGGTGAGCCGGCGAAACTGCCGGATCAACCGCACCTCGTCGTCGGTCAGCGCTAAATCGGCAGGGGTGTGCCGGGCGTCCGTGCGCCCCGCCAGATAATCCAAACTGACTGCGTAATAATCCGCCAGCAGAATTGCCCGGGAAAACGGCAATTCCCGCTCCCCTTTCTCATATTTTCCGTAATATTGCGCCGTGGTGCCCAGATAGTCGGCAATATCGGTCTGGGTTTTGTCGGCATCCTCCCGCAGATTGCGGATTCTGTGATACAGCGGCATCTTTCTCACCTCATGGTTACATTACCACAAATGACTAAAACCTCTTGACATTTCAATCTTAATGGATTATAATTTTGTCGCGAGCAATCACATTGGATTATAAAGAGGAGGAGGAACACGTGTATTTGCTGAATACCAATTCCAAGCGGATTCATCGGGCGGATTCCGCAGACGGGCGCTGCGGACTATCGCGGATGCGCCCGGAGTATTGCATCTCATTCCCCACATTAGAAGAGGCGCGGGTCTATCCCGATCCCCGGCACCCCGTCGCCAAATGCTGTCGATTCTGTCTGAAGGAGGAAGAAATATGAAACACATCCATTGTACCCGCCGCGGAGCGGCTCTATGCGCGCTGCTGGCGTGCCTGCTCTGCTTATGCGCCTGCGGAGCGCGGGTGGAGGGGAAATACAAAAATGCCAATTCCAGTGCCACCTACGAATTCACCATCGGAGACACGGCCGGTTGCGACTATGGCGGCACCGCCCTGTACGATTGGAACCACGAACGCGATTGCACCTGGAAGGTAAAAGGCGCCACCCTGTATATCGACGGCAAGGAGCATATTCTCGATGGCAGCCGGTTCATCGAAAAAGACTCGCGATGCAGCAAGATGAAACTGACCGATAACGGCACCCACGTGACCGGCAGCGTGAATCTGGAAGCTTTCTACAAACAGAATTATTATGAGAATGTGGTCTTTTCCGAGGACGGAACCTTTGAGCGTACAACAGCAAATCTGAATCTGAAAACGATTCTGGGCAGTACGCCGGACTATTACGTGACAAAAGGACAGTATTATATACAGGGCGATGTCCTAGTGGCTGGAGAAAGCTATCGGTTCGCGATCCACGACGGCAAAACATACGGAAACTGGTTCGAAAAACAGTGAGGAGTGGGAAGAAATGATGCGGAAACATACGCTATTTATCCTTCTTGTGTGCCTGGGGATATTGGGCTCAAGCTGCGGTTGCTTTGCCCCCGACTATTATCTGTCCGTGGAGGATCTGACCCTGCGTTCCGGCGAAACCAAGCCGCTCTCCATCTCCACCAATGACGAGATCGTGAGCATCACCAGCGCCAATCTGGGCATCGCCACCGTCACATCCGACGGGAAAGTGACCGGAAAGCTCAGCTCGAATACGACCGTCACCGTGCGCACCAAATCGGGCTTGACCGAGACCTGTACGGTGACCGTGGAGAAAATCCACTGTTCCGCCAACAGCCTTTTCAGTAAGGAACCGACAGGGAACTGTTCTCTCCGCAATGACAACATCCTATACTCCTACTGCGAATTAACCTTGGAACAGGAGTACTCCGGCTCCAAAAAGCTGGATGCGGTCTTTTTCCAGATCAAAGGCTACGATAAAAACGGGCAGGAGGTTCCGCTGGCAGCGAAAAACGATTCCGACTGGCTCCCCACGGATCTCGGCAACTACACGATCTGTGCCAAAAACATCAGCAAAGGGGACACCATCCGGCTGCACCAGAAAATTTATGTCAGCGACGCTCTGGCTAAACTGACAATCTCCAAAGTTACGCTGGAATTTGCCGATGAAACCTACGGAGAATGCACCGATTACAATTATTATTTTACGTTTTAATCCCCACAAAGCTGTTCGGGCGGCTGTTCACTTCGGACGGACACCGCCCGTTTCAACGCCCTGCGCCGCCACACGCGAACAGTCGACATCGCAGACCTGCTGCACCTCCAAATCCCGCCTCCGCACCGAAAGCCGGAAAAACGGCAAAAAACCTGTTGCCTTTTCCGGCAAAATCGGATATACTGAAGAAGTGAGCAGCGGCCGCCGTGCCATGCTGCCCGAAACTTTACTTGCAGTGTAAGGAGGCGCACGAACATGGAAGGTGTTCAAATTCACGATTTTGATTTCAGCAAGCTGATGGAGTTTGCGGCCGAGGCTAAGGGAGATGTGTTCCTCAAGACCGCCGAGGGCGACGTGCTGAACCTGAAGAGCCGTCTGACCCAGCTGTTGGTGCTGTCCGGCGCCATCTCCAAGGGCACTATCGAGGAGGCCACCGTAGTGTGTCAGGACAAGGACGACGAATCCCGCCTGTTCCGCCTGAACCTGTACGGAGAAGAATGAGCGCGAAAGCCGCCGACCGAGACCGGTCGGCGGCTTTCCTTTGTCCGAGACTTGTGGACACGGCGATTTTGTGATACAATACGGCTGAGAGGACGTGACGGCATGGAGACCAAAACCCCGCCAATGGAATTATACGAAAACGCCCACCAGTTTCTGGTGCTGCATAACCTGTACGAATCGGCGGTCAAGCAGCTGACGCTGAAATTTGAAATTCTGGACAGCGAATTCAACGTGCTGTATGCCCGCAATCCCATCCACCATATTGAAAGCCGGGTGAAATCCCCGGAGAGCATCGCCGCCAAGCTACGCAAAAAGGGCAAGCCCATCACCATCGACGCCGCCCGGGAATACGTCAACGATATCGCCGGGGTGCGGGTGGTGTGCCACTATATCGACGATGTCTACCGGGTGGCGGAGATGCTGGAGCGGCAGAAGGATCTGGAGATCGTCAAGCGGCAAGACTATATTCGGACCCCCAACTACAACGGCTACCGGTCGCTGCATCTGGACATTCGGGTGCCGGTATACCTGTCCGACCGGACGGAATACGTCACCGCCGAGATCCAGATCCGCACCGTGGCCATGGATTTCTGGGCCAGTCTGGAACACGATATCCGCTATAAGGTGGACAAGTCCACCTTGCCGCCGGGCATCAACGAGGAGATGTACGCCTGCGCCGATAAAATTGCCGAAATCGACCGGCAGATGCAGGATATGTATCGGCGCATCAAGGCCGCCGAGCAGGACACGCCCGCATCGCAGCCGGACACATAATCCGCCGCCAGCGGCGCACACTATACCCGAACAGAAAGAGAGGGACACGCGATGATCAAACTGGCATTCTACGATACGAAACCCTACGACAAGGAATTTTTCGACCGGCTGAACCCCGGCTACGACATCATCTATCTGGAAACAAAGCTCAATGCCCGCACCGCCCGGCTGGCGGCAGGCTGCGAGGCGGTGTGCGCCTTTGTCAATGACACGGTGGATGCCGCCGCCGTGGAAACTCTGTATGCGCAGGGGGTGCGGGTGCTGGCGCTGCGCTGCGCCGGATATAACAATGTGGATCGCAAGGCCGCCTACGGCAAGCTGGCGATTCTGCGGGTGCCCGCCTATTCGCCCCATGCGGTGGCGGAGCACGCCATGGCGCTGCTGTCCTGCCTGAACCGCAAGGTGCATAAGGCGTATATCCGCACCCGGGATTTCAATTTCAGTCTGGTGGGGCTGACGGGGATGGATCTGTACCGCAAGACCGTGGGGGTCATCGGCACCGGCAAGATCGGGCGGGTGTTCATCGACATCTGCCGGGGGTTCGGGATGCGGGTGCTGGCGTACGACCCCTTTCCGGCGGCGGACGCGGATTTCCCCTATGTGGAGCTGAAGACCCTGCTGGCGGAGAGCGACGTGGTTTCCCTCCATTGCCCGCTGACCAAGGAGAACCGCCATCTGCTGAACCGGGAGGCGTTTGCCGGGATGAAGCGGGGCGTGTTCCTCATCAACACCTCCCGGGGCGGTCTGGTGGACACCGAGGCGCTGCTGGAGGCGCTGAATAACGGCACCGTGCGGGGTGCCGGGCTGGATGTGTATGAGGAGGAGGCGGATTTGTTCTTCGAGGATAATTCCGACACCCCGGTGCTGGACGATACCCTCAGCCTGCTGGTGTCCCGCCCCAACGTGATCCTCACCTCCCATCAGGCGTTTCTCACCGAGGAGGCGCTGGCGGACATTGCCCGCACCACCTTCGCCAATCTGGATGAATTCTTCAGCGATTCCCCCACCCTCACCAACGAAATTTGCTACCACTGCGAAAAACGCAAGACCGATCCCGGCTGCCGCAGCAAGCGAAAGGAACGTTGTTTTACACTACCGAAAGTTGAATAGCAAGCAGAATATACAGCTCGGAAACGAAATTGATCGTTTTCGGGCTGGTATTTTTAATTGTTTGGTTGTATAATGGAGAAAAAGCGGAAAAAGGAGCGGATACCATGAACATCGCGATCATCACCGGCGCATCCTCCGGATTGGGGCGGGCGTTCTTCCGGCGGCTGGTAGAAAAGGGACCCTATGTGGAACAGATCTGGCTGATCGCCCGACGGGAGGAGCGGCTGACCACCATGGCGGAGGATTGCCCGATCCCCGTGGTAACGCTGCCGCTGGATCTGACCCGGGAGGAGAGCTTTGAAACGCTGGAGGCCCGGCTGCGGGAGGAACGGCCGCTGGTGCAGCTGCTCATCAACAATGCCGGCGTGGGCGAGCTGGGGAATATGGCGGACAGCGACCGTCCCACCCAGACCCGCATGGTGGACCTGAACTGCCGGGCGGCCACGGCGATGATCATGGCGGTGCTGCCCTATATGGGCAACGGCTGCGGCATCATCAACATCGCCAGCATCGCCGCCTTCGCCCCCAACGCCCGCATGACGGTGTATTCCTCCACCAAGGCGTATCTGCTGAGCCTGTCCCGGGGGCTGCGGATGGAATTGAAGCCCCGGGGCATTCAGGTGCTGGCGGTATGTCCCGGCCCCATGGACACGGAATTCCTGGATGTGGCGGGCATCACCGGCAATTCCGAAACCTTCGAGAAGCTGCCCTATTGCAACGCCGCGCGGGTGGCAGCGGGGGCGCTGCGCGCCTGCCGCCGGGGACGGGGCGTATACACCCCCCGACTGTTTTTCAAATTCTATCGGCTGGTGGCAAAGGTGCTGCCCCACGATCTGGTCATGCGCTGGGCACGTACATAAAAAGAGCGTATCGGCGACAAGCCGTTCTGTCCGCTCTCTCCGGCCGGACAGAACGCCCCCTCATCGGATCGCATGAAGATCACCGGAAGAGACGATCTCTCCCGGTGATCTTCGTGCGTTATAAAGACCGGACTTTCTCCAAAAGGCCAGGCTTTCTCCAAAAAGCCAGGCTTTCCCAAAAATCCCAAGTTCCTCGGGATACTTTGCTTCTCGGGACGCTTGGCATCCCGGGCAGACAGAACAGCCTCGCCAACCGGAAACGGTGGGCGGGGCTGCTTTTTGCGCTTTCTGTGTCTTTAGATCACAAAAATTTTACTCCACGGTGATCTTCATCACGCCGCCGTAATGGGACCCGTACATGGTATGCTGCGGAATGATGACCGTCTCGCCCGTGGTCGGGTCTGTTCCGGAAATGTGCGTGTAGAAGTTGGCGTGCCAGTGGCCGTTAAAGACCGCCTTCACCACATCCGCGTTATTCCGGATCAGGTCGCATACCTGATTGGTGGTCGCATCGCTGACGGAATTGCCCACAAAATCCCGGCTAGTGGTGGTGTCGTATACACCATTGTTGTTCTCCGGCGTACCAAACTGACCGCCCCGGCCATAGCCGCTCATATCGTAGACGGTGGTCTCATCCGGCGCAATCGGAACGTGCTGGAATACGAGGATCGGAATCTGTTTCTCCCGCGCCGTCTGAATATCCGCCGTCAGCGGAGCAATCTGGCTCGCCCAATATTTGCCCTGGGAGTTATCCAGCACCACCAGCATATAGGCAGGCTTGCCGTCGGCGTCATTCACCGTCTCGCTGTGATAGTACACATCGTTGGACCAGCCCTCCTGAATCCGGGCAAAGCCCTCCGCCGGGGTGATGTCCGTCAGCGCCTTGTTATCCGGCTGGGACAGCTCCTTGACCTCGTGGTTGCCCACCGCCATAAGGAGACTGCCATTCACCGACCGCCGGGTAATGAGATTCTTCGTCACGTCCAGCGCTCCATAGGTGAGATAGTCCACGGCGTCGCCGCCCATGACCGTCTTCCGGAAGGTAGCGGCGTATTTCGCCACCGCCGCCTGCTTACGGATGGCGTCCCCGGCGCGCAGCCAGCTGCGGCCGCGATAGGAGGACAGGGCATTGATGTTCTTGCTCTCAATGTCCCGGCTGTTGATATACGCCATATGGGGATCGGTGTAGAAGCACAGCTCGCTCTTGGTGATGTTGAAGCCGCTGCTCACGGTGACGCTGCGCTCATACAGCCCGTTGGACAGCTGCAGAATTTTGTGGTTGGGATCCGCGGGATCCTCATAGAGGGTCGTCGCCCCCGCATACAGGCTGTTGCGGTAGTTGGGGAACAGGGTATCCTCCACATACCGGACGATCGCCTCATAGTCGCTATTGGTTGCGCCGGCGGCGATGGCCTCCGCCGCCACCTTATAGACGCTGGTGGTGTCATCCTCGGTGTAGAGCACCCGCTCGATGCCGTTGCCGTCCCGATAGCGGATATAGCCCCGCACCTGATGGAACTCGTCGTAAGAATCGGCGGCGATGCCGGTGATGGCGCACCGATAGCTGCGCTCGGTCTCCGACTCCAGATGGCCGGTCGCCGTCAGCGTGACCGGCGTCGCGCCCACCGTCTTGGGGGTGAACGCGTTCAGGTCCTCCGCCGTCGGCTCCCATTCCAGCACCACCGGCGTATCCAGACAGATTTCCCGACCGCCCGCCGTATCGGAGGGCAAGGTGATGGCACCGGATTCCAATACGGTGGGCAGCGCCGCCAGAAACGCCTTATTCTGCTTAAAGGCAACGCTCAGCGCCGTGCCGGAGAGGGTGTCCACCGTCACGTCCGCAATGCCGAAATCGTCGGCGGTCAGAGCCGCATACTGCGCCGTCAGCACATCCCCATGCTGGTAAGTGTCCACCGCCTGAACATACTGTCCGGCGGCATTCTTCCAGCCTAGGAACACCTGCCCGGCGACATATGCCGCTTTCTCTTTGGTCAGGTCCACGGTCACGGAATCGTACACGGTGATGGTTTTGCCGTCATTGGCGTAGTATTCCACCACCTGCACGGTATAGGAGCCGGCAGCCGGCAGCGTCAGCACGCCGCTCACCGAAACCGTCTCGTTGCCGTTCGCATCCGTGGCGATGGCGGTGTAGCCCTCCGCCACGGCATAGACGCCCACCGTATCGGTCAGCGACAGAGCACCGGCCATGTTGGTTGTGACCTGCACCATATAAATCCCATCCTGAACGGTCACGCCGCTGAATTTTGTCACGTCGCCCACACAGGTGGCGCCGTTCACCAGCACCTGGATGGCGCCGCCCACCGTCAGCGGACCGCTGCCGTCCACCAGCGTGAACGAGGCGGCGTCCTTCACCTCCAGGCTGAGGTTGCCGTCGATGGTGGTGGTGCCGGAGCCGTTATTGCCGATATACACCTCGGGAGCCGCCGCCGCGTTGTCGAACACCAGCCGCACATCCCCGGCGAACCGGTTGGAATTGTTGCTGTACGCCTCCAGATAGATGGTCTGGTTCTTGCCGTTTGCCTTATAGGCGTTGCGGAACACCACCGTTGTGTCTCCCGCCGCCGTGTTGCCGCCCTTGAGATAGCCGAGATTCGTTCCCAGCGACCCCCGAGCCTTCACCAGCCCATTCCAGCGGGTGGGCTGGGTGGCGGAGGGGTTGGTCTCATAGTCGGCGCCATAACCGTCCGTATAGTCGTTATCAAACATTCCGTACAGCACCGAGTCGTCATAGGTGACGCTGTACCCGTTATGATAGATATACTGATTGACCCGACGGGTGCCCACTAGCGTCAGATCCTTGAATACCGTGGGACCGCCGATGATCAGCGGCGCATTGCCGCCCAGCGTGTTGCTGAAGGGCAGATAGGTGGGTTCCTCAGCGGAATTGTACAGTCCCTGCACCACCACCGTCGCCTCATAGGCGGGTGTAGCGGTATACCGGTTGCTGGTCGCCTCCGCGTTGGAGAGGTTCACCCAGGAGGTAAATCCGTGCTGAGGCATCACCTTGGTGGTAACGCCGTTCACTTTGTAGTTGCCGACGATCTCATCCACGCCCCTGGTCGCCCGCTCGGCGCCCTTCAGGATATAGAGATGCGCCGTATCCCCGGCGGCCAGCCCGTCGGCATTGATGGTATTCAGCGCATCTACCACGGATGCCGCCGGAGCGGTGGCGGTGCGCCCGTCGCCGGTGCCGCCCGCCTGCACATAATAGTTCCAGGAGACCGCATCGGGGTTCTCCCACTCGATGGAAGCCAGCCCCAGCAGACACCGGCGCAGCAGCGTCGCATCCGCCTCATCCACGGCGCCGTCGCCGTTGGCATCGGCAGCGGCGCAATACACGCCGTTCATCTTATCTGCGATGCTCACCAGATCCCGGATATCCAGCGTGCCGTCCATATTGGCATCGCCGTACCGCACCACCTGCGCCGTCTGATAGGCCGCATCCCGGGCATACAGCACCGGAATCGCCACCCGCATAGAAAAGGTGGACATATCCGGCTTGATATACGCCGTATGGGCGCCGGAGAGCAGCCCGGTCGCCAGCGCGGTGGGGTTATGGGGATCCAGCTCCACCGTCTGATAGTCCCCGTCGTCGATCTTCACCTGCACCTGATTGCCTGCAGCCGCATTGGCGGCGAACAGCGCCAGCTCCGTGCCGGTAAATTCCACCGCCAGCAGCGGCTCGGTGGTGTAACTGTCCTTTTTATCCAGCCGGAAATCGCCGGTATAGGTGCCCATAGTCACCGACCCGGAGTTGAACCGGAATTCGCTGCCGCCCAGCTCCTGACTGCGCTGCATCAGCGCCGCCGTGGGCTGGATCGCCGTCACGTTGCCGTCCAGCAGAGTCTTGCTTTGCAGCGGCGGCAGAGGATGCTCCGTCACCGCCGGTTGGGCAAAGGCGGGCAGCACCAGCGAATTATGCAGATATTCCTTGATCACGTCGAAATACAGCGCATAGCCCGCCTCGTTAGGGTGGACGGTATCGCTCATATAGCTGCTCCAGTTGGCATCCGCCACCCGGTTCGCCAGCGCCGAGCCCACGTCCACGGTGGGAATGTCATAAACCGCCGCCATATCCTCATGGGCCTGCGCCTGGGCATACAGCGTGCCCTTGCGGGCGTTCTCCGCCACCGTGCGCTCGGTGGTCAGCACCGTCACAATATCGCATTCCGGCAGCGCCGCCCGCACATTCCGCACGATCGTCTCATACTGCCGGGCGGTATCGTCGTAGCTGCTGCTGTTATAATAATCGTCCACCGCATACTCGAGGAACAGCAGATCGGGCTTAGCGGCGATCACATCCCGCGCCACTCGGTAGGAGCCCAGCAGGGTGCCGCTCTCGCCGGTGGCCCGGTTGATCTGGGTGAGACGGGCGGCGGGGAAATTCTCCGCCAGCCAGCTGCCCACCTGCGCCCGCCAGGAGAGGGTGTCCTGATCGGCGCTGGCCAATCCGGCGCCCTGGGTCACCGAGCCGCCGAAATAGACCACATGGACTTCTTCACCGTTTTGCAGCTTGGTATAGGTGTTCTCCAGCGAGCCACGATAGCGGATATAGTCCTCATATTCCGTCAGCCGCTCCGCATCGCCGCCCTCATACTGGGCGGTCATGGTGCCGTCGCCGTTATCCTGCCAGCCGATGAACCGGGAATTCGCCGGCTTCACCGACACGGTGGACAGGTCGGCGGTCTCATAGAGGTTGTATTCGCCGGCGCCGCCCACGGTCAGCGTCTCGCTGCCGTAATACAGGGTATCCGGGTGGCTGGCGGCATCGTAGGCATAGGCATAGCCTGCCGTGCTGTGCACCGTATAGGTGCCCGCCGTTCCGGTGAAGGTCAACAGCTCGCTGTTGCTGCTGTAATTGGTCAGAATGTAGCTGCCGCCCTTAATGGTGACATTCTTGAACTCCTCCACATTGGTGGTAGTGGGAGCGCTGGTATAGCTGCCGTCCTTGCGAGCATCCCAGTCGGTGTACAGGGTCTTGGAATCCTTGATCACCTGATAGGCGCCGTTGATCGTCACGGCACCGGCACGCTCCGCCAACACTAGCTCCCGGGCGGACTTGACGTTCAGATTCAGATTCTTCCGATAGGTGATGGGAAAATACCCGTTGCCGAAATACACCAGCGGCGCACCGCCGGAAGAACCGCCGACGATATCAAAGGTCAGGGTCACATCCTCGGCATAGCTCTCCGCCGCCTTGTTGCCGCCAAGCAAGATAGGAGACAAGGGAGAACCGCCGGTGATGCTGTGGGTACCCAGCAGGAAATTGAATTGAATATCCACCGGCTGCTCACGCAGAACGCCGTCCGTAGTACCGCAGTAGATCTCCATGGACTGCTTGAGCATGATCGTGCTGTCCCCGGTCATGGGCCAGTTGTTGATATAGCCGAAGTGGGGGCTGGTCTTATCCGTGTGCGCAAAGGTCACGTTGTTGCCGTTGAGCCGGATGGCTTTTTGGTTCCAGCCGCTGATGATGTACAGATTCTGAAAGCGGGTGGGACCGGTGACCACCATTTCGTCACCTTGAACCGCCCGGTTGCCGGTCACCAGATAGGTGCGCCCGGTGTTGTCGGGATGGGGCTGCACCACAAGCTGCGCCGTATAAGTCTCCGGTACCGCATTCTCCGCCGTCCACGCCGCCAGACCGTGCTCCGGCTTATCGGCGTATGTCAGGTTGTTGTTGTAGGTGAACCGATCCGGACGCTGCATGATGTAGATGTTGGCCACATCGCCGGCCCCCAATCCATCTGCATTGACGGTGCGGATGGCATCGGCCACCGTCGCCGCCGGGGTCTCCTCGGTCTTGCCGTCGCCGGTGCCGCCGTTGCGCACATAATAACTGTGCTCGGTAGCGGCAGCGGCGCGCAGGGTGCCGGCGCTGCTGGCTGCCAGACTGAAGCAGGACAGCAGCATTGCCAGAGACAGCACAAGGCTGCACACCGTGCGTAGCTGTTTTTTCATGGGTATTCCTCCTTTTTGGGTTGTATATTTCAAACGGTATAAACCGTCACGCTCTCCCTGCCGGGCGCTCCGCCGTCAGTCCCCTCTCTCTGACTGCCGCGGAGAACCCGTCTATGGCCGGTATGGTTATGCCTGTTTCCTCTTTTTCCGCACGAGGATTACGGCGGTCACGACGCCGGCAACGATCACCAGCGCGGCAACCCCCGCCAGCACGATCCACAGCACCGACGTGCTGTCGGCGGCGGTCTCCGTCGCCGGATCGTATTTCAGCTTCACCGACAGACCCACATTTTCCTTGATCTGCACGGTGCGGAACACATATTTGGAGCCGTCCTCCAACAGGGTATACAGCTCGTATTCGCCCACCGGCACATTTTCAAAGGTGAAGCTGCCCTGGGCATTGGTGGCGGTCTCCCCCACGCCCTTCAGGTAAATTTTGAGACCCGCCACGGTTTTCAGCTGGGGCGTATACACCGTCCCCCGCAGAGTGCTGGCGGCAGCCTCGGGCGTCTTGTCGTCATCCGGCGCAGTATCCGGCTCCGCCGCCCCGGAGGCATCCAGCGTCAGCTGCAGCACCGCCGCATCGCCGCCGGAGAAGTTGGAGAAATAGCCGGTGGACACGCTGTTCCCGTCGGCATCCACCGCATACAGCTCATAGAAGCCCGCCGGGAAATTCTTAAACGAGAACCGCCCGTTTTTGTCGGTCACCGCCGTATAGGTCTTGCTGTCGGATTTCAGCAGCAGCTTGACCCCCGCCCGGGGCTGCCGGTTCTCGTCCAGCAGCGTGCCGCTCAGGGTGGCGGTCTGGGGCGTATCCTCCTGAGGGATGTCGCTGTCGTTCCACCACTTGCCGTCGTTGACATTCAGCTCGGCGATAAGCTGGTCGATCTTGGACAGGTCGAAATCCATCACTTTAACGGTGTTGGCGCCGTTGGTCCATGCAAAGGTGCCCGCCGGATTCTCCGCCCAGGTGCCGAACCAGGCGTGCCAGTCCCAAATCCAGCCGTCCAGACCGACGCCGAAAGTGGCGTTGTTCCAGAGGTTCTTCTGCTTGGGGTCGTCCGCCCGATAGAGACTCATATCGAAGATATAGCCCTCGGAGAAGAAGTTCACCAGCACGCCGACGAATACATTCTCCGTCTTGACCGTATCCGGCATAGTGAACCGATAGGTATAGGTGGTGTAGTTGCCGTGCTTTTCCTCGCTGACCAGCTCGGAATTCACCCGCACCGTGGGACGGGCATCGTCCTCCGTCACCTTGATGTCAAAGGGTCCGGTGGAATAGGCGCTGAAAGTGACCTGATACTCGGTATTCGCCTGCAGCGCCACCCGGGAGGCGAAGTTGGAGGACTTGGTGCCGTTGATGAAGTACACCATTTTCTTGGAGGGGATCTTGGCGATCATATCCGCGATGGACTGATCGCTGTATTCCACCGTCTCCAGCAGAGTGGATTCGTTCTCCCAGCGGGTCATTCCGGCGGGGGCGGTATCGCTGTGGGCGAACCACGCATCCCAGCCCCACGCCCAGTCGTTCAGCTCCAGCTTGAATTCCGGGTTATTCAGCAACTCGATCCTGGCGGGGTCATTGACGTTGTGTACGGAGGCATCGAAGAACAGCGCCTCAAAGGTGCCCGCCGCCTTCATACCAAAGAACACCGTGTCGGTCATGGGAACGTCGTTGCCCTCGCTGTCCACATAGGTGGCGGGGATGGTGTAGCGGTAGGTATACACCGTGTAGCCGTCCTTTTCCACCTCGCTGAGCGCCTGAATGTTGGCGTCCACCGGGCGGCGCTTGCCGTCGGACAGGCAGACCATGGTGAAATTCTTCAGGTTATGGGTCAGAGAGAAGCTGAACTCATAGCTCTCCCCTGCTTTCACCGGCACCCGCTGCATCAGCTCCTTGGCGCGGGAGGTCTTGATGTGCAGCATATGCTTTTCGTCCCGGTTTTTCTCCAGCAGGGATTCGTCCAGCGTCACCACTGTCAGCTCCATATCGCTGTTCTGGAAGTGCTTGCCGGACAGCCAGGTGTATTCCAGACTCCATTTATCCAGACCGGAGCGGAAATCTGCATTGGTCAGCAGCTCGGTGGATTCCGCCCCGACGGCGCACACGCTGGGGACATACAGCGCCCCCTGATAGATGCTCCCCTGGGGGAACCGAACGATAAAGAACACCTGATCGGTCACCGGGTTCCCGTTGTTATCCTTTTCGGGGATGGTGAAGCGGTAGGTATACAGGGTGCCGCCGTTGCGCACATCCTTTTTCACCTGGGTGATCTGGGCGTTGATGCCCGCTCGCTTGGCGGCGTCCGACGCCCGGCATACCACCTCAAATTTGTCGATGGAATCGGTCAGACCAAAGGTGAAATCGTAGCTGGCTCCCGCCGTCACCGGCACCAGCTGCATCAGCTCGCCCCGGGCGGCGCCGGTTTTATTCACCTGCAGCATCTTCGGGGTGTTGTCGGATTCCTCCAGCAGCGCCTCGTTAAAGTCCACGACCTGCAGCTTGGCGGCGTATTCGGTCACATCCGCCTCCCGCTGGTTTGCCGCAAAGGTGCGGAACTCCCAGATCCAGCCGTACAGCCCGGCGGAGAAATCGCCGTTATCCAGCAGATTCGTCTTGTCGGCGTCGTCGGTGCGGTACACACAGGGGTTGAACAGATCCCCCTCTTTCGCCGTCTTGAACCGGATGATGAAATACAGCTCATGGTCGCCGATATTCTGGTCGTTCGTCGGCACCGTGAAGCGGTAGGTGTACAGGGTGCTGATCTTATTCTCCACCCGGCGCACCCGCTGGATGTTGGCGCTGACCCCCGGCTGGGTGCCGGTGCCGGTATTCACCCGGCACACCACATCAAAGTCGGCGTCGGTGAACCCGTCCGACAGCCCGAAAGTATAGTCGTAGCTCTGCCCTTTTTCCACCGGCACAGAGTTTTTCAGCTCGCCCCGGACGGCGGCAGTCTTGATGATATGCAACATCTGGGGGCCGGCCGGCTCCGCGTCGATCAGGGACTCGTCAAAGGGCAGCACCGTCAGCTCGGTAGTCCCGTTGGAGTCCGCTCCCGTGGTATCGCCGCTCTTAAACTCCTTGAAACCGGCCACCCAGCCGTACAGACCGTCGCTGAAATCGCCGTTTTGCAGCAGCTGGGTCTTGGCGGCGTCCGCCGTCTCGTATACGGCGGCGTCGAAGAGGTCGCCCTCGCACACGGCGGCGTTCTTGAACCGAATGATGAAATAGAGGCTCTTTCCGGTGATGTCGTTGCCGTTGTTGTCCTTGGAGGGCGCGTCAAAGGTATAGGTGTAATACACCGACTTCCCGTTGGTTTCTTTGCTGGCCGTGACCTGGGGGGTCACCCCCGGCTGCGACCACGAACCGGTCACCACCCGGAACACCAGCTCAAAATCACTCTCGGTGATCCCCTCCGACAGGGCAAAGGTGTAGGTGTAATTCTTGCCCGCCGTCACCGCCACCGGCGTTTTAAGCTCACAGTTGTTGCTGTTCTTGGTTTTATTGATGTGCAGCATCTTTTTCGCCGTGGTCGGCTCGTCGGAGCTGTCGATCAGGCTGCTGTCGAAAGGCATCACCGTCAGTTCGGTAGTCCCGTTGGAGTCCGCTCCCGTGGTGTCGCCGCTCTTGAATTCCTTGAAACCGGCCACCCAGCCGTACAGACCGTCGCTGAAATCGCCGTTTTGCAGCAGCTGGGTCTTGGCGGCGTCCGCCGTCTCGTATACGGCGGCGTCGAAGAGGTCGCCCTCGCACACGGCGGCGTTCTTGAACCGAATGATGAAATAGAGGCTCTTTCCGGTGATGTCGTTGCCGTTGTTGTCCTTGGAGGGCGCGTCAAAGGTATAGGTGTAATACACCGACTTCCCGTTGGTTTCTTTGCTGGCCGTGACCTGGGGGGTCACCCCCGGCTGCGACCACGAACCGGTCACCACCCGGAACACCAGCTCAAAATCACTCTCGGCAATCCCCTCCGACAGAGCAAAGGTATAGGTATAATTCTTGCCTGCCGTCACCGCCACCGGTGTTTTAAGCTCACAGTTGTTGCTGTTCTTGGTCTTATGGATGTGCAGCATCTTTTTCGCGGCGCTGCTGTCCAGCAGAGACTCATCCAGATCCGTCACCGACACCGCAATATAGGTGCCGTCGGCATAGTCCGAGCCGGACAGGGGCGTGGACTCCACAAACCAGCTTTTCAGCCCATTCTGGAAGCCGCCGTTCTGCAGCAGCTCCGTCTTGGCGCTGTCATCCGCCGCATAGGCGGTGGGACGCACCAGATAGCCCTCGCAGGCCGCCTTGAACCGGATGATGAAAAAGACGGAATCGGTCATGGCGTTGCCGTTGTTGTCCTTGGCGGGAATCGTCAGACTGTATGTATAGTCGTATAGCTGCCCGTTTTTCTCCCGGCTGACCTGGGTGATGGCGGCGTTGACTCCCACCTTGTTGCCGCCGGGGCTGTCCGCCCGACACACCACCTCAAAGCTGCCGTCCATGGCGGCGCTGGCCAGGAAGCGGAAGTGGTACTGCTTGCCCACCTCCACCCGGACGGGGGTGCGCAGCTCGTCGTAGCCGCTGTTCACTTTGCTCACCTGAATACGGAGCATTTTCTCCCCGGCGGCGTGTACCGACACCGCCAGCGGCAGGAACAACCCCAGCAGCAGGCTGACGACCAGCACCCCGCAGAGCAGTCCTTTCCATCCGGTCAGGCTCTTTCGTATGCTACCCATAGCGTTTCCACCTTTCTCGTACAAGTTTTATTCCCAATGCTTGACGCAATACCGTTGATACAGCAGATAGATGGCTCCGATCACCACCAGCACCACCGCAAAATAGAGCCACAGCATCGCCGAGCTGTTGCCGTAGTCCTGATTGAGCATCCGGCTGTACGCGTTGGCCACCAGCGTATTGTTGGTGTCCACAAACAGCTCGATCATAGTGTAGATCAGCACCAGCGAGATGATGTGCCGCAGACTGGGCACGGTGATGAGCCAGAATTCCTCCCACTTGTTGGCACCCTCCAGCTTCGACACCTCATAGAGGGATGCGGGGATGCTTTGCAGCCCGGCGATGAACAGCACCGTCTGCACCCCGCATTTCCAGATGATATTGATGCTGTTGGACAGCAGAAACACCAGGATCGGCGTGATCTGGTCGGGGATATGCAGATTGGCGATGATCTCATTATAGTTGATGATGCCCGTACCGGCGGTGCCGGAGGAGAACAGGGGCATGGTGATGAAATCGCCGTTGAGGGTGCTCATCACCACGGAGTTACTGATGATGGCGGGCAGGAAAAAGATCGCCCGAAAGACGGTCTTGCCCTTAAAATTCTGGTTGAGCAGCACCGCCAGAATAAGGCTCAGCGCCAGAATAAAGGGCAGGGAATAGAACATCATCCCCATGGAATCCCGCATATTGTCCAGATAGTCGGCGTTGACCGTCAGCAGCTCCCGGTAATGCTCCGCCCCCACGAACTGCGTCACCACGCTGCCCGGCTCGATGAGGATATTATTGAAGCTGTACCACAGCGAGCAGCCCAGCGGATACACGAAGAAGAGCGCCAGCCCGATGAGCCAGTGCAGCACAAAGGTATACCCGGCACGGGTGCGGGTCTTTTCCAGACTTCTGGCGGAAGTTGATCTTGCCATCGTTACACCTCTCAGCCCAGACAGAACGCATAGGGCTGCAATTCCCCGGCGGGGCAGCGCTGCGTTCGATCGGTTTGGTTCACATAGACGGTCGTGCCGTTTGCATAGCGGGTACAGCTGACCCCGTCCGCCCCCAGCGTATATTCGACCAGCGGCGACTGCGCCACCGCCGCATACAGAGCGGCATAGCCGCTGGCGGTCAGGGTCTCGACAATGCTCTGCCGGTGGTCGGCGTAGAGCGTGCCGTACAGCTTATATTCGCTCAGGTCATCGGAGCCGTCCACAAAGGTATCCGTCAGCGTATAGCCCAGCCCCATGCCGTAGGCGGCTGCCCGGGCGATGGCCAGCGGAATATTCTCCGCCAGGTTGATTGCCTCAGTATACAGGGGCTTATAGCCGTGGAACACCATCTGGTAGAACGGCACGGCGGCGTCCAGTCCGTCGTAGCTGCCGGTATCCGCGGGGGCGTCAAACACCACGTCCGCCGCTCCGGCGGCATAGCCGTTGGCGGCAGCCACCGCCGTTTTGTATCCCGCCTGCTGCGCTGTTTTCAGCAGCGCCGTCGCGTCCTGCTCCATCCCCGCCTTGCTGATATACCCCTCGTCGGAATATGCCGTGCTGCCCAGACTGGACAGGCTCACCGCACCGGCGCCGTAGCGTGCCGCCTTTTTCAGCGCAAAGGCGGCGGCGTTGGCCAGCTCCTTCCGGGCGAGGGTGTAATAGGCGTTGGTCTTATCGTTCACCCGCAGCGGGGTCACGGGGAAATGCTCCGCTTTATACTGGATAGCGGTCTTGGCCGCATCGAAATTGAGCGAGAAGCCGCCGCCGGACTTGGAGAAGTTCACGATATCGTAATCCGGAAACAGACTATCGCCGCACAGCGCCATCAGCGCTGCAAAATCGGTCTTAGAACCGTACACTGCCGGGTAGGTCTTGCCTCCGGCGATGCGTCCCGGGCGGATCCCGGCGTCTCCGTAGCCCATCAGCCGCACCAGCGGCAGCGTGCCCGTCGTCTCCTGCAGCTCCGACACGATGCTCTGCGCCTGTGAGAAGGTGGTCATCGCCACCGGCTTTTTCCGAGGAATTCCAAATATCGAAGTGGTGATATGGGTCCCGCCCAGCAGCGTCACCGCATAGGGAGCGCTTTCCTCCGTCGTGGCGGTCATGCCCTGCGCCAGCAGATAGTCCCGATACCGGGCGGCGATCCCGGCGTAGCCGGCCTCGTCTCCGTGAAGCGCCTGATACGCCACGGTCATCTTCTCTCCGGACATCCGGTCGTTGACCCGGCTGGTGATCCCTTTATAGTTGCCGTGATATACATAGGAGAACTCGTCATAGCCCCGCACATAGAACACCGCCCCGACGTAGGAGCTGCCCAGCCGGGAATTGCCCGCCTGCGCCTGAATGGCGCAGGAGGCGGCGCCCTCCTCGATGATGCCCATCAGCCCCTTGCCGTCTCCATAGGCGCCGAACACGGGCAGCCGCACCGCCTGCTCCTCGGTCAGATTCAGCGGATTGCGGCGCGCCGCGTCCCGGCCGTATACCTCGCCGGTATACTGGCGGGCGCCGTCCGGCGTCTCCGCCGTATGCATCACCGCCCCGCTGCCGGCGGGAACAAACAGCTGTCCGCCTGCCGCATCGTTCTTCACGCTGCACAGGAACGGGGTGACCGTCACCGACACCAGCTTATAATCCTCTCCGTCCTCCAAAATCTTGGAGGAATCCACGGTGACGGTCAGACCGTCCTCCCGCAGTACATAATCCACCGGCACGGCGATCTGATACGCATCGAAGAAATAAGTGACCCGCACGCCGTTATCCAGCTTTTTGCACACCACGCTGCCGTTATTCTCCGTCTGAGAATAGCTGGAGAGGGTGTCCCATTTCAGCGTCTTGGTGTTCGCCACCGTGATGCTGATGGGGCTGCTGGCATTAGCGCCGGCGCTGCCCTCCCGGAAAGCGTCCAGCAGAATGTCCGACCAGTAATCGCCGGTATCCGTCGCCCGCAGGACGATTGCCCGGCCGTCCTGCTCCCAGGACAGCGTATATCGGTCGTTCGTCGCCAGCGTCTGGGCGTCCGGCACCGTCCCGCTGACGCTGCGGTAGCCGTTGCCCGCGGAAGAGCCGCCGCAGCCGGACAGCGCCGCCAGCGGGATGCACAGCGCCAGCAAAACAGCGGCGGTGCGGATGAAGCTATGTTTGAACGCCGTCACTTGCGTCACCTTTCCTTTTACAAAATCAGTCGGTCGGCTCTCATCGGTAGGCAACCTCCTCGTAGATAGACACGAGGAAGGTGAAGAACTGGGAGATCAGGATCGCGCAGAGGAACAGAATGAACACCACCAGAATCATGAAGAAGATGGTGACGATCCCGGTCAGCAGGAACTGGAAGAAATCGTATTCGTGCATCTTCATGGTCGCCACCGCCACCAGGAAGAAGGTGTAGAGCAGCATCACCGTCGTCAGCGCCCCGATCAGCCCGGAGGTGGACAGGGGCAGGAACCGGGTCAGCAGCACCCGCACCAGCTGGAACAGAACCCACGGCACCAGCGCATAAGCGGTGGCGGTATAGACCTCCCGGAGGGTGCCCTTGCCGGAGAACATGGAGCAGACCAGCCAGTTGCACACCGACCACAGCACCAGCAGACCGGCGGTGCTGCCCAGCGTATACAGCGAATTGTAGTTGCGCAGCAGCGTATCGGTATACAGGAACCCGGCGCCGATCACATTCAGCACCGCCGCCACATAAAACAGCACCGTAATCCCCACTGCCGCCTTGACCGAGCCGAGCTTTTTATACTTCATCTCGTCGTAGCTGTCAAAGGGGTGAAACGGCACCCGCAGCATCAGCTGCAGCCGCGGGTTGGTGATCAGCCGCTTTTTACGGCGGCGCAGCCACAGCCAAAGCCCCACCACGGCGCCGATGACCGCCACGATCAGCAGCAGGATCCACACAAAGTGGTCAGCGATGAACTGGGAGACCAGCTCCTGCCATGCCAGATCGTACACGGAATAATCCATTCCGGTGCGGGCTGCCTCCAGCGCCGCCCGGTAATCGCCCTCGTTATAGTAGGCCATCGCCAGACCCTTATAGGCGGGCTGGCAGTTCCGGTTGAGAGACAGCACCTCCTGCCACAGGTCCTTCGCCTGGGCATAGTCGCCGTCCAGATACAGTCCCTGTGCCCGGAAGAGCTTGTCGCCGTAGTCGGTCATCCGGAACACGGTGACGGTGTAGCTGTCCTGATCCGCCACCAGCACGTCCCGGCCGTTGAGGGCCAGCGCCGTCGCCTTGCGGAACACGCCCAGCTGGCTGCCCTGCCCGTAGCCGCCGCCGAAAGCGGACAGCAGGTTGCAGTCGGTGTCGTAGATATACACCGTGCCGTTGCCGCCATCCAGCACATAGATGAAGCCGTCGGTGCTGACCGCCACCGAGGTCAGATCCTGTACGGCGGCGCCCTCCGGCTTGGAGGTCTCCAGAAAATTCACCGTGGAGGAGGTCACGGAATCCCCGTCCAGCTTACGCTTATAGAGAATGTTATCGCCGTTGTGGCTGATCTTCCGCAGCTGCCCCACCGTCCCCTGGGAGCTGTATTTATCCGAGCTGATGGCGCCGGTGACGGTAATCATGAAATCCTCGGTGTCAAAGCAGAAATCCGTAAAGGAATAGGGCAGAGTCTTGACGGACGCCGCCTTTTTTGCGTCGGTGCTGGTGAGCCGTTTCCACAGATAGGAAAGGGTGTCCAGCGCCGACGCCTCCACGGTGTTGGAGCCGTAGAAGCCCATAAATTCGTATTCCGGCGAGTACATCAGCGCTCCGTAATAGCACCCGAGGCTGAGGATGTAGGTGTACCCCTCCGTGTCCTTTTCGATGGCAATGGGGTGGAACAGAAAATCCTCCGGGATCAGCGCCGACCGGGGGCTGCCCAGCGTCTGCTGCACCACGCCGTCGGCGTTGCAGATGAGGATGCGCTCGTGGTTGGTATCGGCGATATAGAGGTTGCCCTCTCCGTCGGCATACACGCCGCCAGCACCCTCAAAATCCACCGTCCCCTCCCCGTCGGTTACCGGAATCTCCCGGGCGGCGGAATAATCGGAGCGGATGGAGATGAGCCGGGAGGTGCCGCCGCACAGCAGCAGAATCTCTCCGTTCGGCTGGCGAAAAATATCCGTGATTCCCTCCAGGCTACTGGACAACCCCAGGGAGGCGGCGCTCAGCTCCTGCACGGCGGCGTACATTTCCCGGGTCACATTGACCTCGGTGGCGCCGGGGACATCGGTACGGGTATAAGAATCCGTAACCCCCGCCGCCGTCGGCAGCACCATTGCCGCCGCCAACACAACGAGAAGTGCGAAAACAGCTATTTTCTTGAACAAAGCAATCTTCCCTCCCGTTGTTATTCTTTGATGCCCGAGCTGCTCATGGTCTCCAGCACATTCCCCTGGGTCAGCAAAAACACCAGAATCGGCGGGATCATCATCAGCACCGTGATCGCCATAGAACTGCCGGAACGGGCGATTCCGCCCGCCGCCACAGAGCTCATCACCGACGGCAGCGTTTTCAGCTCCTCGCTGAAGATGGTGCCGGTGGACTGGGTGGACCACATAGCCTGGAATGAGAACAGCAGCACCGTCATCAGCGCCGGTTTCATAATGGGCATCACGATGCGCCCATACATCACCAGCACCCCCGCGCCGTCGATCCGGGCAGCCTCCAGCAGCGAGTTATTTACGCTGGCATCCATAAACTGTTTCATCAGGAAGCAGCTGACCGTCGACGCCAGCGTAGGGAAAATATACACCCAATAGGTGTCGATCAGATGCAGCTTGGAAAAGATCAGATATTGGGGCACCGCCAGCGTGACGGCGTTATACAGCATCATCATCTGGATGAGGGTGAAAATCGCCTTGCGCCCCCGGACCCTGGATTTCGACAGGGTGAAGGCCGCCATGGACCCCACCAGCACCGACAGGAGCGTGGTGGTGATGGAGATGAACAGGCTGTTGAACAGATACCGGGAGATCGGCACCTGCAAATTGCTCAGCAGCGCCGGCAGCACCCGGAAATTCCGCAGGGTCGGGCGCATTACGTAAAATTTCGGCGGGAAAATCAGCAGCTCATCCAGCGGCTTGAGGGAGGTCAATATGCAGTAAAACAGCGGAAAGACCGTAAACAGCCCTGCGCCCAGCAGAACCGCAAAGAAAACGACGTTTCCTGCCTTTGAGCGGGTGAACCGCCTGTATTGCGCATTCTTTGCCAAATCGTACCGCTCCTCACTTACTCACTTTTCCCGATGAGGTTGAGAATCGCCCCGATGCCGTATCGGAAAGCGATCACCACCGCAAACAGGAATACCGACAGCGCCGCCGCATAGCCCATCTCATAGCGGGAGGTCGCCACGTCCTCAATATACGACACCAGCGTATCCACCGAATTGTTCACGCTGGGATAGCCCGCCAGCGTCTTGATCAGGGTGCTGATGGAAAACGCCGCCTGAATCTGCATCACGGCGCTGAACAGCAGAATAGTCTTCATGGACGGCAGGGTGATATACCACAGCTCGTGCCACCGGGTGCGAATGCCGTCGATCGCCCCCGCCTCATACAGCTCTGTGTTCACATTCTGCAGACCGGAGATATTCGCCAGAAAGGAAATGCCCATGCTCATCCACAGCTGCACCAGCACGATCACGAAAAAGTTATAGGTGGTGTTCTGGAACCACTGGATCGGTTCGGTGATGAACCCGAAACTGAGCAGGATATTGTTCACATAGGCATAGCTGTCGCCGGAAAACATCACCTGCCAGATATACAGGGCGTTGCCCACCAGCGAGGGCACATAGAACACAAAGGTCAGCAGCACCCGGATGGCGCGGGGAAACTCGTTGATCATCCACGCCAGCAGAAACGCCAGCAGATATCCGCCCGGCCCCACGATGAGCGCAAATTTCAGGGTCGTGCCCACCACCTTGAAGAAGGTGCGATCCGCCGTGAACATCCGGATATAGTTGCCGAAGCCGATGAACAGCGGCGAGGACACCATGTCGTAGTCAAAAAAGCTCAGCACCATGGACGCCAGCACCGGCAGCATATTAAAGATAAAGAAAGCCAGCAAAAAGGGCAGCAGGATCAGATAGAACATCACGTCCTCCCGCACAGCACCCTGTCGGATGGCGGCATTGCGTTTTCTCACATTCTTCGCCTCATTCTGTCGTTACAAGATGGATCGGTCATCGGTTGGCATACTGCTTCCACTTGCGGTCGATCTCGTCGTCCGCCTCCTTGCCGAAGCGCATGAGCATATCCTTGGAATTCTTGTTGGAGTTCACCACGTTCCAATAGGCCTGATAGATAGAACGGGAGACGTAGTAGCTGCCCGGATATTCCGGCAGCTCCTGCACATTCTGCCAGGCGTCGAGGATCGCTGCCTGCTCCTCCCGGCTCCAGGAAAGCTGCCGGAACGCCTCGGTGTTCGCCACTGCTACCCGGCCGGTGGGACCCAGCACCGATTCCAGATCGTTGGAATAGGACATCTGGGTGTCGGCGGAGGTCCACCATTTGAGGAATTCCCACGCCCCCGACGGGTTATCGGAGGATTTGAGGATCACGCACCCGGTGCCGCCGCCGCTCACCGCATGGGAGACGGTGCCGTCGCTCTGCACGGTGCCGGGGATCGCCGTCACGCCCCACAGCCCCTCGATCTCGGGAGCCGCCGCCTTGATGGTGTTAAACAGGGTGTAGGAGCTGATGCCCAGCGGGGTGGTACCGGTACGGAACCGGTTATAGAAATCCAGCGTCTTGGGGAATTTCAGTTTGGTATAATAATTGGTCCACTGGCCGAAAATTTCCATTGCCTCGGCAGACAGCAGATTGGTCTTTTTGCCGTCCTCCGCATACAGCGGCACGCCGTTTTGCAGCAGCAGACTGGGGAAGATATTGTTGCTGCCCACACCCAGGTTCGCCTGCGCCACATCGGTGGCGGCGGTGATGGGCAGATACACCGTCATATTATTGCGCATGAGGAGCTTAGCCACCAGATTCAGCTCCTCCCAGGTGGTCGGCACCGACAGACCGTATTCCGCCAGAATATCCTTGCGATAGAACATCATATAGAAATTCTGGGTGTCCGGCAGGGCATACAGTCCGCCGTTGAACCGATAGGGGGTGTCGGCGCCGGGCATAAACCGGCTCAGCACCTCGTCGCAATCCTCGAATTCCGACAGATCCCGCAGCACGCCGCGCAGCGCCAGGTTCACCGGCTCCGAGCGTACCATCTGCAAAAAACAGTCCGGTCCGTTGCCCGACAGAATCGCCTGAATGACCGTGGCGTTCGCCAGCCGCAGGTTTACCTGCACGTGGCTCTGGGGCTCAAAGGAGCGCTTGATGAGAGAATTCAGCACCTGCGCCTGGTCCCGCCCCCAGGAGACCCAGATAGTGATGGACTGTCCGTCCCCGTCGCCGCCGGCCACGGTGTTATAATCCTTGGAGAAGGACACCGCAAACCGCCGGGCGGAAAACGCCAGCTGCCGGAAAAATCCACTGCTTTCAACCGGCTCCTCGGCGCCCACCGGGTTAAGGGTGATCCGATCCAGATCCAGCGGCATCTCCCGCAGTTCCTGCAGCACCGAGGACACCGAGCAATAGTTGGAATAGTAGGTGTCCTTATACCGGTGCGCCTCATACCGATGGTTCAGCATCTGCTCCACCGTATTGCGCATATTCAGGATCACCGCATATTTGGAACCGCTGGTTTCGCCGGTCACCCGCTGCAGCGCCTCACCGGACTCCTGCAACCGGGCGGCGATGGTCTGCAGCCGCTCCTCCATATCCGCGATCTGGGTGAACAGGTCATAATCCCGATAGATGTCCACCGTCTCGCCGGTGATTTTCGTCATATCCACATAGAGGGTGCCCAGCTGGGACACCGCCTGGGTCAGCAGCGTGCGCACCTGCGCCATATCCGCCGCCGTCACCGTCAGCCCGATGCGGTGCTTGCCGGCGGAGAGATACACCAGATAGGGGGTGCCGTCGTCTGCGGCGAAGAATTGCTTCTGCCAGTCCTCGCCGTAGGGAAAGCCCACCTGCGCCGCCTCGGCAAAGGGAATCTCTCCGTCCACCGTCAGGGTGCGATAGCTCTTGCCGCCGATATTGCTGCTCTGGCGGAAAGAAAAGCCCAGCTGATAATAGCCCTCTGGCAGCTCCGGGGTCTCCCACACCAGCGTCTCGCCCACCATCTTCCAGTTGCCGCCGCCGATATAGTTGATGCGGCTGCGGTCAGCGCTCTGGGGGGTCACCGCCACCGAAGCGCCGTCGTTTTTGCCCACCAGATAGTAGCTGGATTTCACCGCAGCGTCCTCGCCCTCCAGCACCACCGTATCGCCCGTATAATACCGGGCCGTATCGGTGGGAGCGGTATAGGCCGCCGGTGTCGCCGCCGGGGCGAACCGAAAATACTCCAGCTGAATGGCGTCCTCCCGCGGCTCCAGCGTCACCGTATGGGTGCCGGCGGTCAGATATACCCGGTATTTCTCGCCGCACTGGATGGATTCGTCCACCGCCTCGTTATAGAAATACTCCGTATACGGCACCTGCTGGGCGACAAACTCGTTGCCCGCATCGTCCGTATGCACCTCGCTGTCCTCGTTCGTCCACATCCGGGGGAACTCCAGCGCCGACGCCGCCTCATACGGGTAGGCGCCGTCCACCCGCAGCCCCAGAGTGACGCCGGACATCAACCGCTGAGGGGCCCGATAGGACAGCCCGACGTAGTAATAGGCGCTCTCCGGCACCGCCAGCGAAAAGGAAATCGCCTCGGCCTCCAGCATGGCTCCGTCCAGTGCATATACCGCCCCGGCGGTGGCCGCCGGGGTATCCCCCTGGGCGGCGACATAGGCGACATAGTCGGCGTCACCGACCGCCGTCGTCACCGGCGGCGTGCCGCTCTGCGCCGTTTCCTCCGCCGCAGCCGTCAGCGCCCCCATAGGAACGACCCCCATCAGCAGTGCCAATGCTGCCATGAGCGCCACGCTGCGCACCACTTGTTTACTCACTTTCATTCCGTCCTCCTGAAACCGTCGAGACCGGCTCGGTCATCCCAGCCATTTCACCAGCCGGGGATGGGCGTCAAAGGTGGCGACCGCCTGCTCCAGCGCCTCCGCCCCGGTGGGGCGGAAGCTCAGCCCCTTGACGATCTCCACATAGTCATGGATACCGGAGGGCGTTTTCTGATAATAGGTGTTGTCGGTCACCGTCAGCCCTACCTGCTCCTTGGGAGATTTGGTGTAGATCAGGGCGCAGTCGGCGCAATCCAGCACATTCTCCGTGATCACGAAATCGTGCAGATCCTCATAGAGATTGTACCAGCCCAGCAGCGCCCCCTGATTTTCCTTTTTGCACCGCTGGAGACCGCCCCAGCCGTATCCGGCGAACCGGATCAGATTGCCCTTATAAAGAATGTGGTCGATGTGGGGCGGCCTCTTATCCGTCGCCCGTCCGGCCCAGAACTCGATGTTCATGCAGCAGTATTCGATGAGGTTATCTGCAAAGCAGATGTGGTCGAACCGGGCGCCCTCCTCACCGAAGCCCTGAAAGGTCAGCGCGGCATCAAACTGCTGATAGATCCAGCAGTTTTTCACGGTGATATGGCTGCCGAAATACCACACCTGAAAGGCGTTGCCGTACCGGGAGGGGACATTCCGCCGCTCATCAAAGCCGCAGACCTTGCCGCCGCACCAGCCTACCACGCAGCCCCGCACCTCCACCCGGTCGATCTCGCCCAGATGGAACGGACCAAAGGTGAAATACTGGAAATGGAGGTTTTCCGCCTGAAAATCCTCTATGTAGCTGCCCCGGAACGCCACATCCGTGGTGCTGATCTCGATATTGTCGAAATATTCCCCCGGATTGCCGCCGGTGAAGTAGAGGTAAAAGACCCCCTCCTCCGCGGTGTGGTAGAAATCGCCGTCCCGCTCCAGCTCCGCCCGGGTGTAGCGCCAGCGCCCCAACAGCGTATCGTGATTAAAGGTGGCCACACCCGCCCGGGTATGCTGCAGAGGGGTGCACCAGACAGCGGGATCCTCCGTCTGCCGCCAGAGGGCGGGGTCGGCATAATCCCGGAGGGAGCCGTAGATACGGGGCTTGTCGCCGATGCCGTAGGCACCGAAATGTACACCGCTGTGCGCCATATGCTTCTGCGCCGTACGGAATATCGAGCCCCGCTCAAACAGCACCGCGTCCCCCGCCTCCAGCGGCAGGGCCTCCAGCCCCTCAAAGCTCCGCCGGGGGCTCTCCGGGGACAGCCCATCGTTGGCATCATCTCCCCGCGGGGATACATAGTAGGTGTTCCGGCGGGCGCGCACCGTATCCGGCGCCGCCAAAATCTGTTCTTTCAGTGCCTGAGCAGCGGCGTCCGCGCCGCCGGTCTGCTCCTTCACCTGTTCCATCATAATGCAGACTCCTATTAGTTTTCGTGCCATTCCAGCGTCGCCTGTGCGTCAAACCGCTGCATCACGGCCACAAAATCCGCCGCCGTGGTTACGGAATACGAGTTGGGATCGCTGTCGTTCAGCTTATAGCCCCGATAAATTTCCGCATCCTGCCGATACCGGGCGTTCACATAAATTTTCGTGCCGGAGACCGACAGGCGGCTGCCGATGTCGGCGGCGGTGATCTGCCAGTTGATGATCATCCGGCCGGGGCAGTCGATGATATTGTTCTGCACCCGCAGACCGTCCACGGTCATCGTCTTGGTGTTGCCCACAAAGCAGCCGTCGATGCCCCGGGGGCCGCCGTCGTTGATGCGGGTGCCCCACCCCAGCGAGGTGAACCGCATGATATTGTTCGCCATGGTGAAGTTCCGCACCGCGGAGCCCTCGTCCCAATACTCGAAGTCGGCGTTGTTGTACTCCAGCAGGTTATCGTTGAAAGTGATATTCTCATAGCTGAAGTCCGCCCCGCCGTAGCCCTGCCACGAGATGGCGGTGTCGAACACCTGATAGATCCAGTTGTGGTTGCAGGTGATGTTTTTCGCGCCTGTCCAGAATTGGATGCCGTTGCCGTAGCGGGAATTGCCGTCGGTGGTGGTGGCGCCGCCGATGTAGCCGATCTCACAGTTGGTGATGGATACATTATAGGCGTTCCAGGTGCAGCTGACTCCCATGATGCCGCCGTATTTCAGACAGAGATTGTCGATCACCACGTTGCCCACGCCGCTGGGCACCCCGATGATGCCCATGCGCAGGGCGATCTCGATATCCGCATACACCTTGGCGGGATTGCCCTTGTCGCAATAGAGATACAGGGTGTTGGTGGATTTATCCTGGAAGAAATCCGTATTTTTCTCCAAACTGCGCAGCCCGGTCTTGCGGTAGCCCACCGCCTGTCCGTGATCGAAGATCATGCTGCCGCAATCGGCATAGATATAGTCCATCTGCCACACATTCCTCTTGACAGAGGGCGCCCAGACGGCATTCGCCAGATTCGCCGGCGAACCGTAGAATTTCGGCTTTTCGCCGGTGCCGTAGGAGCCGTAGGTGACTCCCTTGACCGTCAGGAAGGTGGTATACAGCCGGAACACCGAACCCCGCTCAAACAGCACGGCATCCCCCTCGCTCAGGGGCAGCCCCCGCACCGCCTCAATGGTCTTGAGGGGAGCCGCGGGGGAGGTGCCGGCGTTGGCGTCGTCCCCCTTGTCGGAGGAGACGTAGTATTTCTTTCCGGTGATGGTGTAGTAATTCTCGGTGTTGCCGGTGCCCACGATGGCGCTGCGCAGCGCCTCCGCCTGAGCGTCGGCATAGCCCGTCAGCGGATTGCTGAGGTTCGCCGTATTCCCGGTGGGCAGCACCTCCTTCACCGTGCCGGAGGCGTTGCTCACCGTCTCGTCAAAGGTGAACTGTCCCGATGCCACCGCGTCCACCGACGTAACGTCGGAGGAGGGATCGGAGGTGTCGTCGGGAGTCGGGCTGCTGTTGTCCGACACGTTCCCCGAGGAGGGGGTGTCGCTATTGGATGGAGTGACCGCGGGGTTCTTCCCACCGCCGCAGCCGGACAGCAGCACCGCCAGAATCGCCAGCAGAGCGAGGACGGCCTGTAATCGACCCGTTCCTTTACGGAAACGGTTGTTATTTCCAGCGTTCTTCATCGTACATCTCCCTTATTTTTGCAGCTGCTTCACCAGATTGTTGAAGTTGCGTACACGGGTGTCGATCATACCGGCGTTGCTGTCCAGGAAGCTCTTGATCTGGCTGCCCTGCAGGGACAGCAGACCCTGCTTGCCGTCGCCGAAGGTATCCTCGGCGCTCTCATAGTTGGTGGACCAGATGGTGTTCGTCTGGCTCATGCACCAGTTGTACACCTCCAGATTCTGCTTGTTGCAGAAGAAAGAATCCAGATCGTAGTGGCTGCCGTCCAGGAAATACCGCAGGAAATACGGCACCGCCTTGGCGTTCTTGGCACCCTTGACCAGCGCATACGCCTCATACTCGTCCCGGCCCTGATAATAGGTGCTCTGGCCATCCACCGACGGCATGGGAACCGCATAGAGGGTACCGGCGGACTTCAGATTGCCGAAATAGGAGTTGTTGCGCCGCAGATACACCGACGCACCGGCGTAGAACAGGCTCTCCGAGGCGTCGAACACCTCCGCGCGTCCCCAGCCCAGCAGCTTATCCTTGTTATACCAGTCGGCGATCTGCTGGGTCGCCGTGACGAAGGTGCTGTTGGACAGATTGCTGTAATACTGATTGCCGTCATAGCCCACGGGGCCGGCGATGCCGTACAGCTGGCTCCAGCCCTCCCAATAGGCGCCGGTGCAGCCGAAATTGGCGTTGGAGACCTTTTTATACTCCTTGCACATACTGATGAACTTGCTCATGGTCCACTTGCCGTTCTTCCACAGGGTATAGGGGTCCTCAAAGTCGTATTTGCTGATGAGGTCCTTGTTGTAGAACATCATATTCACCGAGCCGATGTGGGTGCCCTTGAGGCTGGTGGCGTAGGTGACGCCGTTGACCGTATAATCCTTCATCAGCGTCTGATCCCACGCCGCATCGGTGAAGTCATAGCCCGCCGCCGAAAGGGGCTGGAAAGACTGCATCCATGCCGGGTTGGGGGTGCGGGTACGGGCCACGTCCGGCGCGTTGCCGGAGGCCACCATGGACGCCAGACGGGTGGTGTAGATGCCATACTGGATGGTCTGCCAATCCACCTTGATGCCGGTCTGCTTCTGGAACTCCTTGATCGCCGCCGAAGCGCCGGTGTATTCCGACATCGGGTTCCAGTTGGCGACGATGACGGTAGTGCCCCGCAGCTCCTTGGGCATGGAGGACAGCACTTGACTCCAACTCTTGCCGTTGACGGTATTCTCCGCCCGCACCGAGCTGGTGGGCGCCGTCGAGCCGGAATCGGAGGAGGAGGACGTAGCGTCGGAGTCGGTGCTCTGGGACACCCGGCTCTCCTCATCGGCAAAGAAATCGTCGTTCACCCCGGACTGGGGGTCCTGCTTGTTGCCGCAGCCGGCCATCATCGCCGTCATGACGATCGCCAGAAGAACCGCGGTCATCGCGCGCAGAGTGTTTTTCATGGTACTCATCCTTTCATAAAACATAGATCCAATCGTCAACCGACGATACCGCTCGTAGCAATGCTGGCCATAAACTTCCGCTGGATGCAGATATAGAACACGATCAGCGGGAGGATGAACAGCAGACACCCCGACAGCAGAATCGGCACCAGCATGGTGGTGCTGGTCTGCAGATCCGTCTGGAGGGTGGCCGCAATGGTCTGGGCACCGAAATTGTTGATGGCGGTGGCGAAGGTGTATTTATCCAGATACATCTGCGCCAGATACACGTCATTCCAGTGCCAGATCACCGAGAACAGCAGCACCGTGATGATGGCCGCTCCCGAGGAGGGGATCACGATCCGCAGGAAGGTCTTCCACGCCCCGGCGCCGTCGATGGCTGCCGCCTCCTCCAGCTCCTTGGGCAGGCCCTTGAAGAACTGGGTGAATATGTAGATGAACAGCGCCCCCTTCAGTCCCACGCCGAACAGAGAGGGCAGATAAAACACCAGCGGCGTACCGATCACATTGGGCCGCAGCTCGTGTCCCACCAGCTTGGACAGCAGCCCCAGAATTCCGAAGAAATCCAGGCGGCTGAAGCCGATATAGCTGGGGATGATGGTCATCATGGAGGGCACCAGAATGTTCAGCACCATCAGCGCCAGCATAATGCGCTTGCCTTTGAGGTTGAACCGCGCCAGTCCGTAGGCCGCCACCGCACAGGAGCAGAACTGAATGAGCGCCGCCACGATCTCATATATCAGCGTACGGGGCAGGGTATGGGCCACATCGAACACCTTGAGCGCATCCCGGATGTTGCCGAAATAGATGGATTTCGGTACCCAGGTCACCGTTGCGTCGTAGGCATCGGAATAGCTCTTGACCGCATTCACCAAAATATACAGGAACGGATAGATCAGCACATAGCTCAACGACAGGAAAAACAGATACCGCAGCGCCGACGCCGCCACCCGGGGCAGCGCCTTTTTCCAGCGCTCCTTATCCACGATCACGGGCGCCCGCTCCTTTCCGATTGTTCTTGCCATCTCACCGCTCCTATCCCATTAGCACAAAGGAAATATACAGCGCCGTATGCCGTCCGGCGGGCAGCACCTCCAGCACCGCCCGATTGGCGGCGGCGACCGTCTCTCCGGCGGTCAGCGTACAGTCATAGCCGACCTTAGGGTCGGTATGAATGTCCCAGCCGGGCAGAAACACCGTCCGTTCCCCCTGGGCTGTGAAACCCTCGGGGAGAATCCACCGCAGCGCCAGCGTATAAGGCTGATTTTCAAAATACAGCCGGGAGGAAAACTCGATATGAACATCCACGCTCCCGCCGGGAGCGATTCGGGGCGACGACAGCGTCACCGCCGCCCGCAGCAGCGTGTGGGAAAACTCCATGGTATACGGCACGGCTTTCTCCAGCAGAGGCTGCACCCCCCGCTCCACCGCCCGGGCGAACAGCTGCGCCGCATCCGCCGGGATATCCTCGGCGCCAAACGTCACCGTGTAGGGACGGTGCTTATCGTAGCGCCCGCTGTAATACTGCAGCACGGCGGGCGCCACTCGGGCGATCCGGTCGCCCAATTCGGTGCAGGTGGCAGGGAAGCTCTTCCCCACCGTCCCCTGAGACAGGGAGATGGTGACGATCCGATCCCCGATATAGGCGCTCCAGTCTGCCGGGATTCCGGCGGTGCCGTAGAGCAGCCCCATGGTCGCCCCCACTGTGGCGGCGGTGCAGTCGGTATCGTCGCCGCAATTGATGGCGGTGAGCATGGAGCGCTTGAAATCCCCCTCGCCGTAGAGCAGCCCCAGCACCGCATACGCCACATTGGAGGGCGCCTCAAACCAGCCGGTGCCGATGTCGGCATTCCGCTCCAGCACGGCGTTGCGCGCCCGGGTCCATTCCTTGCCGCTGCGGTAGCATTCCTGCACCAGCCTCACGCTCTGCGCCACCCGGGAGGTTTCGGGGATCGCCGCCAGCCCCACGGCGATGCACTCCTCCATCCGGCACCCGCCGAAGGCGGCGGACTGCATCGCCGCCACAAAGGCGGCCGCCACCGTCCCCTCGCCGCTTCCATGATCCACCCGGGCGTCCTCAATGGCGTACCGAGCGGCCAGCGCCGGCAGCGCCGGAGCGGCACACGCCCAAACCTCCGTGCGGATCCAGGCGCCGTTGGAATGCTTCCAGGTGCTGTGGCAATCCCCCGACAGACCGGGGCGTAAGCCCTGTATCAGATTGGTTTTAGCGACGCCGTATTCGTTCCAGTGGGGGGTGACAAAGGACAGCCACAGCTCTCCCAGCGTATCCGCGTCGATGTGCTGAGGCCCCACGTTTTCCAGCGCGTGCAGCCACACAAGCTGCAAATCCAGATCGTCATTGGGCAGCGGTTCCCCCGGCTCCGTGGCAAAGCCCCGGACGTCCAAAATGCTGCGGCTGTGCTCATAGGGGCCGCCCATGGTGCCGCCGATATTTTTACCGATCCAGCAGGCCGCCACTTTATCCCGGTATCGGTCGAAATCCAGTTTCATACAGTTACTCCCATCCGTTGTGCAGCCACGCGGCCCTCCGGCCGGTGCGTTTCAATACAGGCTCCGCAGGTATTCCACACTCCTGCGGGCGCATTCCAGCGGCGACAGCCCCATACTGGGCCGATCCTGCTCCACCACCAGCCACTGGGTGCCGGCGTCCTCCGCCGCCGCCAGAATCTCCGGAATATTTTGCAGTCCGCAGCCCACCGGCCGCAGCTCAAATTCCCGCTCCACCTCGTCCCGCCGGTCGGCGGGAGTCGCCCGCAGGGCATAGGCCACATCGTTGCGGCGTCCCACAAAATCCTTCAGGTGCAGCACCGGCACCCGCCCGGCATAGCGGCGGATATAGTCCGCCGGATCCTCACCGCCCACATTCACCCAGCAGACATCCAACTGAGCGTCCAGCAGCGCCGCCGGCACCTGCCGGTACAGCCGATCCAGCGCATATTCCCCGTCGATGCGCTCAAACTCATAGTCATGGTTATGATACGCCAGCCGGATGCCGCAGGCCTGGGCGCGAGCGCCCAGTATTTTCAGCCCCTCGATGGCCTCGTCGAACCGTCCCCCGGCCGGACGCAGCTCCGGCGGCAGGGTGGCACTGGCGATGTGGGGGCAGCCCAGCAGCCGGTAATCCTGCCACACCGTCGGGTCGTCCATCATCTGGGCATAGGTCACATGCGCCGAGATAGGAGTCAGCCCCAGCCGGTCGCACAGCTGCTTGACCTCTCCGCCGCTGCGTCCAAACAGCCCCGCAAACTCCACGCCGTCGTAGCCCAGTTCCCGCACCTGCCGCAGAGTGCCCTCAAAATCGGCTTCCATTTCATCCCGCACGGAAAACAGCTGTAATGCTATGGGAAATTGTTTCATGACGCTCCCCTTTCTCGGTTCATCCTCATGGACAGAATACAGACAGTCCATTCTGGATATATCTGCCAATTCCTTCAATTTTCACAATGTAATTATAATTCTTTTGTACATTTGTATCAATGTGCCTTTTTTATATCTTTGTGCGCATTTCTCAGATGGGAAGTAAAAAATGCACAGGCAAATCCGGGAAAAGCGCTATTCCCCCCGGAAAAAGTTGCCTGTGTGCCCCCCATATACGGATAAAGCGAGCCTGCGGAAACCGATCCGCAGGCTCGCTGTTTGCGGCGTTCGACCGTCCGACGGTCTCGCCGATTCATGGATATTTCCGCCGCGCCGCCGGGGCCGATCGCACCGAAGGAGGCAATACGGGCACCACAGGCACAGCGCCGCCCCGCAATTTTGCAGAAGCGGCGCAAAGGCATGGCAGAATCAGTATTGAATCTCCCCGGTGAAGATCAATTTGGCATCCCCGGTCAGGGTCACACCCTCCTCCGTATAGCGGACGGTCAGATCGCCGCCGCGCACCTTGACGGTGATCTCCTGCCCCTGCGGACAATAGCCGTTCTCCACCGCCGCCACCACGGCGGCACACGCACCGCTGCCGCAGGCGAAGGTTTCCCCGTTGCCCCGCTCAAACACCCGCATCTTCAATGTGACAGGATTCACCACCCGCACGAACTCGGTATTGACCCGCTCCGGAAATTCCGGCGCGTGCTCAAAGGCCGGCCCCAGCTCCGCCAGCGGGAGCGTATCAATGCGGTCGCAAAAAACCACACAGTGGGGGTTCCCCATGGACACACAGGTGACCCGGTATTCCTGTCCCAGAACCGTCAGCGGCACATCGACCGCCCGGTCGCCGGAAAAGGTGCAGGGCAGAGCCGCCGGCTCCAGCGAGGCACGCCCCATGTCCGCCGCCACCGAGGACACCGTGCCGTCGGTGAGATACAGGGTCAACCGGCGCACGCCGCTTTCGGTTTCCACCGTCACGGTCTCCCCCGCGACATAACCGGCATCGTACAGATATTTTCCCACGTTGCGCAGGCTGTTACCGGCGACCTGGCCCTTGCTGCCGTCCCGGTTGAACACCCGCATACGGCAGTCCGCCACCCGGCTTTTTTCCAGCAGCACCAGGCCGAAGCCGCCGATGCCGTAATGGCGGTCGCACAGGGTGATGCTGAGGGATTCCGGGCAGCTGACCGCCCCGTCAAAATTCTCGATGAAGATATAGTCGTCGCCGGTGGCCTCCATCTTGGCAAAACGCAGCCGGGTGCGCCCGGTACGCATATGGTTCAGGTCCACCAGCTCCGTATTGTCGCACCGATAGCCCGCCGCGATGATGTCGGCCAGGGCATTGGCCGTATCCAGCGAGGTGAAGCAGGGAATCCCCGCCTGCATGGCGCGGCGGTGCAGCCGCACATAGAGATCCACCGTGGAATCGTAGGCCGCACCGGTATACACGACATAGCGGATCATCCCGCTGTCCAGCAGCGAAAAAATGCCGTCCTCCTCCGCAATGGAGGGAACCACGGTCGCGTCGATGCCGAGAGAGCCGATCGTCGCAGCGGTATCCGGCGTGGCAAACAGCCGCAGCCCCAGCGCATCCAGTTTCTCCGCCAGAGCCAGCGCCTCGGTGCGGTCGTGCTCCTCCACGCTGATGAACACGCCGGTCTCTTGGCCCGGCGTCGGCGGTGCCGGCGTCAGCCCCGCCGCGGTCAGGCCCTTGAACAGCGCCTCGTGCAGCGTCCGGCCGATGCCCAGCACCTCGCCGGTGGATTTCATCTCCGGCCCCAGGTAGGCATTGGCGTCGGTGAGCTTTTCAAAGGAGAACACCGGCACCTTCACCGCAAAATAGGGCGGCGTGGGACAAAGCCCCGTGTCAAAACCGAGCTCCCGTACCGCCGTGCCGGTCATGACCCGGGTGGCCAGATCCACCATCGGCACCCCCGTCACCTTGCTGATATAAGGCACCGTGCGGGAGGCGCGGGGATTGACCTCAATCACATACAGCTCGTTCTGCCAGATCAGGTACTGGATATTGACCAGCCCCTTGGTGCCCAGCGAGAGCGCCAGCTTTTCGGAGCAGTCGACGATGCGGCGCATCATCCGGTCGCTGACCGCATAGGGCGGGTATACGGCGATGGAATCGCCGCTGTGCACCCCCGCCCGCTCGATATGCTGCATCACGCCGGGGATGAGCACGTCCTTGCCGTCGGAGATCACGTCCACCTCCAGCTCCGAGCCCATCATATATTTGTCCACCAGCACGGGGTTTTCGATCCCGCCGGCGAGAATCCGCCGCATATACCGCCGCAGATGCTCCGCGTCGTGCACGATGGTCATATTCTGCCCGCCGATGACATAGGAGGGACGCAGCAGCACCGGATAGCCGAGCCGCTCCGCCGCCGCCTCGGCCTGTGCCTCGGTCAGCACGCCGCAGCCCCGGGGGCGCTTGATCCCCAGCCGTTCCAGCAGCGCATCGAACCGCTCCCGATCCTCCGCCGTGTCGATCCCCTCGGCGGAGGTGCCGAGGATCGGCACGCCGAGGCTGTCCAGATAGCCGGTCAGGCGAATAGCGGTCTGCCCGCCGAAAGCCACCACCACGCCGATGGGCTTTTCCACCTCGAGAATATTGGCCACATCCTCCTCGCACAGCGGCTCGAAATACAGCCGATCCGCCGTGTCGTAATCGGTGGAGACGGTTTCCGGATTGTTATTGACGATGACCACGTCATAGCCGAGCTCTTTCAGCGTCCACACACAGTGGACCGAGGAATAGTCGAATTCGATCCCCTGCCCGATGCGGATGGGCCCGGAACCGAGCACCAGAATGCAGGGCTTGCCGGAGCGAGCAAATCCCCGCGCCTCACAGGCGGAATCATAGGTGGAATAAAAATACGGGGTCTCGGCGGAGAATTCCGCCCCGCAGGTGTCCACCATCTTATAAGAGGCGGACAAATGGGGGAGCGCCGTCTCGCCCGTGATCCGCCGAATGGCGGCGTCCGGATAGCCCAGCCGTTTCGCCTCGGCGTACAACTCCGGCGTCAGCCCCGTTCCCAGTGTCCGCTCCAGCTCCGCCAGATGCCGCAGCTTATACAGGAAGAACCGGTCGATGCGGGTGATCTCATGGATCCGCTCCGGCGTGACGCCGCTTTTCAGCGCCTCGAACACCGTGAACAGCCGGCGGTCGTCCCGATCGGCCAGACGGCTCTCCACATCCCGTCCGTCAATCGGGGGCGCATTCAGCGTATCCAGCGAAATCTCCGCGCCCCGAACCGCTTTCATCAGCGCCGCCTCGAAGCTGTTGCCGATGGCCATGACCTCGCCGGTGGCTTTCATTTGCGTGCCCAGTCGGCGGCTGATGCCGGCGAACTTATCAAAGGGCCATTTGGGGAATTTCACCACCACATAATCCAGCGCCGGTTCAAAGCAGGCGCAGGTCTTGCCGGTGATGTCGTTTTGAATCTCGTCCAGCGTATAGCCCAGCGCGATCTTCGTGGTGATCTTGGCGATGGGATAGCCGGTGGCCTTGCTGGCCAGCGCCGAGGAACGGGAGACCCGGGGATTGACCTCGATGACGGCGTATTCAAAGGAGTCGGGATTCAGCGCAAACTGGCAGTTGCAGCCGCCCACGATGCCGAGAGCGGAAATGATGTCCAGCGAGGCGCTGCGCAGCATCTGAAGCTCCCGGTCGGAGAGGGTCAGCGCCGGTGCCACCACCACGCTGTCGCCCGTATGCACCCCCACCGGGTCCACATTCTCCATGCTGCACACGGCGATGACGTTGCCCCGACCGTCCCGCATGGTCTCAAACTCAATCTCTTTCCATCCGTAGATATACCGTTCCACCAGAATCTGCGCGATGGGCGAGGCATCCAGCCCGGCGGCGGCGACCTCCCGCAGCTGCTCCGGATTCTCCGCCACCCCGCCGCCGGCGCCGCCCAGGGTGAACGCCGGACGCACGATGACGGGATAGCCGATGCGCTCCGCCACCTGCAGCGCCGCCTCCACCGTGTGGGCGATATCCGAGGGGACGGTGGGCTGTCCGATCCGCTCCATGGTCTCTTTGAACAGCTCCCGGTCCTCCGCCCGGTCGATGGCGGCGGCATCGGTGCCCAGCAGCCGCACCCCGTTGGCGTCCAGGAAGCCGTCCTTCGCCAGCTGCATAGCCAGCGTCAGCCCCGTCTGTCCCCCCAGTCCCGCCAGCAGACTGTCGGGCTGTTCTTTCTGTATGATCCGCTTGAGGGTCGCCACATTCAGCGGCTCCAGATAGATCTCGTCCGCCAGCGCCCGGTCGGTCATGATGGTGGCTGGGTTGGAATTGACCAGCACCACATTGACGCCCGCCTCCCGCAGCACACGGCAGGCCTGCGCCCCGGCATAGTCAAACTCCGCCGCCTGCCCGATGACAATGGGGCCGGAGCCGATGACCAGAACTTTTTTGATGTCTTTGCAAAGCGGCATATTACGTTTCCTCCATCAACCCGATAAAGCGGTCAAACAAAAAGGCGGTGTCCAGAGGGCCGGCGTGCGCCTCGGGATGAAACTGCACCGAAAAGGCCCGCAGCCCGGGGTAATCCACCCCCTCGCAGGTGCCGTCGTTGGCGTTGCGAAAGCGCACGGCGCCAACCGAGCCTATGCTGTCGGACAGCACCGCATAGCCATGATTCTGGCTGGTCATATAGGTCCTGCCGGTGACGAGATCGGTCACCGGCTGATTGACGCCCCGATGGCCGTATTTCAGCTTTTCGGTCTTGCCGCCCAGCGCCAGCGCCAGCAGCTGATGCCCGAGACAAATGCCGAAGATCGGCACCTTCCCCGCCAGCTCCCCCAGCACGGCAATCTCGGCGGTGTTATCGGCGGGGTCGCCGGGGCCGTTGGACAGCATCACCCCGTCCGGAGACTGGGCGAGAATCTCCTGCGCCGTGGCGGAATGGGGCATCACCCGCACGGCGCAGCCGCGCCTGACCAGCTCCCGGATGATATTCCGCTTGCAGCCATAGTCCAGCAGCACCACCCGGCGGACGGGATTCTCCGGCGCGACGGTGTACGGCTCCCAGCAGGAGACGGCGGCCACCGCATCCGTCACCCGATAGGCAGCAATGGCCGCCGGGTCGGCGGGCAGTGTATCGGTGAGCATGGCGTTCATCACGCCCGTCTCCCGAATTTTTTTCGTGATCGCCCGGGTGTCCACCCCGCACAGGCCGGGGATGCCCGCCTGCTTCAGATAAGCGTCCAGCGTCATTTCACAGCGAAAATTGGAGGGATGGGGACACCATTCCCGCACCACATAGCCGCAGGCGGCGCTTTCCCCCTCAAAATCGGCAGGGATGATCCCATAGTTGCCGATGAGCGGGAAGGTCTGGAGAATGATCTGCCCCGCATAGCTGGGGTCGGTGAGGGTCTCAATGTATCCGCCCATGCCGGTGGTGAACACCAGCTCTCCCACGGCGGTACACGCGGCGCCGAAAGCGGTCCCCTCCATCACCTCGCCGTCGGCAAAGACCAGATACCGTTTCATACTGCGACGCCCCCGATCATGGCCGCCAGCACAGCTTTGATGGTGTGCATCCGGTTTTCTGCCTCCTCAAACACGACCGACTGTGGGCCCTCAAACACCCCGTCGCTCACCTCCATGGAGTCTCGGCCGAATTTCTCACACTTTTCTCTGCCGATGGCGGTCTTTTTATCGTGATAGGCGGGCAAGCAATGCATAAATACTGCCTCCGGCGCCGCCTTTTCCATCAGCGTCTCATTCACCTGATAAGGGGACAGCGCCGCGATCCGCTCCTCCCATACCGCATCCGGCTCCCCCATGGAGACCCAGATATCGGTATACACAGCCTGGGCATCCCGCACCGCCTCGGCGGGGTCCTCGCAGAAACGGAGGGTGGCGCCGGTCTGGGCGGCGATCTTCTCACAGGCGGCGACAAGCGCGGGATCCGGAAAATACCCCTTCGGCGCGCCCGCCGTGAAATGCAGCCCCATCTTGGCGCAGCCCACCATCAGGGAATTGCCCATATTGAAGCGAGCATCGCCCATATAGGTGAACCGGAGGTCTTTCAGCCTGCCGAAATGCTCCTGCAACGTGAGAAAATCCGCCAGTATCTGGGTCGGGTGGAATTCATCGGTCAGCCCATTGAAAACGGGCACCGCCGCATAGGCCGCCAGCTCCTCCACGATGGCCTGACCGTAGCCCCGATATTCGATGCCGTCGAACATCCCGGACAGCACCCGGGCGGTGTCCGCGATGCTCTCCTTTTTGCCGATCTGCGAGCCGGTGGGGTCCAGATAGGTGACTCCCATGCCCAGATCCCGGGCCGCCACCTCAAAGGCGCAGCGGGTACGGGTGCTGGTCTTTTCAAAGATCAGCGCCAGATTCTTCCCCTCGCACAGCCGGTGGGGCTCGCCGTTTTTCTTTTTCGCTTTCAGCTGCGCGGCCAGCTCCAGCAGCCCGCCGATCTCTGCCGGTGTGAAATCCAGCAGCTTCAGAAAATCTCTGCCTTTTAAGGTATTCATACGCCCTCCCGTCCGCCTGCGCAGACCTCTTTCAGAATTTGTACCGCCCGCTCCAGCAGCGGCAGGGGAATATTCAGTGCCGGCAGCAGCCGCACCTTTTGTTTGGCGCTGATGACCAGCACCCCCCGCTCCCGGCACTCCCGGATCACCTCCGCGGCCGGGCGCTCCGTTTCCACCCCCAGCATCAGCCCCAGTCCCGTCACGGAACGAATGCCCGGAGCGCCGGTCAGCTGACGGATGATGTAGGCCGAGCGCTCCTGCACACCCGCCAGCAGCTCGTCGTCCAGCCGGGACAGAACCGACAGCGCACCGGCGCAGCACACCGGATTGCCCCCGAAAGTGGAACCGTGGGTGCCCGGCGTCAGCACGTGCGCCACCTTTTCCCCCAGCACGGTGGCGCCGATGGGCAGCCCGCCGCCGAGCCCTTTCGCCGTGGTGAACAGATCCGGCCGGATCCCATACTGCATATAGCCATAGAGTTTGCCGCTCCGGCCGTTGCCGATCTGCACCTCATCGCAGATGAGCAGCACGTCCCGGGCGGCGAGCAGAGCGGACAGCTCCTGCACAAAGGCCGGCTCCAGCGCGACCACGCCGCCCTCCCCCTGCACCACCTCGATGAGGACGGCGGCGGTAGGATAGGTATCCAGCAGAGCGCACACACCGGCCAGATCCCCCGCCGCCACCGCGTGAAACCCCTCGGTCAGAGGGGTGAAATCCCGATGAAACACCTCCTGCCCGGTCGCCGCCAGCGTAGTGATCGTCCGCCCGTGAAAGCTGTTTTGCAGCGTGAGGATATGGTAGTATTCCTTCCCCTTTTTCTCCTGGGCATATTTGCGGGCCACCTTGATGGCGCATTCGTTCGCCTCGGCGCCGGAATTGGAGAAAAACACCTTTTCCATGCCGGTCTTTTCGCACAGCAGGGCGGCGAGCCGAGCGCAAGGCTCGGAATAATAGAGATTCGAGGTATGCTGCAACGTGCCGAGCTGCGCCGTCACCGCCGCCTGCCAGCTGTCGTCCGCAAAACCAAAGGTATTCACCGCGATCCCGGTGGAAAGGTCGATATACTCCCGCTCGTTTTCATCGTATACCAGAGAGCCTTTTCCGTGCTTCAGCACCACCGGAAAGCGGGCGTAGGTATCGGCAATATAGCGTTGATCCAGCTCCTGTACGGTTTGTGTCATTCCTGCATTCCTCCCGTCGGAGAGGGCGCATCCCCCTCCGTGAACATGGTGCCGATGCCCTCATTCGTCAGCATTTCGATGAGAATGGCGTGAGGGATACGGCCGTCCAGAATAAAAACCCGGTTCACGCCCCAGTGAATGGCGTGGATGCAGCACTCCACCTTGGGAATCATTCCGCCCCCGATAGTGCCGTTGGCGATCAACTCCGGCGCGTCCGAGGTGCGGATCACCGGGATCAACGTCGCGGGATCGTCCTTATCCCGGAGAATGCCCGCAATATCCGTCATGGAGATGAGGCTCTCTGCCCCCAGCTCCCCAGCGATCCTCGCTGCCGCCGTGTCGGCATTGATATTATAGACATTGCCCTCGCCGTCGCACCCGACGGTGGAGACGACCGGAATATAACCCTTGTCGATCACATCCAGGATCGGCGCCACGTTGACCGCCGTGATCTCCCCGACATATCCGAGACGGGGGTCCTTTGTTTTGGCTTCGATCATGTGCCCGTCCATGCCGGAAAGGCCGATGGCTCTGCCGCCCTTATTCTCGATCCGGGCCACCAGACTCTTATTGATCTTCCCCGCCAGCACCATCTGCACGATGTCGGCGGTCTCCTTATCCGTGACCCGCAGTCCGTCCACGAACCGGCTCTCCTTGCCGATCCGTTTCAGCATATCGGTGATCTCCGGCCCGCCGCCGTGCACCAGCACCACCTTGACGCCGATGAGGGACAGCAGCACGATATCCCGCATGACCGAATCCTTCAGCTCTTCGTTGATCATGGCGTTGCCGCCGTATTTGATCACCACGATCTTGCCGGTGTATTCCTGAATATAGGGCAGAGCGTGTACCAGCACCGCCGCCCGCCCGGCGTTTGTAATATCCATATGCGTTCCCCCGTATCAGGTTCTGTAATCGCCGTTGATCTTGACATACTCATAGGTCAGGTCGCATCCCCATGCCGTGGAGGAGGCGGAGCCGGCATTCAGACAGACCAGAATTTCGATCTCGTTCTCCAGCAGGATCTTCTTGGCCTCCTCCTCGGAGAAGGGGATGCCCGCGCCGTTTTTACAGACCGCCACCGTGCCTTGGGGGGAGCGGAACGCCACGTCGATCCGGGTCACATCCACGGCGGCGCCGCTGTATCCGATGGCGCACAGCACCCGCCCCCAGTTGGCATCCGCCCCGAACATGGCGGCTTTTGTCAGAGAGGAGCAGATGACGCTCTTGGCCACCGTCCTGGCCGTCGCCGGATCCGCCGCCCCCGTCACCGTACATTCCAGGAGCTTGGTCGCCCCCTCGCCGTCTCCGGCAATGCGGCGGCAGAGATCGACGGTCACGGTATTCAGCGCCTGCATAAAGGCGTCAAAATCCGCCCCCGGCGCCGTGATCTCCGGATTGCCCGCCGCCCCGTTCGCCAGAATCGCGACCATGTCGTTGGTGGAGGTATCCCCGTCCACGCTGACCATATTGAAGGTGTTCTCCACATCGCCGGACAGGGCCTTTTGCAGCATCGCCGCAGAGATGGCGCAATCCGTCGTCAGGAACACCAGCATGGTCGCCATATTCGGATGGATCATGCCGGAGCCCTTGGCGATGCCCCCCAGGCGGCAGGACACGCCGCCGACGGTGAATTCCACGGCGATCTCTTTCTGCCTGGTGTCGGTGGTCATGATGCCCTGCGCCGCCGCGTCCGAGTGGTCTCCCAGCGCCGCCACCAGCGGAGACATCCCCGCTGCGATGGGCGCAATGTCCAGCGGCTGACCGATCACGCCGGTGGAGGCGATCACCACATCGTCCGGGGAGACCGGCAGCTGTGCGGCGAGGAGCGCACACATTTTCTCCGCGATCTCCACCCCGTCGGCGTTGCAGGTATTGGCGTTCCCGCTGTTGCAGAGGATCGCCTGCGCCATGCCGTCCGCCAGATGCTCTTTGGTGACGATCAGCGGCGCGCCCTTCACCAGATTGGTGGTATACACCGCCGCCGCCGTAGCTTTTTTCTCGCTGTATATCAGCGCCAGATCCTTTTTCGATTTGTTTTTCCGGATACCGCAATGAATTCCCGCGGCCTGAAACCCCTTGGCGGCGCACACGCCGCCCGCAACTGTTTTCATTCTCTTCGTTCCTCCTTACAGGCAGAGCCCCTGGGTCGGCTCCGCGCCCAATACCATATTGAGACACTCCAGCGCTGCGCCGGAAGCGCCTTTTCCCAAATTGTCATACACCGCCAGCAACAGCATCCGCTCGCCGTTACCGGCCACGCCGACGCGCATGGAATCCTTTCCGGCCAGCGCGGCGGCGGAGAGGAATCCGTTGTCGTCCAGCGCCTCGGAAAACGTCACCACCGGCCCCCCATAGACCTGTCGGTATACGGCGGCGATGGTTTCGGGGGTGGTGCCGGGGGCGCACTGTCCGGCAAACAGCGGTACCGTAACCTGCATCCCGCTGTAAAAATCGCCCACCACCGGGCAGAACGCCGGAGCGGGCAGCCCGCTCTGCGCCGCCATTTCGGACAGGTGCTTATGGGTTTGTCCCAGCGCATACTGCCGGGGGGCACGGAGCGTCTCGGGCTGCGGCTGCTCCTCGTAGTCGGCGATCATCTTCTTGCCGCCGCCGCTGTATCCGGTCAGGGAAAAGCAGGAGAGCTGCGTCCCCGGGGACAGTATCCCCGCCGCCACCAGCGGGGCCGTCAGGGCGATAAACCCGCTGGCGTGACACCCCGGCACGGCGATGCGTTTCGCTGTGCGGATCGCCGCCGCATGGGCGGCGGACAGCTCCGGGAATCCATAGGCCCAGCCGGGGGCCGTGCGGTGCGCCGTAGACGTGTCCAGCACCACCGTGTCCGGGTTTTCGATCCACGAGACCGCCTCGCGGGCCGCCGCATCGGGCAGGCACAGAATGGCGATATCCGCCTCATTCAGCGCACGGGCGCGGGCGGCGCTGCATTTCCGCTCCGCCTCCGGCAGAACGATCCGATGCAGCTCTGTACGCCCTGCCAGCCGCTGGGCGATGCGCAACCCGGTCGTGCCGGCGCTGCCGTCAATGAATAGCTTTTTCACCGTTTCAACCTCTCCTTTTCCCGCCCGGTAACCGCTGCCGGGGCGATCCGTCCCCTGTCGATGCGGCTGACCGTTTCCCGTTGGTGCGGCTCGCCTGCGTGTGCGCCGGTCAAGCCGTCCTCCGTCGGATCGTCCGCTCCCGCCGTCATCCCGGCAACCGCGCGGGACGCAGGACGCATCTTTCCTCATTTATGCGCATAATTATACGCGGCGGAAACGGGTTTGTCAAGAGTTTATTCACGAAAATGCATAAATTTTCACCCGAAATACACCCGATACAATCCTTCCCCCCGGATACGGACGGCAAACGACGGCAACAGCAGCGGCACAGCGATCCCACCGGGGGCAGCCAAAGCCGCAGTACAGCGATCGAGCCGGGGAGACACCATCGACTCCGGAGACCGAGACGCGGGACGCGCACCCCGCCGCTTTTCGAGTCCGCACCGCATCGAAAACCACGCACAAGACGCCAAAAAGCGACAGAGCCAGGGCTCTGTCGCTCCCAATAGACAAAATCAACCGGGGCAAACCGTTCCTGAAACGGAATATTTCCCCGTTTTGTTTGTCCCATCACCCGCCATACGACAATATTGCTGCGTTCTTCGACCGACCACACGAAAAATACTTCTCGTATCCGATCGAAGAGTTTCGGCAAGCCGCGTGTTGTATCGGCAGGTTGCCCGACCGAAGAATACCGGCATATGCTGAACGGAGAACAACAAGGGCGATACGCCCGCCGAAAGCCGACAAAGCGATCGTCCCCCGATCGCTTTGTCTGGCGGTATATTCATACAGGTCAGCCCTTATATATATCGGCCGGTGATGCTGTTCTCGTCCTCCCGGATCTCCGCCGGTGTCCCGGTCGCTACGATCCGCCCGCCGTCCTCTCCGCCGCCGGGCCCCATGTCGATCACATAGTCGGCATTGCGGATCACATCGAGGTCATGCTCTATGACAATGACGGTCGCTCCGTGATCCAGCAACGCCTGAAAAACGCCCAGCAGCACCTGCACATCCAGCGGGTGCAAACCGATGGACGGCTCATCAAACACAAACACGGAATCCTCCTGGGTTTTGCCGATCTCGCTGGCCAGCTTCAGCCGCTGGGCCTCGCCGCCGGACAGGCTCGGGGTTTCCTCGCCCAGCGTGAGGTAGCCAAGCCCCAGCTGCCGGAGAATACCCAGCCGTTGGCTGACGGTTTTCATATCCCGGCAGAATTCCATTGCGGACTGCACGTCCATATCCATCAGCTCGGGGAGCGACGCGCGCACACCGGCCCGGTCGGTGAGCTTGACGCCGTAGGCGGCCCTTGCGTAGCGGGAGCCGCGGCAATCCGGACAGGGAATGTTCACATCCGGCAGAAACTGTACATCCAGACTGACGACCCCCGTCCCGTCGCAGCCGGGACAACGCAGAGAACCGGTGTTATAGGAAAAATCACCGGCCTTATACCCGCTGCTTTTCGCATCGGCAGATTTGGCATACAACTTCCGCAGCTCATCGTGCACACCCGCATAGGTGGCCACCGTAGAGCGGACATTGATGCCGATGGGGGTAGCGTCGATGAGCTTGACGTGGCGGATGCCCGCGGCGGCAACCGAGCAGATATGCTCCGGCAGCGGTCGGCCGTCGATCTGCGCTTCCAGCGCGGGAACCAGACTCTCCAGCACCATGGTGGTCTTGCCGGAGCCGGACACGCCGGTGACGACGGTGAGCCGTCCCCGAGGGATAGCCACCTCCAGCGGCTTGACGGTGTGGATGGGGTCGGTGGACAGGCGGATCGCACCGCCGGCAAACAGTTCTCCTCTTGCGACGCCGGTGCGGTATCGCGTGTCGGCTCTGCCGGAAAGGAACGGTCCGATCTGGGATGCCGGATTTTCTTCGATCGTGGGGATCGTTCCCTCGGCGATCACATAGCCGCCCCCGGCCCCCGCCTGAGGTCCCATTTCCACGATCCAGTCGGCCTCTTTCAATATCTGGGTGTCGTGATCCACCAGAATGACGGAATTGCCGTCGGTCACCAGATCGTGCATCACCCCGGTCAACCCCACGATATTGGACGGATGCAGCCCGATGGACGGCTCGTCCAGCACATAAAGGACGCCGGTGGTGCGGTTGCGGACGGCCCGGGCCAGCTGCATCCGCTGGCGCTCGCCGGTGGAGAGGGTGGACGCCGCGCGATCCAGAGTCAGATAGCCAAGTCCCAGATCCGTCAGCCGTTTGGCCGTGTCGAGGAACGCCTCGCAGATGCTCTGCGCCATAGGGCGCATCTCCTGCGGCAAACTGCCGGGAACGCCCCGCACCCATTCGACCGCTTCGGACAGCGTCATGGTACAGGCCGCGTCCAGCGAAATCCCCCGCAGCCGCGGCGCACGGGCGGCGGCGGACAGGCGCGAGCCGTGACAGTCCGGGCAGACATCCTCCCGCAGAAATTTTTCCACCCGCTTCATGCCCTTTTCGTCCTTGACCTTTGCCAGCGCGTTTTCCACCGTGTAGACGGCGTTGAAATAGGTGAAATCCAGTTCCCCTGCCTGATTGGAATTTTTATTGTGGTAAAAAATATGCTTTTTCTCCGCCGGGCCGTGGAATACGATGTCCTTTTCCCGCTCCGTCAGTTCCCGGAACGGCACATCCGTGCGCACTCCCATCGCCCGGCAGATATCCGTCATCAGCGACCACATCAGGCTGTTCCACGGAGCAACGGCCCCCTCGTCGATGGTCAGCGAATCATCCGGAACCAGCGTATTCAGATCCACCGTGCGGACGATACCCGTGCCGCTGCATTGCGGACAGGCGCCCTGGGAATTGAACGCCAGCTCCTCGGCAGACGGCGCATAAAAGCGGACGCCGCACTCCGGGCATATGAGCTCCTTTCCGGCGGCGACCAGCAGGGAGGGCGGCAGATCATGCCCGTTCGGGCAGCGATGACTGGCCAGGCGGGAATACATCAGCCGCAGACTGTTCAGCAGCTCCGTGCCCGTGCCGAAGGTGCTGCGGATGCCCGGCACCCCGGGGCGCTGGTGCAGCGCCAGCGCGGCGGGAACATACAGCACCTCGTCCACGCTGGCTTTCGACGCCTGCGTCATGCGGCGGCGGGTATAAGTGGAGAGGGCTTCGAGATACCGACGCGACCCCTCCGCATACAGGACACCCAGCGCCAGCGAGGACTTGCCGGAGCCGGACACGCCGGCAATGCCGACAATCTTCCCCAGCGGAATATCAACACAAATGTTTTTGAGATTGTGGACCTTTGCACCACGGATGAGCATTTTATCCATCATACAGGTATCCCTCCGATTTTTCACCGCTGCCATGGCAACGGACAGCCGAATCATTGTAGCACAGATGACACGTCTATGCAAACACAAATGCGCAAACGCCGCCCGTATCCCGCCCGGCGGCAGGCGAGGCCCGGTGCCGCGGGTTGAATCCGGGGCTCGCCCCCGGCGGCGGGGAGCCGGGACGGCTTTTTCTGTTGAGTGCCTTGAAATAGCACAGGAGACGGGTCGGTTATGGCGAGCTTTCGGCAAAGGCGGGCGCACCGGCGTCGGGCTTCACCGGATACCGGGTCCGTTTTTCTGCACAGAGCGCCGTCCCATCGCCCTGTGATAGGTGCGACCGACCTCGGATAAGCCCTCACGCCCAACACCCACGGTTGACAAAAACGACCTCCCCGGGTATAATGGACGTATAGGCACAGCGAGCCGGGCATGACCCTCTCCGCAGCGGCATATTCCCCGCTGCGGCCGTCGATTTCCGGCCGACCGCAGGTTCGGCCGCACAGCGTTCCGGCCGAAGAATACGGAGATATTCCGGGCAACGGACAGCCGACCCAACAAGCCTACGGCGAGCGCCGAAGAAACGGCTTTTTCCCCCCGTCGGCTTTGTCTATCCCCTTTAAGTTTGGAGGACTCAGCGATGAAACAGTGTATGGATGCAGAAAACCTGCATCGCCGTCTGAAAAAGATCATCGGGCAGGTGCAGGCCATCGACCGGATGGTGGACGAGGACGTGCCCTGCGAGGATGTTCTGGCACAGATCAATGCCGCAAAATCCGCCCTGAACGGGTGCGGCAAGGTCGTTCTGGAAGGGCATATCCAGCACTGTGTCCGGGACGGCATCGAGCACGGCGATGCAGAAAAGACCATCGAGAGCTTCACAAAAGCGGTCGAGCGCTTCGCCAATATGCAGTAACCCCCCCCAAAGCGGATTCAAACCGATTGGGGGCTGCTTTAAGTCCCGATCAAAGCCGATTCAAAGTCGATTGTAAATCAGGACTCGCAGCCGATCCGACGCCGATTGTAAATCAGAGATTCGGGGCCGATTTAGGGCCGGTTTAAGGCCGACGCAAAATTGGCGCTAAATCAGACACAAAGCCGACCCAAAGTCGATCCAACGGATCGACTTTTTCTTTTTCTCTCTTGACAACCCATACCCCCATATGTATAATGTACATATACCCCATACGGTATGGAAAGGAGACTCGTGTATGAAGAGAGTCATGGAGAGGCTGGAACGTCTCTTGGAAGTTGGAGGTATCAAGAAGGACGTTATCCTGCTTGGAATCTCCGGTGTCGCTGTCATTTGCAGCCTGTTGAAATTACAGCCGTTTCACCTGGATATGGCATGGATCGCCATTGTGCTGTGCGGCCTGCCCATCGTGCTGGAGGCGGTGATCGGACTGGTCACAGCCTTTGACATCAAGGCGGATGTGCTGGTTTCTCTGGCGCTGATCGCCTCTGTTTGCATCGGAGAAATCTTCGCCGCCGGCGAAGTGGCGTTCATCATGCAGCTCGGCGCGCTGCTTGAGGAACTGACCGTGGCCAGAGCCAGAGCCGGCATTGAAAAGCTGGTGCATCTGACACCGCAGACGGCACGGGCGCTGCGAAACGGCAAGGAGGAGATCCTTCCGGCCGAGCAGGTCCGGATCGGCGACCGCATCCGCGTGCTCCCCGGCGAAAGCGTGCCTGTGGACGGTATTATCGTCGCGGGACAAACCTCCATCAACCAGGCGGTCATGACCGGAGAATCCCTCCCTGTGGATAAAACCGCGGGCGACACGGTATCCAGCGGCACGGTCAATCAGTTCGGCGCTTTTGAGATGGAGGCGACGAAGGTCGGCGAGGACAGTTCCATCCAGCGGATGATCCGACTGGTGCAGTCGGCGGATGCGGGCAAAGCGAAGATCGTGGGACTTGCCGACCGGTGGGCGACCTGGATCGTGGTGATCGCCCTGTCCGCCGCAGGGCTGACCTGGCTCATCACCGGACAGATCATCCGGGCGGTGACGATCCTCGTCGTGTTCTGCCCCTGCGCCCTGGTGCTGGCGACACCCACCGCCATCATGGCCGCCATCGGCAACGCCACGAAGCACGGCTTCCTCGTCCGGGAGGGGGACGCGCTGGAACGTCTGGCCAGAACCAGGGTCATCGCTTTCGACAAAACCGGCACCCTGACCCACGGCACCCCGGAGGTGATCGCAGCCGAAAGCGTTACGGCAGCTTTTGAGAAAGACGCAATATACCGGCTGGCCGCCTCGACAGAACAGCTCTCCGAGCATCCGCTGGGGAAAGCCATCGTGAGCTGCTATAAAAAAACCGGGGCAGCGCCGGTGGAAACGACGGATTTCCGGATGATCCCCGGGCGGGGCGTCTGCGCCGTGGCGGAGGGCAAGACCGTCCTCGCGGGGAACCCCCAGCTGCTGCGTGAGCACGGCGTCGAGGTCGGCTCGGTGCCGTCCGCCGAAGCCTACATACAGCAAGGGTGCACCGTGACCTATGTGGCGGTGGACGGCGTGCTCGTCGGCTTTCTTGCGCTTTCCGATACGCTGCGAAAGGAAAGCGCGGCAACGATCGCCGCTCTGTCCGATTTGGGCGTGCAGCCCGTGTTACTCACCGGCGACCACGAAGCCGCCGCCACAGCCATTGCGGATCAGCTGCACATCGGCCAGGTGCGGGCAAGCTGTCTGCCGGAGGATAAGCTGAATTATATCAGCGATTGCCAAGGCAAGAATATGCCCGTCTGTATGATCGGCGACGGTGTGAACGACGCTCCGGCACTGAAAAAAGCGGATGTGGGCATTGCCATGGGCGGCGTGGGCAGCGATATCGCCGTGGATGCGGCGGACATCGCGCTGGTGGACGACGAAGTGAAGGAGCTGCCGCACCTCGTGGCGCTGTCCAAGCGGATGATGACCACCATCAAGCTGAACATGACCTTCTCCATGACGCTGAATTTCATCGCGATCGCTCTGGCCATCATCGGAACGTTAAACCCCGTAGTCGGCGCGCTGGTCCATAATGCAGGCTCTGTACTTGTGATCACAAACTCGGCATTCTTATTGAAATGGAGGAAAAAATAATGGCAATCAGAATCATTGGGCTCATCATCGGCATTCTCGTTCTCGGAGCAGGTATCTACTACCTTGTCAAGGAAAAACACGACCCGGAATCCCAAAAGATATACACCATTGTCAGCGTGATCGGCGGCATTGTTGCCGTTGTGTGCGCATTGCTCTTGATTTTTTGAAAAAACCAAAAAAGCGGAAGGTTCACCGGGTGAGCCTTCTGCTTTTTTCGTAAAGCGGGAAGCGCTCCACCCTACCTTATGCAAGAGCTTTCGGCGGTTCAAATCCATCCCCGGAGCGCCCGGCGGCGCGGCGATCCGGATGCCGGGCACGGAACGGCAACGCAATGCAGATGGCAATTCCCGCACCGAGCGTATAACGGATGTCTGCCGCCGGTCGAAGTGCGCCGTTTTTCGCTCCCCGCCATATTGCCTATCAAAGCGTTCCGGAAAATCTTTGCACTTTCCGTTTCCGTTCTCCGACACCCAGGATATCCACCTGCCATCTCCGCTCCTTTTTTCAAGACGGAAAAAGTGGCAAAGCCCGATCACACAGCAAAAAAAGCTCCCGTTTCTACAACGCGGGAGCCCAAAAAACACATCACGGGAAGCGGCAGTAAGAAACTGCCGCTTCCCGTGAATTTTATTTCGGAGTCCGTCAAACCGGTTATTTGACGCTCCCTTTCCTCTTTGAAATCACCGTGGCGCCTGCAATGCCTGCGCCGGATACGAACAGCAGCGCGATCCAACGGCCCAGCATACCGTTATCGCCGGTTTCGGGCGCAACCGGTGTGCCGGCATTGCCGCTTTTCTCGGATGCAACGGCATAGTATCCTCCTTTTTCAATGGTAAAGGATATCCTATTGCCATCGCTTTTTGAAACAAGCGGCGACACCCCGCCGTCTGCAAAAATCTCAGCCGCCTGGGACACACTGCGGCCTTTCGCCAGCGCGATGCTCACCTCAAACGTCCTATTCACATCCACGCGGGCTCCGTACTCATTTACAAAATAAATATCGTAAAACAAGGGGTCGGTTCCGATGCCGGCTGCGCAGCCCGCGATCCACCGATAGGCCTGTGCATCCTGCTCGGTGATGGGAGCGATCACCACCCGCAGAGAAGGGTCCCTGGATTCGGATGTCCATGTGATCCGGGTGCCGTCCGGCAATTCCGCTATATAGCCACCGTCATCCTCTTCTTCCGCGCCGTAACAGCCGTCAGGGAGCGTATAAACCGCTTTTGCAAACACGCCGATCGTCTTTTCTTCCGGCAGCTCGTTCCCGGCGGCCACCACCGGCACAGAGCAAAAACCGGACAGGATAACGGCGGCCATGAGAACAGCCGCTATTTTCATATTCTCATCCCCCCACAGTGGTATTCAGCGTTACAGCTCCGGCGCTATAATAGGTGTCCGGTTCATACGCCATGATTTTAAGCTTGACGGTCACTCCGCTTTGGGGGACGGTGTCAAACGTCACCCTTTTGACATATTCATGCGGCTTCAGCAGTCCTGTTTCGGCAAGAATACTGCCCTTTTCGTCCAGAACACGCAGCTTTAACCAGACCCCGTTGCCGTCGTCGTTGGTAAAATACACATCCGCCGTGTGTCCGTCCAAAACGACCTTGCCGCATATATGAGCCGAAAAATTCATTCCGTCTCTATAAATCTGCATCCAGCTTTCGTCTGTCACCTCCGGCACACCGCTTTGCGCTGTGGCCTCAAACGGTGGCGGGGTAAACTCTGTTTGGGCAACTTTTCCGCCTGTCAGAGCGAGAGCCAGAGCCATTCCGAGAACAGCCAGAAAGCAGCCGACGGCAGAAAAACACATGGCCTTACACTTCATATTCTCAAACTCCCGTATCGTTCCTGTCATCCCTCATGTCCGCGCACCGTCGTTCCGATGCGCCGAGATCAGGGATAACCCCCATCGGGACACAGGCTGTATACCGGGCAAACAGCCTGTGTCCCACGGCCATTATTCGTTCACGAGGGTCACCGTTACCGTACCGATCTTCGTGCTTGCCGTCTTTTCGGAGGAAAGGGCCCCGCTCAGATCGAGGGTCGCATGACCCGCCGGTGCATTCACAAGATCCGTCCCCACAGCGCTGGCAAGATCCAGCTTTGCCGCAGAAAAAGTGCCGGTGATCCCATTGTATTCCGGCTCGGACGCATAGCTGAACTGTACGGTCACAGCGGCATTGGAATGATTGGCGACGCTGACTTTGTTTGCGTCCGCCTCGCAGCTCCATTGGGCGGCAACCACATCATCGTATTGGTGCGTCTCCGGATTCCAGGTTCCTGCCGAAGCGTCTGTGTAGGTGAATTCCATGCTGCCCCAGGTGATATCAACACTGTACACCGTTGCAGCCGCACCGCCCGCAACGTATGTGCCCCTGACCTCAGCGGAGTCACTTCCGCCCCTGGTCGTGACCGGACTTGCCGCAAAAGCGGTCACAGACGTCACGGAAAGCAGTGCCACGGTGAGCATGATCGCCCATATCTTTTTCATTTTTCTTCATCCCTTTCCGGTGATCAATTCAGAGAAACGGTGATCGAGCCGACTTTCGTGAATTCGGCAACCGTGCTCGCCAGGGAGCCGGACAGCGTCAGTCTGGTGCTGACACTGTCGGCGCCCTCCACATTGCCCACCGCGCCGGCATCGAGGGTATCGGACGCCACACTGAACTCGCCGGTGATACCGCCGTAGCCCTCGGCAGCCGCATAGGCGAAACGAACCGTGACATCCTGATTGGAATGATTGACCACGGTGACATCGTTGCCGTCCGCCGCCCAGCTCGCAGAGGTATTGTCGGTATACTGATGGCTGGCAGGATCCCAGTCACGGGTGCCGGATGCGGAATAGGTGAACTCCATCTTGCCCCACGCGACGTCCACGCTGTATACATCCGGGGTGGTTGTGCCGCCCGCGTATTTGGCCTGGACATCAATGCTCTTGCTGCCGGTTGCACCGGACACGGTCTCCGCCGCGACCGACACCGCCTGCGCAGCCGCAAGCATCAGCGTCAACGCCACCGCAGCGAATTTCTTCAGTTTTTGCATTAAGAACTCCTCCTTTTCTGTACTGCTCTGAATGGTCTATGGTTCACGCCCTTGCGGGCAAAAAACGTCACTCCGTCACCGTCACGGTTACGGGAATCTCGGTGTTGATCATGGCCTTTTCTCCGCTTGTGCGGTCGTAATACAGGACGACGAATTTCCCGTCGTAGCCGCCGGCGGCAAGCCGGTTTTCCACGCCGTCCAAGAGATGCAGCGCAGAGACCCGGTTGCCGGGCTCCAGCCTGCCCGATTGCAGAATGACCACGTCGCCGATCGCAAGCTGAAGTACCATATCCTGATTGGATTTTGTCGGGTTGGCAAACAACAGCGTGGCGCTCCTATCCGAAAGGCGGATGCCGACCTCTTTGGCATAGGTAAGACCCACTGCTCCGCCGCCCTCGGGCTGCGAGAGCTTTTCATCTCCATCGTCGCCGATCGGCTCGGCGTTTTCTTCGATCTGCCGCGGCGCATAGTCGGGCGCAAGGACGGGAGCGCTGTCCCGAAACCATATCGCCCAGACGCTGACTCCCACAGCGGCAATCGTGATCAGCAGCAGCAGCAAAATCAGCAGTCGCTTCTTTGTATCTCCTCTCCTGTCATCGGTCATGCCTGATCCCCTCCAATCGTCACCGTTACCGACCCCAGTACCGCTTTATTCATGGAGCCGGTCGGTTTTCCGTTCAAAATCAGCCACGCGGATTTCTCCTCCTCTGCAAGAAGAGCCACCGGCGCGGTGATAGCCGCAGCTCCGTCGGTAAAGCCGCCGGATACCGCGCTGCCTACCGGCGTGTAGCCGTAGGATACGCTGACCGCGGTTTCGCCACTGTTCCGGACGGTGATCCGGTTGCCGTCCGCTTTATCCGGTTTCCAGCCGGCGTCCGCATAGGTATGCGTCGACGCATCCCATGTCCCGTCCGAATAGGTGAACTCCATCGCCGCCCATGTGATATCCACACAGACGATGTCGATATGCACATCCGTGTGGCTTGTCGAACGGTTTCCCGCTGTATCAACGGCTGTCACGGTTATCCTTGCGTCCCCTGCCGGCAGCTCCGCCAGCGTAAAGCAAACGTCAGCTTCTCCGCTCGCCGGAATGTTTCCGGTTTTCAGAATTTCTGTGCCGGTCTCTATCCGATAAGCTACCGAGGCAAGCCCCGACGAAGCGGCGCCGTCCCTGCTGTCCTTTACCGTCACAGCCATGCCTGAGCCCGCAGAATACTCCCCGAAGGTGATCTCCGGAGCGGTCTTGTCTATCTGAATCCGCTGAAAGCCCTCGGTTTTGTTGGCTTCCCTGTCCGTCTGTGTATCGCCCGCATTATCATAAACCTTATAATACACATAATACCGGCCTTCCTCGCGGACGGTGACGGTATCTCCGGCAAGCTCCGTCAGTCCCTCGGTGGGGATTTTCGCCGCATCGGAAACAATCGTATACCATTTCTTCCCCACGCCGCTCTGGTTGTCGCTTGCGGTGATCGTCAGAGTCTGATCGGCGTTCGACCAGCCGTCCGAACCGCCGTTTACAGCCACATCAGGCGAGACGAAGTCCAGCTCATCCACCTTGATCGTGGCGCTGTTCTCTCCTCCGTAATCAAGATCGCGGACAGTCACCGTATACTCGCCGTTCTGTCTTGCCCAAACCTGACCGCTGGACGCGCTGCTGGTTTTGCCGTCCGGTAGAGTAACCACATACTTCTTGCCGGCGTAATCGGACAGCTGCCAATTCAGGGTCGCCATATCGTTTGTCCACGCGGTCGGCGCACCGGTTATGGTGATCGTCGGTGTGTGCGTGTCAACCGCCGATTGTGAGATCACCGTATAGGGTGATGCATGGGTCGTGTACGTATGCCCCAGATAATCGGAGACCCAGATATGCAGATATTTGGCGGTGGGTGCGCTTTCGGTCGCCGTATACGTCACCGTTGTTACACCCGTCGAAAGCGTGCTCCACGCGGACGGCGTTGCCGGGCCGTTCGTCCAGCTGTACTGCACGGTTTTCACCCCCGAGCCGGCGTCGGCATAGGTGATCGGCAGCACCAGCCTGGTGTAAACGCCGCTTTTCGGCGATGCGACGGAACCGCCCGTCCCCTCCCCGACAGAAGCCGTAGGAGCTTCCCGGTCAATCCTTTCCACCGGAACGGTTTTAGAGACAGCCACATCTCCCGCCGTCAGCAGAACCGTATAATACCCGCTTTCCGTGACCGTAACGCCTGTCGCATTCGCGCTTAAGGACGTCCACGAGGTCGATCCGGACTTGCGGTATTTCAGCGTCCCCGCTCCCGTCGCCGCAATATGGATTCTTCTGCTTTCAGCCCAGTCCGTATTATCCACCGTGACGGTCAGCGTCGGCGGCGTGCTGCCCGCCGCGGGGCTGGCCGCCGTGCCGAAATCAAGACAGGCATTCTTGTAGGTCGAAGCTCCCGTGGCGGCATAAACCGCTTTCACATGAAGATACCACTTGCCGTTATTGGCGCCGCTGCCCGGCTCTTTGCGGATGGACAGCGACAGTCCCGCATTTTTTGCAGTCGCAAGCTCGCCGGATGAGAGCTCCACCCAGCCGGTCGCGGGCGTGCTCGCCGAATCCGACCAGACATAGCTCATGCCCGTGGTCTTTGTCTTATCCGCATTCACCGTAACCGTCGCCTTGCCGGTGCCGCCTGTAATGCCGTTTGCCGCGACGGTGAAATTCGGCATGGATGTATCCACGGTCGCCGTGGTGGTTCCCGAGCCGCTGGCGGTCGCTTTTGAGCCGGCGCCATCGCACATATCCTGGATATATTCCGGTTTTGTGATGCTGTTTACAGCCAGGTTACCGCTGGCGTTTGATGCTACCTTTCCCGTAAAATAGAGGACATTTGTATCTGCGCCGCCGACATAAGCGGCCGTTCCCCAGGTGGTATTCACCTGCACATTTTTGATATTGACGCTGTTCTTGCTATCCACGATCTCATCAAAAATCAGTGAAACCGTAAAGGTATCGCCGATCTTATACGTTCCGCCCGCCATGGGAGCGACCGCAACAAGCTGGGGTTCCCGGGTGTCCAGCAGTTTAAGATAGTGATATTCCTCCTTTTCCATCCACTTGTCACTACCGCTGCCGCTGCCGCTGTAACCGACAGAGATCTTATCCTGGGTGACAGGAAAAACCAACGCCCTCTTATTGCCATATCCCGCTTTTATATACTCTTCTGAGGGGGTCCGTGCCGTTGCTCCGGCTTCAGACGGGAAATAGTAGGTGGCGTAATTTGTATTCTTAACGGAGCCCCCATGCTCCAGAGTCATTGCGTAGGCAGCCGGATCCAGATCGTTAAAATTGCCGGTGTTCCTGTATAACCCACTTTCCGGATAGAACGTCAAATTCAGTTCATCTCCGGGCGTGATCTGAATGTGCTGATACCCGTCGGCTACCTCTTTGATCTTGACCTGCATATAGTACGAAAGACCGGTCGCCGTGTTTTTCCAGTAGTCCGCATTCAGATTTTGAACACTGACCGGCACCGTGCGCGACGCGGCGCTTCCCGTTTTTCCGTTTTTATACCAGCCCAAACCGTCGCTGTCATAGTCGCCGCGTTCCGTCTCTGCGCTGTATGTCGCAAAACTCTTATAGTCCGTATAGTAGCTTCGGTTCACCGTATAAGACGAACGGTTGGTCATCGTTCTCGTGGCACTCGCGGCACTGCCCAGGCCTCCGCCGCCGGTTACACGGTACATCTCCACCGCATAGGTACGGTTGGCATTGCTATACGCGGTGGCCGACTTGTTGGAATACGCTGTGTTGGCGGTCTTTTCGCTGACCGTGATGGTTTTTGCGGTTTCTCCGTCCTGAAAGGTCAGCGTGCCGTTTTTGTGGATAAAATGTGTGCCGCCTACCGCCGAGCCGTTGACCGTGCGGTAATAGACGGTCTGCGTACCTTCGCTGCCGCCGGTCCTTGTTACCGTAAAGGTGTTGTTATTATTATTTTTGATCGTAAAAGTACCGTAGGCGGGAAGACCCAGCCCTATCGCGATCTCCGCGCTGTAATAGGTGACGCCGCCCGCGGTGATATACGCTCTGGCATAGTATTCTACGCCCTTTTGCAGATTTTCTGCCGTGACGGAAATTTTGTCCCCCGCTTTGCTTACCGCGGTCGCCGTCGTTGCCTTGCCGTTATTCACGGTGAGGCTCGGCGCGTTCATGACGCCCCACACAAAGCCGCTGGCCGTAACCGGATCCGTGCCGGGATTGTTCAGCGTTGCGGTAAGATTTTTCGTACTTTCCGTGAAAACGGGCGCCGAAATATCCACATAGGAAGAAACATAAACCGTGCATTGCTTCGTGGCGGTATTTCCCGCTTTATCCTTGACCGTCACCGTGACATCCTTATTGCCCGGCGTTTTGGTAAAGTCGGCGGGTACGGCCACCGTAACGATGCATTCCGAAACAGGCTCATTGTCCGTGATATCGAGCGCAGCCCGTACCGCATTTTCCACGGCCGCATCGGGATCGCCCGTCATCACCTGCGTAGGCGTATAGGCGATATTCGGCGCCTGACTGTCTATCCACCGGGCCGAAAGCCGCATGGATTTCAAAGGGACAACGCTCTGTCCCGACGCATACGTCTTGTCGGTTTCCGTATCTCTCCAGTTGACAAACGTATACCCGGATCGGGTCGGCACTCCGGAAGACAGCTTGAGACTATCCCCCTTCCAGGCCGCCTGTATGGCAGGAACGTTGCCCGCATTCTCACTGTTCCCATCATAGTGCACCGCCAGCGGAGACTGGAAGTTTGCCGTAATGGAATTCCCCACACTGTCGTAAACGACAAACGTGACCCGGTCGGGAGCGGTAAACTCCACCGTATAGCTCCCGGGGTCTAAAGCCTTACGCTTATCCCCGTCATATGTGATGATAACCGTGTAATCCTCCGGGTCCTCCGAACCCTGCTTTTCCATATACTTCAGCGAAGCCGATACACCGCTCGCGGTAACGCTTTCCTCCTCATAGGTATAGGCGTAGTATGGCCCGCAGTTGCGCGCGCCGCCGGCACGGCAGAAATACCGGTATTCCGTGGGCGTCCCGGAATCCGGGATTTCATAAAGACCGCCGGCTTTGCAGTGGTCAAAATCCTTGCCCGGTGTGACTACATCCACATAGATCTTTGCCTTGGCGTCCTTTCCGTACTGGAACTTTATGTAGCTGTCGCAGTTGTTTCCGGTGACCGCCGTATAGGAGGCTGCCTTCAGGATCGCCCCTGCGCCAAGAGAGGACACCGCATCGTCGGCGCTGTAAATGCCGTCCAGGAAGGCATAGGTCGTACCTGTCTCAAATTCCGTCGTTTCCGCAAAGCTGTGGTAAATAAAGGCTTCCCCGCTGCCGTCCAATCTTCTTAAAGCGATAGGCGAGGATGCCTCCGCCGCGCGGACAGAGAATCCACCGCTCCGCGGCGCCGCGCCGACAAGCGGAGAAAGGACGGTGATCAAACACAACGCCCCCGCCGTCAGGCGGCTTATGATTTTCTTTTTCCTCTCCTTCACCATGCGTACCCTCTCCGTCAAGCCTGTCGGTTCGTCTGTTCCAAAAGGATCTGGTCCGTTTTCTTCCGCAAGAGGAGCAGCATATCCAGTTCCCTGAGCGATAAATCAAAGCCTTCTTTGTTGAACAGCGCCAGCAGCTCGGTGAGATAGCGCTTTTTGCTCATTTCCCCCCGCCGCAGAGAAAGATTCTTCAGCGCCGTTTTCAGCCGCTCATTGGTATCCAGTTCATAATTGAATTTCGCCGTTCTGTCAAAGGTCAGTTTCCGTCTGCCGAAAAACACGCGCTTCCACCTCCGGGCCCTTGAGTCATACCGAGAGTATAATAAAAAACCACCCGGACGGGTGGTTTTCTTCGTAATTGGCCGTTTTTTGAACGCAATTGGTTTTTGCGATCAGGTTTTCAGGATCACGCACAGGGTGAGAATCCCGTTCTCCAGACGATAACTGAGGTCGCCATCATATTTTCTCGCCGCGGTCAGCATACTTTCCATACCGATCCCCCGCGGCTGTATCATGCCGTTTTCGATCACCAGACCCGGCTTACAGGGATTGCTGCACACAATAACGGTTTTATCCGAAACCGTGCGGATGTTGACCGTTATCTCGCCGCGGGCGCCGCATTCCTTGCAACCGTTGAGGGCATTTTCCAAAAGATTGGAAAGGATCGCGACAAAATCCATGTCGCGGACAGCACTCTCCTCCTGCGTATCCGCTTCGACAGACATACGGATCCCGTCATTCTGCGCCCGCGTATAAAAGCTGCTGAGTATGGCATTCACCGTCACGTGGGGGCAAAACTCTCGGGGCCTTGCAGCATCCAGACTTTCATTGTACTGCGCTATGTAGCGCAGCGCCTCTCCGGTCTCCCCTTTTTGCAGCATGGCAGCAATATTCTGGTTGTGATGCCGGAAATCGTGCCGGATCGTTTTGGCAAACAGCTCGTTTTCTTTCGCAGCTTTCAATTGGCCCTGCAGATATTTCATATTCTCTTCGACCAGCTCCATTCGACTTTCTTCTATCATATAGCGAATCAGGCCGAAAATGATCCACAATACCGAAAAATAGATCAGAACCGTGGCGGCAAACAGAAGACTGTACCACACCCTGAAGTCATTCTTCACTGTATAAATAAAGCAAAATATGGAGAATACGATCAGAAACAACACAGAAACCAGCGAGATCGAGCGCCAGATCTTATTGTTTGCACCCGGCACCTCCCGCATCGCCGGGCGCAAAAAGACGATATAGGCCCATATGGCCGGCAGATACAGCAGGGTTCTCAGGATCGTTTTCGTGTATACGGCCGCCGCGCCGTATTCGTCCCGGAACCAGACGCTGCTGATCATGGCAGAACAGCAGAAAAAGATACAGAACATGGAGGCATAGGTGAGAAACAGAAACACCTTTTTACAGGCCGGGTCTGTCGAAGTCACCATGAAAATAATAAACGACACCAAAATGGTACTGATGAACGTAAGAGAAACCGCAGAAAACGAGTGAACATCAAACAGCACCCGGGAGGCAAGCATCGCCAGACAGACAAAGGCGGTCAAAAACACGGTATAGATCAAAACCGTCTTTTTGACCGAATATTTACGTTCGGTCATAAGCGCAAAGCAACCAATATGCATCAGGACTGTAAATACTAACGCTACCAGCTGCCGTGTCATCGCCCCGTTGCCTCCCTTGTGTAAAAGTCGAAATACTGCTTTTTCAGCTCTCCTCTCATTCGGCGGGGAACGGGGATGCGATCCCCATTGGCCATTTCAAGGGTCGTCTCCAACACGCTTTGCACACAGCGCAGGTTGACGATATACGATGCGCCGACCGCCGCAAAACAGTTGGCTGTCTGAAATATGTGTTTCAGCTCCGTAAGAGTCGTGTGCGTTTTCAGACATTTTCCGGATCGCAGATGGATCTCCACACTGTGATTTTTGGCCTCTGCGTATAAAACCGTATATAAATCTATGCGGTGGATCTCCTTTCCGCACGAAATGGGGATATACAAACGATTACGTCTCTTTTCGATCACCCGGTCGAGCGTGTCTGTCAGCCGCTGTCGGGTATACGGTTTCGTCAGATAGTCGCCTGCGTGCAGGGCAAACGCTTCCACCGCAAAATCGGGGCTCGTCGTCAGAAAAATAATATCGGTATCCTCTCCGCCACGGCCGAGAATCTCCCGCGCCACCTCGGTGCCCAGAATGCCGGGCATACAGATATCCAGCAGCACAATATCCGGAACACCGTTTTTGTCCATCTCATCCAGCATATCAAACGGATTCAGAAAGCCTTTTACGGCAAGCGAAAGCTCCGGATGGGCCCCGGCGTAGTCGGAAACGATTTGCCGCATATTCTCCAGTTCGCTTTTCCGGTCGTCGCATATCATCAGGTCCATAAAAACATCCTCGCTTTTTGGAAAGATATCGGCCGCCTGCTTTCACTTGAAACGTGCGGTATCTCCACACAGGATTGTGCACAGATTGAAAAACCTGTTGTACATTATAGTATATTTTTCGACAAATTTCAATCCATCGCGCAAACCGGTGGCAACGACATATGGGCGCTGTCGCGCAGAATCAGGACTGACAAAGCCGGAAAACGATTTCCGGATAACAAAACCCCCGGCGAAGCCCGATCGCACAGCAAAAAGCTCCCGTTTCTACAACGCGGAAGCCCGAAAACACATCACGGGAAGCGGCAGTAAGAAAACTGCCGCTTCCCGTGAATTTTACTTTCCGAAGTCCGTCAAACCGGTTATTTGACGCTCCTTTTCCTCTTTGAAAACACCGTGGCGCCTGCGCCGGATACGAACAGCAGCGCAATCCAAAGACCCAGCATACCGGTATCGCCGGTCTTGGGAGCGGTCTCGCCGGTAGCCGGTATCTCGACCGCCGCTTTCTTGTCGTGGCATACCGTGCACTCCTCGTGCTTGAGGCCCTTTTCGGTGGCCGTGGCCTCCTTGTCAGTCTTCCACTCATACGTGTGGCCCAGGGCAGCGGTAACGGTTTGCGCTTCCGTGATCTCCGTACCCGCGTCGGCGTCTGCATAGAGCCTGCCGCATTCGCACTTGTAGTAGGCTGTGTTGCCCGGCTCCGTGCAGGTGGCCGCTTTCGCCGCCACCGGGGTCAGATGATTGGCGCAAATGTGGCCGAGGGCGGGAGCCAGCACATACCCGCATTCCATACAGGTCTGAGGCGCCGTTTCGGTCGCGGCCGCGCCCGGAATATGCTGTGCAAAATCCGCCTTGACGGTGCAGCCCTCGTTCTGGCAGACGTGCCAGTGGTCGGATGCATCACATCTCCAGTCGGTAGAATACTTGTGGCCGAGCGCAGCGATAATTACACTGCTGCGGTCGGTGATCTCCGTGCCTGCATCGGCGTCTGCATAGAGCTTGCCGCATTCGCACTTGTAGTAGGCTATGTTGCCCGATTCCGTGCAGGTGGCCGCTTTCGCCGCCACCGAGGTCAGGTGATTGGCGCAAATATGGCCGAGAGCGGGGGCGATCACATATCCGCACCCCGTACACTTCACGGAATCTTCCTCCGTTGCCGCATCGCGATCCTTCGTATGTGCTACGACTGTATCGTGCGCGGTGCACCCCGCAGTCTTACAGGTGCGGGCGTGTCCGTCCGCTTCCTGATAGCCCCAGGCGGTGGTATCCCAATCGTGCTGCCCCAAATCGCCGTAAGCCTGATGGCAGTCGTCGCAGATGGCTTTCGCCTGACAGGTAGCCGTGCCGCTGTGGCAATGCGCCGTTTCGGTATGCGTACCGTCAGCCTGGCAGGTGCGGGTGTGGGTGTTATTGCCCTTCGATGTCCAGTCACCCCATGTATGGTCGTTGTTGACGGTCACGGTGAGGGTCGTGCGGTTGCCCGCCTCGTCGGTCGCCTCCACAGTCTGCTTGCCCGCTGCCGGGGTGAGCATCAGCTTGCCGTCCGTCAGCGTGACGGGGTCACCGTTGAGCGTCACAGTATCCAGATATTCGTCCGTGATCGTCAGCGTAACAGCAGCGCAGTAGGTTCTGCCGTTGTCCGCGCCGTTGATGACCGGGGCGGTCCCATCCAGCACAATGCCGTTCGAGCGCAACCAGGTCACATTGCCTGCCACGTCGGTGATCTTTGCATAGAGGATGACCTGCGCGTCCGGCTGGATGCCGAAGGGCTTTTCGTACGCGGTAAAGGTCTTATCCGCAAGCTGTTCCACACTGAGAACATCGGCGGTTACGAGATATTCGATCGTCTTGACACCGCTGCCGTTGTCGTTGGCCGTGACGGTCACCGTCTGCGGATCCTTATAGAACAGTCCAAAGGTGACGGTATTCCAGAATTTCTCCCAGAAATTGCGCACGTCGATACGGATCTCTCCGGTGGGCACGGTCTTGTCGATCTTGTAGTATTCGGTGATCTCCTCGGAGATGATGCCGCTTTCCTTGTTCCGCACATAGAAATGCAGCACGCCGTTGTCGGTCTCCTGCGACGCGGTCAGGGTGTCGACCCACTCGCCCTCCGCCGCGTTGGCATAGGAGAGCTGCCAGCCGTCCTCCGCCGTAACGACAAAGTCGGTATTTAGCCAATCGTTGGAATGGGAGCTGACTTTATATTCGTTCTTTGCGGAGACGTAGGCGATGATATTCGCCCGGATGCCGGTGGGCTGGATCAGGGTGTAGTTGCCGATATCCGCACCGGAAAGCGTGAACTCCGTAAAGCGGATAGCAATATTCTCCCCTGCCGCCACGCCGGTAAAGCGCGGTGTGCCGTTCACAAGGGCCACGTCCTCGCCGCCCACAACGCCGCTAAGCGTCGGAGTACCTTGGATGGTCGCCTTGTCCGTGCCGTCATAGGTCTTGTCCGCGACCGCGAGATTTTCGACAGTCAGCGCTCTCCGGTCGATATTCGCCGTCAGATGCGCAGACAGAACCAGCGTATAGTTGCCCGCAGCCGCGCCGGACAGCGTGTAGCTGCCGGAGAGGGTCACGGACTTGCCCGTACCGACGTTCTTCGTGCCAAAGGCCGCCGTCACGCCGTCGGTGACGAGTATGACCTCGTCGTTTTGGACTATGCCGCTCGTATCCAGCTCCACTTTTACGGTGGCGGCAACGGTACCGTCATACGCTTTATCCTGCGCCGTGACGTTGACCGTCAGCGCCCGGGGCGTAATGCTCGCCTTGCCTTCCACCGTTTCGGGCGCGGCGTAGTTCTTCGCCGCCTCGCCGCTAACCGCAAATTTGGCGGTAACGGTTTTGTCCCTGCCGACATTGGCGTCTGCAAAGTTCACATCCTCCACGGTGTATTCAAGCTCGTCGACCCCGACGACACCGGTCACACGGAATGTGTACTCTTCGGTTCCGATCCTGCCGTCATACACCTTGTCTTTCACCGTGAGATCAACGGTCAACTTCGCCTTTTCGATGGTAAAGTTCCAGGTCGCGTTGGCCAGCTCTTCATGATTCTTTGTTGCCGTCACGGTCAGCTTATAATCGCCGGCAGCCACAGGACCGGTAGAGCCGGTCAGGTCCGTGAGGGGGGCGTACGTTCCATCCTCGCCTTTCTTCTGCCAGACATAGGTATAGGTCGCACCGTTAACGGTGCTGTTTCCTATTTTCACGGTCGCGCCATCAAACACAACGGCGTTTGTGTCATAGGTCTTTTTGCCGTCGGACATTTCGTCGCCGTCCGCCTTAACAAGCAATTTACCGGAAACGCTGGAATCGCGGGCGAGCATCAGACCGCCGTTGCCGTCCGGTTTCAGGAAATAGTCAGTCTCGTCGCTGAAAAATCCCGTGGTATCGCTTGTGCCGGTCACGACCGTGTTGCCGACCGTACCCGAAATACCCACGCTTGCATTCTTTGCCATATCGCCGGTGACCGCGATGGTTTTGGTGCCGATCAGATAGACATTCTCGGTCTTGCCGCCGGTGATCGTACCGTCGCTGGCCATGCTGCCGCCTTTATTGTTGCCGGTCACGGTCGGCGAACCGGACATTTGGATCGTGCCGTTTGAGTGATTATGGATACCGCCGCCGCGGGCATCGAGAGCTCCGGTGGCGATATTGCCGGTGATGCTGCCGCCGGTCATGGTGAACGTTTTCCAGTTATACACGCCGCCGCCGTACAGACCGCTGTTGCCGCGGATAATACCGTCGGTCATGGTGAAGCTGTTGCTATTGTAAACACCTCCGGCGTAGCCTTTACTCTGGTTGCCGGTGATGCTGCCGCCATTCATATTGAATGTGCCGTTAAAGCCGTTATACACACCGGCGCCATAGGAGGAGTCGCCGGTGACCGTATTGCCGGTAATGCTGCCGCCGGACATGGTGAACGTGCTGCCATTGTTTACGCCACCGCCCGATTCGGCGGCGGTGTTGCCGCTGATGCTGCCGCCGGTCATGGTGAATGTGCTGCCATTGTCGAAGAGGAACACGCCGCCGCCATTGGGAGCACTGTTGTCGGCGACGGTGCCGCCTTTCAGGTAGAATTTGCCGTCGAAGATATATACGCCGCCGCCGAATTCAGTGGCCGTGTTACCCGTGATGCTGCCGCCGTTCATGATGACCGAATCCGTGTCATCGAAATGGGTGATAAACACGCCGCCGCCCCAATTGGCATTGTTGTTGCGGATGACCGCCGTGCCGTTCATGATGAACGTGCCCCCACGCGCCATCACGCCGCCGCCGGATTGGGTGGCTGTGTTGCCGCTGATGCTGCCGCCATTCATGATGAACGTGCCCGAACAGTGCACGCCGCCGCCGTCTTCGGTAGCCGTGTTGCCCGTGATGCTGCCGCCGTTCATGGTGAACGTGCCGCCGCCGACAGTGGCAACGCCGCCGCCGAGGTTGTCGGTATTGCCCGTGACGCTGCCGTTCCAGAGGGTGAGGGTGCCGTCGGTATCAACGAAAATGCCCTCGCCGACCTCGCCGGCATTGTGTCGGATCTCGCCGCCCGCCTGGCAGTCGGTGACGGTCAGACCCCCGCCGCGATTGATATGGATGGCTTCTTTTTCGTCTTTTCCAATGATGAGCTTGCCGTTGAGACAAAGGTTCACGCCGTCATATTCACACGCCCAGGTATCGTCCAGTGTCACATCCTGAGCGAGATAATAGTTGCCCGCTCCCTGGATATCGCTTAAGGCGTCTATGGGTTTCCAGGTGAGCCCATCGCCGTGTGCGGCATCGGCGCAGTCGCTCTCGCCGCAGATGCGGTGGGTATCGCTGTGGTCAACAGGCAGCATCAGCTTTAAGCCGTTGTTACGGTTGTTCACCAGTTCATACGCCGTGTCGTCGCTGAAAAAGCCGATGGTCGATGTCGTACCGGTCACAACGGTAGTGCCGTCTGCACTGTTCAGACCGACACTCGCACCGCTGGTAAGTCCCTCGGTGCTAATCGCACAGGTATCGCCGGATATATACACGTTATTGTCCGTGCCGCCGGTGAGCGTGCCGTCCGTTCCGAATGTGCCGCCTTTCCTGTTGGCGGTGATAGTCAGTGCGCCGGACAGCTTGAATGTGCCCCGGTTGTCCACGCCGCCGCCGGATTCGCTGGCGCGGTTACCCGTAATGCTGCCGCCGGTCATAGTAAATGTGTGGTTAAGGTAGTTATATACGCCGCCGCCGCTGTCGTTGGCACGGTTGCCCGTAATGCTGCCGCCAGACATTTCGAACGTACCGTTATTGGCCACGCCGCCGCCGATTTGATATGCGCGGTTGCCGCTGACGCTGCCGTCGGACATAGTAAACGTGCCGGTGTTGAACACACCGCCGCCGTAGTATCCGGAAGTATTGCCCGTGATGCTGCCGCCGGTCAAAGTAAAAGTGCCGGGATTGTACACACCGCCGCCGTAGGCGTTATAATTCGTGTTGTGGGCGATACTGCCGCCGGTCATGTTGAACTTGCCGGAGTTATATACAGCGCCGCCGCAGTTCTGGCCGCCGGTGGATACGTTGTATTCGATACTGCCGCCGTACATATTAAATGTGCCGTAGTTATATACGCCGCCGCCGTTGCCGTTTCGGACGGAATCATTCCTTGCAATACTGCCGCCGTACATATTGAATGTACTGTTTGTGTAGTAGTTGTCCACACCTATACCGGCTTTGTTGCCGCCGATGCAGCCGTTCCAGAGGTTCAGCGTGCCGTTTCCGTTATAAATGAGGCTGTAATCCCGGTATTTATCGGAATCGCTTCTTTCATTTGTACGGGTGATCTTGCCGACCGCATCGTCACGATGGCAGTCGGTGATGGTGAGACTGGCGCCAGTGGTAAGTACAATGGCCGCGTACTTGTTTTCGGGTGTTGCCGCGCCCGTCCAGGTGATCGTTTTGCCGTTAAGGCAGAGGTTGACGGGTCCGACCGTATCGTCGAGATAAAACACACCGCTGCTGATTTTCACATCCTGCGTCAGGTAATAGTTACCCGCCTTAATAATACGGTTCAGATCGGAAATGCCCGTCCAGGCAAGAGTGCCGCCGTGGGATTCGTCACCGCAATCACTCGCGCCGCAGATGCAGTGGCTGCCGTGCCCGCCGGATGCCGCAGCCTCGGCAAAGGTGCTCACAGGCATGAGACACAGCACCATTGCAAAGCACAGCAAAATGCTCAACAATCGGTTTTTCATTTTTTCCTCCGTTCCGCCGTCGGATGACGGCTTAAAATCCAATCTCATTTGCAAAAGGGAAAGCAGGACCTCATAGCGATCGTCCGTGTTACACTCCCGGCCGTTTCCGCCTGTCCTCTTACCGCAACAGCTTTCCCCCACAATGCGATCATTGTATACCAAAATCGAGAAGAAACGGCGCTCTTTTCGCGAAATGCTGTTTTTTCGGCGCGAAATGCGGCGGAAAGCCAGCCGATCCGGCAATGCTCTGCGATCCACCGTCGCAAAAACAGCGGCGATGTTTCCGCCCTAACGAAAAGGCGGCTATCGAAGCTCCGCCGCGCCACCTCAAGGCCAAGAATCCCCCGAGCAAGCGCGAATCCCCCTGACGAAAATGTGCAACCGCGGCTCTTAGAATCCGCCGTAAACCTGCTGATGAAATAAAATTTTATTTTACCGGTGTAAAAACTATTGACATAATGCAAAATTGGAGTTATACTCTTGGCAGAGGACGCGAAAGGCGCCGCCACACGAACGGCAGCCCAGACAAAACGACCGTACCCCATCGCCATGTCCGGCCAATGGGAGAAACGAGGTTAGACGATGATCGACTATCTATGGGAGACCCGTCAGGCACTGATCGAAAACTTTCAAACCTCAATGAAAGCGATCCGCCTTTTGATGGGATACAGCATCAATGAGCTGGCCGAATATGTGGGCGTCACCCGCCAGACCATCAACAATCTGGAATCGGGCAAATCGAAAATGTCTGTCATGCAGTTTCTGTCCATTGCCGCCGTGGTGGACAACTATATTGCGGCAAACGGAAATATGTATCAGGCGATCGAAACGATCCTGGACAGCGACAGGCGGCCATCCGCGGATCGGTTCGACACCTCATTCAGCGGATTCTCTTTGCTCAAGCGGTGGTTTTTGCTCTTTGAGGGAACCGGGACCGAGCTCCTGACCCGGGACGGAGCCGCGCTGGATGATGGGCAGATGCGCCGCATGGCCCATGGGTATAAGATTTTTCTCGACGACACCGCATTTTTTTCCGACGCAGCGGAGGAGTCCATCCATTCTCTGGCAGACTATCTGGCTGCGGAAAACGAACAGGTCATCATCACGTTACGGACGGTCGAGCGCATCCAGGAGCGCACGCAGGAGCGGACCCATTCGCGTCAGGCGGTCAACGCACTGCGGCTGCTCAACTGGATGCAACAGAAACATATTGTACAGATCCGGGGAGAGGAGACCGATGCGAACCAGCACGACACGATCCTGTCGGTGTTTCTGAAGTTCCGGAGCACACACCGTCTCTGCCTGATCACACAGGACCGGGCGTTTGCGGACGACGTGCTGCGGCTGAATGAGACAAAGGGCACCGAAGGATTCAACATCATCGCCGGGCACATCGCCGAGGACGGACGATTCGTCATGTACGCCCCGGAGGAAACCGCACGGAACGCAAACGACGGCAACGCTCCGGGCCGGGAGGCTACCGGAGACCCGACACGGAATACGATCAACGGCAAGGCTCCGGCTTTGGATGAAGCAAATGCCGCCGGCCGCGCAGCCGAACCGGAGGAAACGGCCGGCCGAAGTGAACCGACCGATCCGGAATACCGGTATGAAGACCGATGAAAACAAAAAGGAGGATGCACAATGTTGGATGCCCGCGACAGATCCATCGCATTTTTAGAGTCGAGTGTACAGAACTTCAAGATCTTCATAGATACCTGCAGTCTTTTATCGGAGCAGGCAGATGCCTTTTGGGAGAATATCCTCCCCATACTTCAGCAGGAGCACAAAACGATCATCGTCCCCCTTCGTGTCTACGAGGAGATCCGAAAGTTCGCCGATAACCCGGAGCTTTGCGCGCAAAAGGAAAGCCCGGGACTGAATCAACGGGCAAAGACTGCCGTCAATACCATCGTCACCCTGCAACGATCCGGGATCATTGAGGTTTTCGGAGACAAAAACGATAATTTTGCGGATAACGTATTCCAGACCGTGTTTACGCAGTTTCGCCTGAAATACAATCTCATGCTGATCACGCAGGACCGCAAGCTCGCCGGTGACATCCTCGCCATCGGAAAAAGCCGAGCCGTCAACACCACCAATCGGATCATGGTGGAGCGGATCAATAAATACGGGTTTTTAAGTCGCAACTCAGGGGAAGAACCGGCCCCCGCCGAGAAACGTCCGCATACTGCTCCCGCTCCCGGCCAGCCAAAGGAGAGTCCGGACCATCCGCAGGGGGTTCCGGAGGACGAATGCTTTGCCGTCGCCACGTCGATCCGACAGGTGAGCGGAAAAATGTCCGTCACCTCGATCCCCGGCGAGGGGACGACCCTGACCGCCGAGCGCAACGGCAACCGGAAGCCGGTCAGGCTGATCAGCGCCGGGCCGTCGGGCGGAGAGGGGACGATCTACACGACCGACATCCCGCACATCGTCGCCAAAATCTACAAACCCGGAAAGCTGGATCGCGCCAAATTCGAGAAGCTGAGCCTGATGATGACGAAATCCATTGATTGCGCGGGCGTATGCTTTCCTCTGGCGCTCTTATATAACGATGCGGATGAATTCGTGGGATATCTCATGAATCAAGCCGAGGGAAAAGAATTGCAGCGCTGTGTGTTTATCCCCCAGCTTTTGAAGAAGAATTTTCCCGAATGGACTAAAATGGATACGGTGACCCTGTGCGTCACCATACTGCAAAAGCTGAAGTATCTTCACGAGCGGAATATCATTCTGGGCGACATCAACCCGAACAATATCCTGGTCGTATCCCCTACCCAGGTATACTTTGTCGATACGGACAGCTACCAGATCGAGGGATTTCCCTGTCCCGTGGGCACCATCAACTACACCGCGCCGGAAATCCAGCGCAAGGAATACTCGTCGTTTTTGCGCACATTGGGAAACGAATACTTTGCGGTAGCGACGCTGCTGTTTATGATCATGCTGCCCGGCAAACCGCCCTATTCCCTTCAGGGCGGCGAAAACCAGATTGACAATATCATCAACGGGGATTTCGCCTATGCCTCCGGCAGTCGCAGCTCCGGAAAAGCTCCCGAGGGTATGTGGCGGTTCTGCTGGAGCCATCTGCCCCGGTATCTGAAAGACGATTTTTACGAAACCTTCCGCAAGGACGGCGAGTACAGCACGGAAACGACCCGTTACAGCACGGAGGATTGGCTGCAGAAGTTTGAATACTATCTGAATCTTCTGACAAGCGGGAAACTGGCCAGTCAGGATCCCATGTCGCTGGATATTTTCCCTTCCAGATTGAAGAAGAATCCCAACGCCACCTATATTCGCTGCAAGCTCTGCGGCAACGAAGTGGACGAGGAGCAAACGGAGCAGGGCATTTGCCGGGAATGCCTGAAAAAAGGGGACGTATACCATTGTGCCAAATGCGGGCGCGAGATGGTCCACACGAATTATCAAAAGTACATCCGGCATTCTCCCAGGTATGAGCTGTGCAGGGATTGCCTGAATCAAAAAAATCTGGTCTATGCCACCGTTCACTGTGCGCAGTGCGGCAAGAGTTTCGACATCACCAACGGCGAAAAAGAGTTTTATGACAGCAAGGGCTTCCAGCTGCCGAAAAAATGCAAGGCGTGCCGCGGTCAACGCACGTACGCCCCCCATACCGGCCACCCCTTCGGAACCCCCGCCTCCCCCTGGTATCCGCCCTCTGCCCCTCAAAAAAAGAACAGCGGCTGGTGCTTTATCACCACGGCCGCCTGCGAATACTTCGGGAAGCCGGATGACTGCTATGAGCTTACGCTGCTCCGCCAATTCCGCGATGGCTGGCTTGCGGTGCAGCCCGGCGGCGAGGAGCTGATCCGGGAGTATTATCGGGTGGCGCCGTCCATCGTGGACGCGCTGAACGCATCCGAAGAGCGGGACGCCGTTTACCGGGATATCTGGGATCGCTACATTCTCCCCTGTGTTCGGCTGATCGAGCAAAACGAGTATCCCGCTTGCAGCGCACTCTACGAAGAAATGGTCCGAGACCTGAAAAAGACCATACTGCAGGAAACGGAAGCATGAGCCGAGATACACGCCCAAAGCCGACAGAGCGATCGTACCACGAGCGCCCCGTCGATCCATTCATATTGATCAATATAGGAGTGAACAGAAAATGAACGATTTACTGAGACTGCAAGACCTGATCAACAACCCCACCACACGCGTACCTGTTTGTCTTTGTCTGGACACCAGCGGCTCCATGAGCCGCGTTGTCGGCGGCGAAACAAAGAAAACCGGGCGGCAAATCTTCAAAGACGGGCAGATGTGGAATGTCGTGACCGGCGGTATCGCAGCGATCGACGAGCTGACCGAGGGAGTGAAGACGTTCTACGACGAATTGCGCAGCGACGAGGTGGCGCAGTATTCCGCGGAGGTCTGCATCGTCACCTTTGGCGGAACCGCACCGCAGCTCATTGTAGACTTTGCGAACATCGACCGCCAGCCGGAGCTGCCGCCGTTGGTCGCCGACGGGGATACCCCCATGGGAGAGGCCGTGAATCTGGCGCTGGATCGTCTTGAAAAACGGAAGCAGGAGTATCAGGAGAAGGGTGTGGATTATTACCAGCCGTGGCTCGTCCTGATGACCGACGGCACCCCGACAGGGTCCAACCCGGCCGAGCTGGAGCGCGCGATACAGCGGACGGCCGAGATGGTCGATTCCAAAAAGCTGACCATCTTCCCCATCGGCATCGGCAACGAAGCGGATATGGATACGCTGGCGCGGTTTTCGCCGCAAAGGACCCCGCTGCATCTGAAAGATATGCATTTCAAAGAATTTTTCCAGTGGCTGAGCCAGAGCGTTTCCAGGACCTCGATGTCCATGCCCGGAGAAAAGGTCGACCTGGACATCGAAGGGATCAAAGGCTGGGGCGAGCTGTAATGCCCCAAAGGCCCGGAGGTCTTTTACAGACCTCCGGGATGATAGGAGTACGGTATTATGTGGCGATTTGTAAGCTGCGAGGTGCAGGGAGCCGGACATAAAAAGGCCCAAATTTCCTGTCAGGATAAGACTTGTACGTTAGCGAAAAACGGTGTGTATGTGATCGCGCTGGCCGACGGCGCCGGTTCCGCCAGCCTGTCCCACTACGGCGCCGCACGGGTGGTACGGGATGTGTCGGCGTATATCGCCGCACATTTCCCGGAGCTGTTAAACTGCGACGACGGCCGCCATGTTAAACAGGAGCTGATCGAAATGCTCCGGGCGGGCCTTGCCGAAGAGGCGCAGGCACATCGGTGTACTGTCCGCGATCTGTCCTCCACATTGCTGGTAGCGGCGGTACACGAAAACGACTTCATTCTGGCTCACATCGGCGATGGCGTGATCGGTTATCTGGACGGGGACGAATTAAAGGTCGCTTCCATGCCGGACAATGGGGAATTCTCCAATGTCACCACATTTGTCACCTCTAACGAGGCCCTGGCGTCCATGCGGATGTTCAAGGGGAAACTCAACAACAAAAACGCATTCGTGCTGATGTCCGACGGAACGGAGCAGAGTCTTTATCACAAGCCGACCGGAAAACTGGCGGAGGTTGTGAAAAAACTGATGCACCGGACCTGTCTGATCGACAGCGCGGTGATGCACGCACAGTTGACGGAGGCTTTCGACTCCGTTATCTCCGGGAACACACAGGACGATTGCAGTATCGCGATCCTGGCGAGGCCGTCTCAGACGCTTTGTCCCGTGGAGGCGCTCAGTTTCAAGGAACGGCGGGATCTCTACGGGATTACCGGCTCCGGGCGCTATACCCGGCGACAAGTTTCCCGCTGCGATGCGATCCTTGCGCTGACCGATGAACCGCGCTCGCTCCGGCAGATCGCCAAAAGTATTTGCCTCAAGCCAAAGTACGCAAAAAAACGCGTCGAGCTGCTTGTTTCACTGGGACTGCTCAAAAAGCAGAACGGGGCTTACCAGAGAACGCAGGCTGTGTAATGCAAAATGCGATAGGCCCGGCTGACCGCCACGGTCGGCGGGGCTTATTGTTTTCCCGCCGACAAAATCGAGCGCAGTTTCGGCAGAATGCGGGCGCTTTGGGCGAGGTCGAGCAAACACCCGACAGAGCACCTGAAACGCCCGTAAGAGCGAAATTTGAGCCGAAACAGCCGAAGATACGCCGTCCCGGAACGGGGTGCATATTTAGAATCAGCGAAAAGAAATGGGAAGGCAGCTATTCTCCGAGATTGCCAAAGGGCAACCGCAAAAAGCTCAATATCTACGCCGACGCGAGAGCAGAATGCGAAGAAAGGCTTGCGGTGATGATTAAACAAAAGAATGCGGAAATCGCCGCTGAGAAAGAAAAACTCAAATCAAGACAAAACACATAAAACGGAGATAATAAAATGCCGCCACGGGATACTGTGGCGGTAGATTGTTATGCATCCTATTTGTAGATTATTATTTGATTGTGTGATATAATCAATTTGATTTATCAAATATAAGAGAGGTAAAAAGTCGAATGGATATTTCCTTTAAGATAGGCAATGAAAAGTTTAATTACAGAGTATGTGCTATGATAATTTCCGACGGCAAAATTTTAGCAATGCATGATGAACGGTCTTCGTATTACTATCTACCCGGTGGAAGGGTTGCAATAGGAGAAACTGCGGAAAATGCCGTTATCAGAGAGATTCGGGAGGAATTAGGTGTAACTTCTAAGATTGTCCGCCCTGTTTGGCTAAACCAAGCATTTTTTACGGAAGATGTCGATAATCTGCATTATCACGAATTGTGCATTTATTTTTTAATGGATATTACAGATACCGATTTATTATCGCGGGGTAAAAAGTTCACAACAAACGAGGGTGACCGCATACACACCTTTGAGTGGCTAGAGTTTGCTCAATTAAAGGACGAGTACTTTTACCCGATGTTTTTGAAAAAAGATATTTTCAATATTCCGGATGTGTTTACTGTTCGCGCGGAAACCGAATAAGTAAATGCCTGTTTTTAGGGCTTAAATGTCACTTAAATTTTGCGCCGCTGTAAACAAAGAAAAAGAAATTTTCAGTCCGCATTTGATGATGTGGTCGTAAAAATGCGATTTTTTCAAAAGTGGCGGTAAAACGCCTAAACAAGCGTAAAAAAATGACCGAAAGTGGAGAATACACTCTGCTTTCGGTCAAAATTTTGGCAAAGAACCGTAATTTTGATAGAAACCCGTCAAGGGGGTGCAACTTCGGTTTAGAGGGGGGTGCAATTCTCATTTTTAGGGGGTGCACTTATCATGGCAGAGCAAGGAATCTCTTGCTGCTATTCATTCTCCTGCTATAATGCTCAGCGTGGTTCCAATAGCCGACCACACCGGCCTCGATGCGCTCGGCCAGCCACGGGCAGCGCAGGGCGGTACAGCCCAG
>ERZ808240.30-NODE-30-length-180009-cov-11.699590_pt1 | contig 180009 bp, 156 predicted proteins | sample MGYA00521084_ERZ808240 | MGnify/ENA primary metagenome ERZ808240 (study PRJEB31516, sample SAMN03275571) | gut metagenome | biome: mammalia-associated habitat; material: feces | host: Papio cynocephalus | place: Kenya | collected 2012-08-06 ...
GATGTCATCCAGGACATTCTGGATGGAAAGAACGTGGGTACACTTTTTGCAGCGCACGAAAATAAGGACTTTCATCTTGTGCAGTATCTTGAAAATGAGGAGAATGAGGCATGATTACAGAGCAGGATATTCAGAGAATCAATGAGCTTTATCATAAATCAAAAGAAGGAAATGGACTGACCGAGGAGGAAAAGGCAGAGCAGGCGACCCTTCGCCGCGCCTACATTGATGCGGTAAAGGCAAACCTCGGTGTGTATCTGAAGGATATTAAAAACGCATCGAAGCAGGATGAAGAGGATGCAAAGGATGCCTTTTCGTCAAAGGAGAAGGCGCAGAAGGCCATGGCTGCAACCGATGCAGAGCTTTCGGCAGAAAAGGCGATGGCAGAAACGGATGCGGAGCTGAAGGAAGAAAAGTGATGACCGAACTGGAAGTGATTGGTACACGGGCACGACATGCCGCGCAGCAGCTTGCGATCCTGGACACGGCGGAGAAAAACCGGATCCTGGAGGCGGCGGCAGCTGCGCTCGATGAAAAGGAAAAGCAGGCACGCATCCTGAGGGCCAATGCAGTGGACCTTGCGTCAGCCGATCAGCAGCATATGGCGGCGGGACTCCGGGATCGTCTGTGTCTTACGGAAGCGCGCCTTCATGCCATGGCGGAGGCTATTCGGGAGATCGCGGCGCTCGAGGATCCGGTGGGAGAGGTACTGTCGGAAACGCTGCGTCCGAACGGTCTTCGACTTCAGAAGGTTTCGGTTCCGATTGGCGTCATTGGCATCATTTATGAGGCCCGTCCGAATGTCACAAGTGATGCCTGGTCACTCTGCTTTAAAAGCGCGAATGCCGTGATTCTAAAGGGAGGATCCGATGCCATCGAGTCCAATCGGGCGATTACGGAGGTACTGCGGGAGGCTATTGCGGGGGCCGGAATCGACCCGAATGTCCTGCAGCTCATTGAAGCCACGGATCATGAAACGACCCATCGCTTTATGCAGATGAATGCCTATGTTGATGTTCTGATTCCGCGAGGGTCACGTCGGCTCATTCAGGCGGTGGTGAAAAATGCATCCGTGCCGGTCATTGAAACCGGCGCCGGAAACTGCCATATTTTTCTCGATCGAAGTGCGGATGTTGAGAAGGCCGTGCCGATTGTCTTTAATGCGAAGACCCAGCGGATTGGTGTATGCAATGCCTGCGAGTCACTGGTGGTGGATCGTTCCGTGCTTTCCAGCGTGCTGGTACCGGTGATTGAGAAGCTGCAGGAAAAGGACGTCATCGCCTTCTGTGATGAAGAAAGCCATGCCGCGCTTCAGGCAGCCGCCGACCGGGGAGCGGCGATCCGTATGGACCTCGTGCAGAAAGCCGCGGAGGAAGACTTCTTCACTGAATACCTTGACTATAAGATTTCTGTGAAGACGGTTGCCTCCGTGGAGGAGGCCATCACGCATATCAACCGTTGCAGCACACGGCACAGTGAGTCCATTCTGACCGAAGATGCAGCGCATGCAGAGCAGTTCCTGAATGGCATTGACAGTGCCTGCGTTTACTGGAACGCCTCGACCCGCTTTACCGATGGTGGATGCTTCGGCTTCGGCGCGGAAATCGGCATTTCAACAGGAAAGCTGCAGGCCCGTGGTCCGATGGGGCTTCGAGAGCTCTGCACATATAAATATAAGATCTACGGAAATGGACAGATTCGATGAACTGTACGGAGCCCTGCATCTTGCGGGCTCCGTTTCAACTGTATATATGGGAGAAAGTGAATACCAATGGAGTATGTTGTAGACTATAAGGAAATCATAGAACAGGCACCGAAGGAGGAGCCGGAACGCCAGTATTATTTCATGGATCGTGTGCGTGAGCTTGTCGAGATGCGAAAGCAGGAGGGCTATGCTGCACACTGTATGGTCGAGGTAATGGGCTGCCAGATGTCCGCAAAGGATGGGGAGAAGCTGCTCGGCATTCTGGAACGCTGTGGCTATACGGTGACGGAGGATGACCGGGATGCGGATGTCATTCTGTTTACGACCTGCACGGTACGTGAAAACGCCAATATGAAGCTGTATGGCCGCGTTGGACGCCTGAAGCATCAGTATGAACACCGAAAGGACATGATTATCGGTATCACCGGCTGTATGATGCAGGAAAAGGATGAGGTGGAAGGAATTCGAAAGCACTATCCTTATGTCCGTCTCGTATTTGGTACGCATAATGTATATAAGCTCGCGGAGCTTCTGTATCAGAATCTCGTGACGGGAAAGCGGACCTTTGAGGTACTCGAGGACACGAGCATGATCGTGGAGGAGCTGCCAAGCGACCGGAAATACCGCTTTAAGGGAGCCGTGAACATCAGCTACGGCTGTAACAACTTCTGCACCTACTGCATTGTCCCATATGTACGTGGGCGCGAGAAATCCCGGAATGCGACGGCCATCCTTCATGAGTGCGAGCAGCTTATTCAGGATGGCTGTCTCGAAATCACGCTGCTTGGACAGAATGTGAATTCCTATGGTAATGACATTCCAGGAAGCACGAGCTTCCCGGAGCTTCTGGCTGCGGTTGCGGAGCTCCCGGGTCTTCGCCGCGTGCGCTATATGACATCGAACCCGAAGGATCTTTCGGATGAACTGATCGAGGTCATGAAGACGCATCCAAATATTGAACGGCACATCCACCTTCCGCTGCAGTCCGGCTCTACGGGCATTCTGAAGCGCATGAACCGTCATTACACGAAGGAAAGCTACCTTCAGCTGGTGGAGAAGATTCGCCGGGAGCTTCCGGATGTTGCACTGACGACGGACATTATTGTGGGCTTCCCAGGTGAAACCGAGGCGGACTTCCAGGATACCGTCGATGTGGTGAAGAAGGCACATTTCGATGCGGCCTACACCTTCATTTACAGTAAGCGTACCGGTACACCTGCGGCGACCTTTGAACAGGTACCGGAGAATGAGGTAAAGGATCGCTTTGACCGGCTTCTCACGGTTGTGCAGGAGAGCTCTGCGGAAAACGAAGCACGGGATCTCGGGAAGACCATGGAGGTACTGGTGGAGGACGAAAACAAGAACCAGGAGGGGTACCTTACGGGACGTCTGTCGAACAGCGTGCTCGTACATTTCAAGGGCCCGAAGGAGCTGATTGGTACCATGCAGAACGTGAAGCTCACCGAATCGAAGGGCTTCTATTATTTCGGAGAGCTCGCAGACTAAAGGAGTAAAAGGCAGATGGCAGAGAAAAAGTTGTCCCCGATGATGACGGAATACCTCGAAACGAAGAAGCAGTACCCGGACTGTCTTCTTTTTTATCGCATCGGCGATTTTTACGAGATGTTTTATGAGGATGCCAAAACCGCATCGTCCGTGCTGGACCTCGTCCTGACCGGGAAGGACTGCGGACAGGCGGAACGCGCCCCAATGTGTGGCATTCCTTTTCATGCGGCGGATAGCTATGTGACGCGGCTTGTGAATGCAGGCTATAAGGTTGCCATTGCGGAGCAGCTGGAGGATCCGAAGCTTGCAAAGGGACTGGTGAAGCGAGGCGTCATTCGCGTCGTGACACCCGGCACCCAGACGGCCGAGCAGGGACTCGATGAGACCAGAAACAATTTCCTGATGAGTATTTTCTATGATGCGTCCGGCTTCGGTGTCAGCAGTGTCGACGTGTCCACCGGTGAGTTTCTGACCACAACCTGCGCCGGCGTGAAGGAGGTTCTGGATGAGCTGAGCCGTTTCCAGCCGGCAGAAATCGTATGCAATCAGGCCTTTATGATTTCCGGTGTTGACACAGATTATATGAAGGATCGCTTTAACCTCATCATTACGGAGCTCGAGGACAGCGTCTATAAGGATGAGGCTGCGACGAAGCTGCTGGAGGAGCATTTTCATGCGACCCTGCAGGGAATCGGCCTTCAGGATCGCGATCTTGCACGTCTCAGTGCAGCCGCAGCGCTTTCGTATATTTATGACACACAGAAGAATACCGTGGCGCATATTTCCAATATCCGATACTATGCCAGCAGTCAGTACATGATCATTGACAATGCAACGCAGCGGAACCTCGAGCTCACGGAGACGATGCGGGAAAAGAAGAAGCGGGGCACGCTTCTCTGGGTACTGGATAAGACCAGAACGGCCATGGGAGCGCGGATGCTTCGCCGCTTCATTGAGCAGCCGCTGATCAATCGTGCACAGATTCTGGCACGGCAGGATGCCATTGAGGAGCTCTGCAGTCACTACATTGATCGGGAGGAAATGTCAGAGTACCTGAACACGGTGTATGATTTTGAACGTCTCCTTGGAAAAATCTGCTATAAGACAGCAAATCCGCGGGATCTCCTTGCCTTTAAGCAGTCGCTTCACATGCTGCCGGACATCCGGCAGGAGCTCCGACAGTTCAAGGCCCCCCTGCTTCAGGAGGTCTATGAAGGCATGGATGAAATGCAGGAGCTCTATCAGATGATTGATCGGGCCATTGTGGAGGATCCGCCGGTATCGAGCCGGGATGGCGGGATCATCCGGAAGGGCTATCACGAGGAAGCCGATCGGTATATGGAGTCGAAGCTGAACGGTAAGCAGTGGCTCGCAGACCTCGAGCAGCGCGAGCGCGAGCGGACCGGAATCAAGACCCTGAAGGTCAAGTTTAATCGTATTTTCGGATACTGCATTGAGGTCACCAACACGTTTAAGGATCTGGTACCGTCCGATTACATTCGGAAGCAGACGCTGACAGGATCCGAGCGTTATACGACCGATGAGCTCGAGAAGCTGCAGAATGAAATTCTCGGTGCAGAAGAGAAGCTTCACCAGCTGGAGTATGAGCTCTTCTGCGATGTACGGGATACCATTGCGGAGAATGTACAGCGTATTCAGAAGACGTCGCATTATGTAGCGCTGCTGGATTGCCTGATTTCACTTTCCAAGGTGGCGACGAGCAGTAATTACTGTCGCCCGGAGATCAATGAAGAGGGGCGCATTGACATTAAGGATGGTCGTCATCCGGTCATTGAAAAGCTGATTCAGGATGGCATGTTTGTGGCCAATGATATCTACCTGGACGATGCACAGGACCGCATCGCCATCATTACCGGACCGAATATGGCCGGAAAGTCAACCTACATGCGTCAGGTTGCACTGATTGTCCTGATGGCAAGCATTGGATCCTTCGTTCCTGCAGCTCATGCAGATATCTCCATCTGCGACCGTATCTTTACCCGTGTCGGTGCGAGCGATGATCTAGCGTCCGGTCAGTCGACCTTTATGGTGGAGATGAATGAGGTTGCCAACATTCTTCGAAATGCGACGCCCCGATCCCTTCTGATTCTCGACGAGATCGGTCGTGGTACCTCGACCTTCGATGGACTCAGCATTGCCTGGGCCGTGGTGGAGTATATTTCGAAGTCGGTGAAGGCAAAGACGCTGTTTGCCACACACTATCATGAGCTGACGGAGCTTGAGGGCAGGCTTGAGGGTGTCAACAACTACTGCATTGCCGTGACGAACCATGACCAGGACATTGTGTTTCTACGAAAAATCATTCCAGGAGGAGCCGATCAGTCCTACGGTATCGACGTGGCACGTCTCGCCGGTGTACCGAAGCCGGTGATTGATCGTGCAAAGGAAATTGCCGCAGAGCTGAGTGATGCGGATATCCTGGCAAAGGCACGAACGCTGGATGTGGACGCAGAAATGCAGCAGGAAAGTATCCATTTCGAGGAAGCCGAAGGAAAGAAGCAGGAGAAGGCAGGCGTAGATGCGGAGGACATATCCGGTGAAGGCGCGCACATCCCGGCGAAGCTTCAGGAGGCCATGCACTATCTTGAGCAGCTGGATATTAACCACATGACGCCGCTCGATGCAATGAATACACTCTATGAATTAAAGGAGCGCTTCCACCTTTCCTGAAGGACGTGGGCAGAGGAGACAGGCGTGGAGCAGGCAGGAAATCAACGGATGCAAAAGGACAGGAAAAGATGAAGATCAATGTTCTAAGTGATGAAACCATCAATCAGATTGCTGCGGGCGAGGTTATTGAACGGCCGCTCAGCGTCGTTAAGGAGCTTCTCGAGAATGCCATCGATGCCGGAAGTACGGCAATTTCTGTAGAAATTCGAGATGGTGGCATTTCCATGATCCGCGTGACCGATAATGGAAGCGGCATCGCGGAAGAGGATGTGCGGCAGGCCTTTCTTCGGCATGCCACCTCGAAGATCCGGGATGCACGCGACCTTCTCAGCATCCAGACCCTGGGCTTCCGCGGAGAGGCGCTGGCCTCCATTGCGAGTGTTGCCCGCGTTGAGCTGATCACGAAGACACCGGGGGCCCTGATGGCCACGCATTATCAGATCGAGGGTGGCGTAGAAAGGGATTTCTCTCAGATCGGCGCGCCGGAGGGCACGACCTTCGTCGTACGGGATCTCTTTAAAAACGTGCCGGCACGTCGAAAGTTCCTGAAAAGTCCACAGGCGGAAGCAGCACGGATCCAGGATATTCTGGAGAAGGAAGCCCTGGCGCACCCGGAGGTCGCATTCCGCTATCTTCAGGATGGCCGTCAGCAGCTGGCAACCCTTGGAAATGGTTCGCTCATGGACGTGATCTATTCCATCTATGGAAGGGATGTGACCGATCAGCTTCTCACGGTGAATCGGGCTTACCAGCGCTCGACGCTCACCGGTCTCCCGGCCGTGACGGTACGAGGCTTCATCGGAAAGCCCGTCATCACACGCGCAAATCGAAATTTCGAGCTTTATTTTGTGAATGAGCGCTTCGTCAGGAATCCGATGATCATGAAGGCCATCGAGGACGGATACCGTGCCTTTCTGATGCAGCATAAATTTCCATTTACGGTGCTGATGATTGACGTGAATCCGGAAATCGTTGATGTAAATGTGCACCCGCAGAAGCTGGAGGTGCGCTTCTCAGACGGCATGCTGATCTATAATTCCGTGCTGGATGCTGTGCAGAATGCGCTCCGCGCGACGGAGCTCATCGTCAAGGTGAACTTCAGTGAGGATGCCACGGCACAGGAAAATCGTGACAGTAAGCGAGAGCTCCGGGAGCTTCCGCATGTCGAGCCTTTTGAAGCCAAACGTCTTGCAGAAACGCGTACGCGTGTAGAATCGGCACTGCAACCGAAACCTTCGGAGGAGGCACCGAAGGAGGACATTTATCGAACGCGTGCCGATGAGTGGAAGTCACAGGAGCTCCATGAAGCACGTATGGAACAGAAGTCTGTACCATCGCATGGATTCACCCTGGAAAACATCGCCGATTCGATTGATAGAGCGATGGAATCCATACCGCGCACCGAGGATGAACAGAAAACGGAAACGTACGTTGCGCCTTCCGTGGAAGAACACAGGATGGTGACCGAAGAGCCACGGAACGAGGCTTCCATTCCTTCTGCGAAAGAAGCAGGCCTGGGCCGCACTCCGGTGCTGTCGGAGACCAGTGTGAACGCCGTAGCAAATACGGAAAAGCCGGTGCAGATTGAAACCTCTGGGGAGGACGAAACGCATCCGAAAGATCCTGCACCTGAAACACCGCAGCAGGAGACCCTGTTCTCAGATCGCTTCCTCAGTGAAAAGGCGAGACTTCAGCACCGCATCATCGGACAGGTTTTTGAAACCTACTGGATCGTGGAGTATGGTGATCAGATGTACATCATTGATCAGCATGCGGCGCATGAGAAGGTGAACTTCGAACGTATGATGAAGCGTCTTCGGGAAAAGCAGCCTGCAAGCCAGTATCTGAACCCGCCGATTCTTCTTACCCTGACGGCGGATGAGGCCCGTGTTCTGGAGGAGCATATGGAGGCCTTCGAGCAGCTCGGGTATGTGATTTCGAGCCTTGGGGGCCGTGATTTCAGCATTTCCGCCATCCCGATGGATCTCCCGGAGCTTGGAAAGAAGGAGCTTCTTCTCGATATGCTCGATGAGCTGACCGAGGAGGCCGGGATGACGACGCCAGATGCCATCTATGATAAGATTGCCTCCATGTCCTGTAAGGCAGCGGTGAAGGGCAACAACCGTCTGAGCCTCATGGAGGCCGATGCGCTGATCGGTGAGCTGCTCACGCTCGAGAATCCATATGCCTGCCCACATGGACGACCGACGATCATCTCGATGTCGAAGACAGAGCTCGAAAAGAAATTCAAAAGAATTGTATAGTTCAATTAATCCAGTCAGGATGAGTGGACAGCCTTCTGAAGCCATGCGCCGAGGACGTGCAAAATCATGATGGAATCCCTTAGCGGCACTTGGTGTAATTTTCCTCAGCACCCTCTGTCAACGTGGAGTTTTCATCAGGAAAACTCCACGATTGCAGAGGGCCTAGTGCCGCTTAGGGGTTCTCATCATAGATTTTGCCGCCGCAGGGCGGACTGTGCTTCAGAAGGCTGCCCGCTCACCGGACTGGAAGGGGGAGAAAAGCTATGAACGTAAATCCTGAGAAGAGGCCGCTCATCATTCTGGCGGGGCCGACGGCGGTCGGAAAAACAAGCACCTCGGTGGCGCTTGCAAAGGCGCTTCATGGGGAAATCGTGTCAGCGGATTCCGTGCAGGTGTACCGCGGCTTAGACATTGGCTCTGCGAAGGTGACGAAGGAGGAAATGGAGGGCGTACCCCATCATCTCATCGATGTGATCGATGTCAACACGGATTATGATGTGCAGCGCTTTCAGACGATGGCGACGGAGGCCATCGAGGGGATCTATGAGCGTGGTCATGTGCCGATTCTCGTGGGAGGCACCGGCTTCTATATTCAGGCACTTCTCTACGGGATTGATTTCATGCAGGAGGATACGGGAGAGCAGCAGGCGGTAGAAGCCAGGCTGCAGGCCATTGCTGAGATGCCTGGGGGAGCGGAAAGACTATATCAGCGCCTTCAGGAGGTCGATCCGAAGTCCACGGAAAAAATCCATGCACATAATGTGCGCCGCATCGTCCGGGCCCTCTGCTTTTACGAGCTCCATGGTACTCCGATTTCGCAGCATAATGAAGAAGAACGGGAGAAAACGGCCATCTATGACAGCATGTTTTTCGTACTGAACGATGAACGTGAGAAGCTCTACCAGCGCATCAATGCCCGGGTGGAGAAGATGCTGTCCGAGGGGCTTCTCGAGGAATGCCTCTGGCTTCGGGCACAGAATCTGCCGGAGGAGCGGACCTCGATGAAGGGCATTGGCTATCGGGAGGTACTCGCTGCGCTCAATGTCATACTGGCCTATACATACGGCATTTCTCCAGAGGAAGCTGCCGTACGACGGGTTTCCGAACACGAGCTTCGGGCGCTGCCGCTTGCGAGTGAGGAAAATCGTGCTATAATGGCTCAGGCTGTCGCAAAGATACAGCAGAACTCGCGAAATTATGCGAAACGTCAGCTCACCTGGTTCCGACGTGAACGCGATGTGCACTGGGTAGAGCTTCAGAATTTTGAATATCAGAAGGAAAAAATCGTACAATGGATAATCGAGACATGTTTAAAGCACTGGGCATAAGCGAAAAGGTGTATGATCTGTGTGAGGAAGCGCTTCAGGATCTGAAGACCCGTTTTTCGGAAATCGACAGCATTGCAGAGTACAATCAGCTGAAGGTGGTCAAGGCCTTTCAGGATGCCCATGTATCCGAGGCACATCTCTATGGCACCACGGGCTATGGGTATGACGACATTGGCCGCGATACCCTGGAGCAGGTGTATGCGTATATTTTCGGCACAGAGGATGCGCTTGTGCGTTCCCAGATTACGTCGGGAACACATGCACTGGGAATTGCACTTGCCGGCAATACGCGTCCGGGCGATGAGATTCTCTGCCCGGCGGGTGGTCCCTATGACACACTTGAAGAAATCATCGGTATTCGTCCATCCCTTGGAAGTCTGGCTGAGTATGGCATCACGTATCGGCAGGTTGATCTGCTGCCGGATGGCGGCTTCGATTATGACGGCATCCGTGCCGCCATCAATGAGCGCACGCACCTTGTTGAGATTCAGCGCTCGAAGGGCTATGCGAGCCGCGATACCTTCTCTCCAGAGCAGATCGGGGAGCTGATTTCCTTCGTAAAATCCATCAAGCCGGATGTCATCTGCATGGTGGACAACTGCTATGGTGAGTTTACCCGTCGAGAGGAGCCTTCCCTTTATGGTGCAGATATGGTTGTAGGCTCCCTCATTAAGAACCCGGGCGGCGGACTGGCCCCGCTGGGTGGCTACATTGCCGGTACCCACGACTGTGTGGAGCGGGCTGCCGTTCGTCTCACGACGCCTGGACTCGGGAAGGAGGTTGGCGCTTCCCTCGAGAATAACAAGCTGTTCTATCAGGGGCTCTTCATGTCCCCTGTGATTACGGCCAATGCAGAGAAGACCGCGATCTTCGCTGCGAAGGTTTATGAGCGGCTGGGCTTTGCCTGTCATCCGAGCGCGGATACCCCACGCTATGATATTATTCAGGCCATCACCCTGGGCTCGGAGGAGGCCATGGTGGCCTTCTGTCAGGGAATTCAGGCCGCGGCACCGATTGACAGCTTCGTGACGCCGTATCCGGATGACATGCCGGGCTATGACAGCAAGGTGATCATGGCGGCCGGTGCCTTCGTGCAGGGAAGCTCCATTGAGCTTTCGGCAGATGGCCCGATTCGTGCGCCGTACAATGTCTACTTCCAGGGTGGCCTTACCTGGTACCATGGAAAGCTGGGCATTATGATGTCCGTGCAGAAGATGCTGGAAAAGGGGCTGATCCAGCTCTAAAGGCGCGGAGAAGCGATAGGAAAAGAAAAAATGTCAGGGTCTCTGACATTGAATCATCACAAAACCGTAAACTCTTTCGACGTTTACGGTTTTACTGCTTTATGGTAGAATAAAGCATCGTGGGCTCCATGTTCTTCCCTGGGACAAGGAGCGAATATGTGTAATAAATGGAAAGAGCTGAAACCAGAAGAAATGCCGTATGAGAAGTGCAGAGCACTGGGGCCGGAGAGCCTCACCGATACAGAGCTTCTCGCCATTCTGCTACGCACCGGAACAAAAAAGCATTCGGTGCTTGAGGTATCCGAAAAGGTGCTGTCCATGAATCCGGAATTCGATGGGCTTGTGGGCATGATGCATTTCACACCTGAGGAGTACCAGCAGGTGGAGGGGATCGGACAGATCAAAGCGATTCAGCTCAGTGTGGTCGGTGAAATTGCGCATCGCATCTGGCAGCGATCGAAGCGTGTGAAGCATACGGTGTTTTCGCGCCCGGACCAGGTTGCAGCGTACTATATGGAGGACCTCCGCTATCTGGATCATGAGGTCGTCCGCATCCTGTATCTGGATTATCAGATGCAGCTCTTAAAGGACAAGCTTCTTTCTACAGGCACCTGCTGCCGTTCGGCAATTTCATCACGTGATATCTTTATCGAAGCGCTTAGCATTCGCGCCGCCTGCTTCATCATGGTGCACAATCATCCAAGTGGAGATCCGACACCTTCGGAGGAGGACATCCAGTTTACAAAAGAGCTGGATCAGGCCGCAACGCTTGTCGGCATTCGTCTGATTGACCATGTCGTCATTGGTGACAACCGCTATATCAGCTTCAGAGAACAGGAATACATCAGTGGAAAACAGGAAGAGTAAATACATCTTTATTGTTCTTTCAGTACTATGCATCATGATGATCGTCCTTTCGAGTGTAAAGGACGGTCTCATGAACCCGATTCGTAATACCATCGGTTATGTACTTGTACCCCTTCAGTCCGGCGTGAACCGGGTAGGCTATGGACTTTATGAGGAGCTCGAGAATCATCGGACGCTGAAGGATGCCCTGGAGGAAAACAAACGTTTAAATGACGAAATCGGTCTTCTGACAGAGGAAAACAATCGACTGACACAGAATGAGGGGGAGCTGAACCGTCTGCGGGCACTCTATGACCTTGACCAGGATTATCTTCAGTATGAGAAGGTTGCTGCGCGCGTCATTGCGAAGGATTCTGAAAACTGGTTTCAGGTGTTCCGAATCGATAAGGGCTCTCAGGACGGTATTCGTGTGGATCAGAACGTCATGGCGAACGGCGGTCTCGTCGGTATCGTTACGGATGTGGGGCTGAATTATGCGACGGTGCGTTCCATTATTGATGATGAGTCCCGCGTATCTGCGATGAGTCTTCAGTCTGGAAGCGACTGTATTGTCGCAGGCGATCTCAGCCTGTATGAGTCTGGACGCCTGCGCATTACGGATATGCAGAAGGATGCCACGATTCAGGACGGTGATCGAATCGTGACCTCCAATATTTCTTCGAAATTCATGCCGGGCATCCTGATCGGCTATGCCGTCGATATTCAGGATGATGAAAAGAAGCTGATGAAGACAGGCTATCTGGTACCGGTGGCGGATTTCGATGATCTGACGGAGGTGCTGGTGCTGAAAGAGGTGAAGGACGACAGCTTCCTTGATGAGAACGATGGGCAGGATATCCTGATGAAGTCCTCCGATACCACGGCAGCAGCAGAGGAAGAAACATCGGCAGCAGAAACGGCGACCGGTGCTTCAGAAGGTGAAGCAGCGGCCCTCGATTCGTCATCGGAAGCCGCAGAAACAGCAGAGTCCAGCACGCAGTGGACCGGTATGGAGGGGCTGACACCACTCAGCGAAATCACGGAGAAGGCGAGCACGGACGAGGCATCCAGTGAGGATGCAGGTTGAGGCAGAAAATGAATACGGCATTTAAAAGAAAAAAACTGAAATTAAAGCCGCTGAAGCGAAAGACGAAGGAGAGACTGCGGATTCTGTTCTATGTGGCTTCGCTGGGGCTCGCCTTTCTGATTCAGACCAGTGTTTTCCCACTGATTCCGTTTCTCGCGGCGTCTCCGAACCTTCTGCTGATTCTGACCTTTTCCTTCGGCTTTCTGCATGGCAGTCTTCCAGGGATGTTCTATGGACTTGGAGCAGGGCTCCTGATGGACCTTTTCTACTCGGGTCCCTTCGGCTTTTACAGCCTGATTTTTGTCTTTATCGGGTACCTCAACGGCTTTTTCAGCCGCTTTTATTATGAAGAGTACATCACACTTCCGATGTTCATGTGTGTGCTGAACCTTCTGATTTATCACATCTATATCTACCTGTTCCGCTTTCTGATCCGTTTAAAGCTGAATCTTCCGTACTATGGACTGCATGTTGTTCTGCCGTCCATCGTTTTTTCACTTCTGGTCACACTGGTACTGTATCGTTTCTTCTTCTCTGCACATGAGAGAATTGAAAGGTAAAGGGCTTTCCATTGCTTAAAGAATTCCTGAGTACAATTAAAGAATTTTTCATTCGTTTCATCAGCTCCCGCCTCTTCGCGCTGGGGCTTCTGTTTACGGTTCTCTTTACCATCCTTGCAGGCCGCCTGTTTGAGCTTCAGATCATCAACGGGGACCAGTATATGGCAGATTACCAGAACCGTACGCTTACGAAGGTGACAACGACCGGAACAAGGGGCAATATCTACGACCGAGACGGTCGTCTCCTCGCGTATAATGAGCTTCAGTACAACATCACGATTGCAGATAACGGAGCCTATGATACAACGGACAGTGGTATCAACCGTCGGAACCTGATGCTGTACCATCTTGCACAGATCATTGAAAAATATGGCTATGCGGTCGAAGGACAGTATAAGCTGAAGCTGGATGAACAGCATGAGTTTCAGTTCACCACCAGCTCGGAGAATGAGAAAAAACGCTTCATTGCCAATATCCGCGGACGGAATGTATCGGATCTTTCGGAAAAGGATTTCACAATCCGTGCGAAGGACGCGTTTGCACTGTCCAAGAGCCGTTATCGCTTCGACAACATCAAGGATGAAAACGGAGACCCGATCGTTCTGGAGGATGAAACGGCTCTGGACATGATCAACATTCTCTACACCATGCGTCTTACAGCCTACCAGCGTTACCAGACCACCACCATCGTAAAAAACGTGTCGAAGGAGTGTATGGCGGAGATTCTGGAATCGAAGGGAGAGCTGCAGGGCGTTGACATTGAAAATGTATCCGTACGAAAGTATAATTACGCCCCGTACTTAAGTCACATTGTCGGCTATACGAGCCAGGTACGGGAGGATCAGCTGGCAGAGCTTCGAAAGACGGATGAAAGCTACGAGCTGAACGATACCGTGGGCGTATGGGGACTTGAAAAGAGCATGGAATCGGAGCTGAAGGGGAAGAAGGGCTATCGAGAGATGTACCTGAATTCGGTGGGCTCGGTCCTGGAGGTCGTATCGGAGTCGGAAGCGAAGGCCGGCAATGATATCTATACCACCATTTCTGCGAATGATCAGATTGCCATTTACCATCTTCTCGAGCAGGAGCTTGCAGGTATCCTGGCATCGAAAATCGTGGAGAGTGATGCTCCTCAGAATGACAGTGTGAAGCAGTCCCAGATTACCATTCCGGTAAAGGATGCCTATTTTCAGCTGATCAATAACAATGTACTCAATGCAGGGCACTTCACCGAGGGAACACCAGGAAGCGCGGAACGCCAGATCGCCGATATTTTCACAAAGAATAAGGAACAGAAGCTGGCCGACATTGAACAGGAGCTTCTGGAGCCGAGCACCAGCGATCTGAATGAGCTGCCAAAGGACATGCAGGCCTATATTGTGACGATCTATGATTACCTCCTGAGCGATGCTTCTGGCCTTGTGGATAGCTCAAATCAGAAATTCAAGGAATCCGATGCCTATCAGGCCTGGCGAAATGATACCATCAGCCTGCATGATTTCATCCTCGATGGCATTGAGGAATCCTGGCTGGATACCTCGAAGCTTTCACTTTCCGATGACTACTATGATACCGATACCATCTATACGCTGCTGGTACAGAAGCTGATGGAGCATATCGAAAACGATGATGATTTTGACAAGGTTCTGTATAAGTATGCCATTCAGGATAATACGCTTCCGGGCTATCTTTTACTGATGGCCCTGTATGAGCAGGGTGTCCTTCCGGAGGATGCGGAGAGCTATCTGCAGCTGTCCACCGGAGATGCGCACTATGCCTATACCTTTCTTGTGAAGAAGGTACGGGAGATTGCACTGACTCCGGCGCAGCTTGCACTGGATCCATGCAACGGCTCGGTTGTGGTGACCGATGTAAAGACGGGAAAGATTCGTGCACTGGTGACCTACCCGGGCTTTGATAATAACCGGATCTCGGACAGTGAGTATCTCGCCAAGGTGAACAAGGACCAGTCGCTGCCGCTCCTCAATAATGCAACGCAGACGCAGCTTGCGCCTGGATCAACTTTCAAGCCGATTACGTCCATTGCAGCGCTGGAGGAGGGCGTCATTGACCTCAGCAGCATCATTGACTGTACCGGTGTATACACGGAGGTTACGCCGAACATCCGATGCTGGATCTATCCAGAACAGCATGGAGAGGAAAACATTATCGACGGACTGAAAAACTCCTGCAACTTCTTCTTCGCGGAGGTGGGGCACCGGCTTGCAACGGATCCGAACGGGATTTATAATCAGACGCTCGGACTCGAACGCATTACGAAGTATGCGTCCGCCTTCGGCCTTGATTCTCTTTCAGGCGTGGAAATCGATGAGGCGAAGCCACACATCTCCGATTATGATCCGGAACGTTCGGCGATGGGACAGGGCACGCATGCCTATAATAATGTACAGCTTGCACGGTACATCACGGCGGTTGCGAACCGGGGTACGGTGTTTGATCTGTCCATTCTTGATAAGGTCACCGATGCGGATGGCAATGTCCTCCGCACGATCGAACCGAAGGTGAAGGAGCAGCTGAACTACAGTGATGTGACCTGGAATGCCGTGCAGCAGGGCCTTCGTGAAGTGATCACAGAGGGTGTTGCGAAGAATGTCTTCCGCGGCCAGGACATCCCGATTGCCGGTAAGACCGGTACGGCACAGGAGCGCGAGGACCGTGGTAACCACGCCGTATTCGTTTCCTATGCGCCATATGATGATCCTGAGATTGCTGTTACGGTCAATATCCCCTATGGATATTCCTCCGGTAATGCTGCGAGTCTTGCAAATAATGTATATAACTACTGCTATGGCAAGGACAGTCTTGAGGCCATCCTTTCACGGGACGCATCCTATGTGTCCTCGGTGAATGTTTCAGACTAAGTGCCAGGGGCGTCCTTTGTGAAAGCCCTCCTTTCGAGATGAGGCTTTCACAGATGCTCCTTCGTTAGAAGAGGAACTGTATGAGGTTTGACTACAATTTTAAACATTATGATTTTCGACTCGTGCTCTATATGATCATCCTGAACATCTTCGGTATTCTCGTGATCCGTTCCGCGGTCGGCGCTGAAAACTTTCGTGATGTCCAGGTCGTACGACAGATCATGGGATCCTTTGCCGGCCTGGCCATCTGCATTGCCCTGTCACTGATTGATTACCGTATGATCGTGCAGCAGGCCAATGTCATCTACCTGTTCTGCGTGCTCCTGCTCGCCGGGGTACTGGTATATGGAACCGCAGCAGGACACGATGCGGTCCGCTGGATACAGCTGCCGGTCATTGGGCAGGTACAGCCGGCGGAATTTGTGAAGGTGGGGATGATCCTTTTCTTCGCTGCCTATTTTCAGAAGGCCAAGGACCAGATCAATCTGCCACCGGTGGTACTGATGGCATTTGTCTGGTTTATGATCCCGGTGGTTCTGATCCTTCTGCAGCCGAACCTCAGTACGAGTATCATCATCACCGTCATCGTCGCGGCGATGGTCTTTGCTTCCAGGATCAGCATGAAATGGATCCTGGGCGTGCTGCTTGCGATTGTTCCATTTGCACTGCTCTTTATTTATCTGTTCAAATCCGGACTCTATGATCACATTCCGCTGCTCCGTGGATATCAGGCGCAGCGTATTCTGACCTTCCTGAATCCTTCCGAAAACGGGCAGACCTTTTACCAGCAGCTCTACTCGATGATGGCCATCGGTTCTGGAATGCTTCGTGGAAAGGGACTGAACAATCATTCGATTTTTTCTGTAAAGAACGGGAACTTCCTTGCAGAGGAGGACAATGACTTCATTTTCGCCGTGATCGGAGAAGAGCTTGGCTTTCGAGGATCCATGATTATTCTGATATTATTCTTGTTGATTATCATTGAATGTCTTATAATAGCAAGCAGGGCTAGAAATCTGAGTGGGCGTCTGATCTGTGTCGGTATGATGGCATGGATTGGTTTTCAGACCTATACGCATATTGCGGTAACGACAGGGATTTTCCCGAATACCGGTATTACACTTCCATTTTTTTCGAGAGGCGTGAGCTCACTGATTTCAGTCTATGCCGGAATGGGCATTGTACTTAACGTAGCATTGCAGAGAAGTGATCGAGTGTAGTGGCTCTCGTCCATGGAGGGTACGTTCGTTTCTGCAGAAAATGAAAAGATTTCGATTCGAGGGGTCTTAAAAATGAATGTCGGATTAATTGCACATGATTCAAAGAAGAAACTGATGCAGAATTTCTGCATCGCATACCGTGGCATCCTGAGTAAACATGAATTGTATGCGACCGGAACCACGGGCCTCCTGGTGGAAGAGGTAACGAATCTTCGGATCCATAAATTCCTGCCAGGTGAAACAGGCGGTGCGAGACAGCTTGCGTCACAGATCGAGCAGGGAAACCTGGATATGGTGATTTTCTTACGTGATCCTTTACATGTAAAGGCACAGGAGCCGGAGGTGAATTCGGTTGTACGCCTGTGTGATACCTATAACATTCCGATTGCGACCAATCTTGCAACGGCTGAGCTTCTGATTAAGGCGCTGGAGCGCGGCGATCTGGAGTGGCGGAATATCTGAGGAGACAGACTGGGCATGCATAGATCGAGACAAGAGAAGAGCATGAGGGTATCCGGATGGAGCTTCCGACGTGGACTCCTTCCGGTTCTTTTATGCCTGTTTTTTATGATGACGACTGGCTGTGGACGAAAGAAGCTGGACCACAGCTATGATATCCGAATGGGACTGACCCGCATGAATGCGGTGAGTGTAAGCGATGTGACCGGAACCCATGCAGATGGATTTTCGAAGGGACTGGCCATTCCGGATGAGAAGCAGTCCGTCAATGCAGACGGGATTACCGCAGAGGCCGCGCTGCTGGTCTCCACGGAGGGCGATACGCCGTCGGTGCTGGTATCGAAGAATCCCTATGTGCGTACATATCCGGCCAGTATTACGAAGGTGATGACGGCACTGGTATGCCTCGAAAACATAGAGGATCTCGATCAGGAATTTACCGTTACGAAGAATTCAAACATTAACGTTTCCGGCTCTTCAACGGCCTATATTCATCCGGGAGAGACCCTGACGATCCGCGAGCTCCTGTATGGAATGCTGCTGCCGTCTGGTAATGATGCTGCCGTCGCTGTAGCCGAAGCCACGGCTGGATCAGTGGATGCCTTCGTGGATATGATGAATGAAACTGCGCAGAAAATCGGTGCAACGGGCACACATTTTGTGAATGTCAATGGTCTGCCGGATGAGAATCACTACATGACACCCTACGATATTTATCTGACGCTCCATGCGGCTCTTCAGTACGATGCCTTCCGTGAAATTGTCGGAAGCGTTCAGTATACGCCGAACTACAAGGATGCGAACGGCATGCCGAAAACCCAGGAATGGACGGTTTCCAATAAATATCTCTTAGGAGAAGTGGAAACACCGGAGGGCCTTAAGGTGCTTGGCGGAAAGACCGGTACGACGAATGCAGCCGGCTACTGCCTTACGATGGCAACCGAGAAGGAAGCCACAGGAGAGGAGTTTATCAGCACGGTCATGAAGGCAAAAACGAAGGATGACCTCTACACGAATATGACGCTGCTCCTTGAAAAAATTCATTAACAGAGCTATACTAAAGCCACAAAAGTTAGGAGGTACTTGACTATGGTACAGTTGATTGTAGGCAAGAGAGGTAAGGGCAAGACGAAGCAGCTTCTTGATAAGGCAAATGCTGTTGTGAAGGAAGCAAATGGCAACGTTGATTTCCTTGATAAGACTGCACAGCATATGTATGAGCTCAGCAATAAGATTCGTCTTATTAATGTGAATGAGTTCCCAATTGACTCTGAGGATGCATTTATCGGCTTCGTCAGTGGCATCATTTCTCAGGATCATGACCTTGAGTATATGTTCCTGGACAGTTTCCTTAAGCTTTCTGCTCTTGAGGGCGCAGATATTTCAAACTGCATCAAGCGCTTAGAGGATCTCGGCGATAAGTATAAGGTAACCTTCGTGCTGAGTGTATCGATGGATGCCGAGGAGCTTCCTGACAGCGTGAAGAAGGATGTAGCGATTGCACTTTAATCCATAGTGAACATGGCCGCTAAAAAGCAACATACTTCAACAGCTACATACAGAAGACCATTTCGATTCAATGTAGGGATGATAATCTTCGCGATTATCTTTCTCTACATTGTTTTTAGTGTATACTCCTATGTCTCCCGTGACCAGATCCGTTATTATGAGGTTCAGCAGGGAAGCATTGTACGTGAACAGCAGTATACCGGCATTGCCCTTCGACAGGAGCAGACGGTCAATGCCTCCAGCTCCGGCTATGTGCACTACTATATTCAGGACGGCCGGAGAGTGGGAGTAGGCAGTAATGTCTATACCATAGATGAAACCGGAGCACTGCAGTCGTATCTTCAGGACCACCCGGAGCTGTCAACGGAAATGTCCAGTGAACAGATCTCCGATATCCGTTACCGCCTGTCGCAGTTTTCGCGTTCGTTTCAGAATGACAGCTTTTCAACGCTCTATAACACGAAGTATTCGCTGGACGCATCGGCACTCGAGTATTCCAGCGTGGCCAACGCGCAGGATCTGGATGAGGTGCTTCAGAAGCAGGGCATCAATTATGTCCGTGTGACGGCAGACCAGGCAGGGGTCGTATCCTATGCGATTGATGGAGATGAGGCACTGACAGCGGATGATGTGACGGCAGATCTTTTTTCCATGAGTGGCTACAAGCGGGAAATCACGAAGCCGGGAGCCCTCATCGAAAGCGGGAAGCCGGTCTATAAGCTGATTACGAGTGAAACCTGGAGTCTGGTTTTTCCAGTGGATGAGGAAGGCAAGGAAAAGTATCAGGACGTGAAGAATGTGAAGGTTCATTTCACGGAATCTGACCTGACGGCAGCGGCGACGCTGCAGATCTTTACCGGAAAAGATGGAAACAGCTATGGCAGGCTTGATTTCACGGAGCTCATGGAGCAGTTCTGTGATGAGCGTTTTCTTTCGTTTGATATCGTAACAAACGATGAGAAGGGGCTGAAGATTCCGTCTACCTCGGTGACGGAAAAGGACTTCTATATTGTACCGAAGGCATTCAAGGCGACGGGACCGGATGGAAGTACCGGCTTTTATCGAGAAACCGTTGCGCAGGATGGCTCCGGTGCATCGACCGAATTTGTACCGACGGACATCTATCGCATCGATGATCAGTACTGCTACCTCAGTATTCCGGATGACCATGACACGACGGCTATTCGGACGAACGATATTCTGGTGCGTCCGGAGGGGGCTGCGAGTGGACAGCTGGATTCAACACAGACCTATCCGGTTGGTCCGGTCAAATCACTGCAGGGAGTGTATAATATCAACCGCGGTTACTGTATTTTTCGCCAGATCGTACCGATTGAGCAGAACGCGGACTACATCATTGTAAAAGAAAATACCGATTATGGTATTTCTGTATATGATCATATCGTCTTAAATGCTTCTCTTGTGAAGGATGGGCAGCTGATCTATCAGTAGACCAGAAGCGCAGCTTTGATGAGGCGGAAGGAAGACATGCGCCGAACATGAATTTCACTATTCTGTGTTTTGTTCATGAAACACGGCGCAGTATTTATTGACAAGCAAAGGAAATTGTATAAAATAGACCTAGAATTGAAGGGGAACTGCGTACGCGAGGGAGAGAAGTAAATGAGCCTTATTAGTAATATTATGAAATCCATGCGTGTAGATCATGATGACGATTATGATCTGGACGATGATTATAACTATGATGATGAGTATGAGGAGGAGCCACAGCGTGGAGGCTTCTTTAACCGTGCGAAAGCACAGGATACCGATGATGCAGATGAGGGAGAGCGCCCAGCGAAGCCGGCACTCTTCTCCAGAAAGCCTGCAGCACAGCCACAGCAGCTTCATCGCGGGATGGAAGTGACCATGATCAAGCCAACCTCGATGGATGATTCCAGCGAGATCTGCGATTATCTTCTTCAGGGGAAGGCTGTTGTTCTCAATATGGAGGGCCTTCATATGGAGATTGCACAGCGCATCATCGATTTCACATCCGGTGCGGCCTATTCACTGGATGGAAATCTTCAGAAGATTTCAAATTATATTTTCATTGCAACCCCACCAAATGTGGAGCTTTCCGGTGACTTCCAGAATATTCTGGCAGCAAACACCGATGTGAATGTCAATGGCTTAAATCTTCGCGTATAAGGGATGGGACTTTACTGCCGTATGTACTTCAGAAAAGTACATACGGCTTTTTTCTGATTTCTGTGTATCATACGACCGAGAGCCTGCTTCTGCTAGGCATTCCATCTCATCTATGATAAGATGAAATGAGTTTTTGGGAGGTGACGAAATGGCTAGACAGCTGGATGTGCTTTATCATGGGAAATTTTCGTATTCAATCTTTATCGAAGAAAGCTTCGATGGTCTTCGAAAGGCAGTCGATGGACTGGAGCTCTCTCTACGACGGGCGCTGATCGTAAGCGATGAGCATGTCGCTCCGCTCTATCTGAAGGCCGTACAGGAGGCACTGCAGTCCTCTTTCCGTGAGCTTCATACGCTGATTCTGACTTCTGGAGAAGAGCATAAAAATACGGACTCGATTGCGGAAATCTATGAGGCGGCTGTACAGGCAGAATTCGATCGAAAGGATGTCTTCATCGCGCTTGGCGGCGGCGTCATCGGGGATATGACGGGCTTTGCAGCGGCAACCTATATGCGTGGTATTCGTTTCATTCAGATTCCGACCACGCTCCTTGCGCAGGTGGACAGTTCGATCGGTGGAAAGACCGGCGTGGATTTTCGCTCCTATAAAAACATGGTAGGAGCCTTCCACATGCCATCCCTTGTCTACAGTAATGTTGCTACACTTCAGTCTCTGGACGGAACGCAGTATGCCTCTGGTATGGGAGAGGTCATAAAGCATGCGCTGATCAAGGACCCGGCATACTTTCGTTTCCTGCGCGACCATCAGGAGGAGATCAAAGCACGGGATTCTGCTGCTCTCATGGAAACCGTGTACCAGAGTAATCTCATTAAACGTGCCGTCGTCGAGGTCGATCCGACGGAACAGGGCGAGCGGCAGCTTCTGAACTTCGGACATACCTTAGGGCATGCCATCGAAAAATGCTCGAATTTCAGCTACAGTCATGGACAGTGTGTGGCCTTTGGGTGTCTTTCGGCCATCGCGATCTCCGGGACTCTGCAGGCAGCGGAGGTCGATGACATTGAACAGCTGATGCAGGCGGTAGGCCTCGAAACGCGCTTACGGCCAATGAATCTCGAGGAGATTCTTCTGGCAACGCGAAAGGATAAAAAAATGGATCATGGACATGTGCGCTTCATTCTGCTTCATGCACTGGGCGATGCCTACATTGATCTCGGCGTCTCAGATGAACAGATGCGGAAGGGTCTTCAGGCAATCATGATGAGAAATGGAGTGCAGGAATGAAACAGAATATGAAGCGCTGGAGCTGGTTTCTCCTCCTGGGGGCCGTGCTGGTGGCACTCGATCAGTGGACGAAGCAGCTCGCTGTTCAGTATCTCATGGGCCACGATCAGATTCCGATTCTCCCGAAGGTTCTGTACCTTCTGTACATTGAAAATCGAGGCGCAGCCTTCGGAAGCTTTCAGGGAGCGCAGCTCTTTTTCTATGTCATTACGGTGGTTGTACTCTGTGGTCTCCTTTATGTGGTGAAGCGTATTCCAGTGAAAACCCCGCATTTTTACCCGCTGCTCCTGGTGTGTGAGCTTATTTTCGCGGGAGCCATCGGGAACTTTATCGATCGTGTTCGACAGCAGTATGTGGTTGATTTTATCTATTTCAGCCCGATTGATTTTCCGGTGTTCAATGTAGCCGATATTTACGTGACCACCGGCTGCTTTCTGATGGTGCTCCTCTTTCTCTTTTACTATAAGGATGAGGAGCTGCATTTCCTGTATCATGAAAAGCACTGAAAAGGAGAGAGAATGAACGAAATTCAGGTCCCTGCAGAGGTCTGTCCGATACGGATTGATCAGTTTCTTGCGACACTCGAGGAGCCGGAAATTTCCAGAAGCTATGCAGCAAAGCTCCTGAAGGAATCCCGCATCCTGCTCAATGGAAAACCGGCGAAGGCCAGTACGAAGCTGAAGGCGGAGGATATCCTGTCCATCGATCTGCCGGAACCGGTTCCGCTCGATGTCGAGGCGGAGGATATTCCGCTCGATATCGTCTACGAGGACGCCGATTTCCTGATTGTAAATAAACCGAAGGGGATGGTGGTCCATCCGGCTGCCGGGCATGCCACGGGAACGCTTGTCAACGCAGTGATGCATCATTGTGGTACGGAGCTCAGCTCGATCAATGGCGTCATGCGACCGGGGATCGTGCATCGCATTGATAAGAACACGACAGGGCTGCTGGTTGTATGTAAGACGGATGCTGCGCATCAGTCGATTGCTGCGCAGCTGAAGGTGCATTCGATTACACGGCGCTATGCGGCCATCGTGATCGGGAATATCAAAGAAGAGGATGGCACCGTGGATGCACCGCTCGGCCGCTCGAAAAAGGATCGAAAAAAGCAGGCCATCGATGAAGTGGACGGCCGTCCGGCGGTGACGCATTATCATGTGCTTGAGCGCTTCGGCGGAGCCTATACCCTGGTGGAGTGTACACTGGAAACGGGGCGCACGCATCAGATCCGTGTGCATATGGCATCCATCGGGCATCCGGTGCTGGGGGATGAGGTGTATGGACCGAAAAAGTGTCCCTTTGATCTGGAGGGACAGTGTCTCCATGCAATGGTGCTCGGCTTTATTCATCCTCGTACAGGCGAGTATGTCGAGTTCAGCTCGGAGTACCCGGAGTATTTCAAGGAACTTCTTACGAAGCTTCGAAGTAAATTTAGTAAAAATTAAAATTTTTCATTCCGCGCCTGTGCTATGATGAAGCCTATGAATAACGCAGAACACACACATTCAAAAACGGACGTTTCTCTGGATCCAGATCAGAAGAAACCTAAGAAAAAAGAAGTCCTCGACGTAGAAGCAGCACGTCGATGGCTTCCACATATCAGTAAAAAACAGACGGCAGCCATCGCAGCGATGTTGGCTGCCGGTCTTATTGTCTCCGTAGCGGCGCAGCATTATGCCTCCGCTTCCCGGCTGGAGCTTCCGGACGATGCACTGGCGACGTCCTCTGAAGCTACACTCAGTGAGCTCAGCCCGGCGAATGGTCTCAACTTCAGTGGCCTTCGGTCCTCCCTTGCCGATCTTTCCGATGACGAGGATGCCACAGAATTTCAGCCGGCACCGGATAAGCTGAATCTTGCCTACTTTTACAGAGATGGAGCGGATACGAGTGATACCATTCACAGCTATGCGGGTGAAGTCTATCAGAAGCTGATGACCGCGGACAATGAGTACCTTGCAAATATCTATGATGAGGCCGGTGTGTCGCCGCTGAATCTTGCAAAGCGCCTCGGTGTCAGCACCGCAAACGTCATGGGAAAATACAATCCAAATGCAAGCGGACAGGATCCGAATGATCCATCCACCTGGTACATCCCGAACTTCAAGAATGTCAATGTTTCCTTCTATAATGCGGATGGTGAGCAGGTCAATGAGTACTCCAATGTAAAGGATATTATGGCTATGGCGTCGGTTTACTGCTATGCCCATGATTACCTTGACGTTGACACCTTCGAAAAGTACTGTGAAGAGCTGTATGAGAAGTCGAGAAAGTATACCATCAGTATCGGAAAGGTGTACTATGACAGTGGCTGTATTAATCGTACGGCTCAGGAAGAAGCGGACGATGCAAAGAAGGTAGAGGAAGCGCTGAATGCATTAAAGGAGAGCCTTCAGACGGCGACGGATCGAAGTGAGGGACTGCTCACACAGAATGCCCTGTCGCAGGGAAGCGAAACGATTTCACCGGAAAATAAGGCCGTGCTGAACCTGACGGGAGAAAGCAGCGCGGCTGAAACGAAGAATTATGAAACGCAGACCGATGCCGATGGCAATGCCGGTGGGAAGGGCATCGTCTTTCATGACGCAGAAGACAGTGCTTCTTCAACTGCAGCGGATGAGACGGAACATACGGAAACGGCAGCACCGGAAACGGCAGCCGCCTCGACGGAAGCTGAAAAAGTGGAAACACAGGCACCGACGAAAAGCACTGAAACAAAGGCGCAGACATCCAATGACAATGTTCTGGTGCTCGGTGCCATGCAGCGGTTTCAGAAGCTGTCTTCTCTCAAGTCATCGCATACTGCGAGCACGATGGAAAAGTCCGCGCAGGAAACACTCAGCTCTCTGAATGGTGTGCACTACGGAACACCGGGAAGCTACGGCTCTGCACGCGACTATGCAGTGTCAAGGAAGCAGGTAAAGAGCGGGGAGCGTACGGCAACGCTGACGAGCGATATGCTTGTCTTCGGTGACAGTGATGCAGAAAATGCGGCAGGTGCTGCACCGGAAACAGCAGCCGCCTCGACGGAAGCCAGTGAAACGAAGAGTGCGGTGTCCGCGTCGGGAGCCGTAAAGACCTCAGAAGCGCAAAGTACAGCAGAAACCGATGCAAATGGAGAGAAGGTCAAGCGATACAGTGGCTATGAGGCCGGCAAGGGAATCGATGAAGTCAATAAGGCTTCGAGTGCCGCTTCCGTCGAAAGCAGCAGCGCCGCTGGTACAGCTGCTGCTTCGACCACAGGAACAGAAAATACGGAGCAGCAGCTCGTGCTCGGAACCTTTACCGGGGCACAGCTGAAGAATATGGATGAAACCACACTTCGGCAGCTGATTCAGGAGAGTCTGGCCGCAGAAGAGCAGAGCACAAATACCGAAACGGATGTGAACAGCAAGAACTACTGCCCTGGGCATGTGGATCTTTACGTGAAGGTGACGATCTACGGCTTTGAGGACGAGAAGGGACTTCGAACGATCGATCTCAAGGCGGATGATCAGGATGAAAATGAATCGTCGAAGAGTCTGGACTCAGCGCTCGAAGGAAAGGGCTGGAATGGCTGGACGGAAGAGCAGATGGGCTATGTGCAGAAGCTGATTTCACAGGACTGGTTTAAGACCTATGGCCTTTCCATCTCGACCATTAACCCGAAGCAGCCACTCACGGAGGAAGAGATTTCAAAGTATCTTTCGGATCTCCCGGACAATATTTCAGAGAAACGAAAGGCTGTGATCCGATATGCGCTGTCTTCGGTCGGTAAAATCCCATACTACTGGGGTGGCAAGGCAAGCAGTGCGGGCTATGATGGTAATGGCTTCGGCCGTGTCATTGAAGCAGACTACAAGGGCCGCGTGCTTCGTGGTCTGGACTGCTCCGGCTGGATCCAGTGGGTATACTGGTCTGCAATCGGAGATAAGCTCGGAGGCGCCAGTGGTACCGCCACACTGATTGGAGAAGGAAAGAAGATCAAGCGCTCTGAGCTTCAGCCGGGTGACATCATCATCCGTGTAGGTGCGGATTCCCATGTGGTGATGTTCCTTCAGTGGTCAGGCAATGGAAACATGATCGCCATTCATGAAAATGCGAGTGCGAACAATGTCTCTGTCAGTGAAGTGACCGCCAACTATCCATACTATCGAAAGCTGATTGACTAAGGCCGTGGAGCACTTTGAGAAGAACAGAAAAAATAAATAAGTTTTGCAAAACCTATTGACAATGTGGTCGGATCAGTGTAAATTACATGAGTATGCCGCGTGACGAGGTAAAAGTGTGCGAAAGCACCACCGAAGCCAGCGAGTAATGATAAAAAGGAGGACCCTCGTAATGTATGCAGTAATCCTTACAGGTGGAAAGCAGTACAAGGTAAGCGAAGGCGATATCATTAGAGTTGAGAAGCTTGATGTAAAGGAAGGCGACAAGGTTACTTTCGATCAGGTGCTTGTTCTTAATGATGGCGCTATGAAGATCGGTACACCGGTCGTTGATGGTGCTAAGGTATCAGCCACTGTAACCAAGAATGGCAAGGCCAAGAAGGTCATCGTTTACAAGTACAAGAGAAAGTCTGGTTACCATAAGAAGAATGGTCACAGACAGCTCTTTACAGAAGTAAAGATCGATTCGATCGGCTAATCAGTTTGTTTTTTGGAGGATAATCATGGCTCATCATAAAGGTATGGGCTCTACCAAGAATGGTAGAGATTCGGAGTCCAAGAGACTTGGACAGAAGAGAGCAGATGGTCAGTTCGTAAAGGCTGGCAATGTTCTTTACAAGCAGAACGGAACAAGAATTCACCCGGGTCTTAACGTAGGCCTCGGCAATGACTACACCCTTTTTGCAAAGGTTGATGGCGTCGTTAAGTTCGGCCGCCTCGGCAGAGACAAGAAGCAGGTTTCCGTTATGCCAGTGGATGCTGAGTAATTTTACTGAGCGCTTCTACAAGAATCAAACCCTGTACTGTTTTTCAGTACAGGGTTTTTGCTACTTATAATGCTCCGTACGAAGCCGAAGCATGGTGGGCACTGCTCACTTAGTTCAAAGTACAGAACCTGTTGCGGTGTCCGTGCCGGTCATGGCAGCGAGCTGAATGCCCGGCACGGACACCGCATCCGAACCTGTTCTTTGAATGCGCAAGCGAGTGCCCGCCATGCTTTGGCTTCTGTTTTATGGATGCATGGTATATAATGTAGTTGTTTCAATATACGAGTTTGCTGATGCAAACTCCTACGCTCTCCAGCTGTTAGCGTCGGTTTCTATGGCCGCCACGGGGATACAGCTGGGAAAGGAGAAAAATTCTATGTTTGCAGATGTTGCAAAGGTTTTCATCAAAAGTGGAAAGGGTGGAAATGGTCATGTTTCCTTCCGTCGTGAGCTCTACGTACCGGCTGGTGGTCCGGATGGCGGTGATGGCGGTAAGGGCGGTGATATCATCGTCGAGGTGGACAAGGGCTTAAATACCCTGGAGGATTTCCGTAATCGTCAGAAGTATATTGCAACGCCAGGTGAAGAAGGTGGCGGGAAGCGTATGCATGGAAAGAATGGAAAGGACCTTGTGATTCGTGTGCCAGAGGGCACGATTATCCGGGATTTTGAGACGAAGAAGATCATCGCGGATATGTCTGGAGAGAACCAGCGAATGGTGCTGCTGAAGGGCGGAAAGGGTGGCCTCGGCAATATGCATTTTGCAACACCAGCCATGCAGGCGCCGAAGTTTGCACAGCCAGGGCAGGATTCCCGTGAGCTGTGGGTGCAGATGGAGCTTCGTGTCATCGCAGATGTGGGGCTGGTCGGTCTTCCGAATGTTGGAAAATCCACGATTCTTTCCATGTGCAGTAATGCGCGTCCGGAAATTGCCAACTATCATTTTACAACCCTTACTCCTCATCTTGGTGTGGTGGGCCTGAAGGGCGATCGAAGCTTCGTGATGGCAGACATCCCGGGACTCATTGAGGGTGCGTCCGAAGGCATTGGCCTCGGGCATGAATTCCTTCGTCACATCGAACGCTGCAAGGTGCTGATCCATGTCGTGGATGCCTCCGGCTCGGAGGGGCGTGATCCAATGGAGGATATTCGGACGATCAATGATGAAATCGAGAAGTATGATCCATCCATTCTGAAGAAGCCGATGATCATTGCCTGCAATAAGACGGACCTGATCATTGATGAGCAGGGAACCGATTGTGCGCTGACACGTATTAAGGAATGCTATGAGCCGAAGGGCATCAAGGTATTCGCCATTTCGGCAGCGACCAATACCGGCCTTCGAGATCTTCTCGAAGCAGCCTGGACCTATGTGGAGGCCGCCGGTGCAGAGAAGACGGAAACGTACGAAAGTGAAGTGGATCTCGAGAACCTCGGTCATAAGGAGCAGCTCGCCATTGAGTACAAGAAGCTGAATGCGGACACGTATTCCGTAGAGGGACCGAAGATCGAAAAGATGCTGGGCTATACGAATCTGCAGGCGGAGAAGGGCTTCGAGTTCTTCCAGCAGTTCCTGGTGGATCAGGGCATCATCAAGAAGCTGAAGAAGATGGGCATCCAGGAAGGAGATACCATCAAGATCTACGGTCATACCTTCGAGTTCTATGATACAGATGCATATGAAGAGGGAGATCTGCAGGCTGCCATTGATCAGGCATTTCCGAAGCGTCATGGAGAAAAGGGCGAGGACATCGCATCGTATGAAGAGGACAGGATGGAGAACGATGCGGATGATGAGGATACGAACCTGAACGATTAAGGTACAGACATAGGAGATTTATATGAAGAAATATATCAGAGACAGTAAGATGCGTTCTCAGCTGAAGGGCGCGGCGATGACCATTGATCCGGTGCTTTCCATCGGAAAGAACAGCCTGACACCGGAGTTTATCGATGCGGTTCGGGAGAATATTACGAAGAACGAGCTGATCAAGATCAATATTCTGAAGAACTGTGATGATGATGCAAATGAAATTGCATATACCCTGGCCGGTCGTACACAGTCCGAGGTCGTACAGGTCATCGGTCGAAAGATCGTGCTCTATAAGCCAAATCCGGATTTTAAAAAGCGAAAGTATGAGACCTCAAAGGCTGAGCTTGCAAAGCAGCAGAAAAAGGGTGGAAAGGCTGCAGGTCACAAGCAGGAAATCGCAGAGGCAAAGAATGCGGCCAGCCGTGGAGGCTTCAGCCTTCGCTTCGTCGAAGAGGACGATGAGGAGTTTGACAACGACGTGCAGGGAGAATAAGGAACGTCCGTAGAGAGCTGCATCTGTCTGACAGCATTCAGAAGAGCAGCAGACGGAAGGAGAGAGACGATGACAGCTGCAGCGAATAAGCGCATCGGTATCATGGGCGGCACCTTTGATCCGATTCATAATGCACATCTCTCGCTTGGGCGATGTGCGAAGGCGGAGCTTCAGCTCGATGAGGTCTGGTTTATGCCGGCGGGAGACCCCTATCTGAAGCACAGCCGGAAGGTCAGCTCCGCAACCGATCGTGCCGCAATGACAGCACTCGCCATTGAGGGGCAACCAGGCTTTCGCCTGTCCTGTATGGAAATGGAGCGAACGGGGGAAACCTATACCTCGGAAACCCTGGAGCTCCTGCATGCGTGCTTCCCAGAGACGCATTTCTACTTCATTCTGGGTTCGGATTCTCTCTATCAGATCGAGCGCTGGCATGCGCCGGAAACCATCCTGCAGCTCGCCACGCTGGTGGCTGCTCGACGGGAATATGCGGATCGGCCACGGAGCTTTCAGGAGCAGGTACGGTATCTGGAGACGCGCTATGGCGCCGCCATTGCCCCGCTTTCCTTCGAGGAGACAGATATATCGAGTACCGAGATTCGCGCGCGCGTAGCGCGGGGAGAGGACATCTCAGCCCTGGTGCCGAACGCGGTTTCAGAGTATATAAAGGAGCATCGTTTATATGTCGAAAACTGAACTGGAACAAGTGATGGATATTCGGTCGAAGCTTCAGAGCATGCTGAAGCCCTCCCGCTATGAGCATTCGCTGAGTGTAAGCTTTACCTGCGTCTGCCTTGCCATGCGGTATGGCGTGGATCTCCAGAAGGCGGAGCTGGCCGGACTTGTACATGATTGTGCGAAGCAGTTCTCAAATGAGGAGCTGATCCGTGCCTGTGAGGAGGATGGCGTTGAGCTGACGGAGGACATGCGGCATGCGCCTCAGGTAATCCATAGCATCTACGGCGCCACATACGCCCGTAAATGCTTCGGAATCGAGGATCCGGAGGTTCTCTCGGCTATTTACTATCACACGCTTGGAAGGCCAAAAATGAGCCTTCTGGAGGCTATTGTATTTACGGCGGACTATATTGAAGTGCGAAGAGACAGGGCCGCACGGCTGCCGGAGATTCGGCAGCTCGCATTCGTCGATCTCGAGCGTGCCGTTTATGAGATCAATCATGACACGATGCAGTATCTGGAGGAATCCGGTGGCTATATCTGCAAGGATTCCTATGATACGTACCAGTATTATCGAACGAGGATGCAGGAGAGGGGACTTCTGGGAGCAGAAGAGTAAATCCCTGCGGAATTTAAGAAAGGAAAACAGATGAGTCTTTCAAAGGATATGGTAAAGGTAGTGTGCGCTGCACTCGAGGAAAAGCAGGGCAAGGATATTTCCATCATGGATATCGCGGGCGTTTCCGTCATTGCAGATTATTTTGTGATTGCAACGGCGGACAATATTCGTCAGGTTGATGCGCTCTGCGATGAGGTGGAGGATAAGATGGCACAGCATGGCTATGAGCTTCGCCGTCGTGAGGGCGTCACAAACAGTGGCTGGATTCTTCTTGATTATAACGATGTCATCGTGCATATCTTTGATAAGGAGCAGCGGCTGTTCTATGATCTCGAGCGCATCTGGTCGGATGGAAAGAAGATCGTATCGGTAGACGAGCTGTGATAAAGCCGAAAAGAACCCTGTAGACAGAACAGAAAAGGACCAGACAGAGGACGAAGGGAAATTCCCACTCGCTTTCTGTCAGGCCCTTTATTTTTTGTAAAACTGAGCAGTACTTTGAGCAGTACTTACTTCATGCCCATGCGCACAAGGCCGATCACCTTTCCAAGAATCTGACAATCTGGCACGATAATCGGATCCATCGCATCATTTTCAGGCTGAAGACGGATATGGTCCTTCTCCTTATAGAAGCGCTTTACCGTAGCGCTGTCTTCAACCAGAGCCACGACGATTTCTCCGTTTTCACAGGTGTTCTGCTGTTCCACGATGACGCGGTCACCGTTCAGAATGCCACAGTTGATCATGGATTCGCCCTTGACCGTCAGCATGAATACCTTTTTATTCGGCAGCATCTCCACCGGCATCGGATAGTAATCTGTAATGTTCTCCTCAGCAAGAAGTGGCAGGCCGGCTGCTACCGTTCCAACCAGCGGAATCTCCGCTATTTCACGCTCGGATGAGCGAAGTGTAGCACTTGCGCTGCGCTCGCCGAAGGAATCCCGCAGCGTATCCTGACGAAATTCCTTTTCCGTAATCATCAGGGCACGCGGATGTGCCGGATCCTTCTTGATGAGGCCCATTTTCTCAAGGTCATTAATATACGTAAAGACACTGGATGTAGACTTCAATCCGACAGCGGCACAGATATCACGTACGGATGGCGGATAATTCCGTTCGAGCACACACTGCTTAATATAATCAAACACGGCCTGCTGCTTCGGCGTCATGTGGTCTGGATCTGGCTGCTTCTTATGTCTGCCCATAGTATTCTCCTTTATATATTCAGATACCAAAATCTTATCACGAACACGCGTTCATTGCAAGAATTTTCTAAACACCTGTACTTGAAAAAGAAGGGAGCGTCAGGACTCATCCGTGCGTAAATGTACCTTATTCCGGGCACTCCGCCTGCGCTCATCCTCGAGTGCGGCGTAGTGCTTTTTCGTGGTATTGACATCACTGTGCCCGAGTACGTCGGCTACAAGATAGATATCCCCAGTTTCCTTATAGAGTGTGGTACCGTAGGTTGAGCGAAGCTTATGCGGTGTAATATGCTTCGTCGGGGTCACGGTTTTTGCGTATTTTTTCACCATATACTGCACGGAACGTACACTCATACGCTGCATACGGAGGGAGAGGAAGAGGGCCTCTTCGTGACCTGGCTCTGTGACCTGGTGTTTTCGCCATTCCATATAGGGACGCAGTGCCTCCTCGACCTCGTCACCGAAATACACGGTGACCTCCTTGCCTCCCTTTCGGTGAATATGGATACCATCATTATTAAAATCGACATCATAGATATTTAAACCGACGCATTCTGAAACACGGATTCCGGTGCCCAGCAGCAGGGTCATCATGGCTTCATCCCGGAGCTCTGTTTTGTCGTGGAAGGCCTGCTGATGGCGGGTAAGCTTCTCGCCATTTTCAACCTCATCCAGGAGATCCGCAACCTCATTGGTGTCTAGACGGATAATGTCTTTTTCCTTTAACTTCGGCATTTCGAGAAGATCTGCGGGATTTGTTTCGATGAGCTGGTCGCGGTAGAAATACTTATAGAAGGTGCGAATGGACGCTACCTTTCGTTTAATGGACGGACGACTGTTCACGACTTCCTTTGTGATTTTGTTTCCGTTTTTATCTGTTGAAACGTCTGTTCTGTATTTTACATATTCGAGATAGTCCTCAAGATCCGTAACCTTCAGCCGGTCCAGATCGGAGACTTGGAAATCCTGCATGGTGTATCCCTTAAAATCGGATTTTTCATCGATCAGAAACTGAAAAAAGATTTTGAGATCACGTGCATAGGCGATGCGTGTCCTGGAGCTTGTCCGAGGCTCAATGGCACGAAAATACAGCGTACAGAATTTCGGAAGCTTCGATAAAAGTGTACGAAGCTTCAGAGTGTTGTCACGGTCAACCTGTTCATGATATTTTAAAGCCATAGGATGTAACACCTTCCTGTAGATATAAATAAAAGACAAATCGTATATCAATACGTCCGCAGTGCGAGGAGAATCAGGTCTTAGTATAGCAGAGTGCCCACATACTCTGCAATCCGCATTATTGCGCATAACCATAGTTTAACGCAAAAATACGAAATAAAAGAGGCAAGACCGCAGATCCTTCATCCTCAACTGGATTTCCAGATCCGTGGTCCTGCCTCCGGCTGTTTATTATTGCTTCCCTGTATTTATATTTCAGCTCACTTGATCTGCTTTGATTCCATTAAAGCATAACCCATTTAATTGGACTTCCGCCAGGTTCTCGGCAGGAATAACAGAATCATTGGTAAAATTTCCAGTCTTCCGGCAAGCATATCAAAGGTCAGGATGATCTTACTGAAATCGGAATAATTGGCAAAATTACAGCTTGGCCCTACTGCCGCGAGGCCTGGTCCGATGTTGTTAAAGGTAGCGGCTACGGCCGAGAAATTCGTTGTAAAATCGAAATTATCAGCACAGGCAATCAGGAACACGGAGGCCATGAAGATCGTGACATACATGATCAGATAACAGTTTACAGAGCGTACCACACTGTGCTCCAGGCTCTTGTTTTCAAGACGGATGTGCTTTACAGCCTCTGGATGTACCAGTACGAGAAGCTCCTTCCCGATTTCCTTCATCAGGATGATCAGTCTTGATACCTTGAATCCGCCGCCCGTTGAGCCTGCGCAGGCGCCCGTAAACATCAGGAACAGAATCAGCATCTGGCTTGCCTGCGGCCAGGTAGCGAAATCCAGCGTCGAGTAACCGGTGGTTGTGATGATGGCACCCACGGTAAAAAAGCTGTGATGCAGGGCATACAGGAAGTGCCCACCGTACATCTTTACGATGTTCAGCGTAAAAAACAGTGTACTGAAGACTACAATGCCGAGGTAGACCCGTGCTTCCTCACACTGGAACGCATCCTTCCATTTCCGTTTCTGCATCAGGTAGTAGACATTGAAGTTGACACCAAACATGATCATCGAAACGGCAATCAGGAACTGGCTCAGCATGCTGTAATCCGCCATACCGGAATTTCGAACGGCGAAGCCACCTGTACCGGCACTGCCGAAGGCAATGCAGATGGAATCATACAGGCTCATGCCACTCAGTTTGAATACAATAATCCATACAACGGTCAGGGCTGCATAGATCTTGTAGAGAGCCTTCGCTGTATCGGCCACACGTGGTACGATCTTACTGACGTCGGGTCCCGGGGATTCGGCCTTCATGATCATCATATTGTAGCCTCCGCCCAGCGGCAGGATCGTTAATACCAGAACCAGCACGCCCATTCCACCGACCCAGTGGCTGAAGGAACGCCAGAAAAGGAGGCCCTTTCCGAGGTGCTCGACCTCCGATAGAATCGATGCACCGGTGGTTGTAAAGCCGGAAACGATTTCAAATACCGCATCGATATAGGACGGAATGGTGCCCGTCAGATAAAAAGGCAGGGCCCCAATGAGGGACAGCACAATCCAGCTCAGGGCACAGATGACGAAACCCTCGCGTGCGTAATAATCCGTGCGCTTCGGCCCCTTTCTGGTGACCAGAGTTCCGAGTATCAGCGAAAGAACTGCGGACACAGCGAGTGCCTTCGCCGCCCAGAACTCCTGATAAATCAGTGCACAGACGATGGGCAGGAGCAGAATGCCTGCCTCGAGCTTCAGCACCCATCCGAGCACATATACAATCATAGGAATGTTCATTTTCCGAATGCTCCTTATGCAAGAATATCCTTCAGATCATTGAAGCCGGTATTGGTGGTAATGACGATCACATTATCTCCAGGAAGCATGAAGTCGGAGCCTCGTGGCGTGATGATCTGATGTTCCCGCACGATGGCGGCAATCAGGACGTTTTTCTTAAATTTCAGATCGGCGAAGGTATGATTGCACAGCGTTGGATCATTACCCACCTTAAATTCAAGGGCCTCTGCTCTTCCATCCGCGATCTTATAGAGCGTTTCAACATTGGAGCCTTCCGAGTTCTTCAGTGCACGCACATACTGTACGATCTGGTCGGCGACGATCTGCTTCGGATAGATAACGGAGCCGAGATTCATTTCCGAGGTGACGCTTTCGAAGGCAATGCGGTTGATTTTCGTAATCAGGCGTGCACCCGAAAGCTTCCCTGCATAGAGGGACAGCATGATGTTCTCCTCGTCAAAGCCGGTCAGAGAGCAGAAGGCATCGGTTTTTTCAATGCCCTCACGAATCAGGAGCTCCTGGTCCGTACCGTCGCCATTGATAATGGTCGCATCCGGAAAGGCGCCAGCCAGATACTCGCAGCGATCCCGATCAATGTCAATGATCTTCAGCTTACACTTCATATGGGATTCCTGCATATATTTTGCAATGTAGTAGGTTACCTTACCGCCACCGACGATCATACAGCTACGTATCGGTTTGTAGTCGATGCCCAGCTGCTTTACGAAGGCATTGGACTGCTCTGCATCCGCGATATAGCTGATGACATCCCCCTTCATGATCTCATCACTGCCGGTCGGGATGATGACCTGATCACCACGCTCTATGGAGCAGATCAGGACATTCAGCTTCAGGATACGTGCGAGGTCATAAATTTTGATGCCGATGATCTCGCTGCTCTCCGGTACCTTCACACGGATGAGATCGATTTTTCCTCTGGAAAAGCTGTCAATCTTCATGACCGGTGGAAAACGAAGCAGGCGCTCCACTTCCTTGGCCGCGGCCATTTCCGGATTGATGACCATCGCAAGATTCAGCTCATCTCGAAGATAGGTGATCTCGTCCTTATACTCCGGATTACGAATCCGGGCAATGGTGCTGCAGTTGCCTTCCTTCTTTGCAATCAGACAGCAGAGCATATTAATCTCATCGGAGTTTGTAGCCGCGATGAGGACATCTGCATTTTTAACACCGGCCTCCTGCTGAATCGCCAGCATGGCTCCGTTTCCATTGATTCCCATGACATCCAGGGAATCCACTGCATGTCGAAGAACCTTCTCGTTGTTATCGATGATGGTGACGTTATGGTTCTCCCTGTTCAGCTGATTGGCAAGGGAAAGCCCCACCTTGCCACAGCCAACCACAATAATGTTCATAGCTCTAGGCTCCTCCATCCTCTTCGGCCGATCCCACGCGGTCCCGCTCATCGAGATCCCGCTGCAATGGCTCTAGATAATGTACAAACATATCTTTATGCGATCGAATCCGATAGTTATGGTCGATCTCTTCAATATTAAATGATTTCTTCCCGCCCTGTTGCATGCGGTCCCAGAAATACTGAATATCCCGGAAGGGAATATAGTACATCTCCTTCCGGGCTGTAAATGAAAGAATAATAAAACTGATGCCGCCCTGTGCCTCGAAGGCGCTCATAAAGCGGACCTGGTGCGGATGCAGGTTCTGCAGCGGCCAGAAATTCGTGGCACATTCCTTGGCATCGAAGCAGACCGGAATTCCCTGCACGAGGCCAATGTAGTCGACCGTCGACTTCTTCTCGAAGTAGGCCAGCGTGATCTGCGTATGGTCCTCATTCATATTGATCGGGGTGATCGGTGTCGGGATTTTCTGCACGACGGCGAGCTTCTTTTCAAGGTAGGCCTCGTTCGTTCGATTGATAAGCTCCTCAAGCTGGGATCCGCGTAAGCCACGGGATTTCCAGGTGCCCATCAGTTCTTTGTATGGCTCTCGTTCAGCCAGGTCTCCCAGTCCTTGACCATGCTGTCCTTATCATCAAAGTAGTTGATGCGCATGGCCTCCCGGCACTCGTTGAGTGTCTGGTTTGTTACCTGAACGGCATGATCCGTGCCTGCCTTCAGAATATCGAAGACATCGTTGATGTTGGTTTCCCATCTTGCACGGTTTTCACGAATCGGCTGAAGCATATCCTCCATGACCTTCAGAAGGAATTTCTTACACTTCATGTCTCCGAGGCCACCACGCTGATAGTGCTCCTTCATCTCATCAAGGTTCTTATACTCTGGCAGATAGTCCGCAAACTGACTGTCATCCCGGAGGAAAGCGTCAAGATAGGTGAAGACCATATTGCCTTCTACGTGACCTGGATCCGCGATGTTGATATGCGTTGGATCTGTGTACATGCTCATGACCTTCTGCTTGACAGTCTTCGCATCATCTGAAAGAAAGATGCCATTGCCAAGGGACTTGGACATCTTGGCCTTTCCATCAATGCCCGGAAGACGGCGCTGCGCCGCATTTTCCGGAATGAGAATGTCCGGCTCGACCAGAACATCGCACTTATAGATGGTATTAAAGCGGTGCGCAATCTCACGGGCCTGCTCAATCATCGGCATCTGGTCCTCGCCTGCCGGGACGGTCGTCGCCTTAAAGGCTGTAATATCTGCGGTCTGCGAAACCGGATAGGTGAAGAAGCCCGCTGGAAGGCCGGCTGCATTGTCATCCTCCGAAGCACTTCCACTGAAGCCGCGCAGCTGCATCTCGGACTTGACGGTCGGGTTTCTGGAAAGCCGCTGCGTCGTTACGAGATTCATATAGTAAAAGGTCAGCGCATGGAGTGCCGGAATCCCGGACTGGATACAGATAAAGGACTTATCCGGATCAATGCCGACCGAAAGATAATCGAGCGCAACCTCAATGATATTATCGCGTACCTTTTTCGGATTATCCCAGTTATCCGTCAGCGCCTGGTCATCGGCCACAAGAATATTGATTTCATCAAATCGGCCGGAATTCTGGAGCGCCACACGACGCTGAAGGGAGCCGACATAGTGTCCCAAGTGAAGCTTTCCGGTAGGACGGTCACCCGTCAGAATCACTTTACGTTTACAATCTTTTGCTAACATGGTTGCCTCCATAAATGCCCAAACTTAAAATAAGTATACCATATCAGAATGCGTTTTGAAACAGTAGTATCTTGTCATCATCGATGGATACAACATCGAAGCGGCAGCTGGTTTCCTCGGGACGACGCCGGGTATAGCGCAGATAGGCTTCTGCCACTCGTCGTATGCGCTGCTGCTTTTCTGCATTGACCGCTTCGCAGCCATAGCCATGTGCTGCATCCTGCCGCTTTTTGACCTCGACAAAAACCAGCGTTTCCCCATCCAGTGCAATGAGATCAATCTCATTTCGATGAAAGCGCCAGTTATGTTCGAGCACCACATAGCCTGCCTGTTCGAGATAGGCTGCGGCCATCTCCTCGCCCTGCTGCCCGGACGCGTGATTTCGTCGACGGGCTTCCGATGCAGGACCTCTGGCTGCCGGAGAAGCTTCCTTTTGCGTAAACCGTTCGGGGAGTTCTTTATAATACATAGCGCTCTCTATTCCTGTACGAAATGGCCAATGAAGCTGTGCCGATGGATCGGACAGGGACCGAGCCGCTTCAGGGCGTCGATGTGCTCCTTCGTACCATATCCCTTATTGCGCGCGAAGCCATAGGCCGGATACAGTGCATCATACTGCTCCATGAGATGATCCCTGGTGACCTTTGCAAGAATGCTGGCAGCGGCAATCGATACCGACTTCGCATCGCCTTTTATGATGGAAAGCTGTGGAAGCGTCACGCCCGGAATCGTTACGGCGTCATTTAAAAGAAGTCCCGGAGCCTCCGCGAGGCCCTTTTCCTTCAGCATCGCACTGGCCTTTTCGAGCGCGATGCGCATCGCTTCATAATCCGCCTGAAGGATATTGATTTCATCGATTCGCTTTTCCTCTACAATGCCAATGCCGAATGCCAGAGCCTTTTCCTTGATTTCCGGAAACAGGGCCTCACGACGAAGTGCTGTTACCTTCTTTGAATCATTGAGATGAAGAAGGACGGCATCCTTCGGAAGAATGCAGCAGGCAGCTACAACCGGACCGGCCAGTGGACCACGACCGGCTTCATCGATGCCGGCAATGTAGGCGATGTCAGCATGCGCATTCTCATATTCGTGCATCGCAGCGAGACGCTGCAGCTCCTTTTCCAGGCGTTCTCCCTTCAGTTCTCTAGCCATCGCTCTCTCCTGTAACTGCAGCTGCCGGGACGTGCTCCAGGGTAATGGCTCCAAGACGCCCACTCCGAAAATCATCCAGAACAATTTTTGCAGTTTTTGTATAGTCGATGTTGCCACCCTTCATGATACAGCCCCGACGACGACCAATCTCATCGAAGACCTGAATGGCTTCCGTAAGGCCCAGGAGGGAGCTTCCATAGCGTTCAACGAGTGCGGATGGATAGTAGCGTACCAGATACTTGATAAGATAAAATACCAGCTCGTCAATGTTCAGAATCTGATCATTGATGGAGCCGATCAGGGCGAGATTCAGTCCGACGATCTCGCGCTCGAATTTTGGCCATGTAATGCCCGGGGTATCGAGCAGCTGAAGCTTTTTATTGACATTGATCCACTGATTTCCACGGGTTACGCCCGGCTTATTTCCGGTTTTTGCCATGGATTTTCCTACATAGGAATTAATGAAGGTGGATTTTCCAACGTTTGGAACGCCGAGCACCATGGCGCGAATGACCGGTGTCTTGATACCACGCTTCAGGTTCTTCTCAACCAGATTCTTTGTGGCTTCGTCAATGAGCGGGTTCAGCTTTTTGAGACTTCCTTTGCTTCGGGCATCAATCTCGAGGGTATAGTAGCCACGGGAAGCAAAGTACTCCGCGAAGCGTCGGGTCTCGCGACGATCGGCGAGATCGGCTTTATTGATGAGAAGAATACGTGCTTTGTCCTTCGCAAAGCTGTCGACATCCGGATTTCTGGAAGACTCCGGGCAGCGCGCATCGATGACCTCAATGACGAGGTCGACCAGCTTCAGATCTTCACGAATATTACGTTTTGCCTTGGCCATATGGCCAGGATACCATTGAATCGTCATAGTACACCTTGCTTTCTTTTCTTATTTGACAGGGCCTATTTTCCCAAGTGGCAGCAGACGGAACCAGATCTTCCCCAGAATCTGGGAGCGCTTCACGTTGCCGACATTGATGAAGCGGCTATCCTCGGAGGAGTCGGCATTGTCCCCGATCAGGAAATACTCATCGTCCATCAGTTCTACCGGCTTTTCAGCAATCCCACTGAGCGAGATACTGGAAATTTCCGTGCTTTCAAGGAGATTCCCATTAATATAAATCCGACCATTCTGAATCACCACGGTTTCACCTGGGAGACCGATCACACGCTTTACATTTTCGGTGGCATCACTTCGCTGGAATACCACAATATCCATACGTTTCGGCTTCGTCAGGGTATAGCTCAGCCGGTCAACCAGAACGATATCGTTCGCAGAAACAGCCGGCTCCATGCTGTGGCCGGAAATTTCAACGGTCGTCAGAAAGCTGTGTACCAGAAACCACGCCAGCGCAATCACGACCACCAGGTTTGTGAAGGTATTGACCAGATGCTGAACAGGACTTTTTTCTCGCATTTTGTCACCTCATGCTATGTGCAGAAGAAAGTAAAAAACAGGGGCATCCCGTGATACGGAACGCCCCCAATGTTCATCGATGTCTGATTACAGTGCCTTTACCTTGGCAGCCTTACCAGTACGCTCTCTAAGGTATGTAAGCTTTGCTCTTCTTACCTTACCTCTTCTGATGACCTCTACTTTCTCAACCATCGGGCTGTGAAGCGGCCAGGTCTTCTCAACGCCTACGCCATTGGAAGTCTTACGAACGGTGAAGGTTGTTCTGTTGGAACCACCCTGAATCTTCAGAACGGTGCCCTCATAAACCTGAGTTCTCTCGCGGTTACCCTCTTTGATCTTGTTGTACACGCGAACCGTATCGCCAGTGTTGAATGCTGGAACCTCAGCCTTCAGCTGACCCTGCTCGATGCTCTTGATAATCTCGTTATTTGACATTGTGTACCTCCTAGTACTATTCGACATTCATGCACGGATTTTTCGTCTGGCCCATGCCAGATCCCCTATTCCAAGCAGATGGAACCGTCAGCGGAATATCTCTCTTTAGTCACAACCTTGACAATTTATCATAGATTCCTCTATATTGCAAGGAATTTCTTTCTTCTTTCGCCGACGTTTCGGCTTTTTCGGCATAAATTCTTCCGGATGAGCTGCAACATAGGCCTCATACAGATCCGGACGTCGTTCTTTCGTGCGCTCCAGACTCATCTGATGCCGCCATTCATCAACTTTTTTATGATCTCCAGAAAGGAGAATCGATGGTACGCGTTGATCCTGGAAGCATTCCGGACGGGTATACTGCGGATACTCGAGCAGTCCGTCTGAAAAGCTTTCGATCTCATGGGAGGCATCTTTATTTAAAACGCCATGCACAAGCCGTGAAATCGAGTCAATCATGCTCAGCGCCGGAAGCTCACCACCCGTGAGAATGTAATCGCCAATGGAGACATGCTCCACCTGAAGAAGCTCCAGTGCCCGCTCGTCAATGCCCTCATAATGCCCACAGAGGAAGAGAATGTCCTCTTCTTCTGCCAGCTCCTCGGCCATCTTCTGGTCAAAGGTACGCCCCTGTGGGGACATAAACAGCACTCGTGCCGGACGATGACCGATCGTATCGACGATATGCTGATAGCAGTCGACAATGGGCTGCACCTGCATCAGCATCCCGGCGCCACCACCGTAAGGATAATCATCGACGTGATTGTGCGGGTCTCTGGTATAGTCACGAATGTTGAAGGCCTCGACGTTCATGAGACCTGATTTGATGGCGCGTCCTGTAATACTCTCATGCACTACATTGGTAATCAGCTCTGGAAAGAGCGTCATCACATAATAGTTCTTCATATCAGAGCTCCAGCATGCCTGGAATCAGGTGCACCTTCAGAAAGCCCTGCTCTGGCTGTACATCCGTGATGAACTGACCGCGAACATATGGAATCATGAGGTCCTTTTTTGTTCCCTTCACGATCAGCACATTATTTGCTCCGGTCTCCAGCATATCCTTTACCGTGCCGAGGGACTCGCCACTTTCGTCATCCAGCACGTCGATGCCGATCAGATCGCCAACGAAGTACTCTCCTTCCTCCAGTGCAATGGCATCTGCACGGTCAACATACAGCTCACCATGACGGAATGGCAGAACATCATCGATGGTCTCGATTCCCTTGAATTTTACAATGGCCAGATTTTTAGAGAAACGCACGCGCTCCACATGAAGCTCGCGCAGGTTTTCCATGGAACCAGAAAGATCCAGCCAGACTTTATCTAAATCGAAAAATCTGTCTGGATCTTCGGTTGTAGGATAAACCTTTACCTCACCCTTGAGGCCATGGGTGGTCACAATAGTACCAACTCTCAGTTTTTCCTGCATATGAATCCTTATTATCCGTAATTGGAAGTGCTCAGCGAATGTCTACGGAAACCTTAACGTCAGCCTTGCTGGCTGCAGCAGACATCACAGAGCGAATCGCCTTTGCAATACGGCCGGAACGACCGATGACCTTGCCCATGTCCTGCTCGTTCACAGACAGGGTCAGGACGATCTCACCGTCCTTGTTCTCCTCAACGACCTTTACGTCGTCCGGGTTCTGCACAAGGGCCCTGGCAATGGTTTCGAGTAAATCCTTCATTAGGTCCCCTCTCGGCTATAATCAGCAGATGCCAGCCTTCTTCAGAAGCTTTGCAACCGTCTCAGTTGGCTGAGCGCCGTTTGCGATCCACTGCTTCGCCTTCTCACCATCAATCTTGATCTCAGATGGCTCAACGCATGGATTGTAGGTACCGATCTCTTCGATGAAACGACCGTTTCTTGGGGATCTGGAGTCTGCTACGATAACTCTGTAAAACGGTGCGTGAATCTGTCCCATTCTTCTTAATCTGATCTTTAACATGTCATTTTCTCCTGTTTTTTAATAAATTATAGTTGATCTATGATTAACAGCCATGCTGTTGAATCCTTTAAAACGGAAATCGGCCACGGCCCATGCCGCCCAGATTTCCCAGGCCACCGAGATTCCCGAAGCCTCCACGGCCATGCTTGTTTCGCATGGCACCGCCAAACTGCTTCATCATCTTTCGCATCTGTTCGAACTGCTTCACGAGGCGATTGACCTCTGCAATGTCAACGCCGGCACCCTTTGCAATTCGGCGCTTTCGCGACGGATTCATAAGGTCCGGATTTGCTCGCTCTTTCGCGGTCATCGACTGGATGATGGACTTGACCTGATTCATTTTTTTCTCAGTGTCCTCGAGATCAATGTCTCCGAGCTGAGACATGCCCGGCAGCAGCTTCATGATGCCCCCAAGGCCCCCCAGCTTATGCATCTGCGCCATCTGATCCATGAAGTCATTGTAGTCAAATTTGCCACGGGTCAGCTTTCCCATGGTTGCCTTTGTCTTATCCTCGTCGATGTTCTTCTGCGCTTTTTCAATGAGTGAAAGCACATCGCCCATACCGAGAATACGGCCAGCCATACGATCCGGATAGAACTGTTCAAGGTCCTCCAGCTTCTCGCCCATACCAAGGTACAGGATCGGCTTTCCAGTCATGGCCTTGATGGACAGGGCTGCACCGCCACGGGTGTCACCATCACACTTCGTAAGGATCACACCATCGATCCCCACCTTATCTGCAAAGGTTTCCGCAACATGCACGGCTTCCTGACCGGTCATGGCATCGACCGTCAGTATGGACCACTGAACATCAACCGCCTTTTTGATGTTCTGAAGCTCATCCATCAGCTTTTCATCGATCTGGAGACGACCGGCGGTATCGAGAATGACGACATTGTAATGCTGTGTCCGTGCCTCCTCGACGGCTCTTCGCGCAATCTCCACCGGGCTGATCTGATCGCCCAGCGAGAAGAACGGAACCTTCACCTTTTCAGCATTGACCCTTAACTGATCAATGGCTGCCGGACGGTAGACATCACAGGCCACGAGTACAGGGGTGCGGCCAGCCGACTTGAACTTTCCAGCAAGCTTCGCCGCAGTGGTTGTTTTACCGGCACCCTGAAGACCTACCATCATAATGACCGTGATTTCACTGGCCGGACGAAGTGAGATTTCCGTTGTTTCCGAGCCCATCATCTCTGTCAGCTCGTCGTTTACGATTTTCACGACGGTCTGTGCCGGTGTCAGACTGTTCAGTACTTCCTCGCCGATGGCCTTTTCCTTCACCTTTGCGATGAATTCCTTCACCAGCTTGAAGTTGACATCCGCCTCCAGAAGTGCCATACGTACTTCTCGGAGTGCCTGATTGACGTCATCCTCACTGAGCTTTCCCTTACGACCTAAAGTTGAAAATACATTACTTAATCGGTCGGTCAGATTTTCAAATGCCATACTGTGTTTCTCCTGTATTTTCAAACACCTTCGATGATTTCATAGGCAAGATCCCGGATATCCGTATCCTCCGCCAATACATGAATACGCTCCGCCTTCTCACGAATGCTCGTCAGCTTATGCTGAAGTCCCAGGGTTTCTTCAATGCTCTGCAGCTTTTTATCGGCACGACGGAAAAGCTCCTGGGCTGCCTGACGTGTGACACCAAGCTCCTCACCGATCTCCGTGAAGCTCATATCATCCATCACATGGTACTCATATACCTTTCGCTGATTGTCGTTCAGCAATCCGCCATACAGCTCAAAAAGATTGCCGCGCACTACAAATTCATCCATAATTTCCCTCAAACCTTAGCTAGTATAGCACAGAAACGGATGCTGTCAACTATTTTTATTGACAGCATCCGTTTCATAGACTGTATTCTATCTGGAGCGGCAGTATACAGCTCAAAAGACGCCGATCCAGCTGCGTTCACTTTTCCTATTCGTTAAAGATTGAATCCACGTATTCCTTTGCATCGAAACGCTTCAGGTCACTGGCCTTTTCACCGGTACCGATGTACTTTACCGGAATACCAAGCTCGGACTGGATGGCAAGGGCAATGCCTCCCTTCGCAGTGCCGTCCATCTTGGTCAGAATAATACCGGTTACCTGACAGGCTTCCTTGAAAATTTCCGCCTGCGACATGGCATTCTGCCCTGTACTTGCATCCAGCACGACGAGGGTTTCACGAAAGCCCTCTGCAAATTCCTTATCGATGATACGGTTGATCTTTCCAAGCTCCTGCATCAGATTCTTCTTATTGTGCAGCCGACCCGCGGTATCAATGATGAGAAGATCCGCATTTTTGGACTTGAAGGACTGAAGGGCATCGAAAACAACCGCAGCCGGATCCGATCCCTCCTTCTGAGCAATCACATCCACATGGACACGATTTCCCCACTCCTTCAGCTGCTCAATCGCACCCGCACGGAAGGTATCTGCCGCAGCGAGAATCACTTTCTTCCCCTTTCGCTGGAAGAAATCCGCCATCTTTCCAATGGAGGTGGTTTTTCCTACACCATTTACACCAATCACAGAAATGATGCTCTTCTGACGTTCAAAATCATAGTAGGATTCATCGACCCGCATCAGCTCATAGAGATAATCCCGAAGAATCTTCCGCACCTCACGCGTCGTATTGACCCCCTGCCGCTTTGCCTCCGTCTTCACTGCATCCACAATCTTCAGGGTCGTGGTGACACCCACATCCGACATGATCATCGCATCCTCAAGCCCCTCATAGAAAGCATCATCTGCTACCTCATTGGACTGAAATACATTATGGATGAGTCTTGAGAAAAAATTCGCCATAAAAACTCCTTTTGAATTGTAAATATAAATGACCTTGCAGGAAATTGGAGCCACTATAGAAGGCAGATTGCGAATTCAAAGAACAGGTTCTTCCAGCGTGTACGTGCCCGTACATACAGGCCTGCCTGTTATGTACGGCACGAACACGAGGAAGGTTCTGTACTTTGAACTGAGTGATCGCCTTCTATAGTGGTCCGATTTCCGTCTCGGTAAACGCAATGACCGGTCGTTGCTCAGGCCTCCAGCTGATCCGCCACGAGGTCGACAGAAACAAGCGTCGATACACCCTTTTCCTGCATGGTGATACCGAAAAGACGATCCGCATTTTCCATCGTACCACGGCGGTGCGTGATCACAATGAACTGGGTCTGATTCAGATTATGCAGATACTCCGCAAAACGGGACACATTCGAATCGTCCAGCGCGGCTTCGATCTCATCGAGGAGACAGAACGGCGATGGCTTCAGGCTCTGAATGGCAAACAGGAGTGCAATGGCCGTCAGCGCCTTCTCTCCACCGGAGAGCTGCATCATATTCTGAAGCTTCTTTCCAGGTGGCTCTGCGATGATGGTAATGGAGGTCGTGAGCACGTCAGGATCTGCCGTATCCAGCTCCAGCCGTCCCTGGCCACCTCCGAAGAGGGTCTTAAAGGTCTTATCAAATTCCACCTGAATGCGCTGAAAGTTTTCATTGAACTGCTTTCGCATTCCCTCATCGAGCTCTGAAATGATTTTTTCCAGAGACTTCGCTGATTCCGTGAGGTCCTGGTACTGTGTATTCAGGAACTCATAGCGCTCGCTCACTTCCTTATACTGCTCGATCGCATCGAGGTTGACCGGCCCCAGTGCCTTCAGCTGATTCTTCAGCTTCGTCACGAGAGACCGCACCTCCGAGGTGTTCTTGTACTCCTCAGAATAGCGCTTTTTTGCTTCCTCAAAGGTGAGACCATATTCATCAAACATATAGCCTGTCAGCTTATCAATCTTTTCGTCGAGCTTTTCCTTTTTATTCTGGACACGCATCGACTCCTTTTCCATATCGAGAAGGCGCTGTGAAATCTCGTCCTTTCGTCCGAAGAAGGATTTTCGCTCTTCAACCAGCTTTTCCTTTTCTTCACTCGCCTGCTGCGTTTTTGTCTCCGCTTCCGCAGCTACCTCATCAGCATGCGCAATCAGTCCTTCGAGCTCCGCGATTTTTCCGTCCTTTTCCGCGAGTACCTGATCGGAATTCTGCTGTGCATCCTCCATGGAGCCTTTTTCTCCTGTGAGGTTTTCGAGCTCCGCGTTCAGGCGATGCAGATTTTCCGTAACAAAGTCGGTACGCGTCGATAAGGAAGAATACTCCACGTTGATCTGTGAAGCGATCGCCATGGTCTTGGTATTCTGGTCAAGCTTCAGCTGCTCGAGCTCCTCATGATGTGCATCGACGGAGGCCTTTGCAAGCGCACGACGGCTTTCCCCCTCCGCGAGCTTTGACTGCAGTGCAGCTGCACTTTTCTCTGTTTCCTGAATTTCTGCCTCGATCTCCTCCAGCTCACGCTTTCGCCCCATGAGATTCGAGCTGTTTCGAAAGGCACCACCGGAAATGGAGCCACCCGGATTCAGCTGCTCACCTTCGAGTGTCACGATACGGAGACTCTGATGGTACTGCCGCTGAATTGCGAGTGCATGGTCAATGCTGTCGACCACCAGAACACGGCCAAGCAGAAATTCTGCAAGCTGGGCATATTTCCTGTCCAGCTCAATGAGGTCACAGGCCAGACCGATGGCACCACGCGCATGGGCCGCCTGCTCACAGTTACTGTCTCTCCGTCCGCGAATGTTGCTGAGCGGAAGGAAGGTGGCACGGCCATAGCGATGCTGCTTCAGGAACTGAACCATGTCCTTTGCGGTAGCTTCATCCTCCGTGACCACATTCTGGATCGCGCCGCCGAGAGCAGTTTCTATGGCGGTTTCATATTTCGCAGGAACCTCAATCAGGTCCGCAACGACACCCAGAATCCCTGGGCGACGGTCACGCTGATCCATGACCATTTTGACAGCATTGCCATAGCCCTCATAGCGTTCCGCCAGATTTCGGAGCGTCTCAAGACGGTTTTTCAGACGATCGAGTGCACGGTTCTTCTCTACGATACGCTCCCGAAGCTGCTGATTCTCCGCGCCGAGGCGGTCCACCAGAGCAGTATCCGATGAAATGATGGCCTGCACTTCCTGAAATCGCTGCTGCAGCTCCTCCAGTGCCTTTCGCTGGTCTTCAATATCGGTAAGAAAATGATCATTCTTTACCGGGGACGCGGTTTCTGCCTCCTTGACCGGGCGATCCTCCAGCTCGAAGTCCGCGCCCATACAGCTGGACACCGTAAGCTCGGTCTCATCCATCGTGGAATCGATCATTTCGAGGTCGAGATCAATGTTTTCCATCATCTCATCGGTCGCTGCCTTATGATCCTTGATAAATACGATCTGCTCCCGAATCCAGCGAAGAAGACTGCGATTATCTTCAATCTGGGCAATGCGATCGAACACATCCTTTCCCAGTGCCTGGATGCGCTGCGTATAATGCAGTGCATTGTTCTTCTCTGTATTGATCTGCTCCTTCAGCACATCAATCTGACCACGAAGATTGGTCTTCAGAAGATCCGACTGGTTGATGCTGTCCTTCGCCTGCTGCAGCTCTTCATCGAGTGCGCGAATCTGCTCCTCCAGCTCATTATACTTGCCATTCAGCTGATCGGATTCCTGTCGGATCGCTTCGAGATCATGCTGTACGGTATCCGCATTCGCGCTGACGGAATCGAGCCCCTTCAGGCTGTCCTCCATATCCCGAACAAAGAGATTCGCATCCGCATTGACGAGCTGGTCGCGGATTGTGAGATACTCACGGGCCTGCTCCGACTGCTTCTTCAGCGGTCCGACCTGGCGCTCCAGCTCTGTCAGAATATCGGTGACACGCGTGAGGTTTCCCTCCTCATCACTCAGCTTCTTTTCGGCGAGGGCCTTCCGGCGCTTGAACTTTACGATCCCGACGGCTTCATCGAAGAGATCCCGTCGTTCCTCCGGCTTGCCCGAAAGAATCTTGTCGACCTGACCCTGCCCGATGATGGAGTAGCCATCCTTTCCGATACCCGTATCATAAAAAAGTTCATTGATATCTTTCAGTCGGCACTCGGTACCGTTCAGCATATACTCTGACTCACCAGAACGGTAGAGACGGCGGGAAACGGTGACCTCATCATAGTCAATGTTTAAGATGCGGTCGGAGTTGTCCAGCGTAATGGCGACGAAGGCCGAGCTCTGCGGACGGCGAAGCTGCGTGCCGGCGAAGATGACATCCTGCATGGAGCTTCCACGCAGCTGCTTGACCTTCTGCTCTCCCAGCACCCAGCGTACGGCATCTGAAATATTGGATTTTCCGGATCCATTCGGTCCCACAATGCCGGTGATTCCCTTACTGAAATCCAGGACAGTCTTATTGGCGAAGGACTTAAAGCCCTGAATTTCAATAGATTTTAAATACATAACCTGTTTCCGCCTTAATGCGTTTTAATGTCTGGTAGGCGGCACCCTGCTCGCCCTTCTTCTTACTGGAGCCCTCACCGTTGCCATACGGTTCACCGTCAATGACGGCTTCCACACGGTAATAACGGTCATGACATGGACCGGATTCTTCAATCACACGATACTCGAGAGACTTCTTGTTCTGGGAGATATACTCCTGCAGTACGGTTTTTGCATCGCGGTACAGCCCGGCATTTTCGATATCGCAGAGTACAAAGCGACGTACGAACTGCTCGGCCGGTGCAAATCCACCATCGAGATACATCGCACCGATTACGGACTCGAAGGCATCGGAAATAACGGAATCCCGTCGATTGATCCCTTCCCGTGCTTCGCCCTTTCCAAGGATGATGTAATCACCAAGATTCACCTTTCGGGCTGCCTCTGCAAGCGTGGGCTCACATACCAGTGCGGCACGGATTTTGGTCATGACACCCTCCTGAATGACGGGACGGCGGTGAAAAAGAAAAACACTGGAAACAAGCTCCAGCACGGCATCGCCTAAAAACTCCAGGCGCTGATTCGAGGCCTCCTTCGGCTCGCCGCTCTCATTGCTGAACGAAGGATGCGTCAATGCATGCTTCAGCAGGGCGACATCTTTAAAATGATAGCCGATGGCCTCCTGTAATAGGTCTAAATTCTGTTCCATAACTCCTCTTTTACTGTCCCTGAAAGAAATGAAGCATGGAGAGCACGACCGATGTGCGGCGTCTCTCCATGTGCTTTACGGACTGTTCTAAGCCTCTCTGACAGAGAAAAGCATTACGCTCTGCTCGTCGCTTCCTTGATGGCATTCACGGCATCCTGTACCGTATGCATGTGCTCCGCTGCATCCTCCGGGACCTCGATGCCGAAGCTCTCTTCGATGGCCATCACCACCTGCACAACGTCCAGAGAATCCATCTCGAGGTCATCCACAAAGCGGGCCTCCGGTGTGATCTTCGCAGGATCCACATGGGATACCTCACGCGCAATGATTTCCTTTAACTTTTCAAATTCCATAATTTCTCCTGTCCGACCGGCAGCGCCGGTCTACTGTACTACTGCGAGCCCTTATATTCTCAACTCATTTTATCGGATAGGCCCTCTGAAAAAGAACCTTCCGACGGGGCCTCCGAACTCAGCTCTCTTCGTTCGAGGTATTTTCGGCTTCGATGCTCTCTGCAATTTTCCGCACGGCATCGGCATGAACGAAATCATAGCACTGCTGGATGGCGTGCGTGATTTCACGGCCATCGGTATTCCCGTGTACCTTGACAACCAGTCCCTTCAGCCCCAGGATTGGTGCACCGCCGTACTGCTTGGCATCAAATTTCTTCATGGTTCCCTTTAAGGCGCCTTTGACAAGAAGCCCACCCAGCATGGAAAGCGGCGTCGACTTAATGGCTCCCATAATTTCTGTCAGCAGCATCTTTCCGACACCCTCGTACATCTTTAAAATACAGTTTCCAACGAATGCATCACAGACGACGACATCACAGGCGCCGAAGGAAATATCCCTTGCCTCACAGGAACCGATGAAGTGGATGTCCTTCACCTCCTTCATGAGTGGCATGGTCTCCTTTACGAGAGCATTGCCCTTTTCTTCTTCTGCGCCGACATTTACGAGTCCGACGGTCGGATTCTGAATGCCACATACCTCTTTCATGTAGATCGTGCCCATCTTTGCATACTGCACGAGCCACTCTGGCTTCGCATCCACATTGGCGCCGCTGTCGAGGAGCAGTGTTACACCCTTACTGGTTGGAATCAGTGCACCAAACGGAGGACGTGGCACCCCCTTCGCACGACCAATGATGAGCTGACCACCGGCCAGCACAGCCCCGCTCGAGCCTGCCGAAATGAAGGCATCCGCCTGCCCGTCCTTGACAAAATGCAGGGCCTTGACGATGCTGGACTCCTTCTTTCGACGAATGGCAAGCACCGGTGCTTCATGAAGGGAAATGACTTCCGGCGCATCCACCAGCTCCACACGCTCATGCATTGTCTCCTGAGAAATGCCAAGTGCCTTTACACATTTTTCAAGCTCCGTCTGTAAAAGTCCCTCCGGGCCGAAAAGGAAAAGCTTTGTATCCTGTGTTACTGTCAGGGAGCGAAGGGCGCCATCGAGGATGGCAGATGGTGCCTGATCGCCGCCCATACAGTCAATTGCTATTCTGACCATATGACTCCTTTATCATGATAGGATAAATATCTTTTTATTTTAATATGCCCAGATCTATTTTGCAAGAACGGGCACAGGAGCGCCGATCTGGAATCCTCCGGATCCTGCAGCACTTCGAGAAGCTGAGATCCGCGTCGCTCCCACATACCCGTACAGTATAACGTAAAGTCCTGTATATTTCCATGAAAAAACTCCGGGCCATGTCAACGATTGACATGACCCGGAGGAGGGAATCACTTAAATTACCTTAGGCTTCCTGTGCAGCATTCTCTGCAACGATCTTATTCTGTACATCGCCTGGCGCCTGCTCATAGCGTGCAAAGCTGTACTCATAGTCACCGGTACCGCCGGTCATGGAGCGAAGATCCGTACCATAGCCATAGAGGTTTGACATTGGAACTTCAACCTGAATAACCTGCTTTCCCTTGCCGATGGATTCCATGCCGAGAACACGGCCACGCCGCTTCGTCAGATCACCCATAATATCACCGGTGTTCGCATCTGGAACGGTCACCTTCACGGAAGCAATCGGCTCGAGAAGCACTGGCTGACACTTCATAAACGCGTCCTTAAAGGCCATGGAGGAGGCCGTCTTAAAGGCCATATCCGAGGAATCAACCGGATGGTAGGAGCCATCCAGCAGCGTAGCCTTGATGCCTACGACCGGATAGCCGGCCAGTGGTCCCTTTTCGCAGGACTCCTGTACGCCCTTCTCAACAGCCGGGAAATAGTTCTTCGGAACGGATCCACCGAAAATCTGCTCTTCAAATACATATGGATGCTCGAGATCACCCGATGGCTCAAACTGCATCACAACATCACCGAACTGTCCATGTCCGCCGGACTGCTTCTTATAGCGTCCCTGGACCTTCGCACTCTTCCGAATCGTCTCACGATAAGCAAAGCGAGGCTTCGAAAGAACCAGGGTCACATTATAACGCTCCTTGATTTCGGATGCGACGACATCGAGCTGCTGATCGCCGATGCCATACAGAAGGGACTGACGGTTCTCTGGATCAGAGACCGTCTTTAGGGTCTTATCCTCCTCCATCATGCGCTGAAGTGCTGTAGCCAGCTTATCCTCCTCCGTCTTGTTTTCTGCGGCATAGGCCTTAAAGGTATACGGTGCGGAGAACTGTGGTCCATGATAGATGATTGGCGCATTGCGAAGAGCCATGGTATCGCCGGTAGCTGTGACACTCAGCTTCGCTACGGCACCAATATCTCCAGAACGAAGCTCAGGAACCTCAATGGCCTCCTTTCCACGCAGTACGTAGATCTTTCCGATCTTTTCGTTTGCTTCTTTATGGACGTTGTAGACTTCGGTATTTGGCTTCATGGTACCAGTGCATACCTTAAGAAGAGAATACTTTCCGAGGAAAGGATCTACGATGGTCTTCCATACCTTTGCAGTCAGCGTTGCATCGGAATTGTACTTTGCGGTGAAGCGCTCCCCGTTGGATACATCCACGCCTACGGTTTCGAATTCATCCGGTGACGGGAGGTATTTGTCAATGACCTGAAGAAGGACATTGAAGCCCTGAACATTGACGCCGGATCCCATGAGCACCGGGACCATGCTGCAGGTCTTTACATTCTGCCGAAGTGCCGACTGAATCTCCTCTACGGTGAACTCCTCGCCACCGAAGTACTTCTCCATAAATTCATCCGACGTTTCTGCCACAGCCTCCAGCAGGGCATTCCGTGCGATGCCGAGGTTTTTCTGAACGTACTCTGGAATCTCGCAGGCCTCATACTCGTTCGGTTTGGTAAACTTACGTCCTTCCATCTTTACGACGTTTACGAAGCCGACAAACTTTTCATTTTCACGAATCGGAATCTGGAATGGTGCAACGGAGCGCCCAAACTGCTTCTCCAGATTCAGTACAAGCTGACGGAAGGATGCATGATCATCATCCATGTTGGTCACAAAAAAGAGACGCGGAATGCGGAACTTCTCACAGATATCCCAGGCTCTCAGGGTGCCTGGCTCGATGCCGGCCTTTCCATTTACCACGATGATGGCAGCATCTGCCACTGAAATGGCTTCCTCGACTTCACCGACGAAATCGAAGTACCCAGGGGTGTCCAGAATATTTATTTTAAGATCTCCATGCTCGCCCTTGTATTCGATCGGGACGGTTGTGGTGGAGATTGAAAACTTGCGCTTGATTTCTTCCTTGTCGTAATCCGAAACGGTGTTGCCCTCTGGAACACTGCCCATGCGTGTGGTCGTGCCGGTGACATAAGCCAGAGCTTCGGCTACGGTTGTCTTACCAGCGCCACCATGTCCCAAAAGAACAACGTTACGTATGTTTCCGGTGTCATATACCTTCATAAGTCTTTCCCTCCTGTGCATACGAAGATTTCATAGTTAGTATTTTACTAAAAAAAGGCATCTATTACAAGATTATTGTGAAATATGTACCAATATTTAGTGGGGCAGGCAGAGCTCTGAAAGAATCGACACCGATGGAAGCTCGTTACAATATCAGAAAAAGACTGACGAGGCTTTCCTTTTCAGGCGAAGCTTCATCGGTCTTCCGGTTTTCGTGAAAAGCAGCTGCTTTAACCAAAGACTGCGGCTTTCCTTCTTTACTGATTATAATGCTTCACAGAGCTGACGTGCCACATAGACACCGCTGGCCGAAGCATGTGACAGGGAATGGGTAATGCCACTGCCGTCGCCGATTACATAAAGTCCCTCATGGCGTGTCATCAGATTATGATCGACTTCCACCTCCATGTTATAGAACTTTACTTCTACGCCATAGAGCAGGGTATCGTCGTTCGCGGTTCCTGGCGCTACCTTGTCAAGTGCATAAATCATTTCAATGATGCCATCGAGAATGCGCTTTGGGAGAACAAGGCTCAGATCTCCTGCTGCCGCATTCAGGGTTGGCACGGTGAAGGATTCGTTGATGCGCTGCTCGGTACTGCGCTTTCCGCGGATGAGATCACCGAAGCGCTGAACGATGACGCCACCGCCCAGCATGTTGCTGAGACGTGCAATACTCTCGCCGTATTCATTGGAATCCTTAAACGGCTCGGAGAAATGCTTCGCTACAAGCAGTGCGAAGTTTGTATTTTTCGTCTGCTTCGCCGGATCTTCATAGCTGTGACCGTTTACGGTGACGATGCCGTTTGTGTTTTCATTGACGACGGCTCCCTTCGGATTCATACAGAAGGTACGGACGTAATCCTCGTATTTCTCTGTGCGATAGACGATTTTACTTTCATAGAGCTCATCCGTAAGATCTGAAAAGATCTCCGCCGGCAGCTCTACGCGGACACCGAGGTCAACACGGTTTGAATTCGTGGAAATATCGAGGTCTCTGCAGACCTTCTCCATCCACTTACTGCCACTTCGACCGGCAGAAATGACACAGGTTCGTCCTTCAAAGGCGCGCTCGCCGCTGTAGACCCTGTAGCTCTTCTCCTTTTTTTCGACGGTATCGATGCAGCAGTCAAAATAGAAGTCGACCTTCTCCTTCAAATGGTCATACAGATGCTGAAGCACGACATAATTGATATCGGTTCCCAGATGTCGTACCGAGGCATCCAGAAGATGAAGACCATGCTGCATGCAGGTCTTTTTAAACTTCGTACCGGCCGTCGAATACAGCTTCGTGCCTTCACCGCCAAAACGAAGGTTGATGCCATCGACATACTCCATAAGCTCAATGGCGGTCTTCTTTCCGATATACTCGTAGAGCGTACCGCCGAAGTCGTTTGTAATATTATACTTTCCATCTGAAAATGCACCGGCACCACCGAAGCCGCTCATGATGGAGCAGCATTTACAGTGAATACAGGACTTGATTTTTTCACCATCGATCGGACACTTTCGCTGGGTGAGCTCGTGCCCGTGCTCGAAAATGGCTATTTTCAGGTCTGGCCGTCGCTCGATCAGCTCATAGGCGGTAAAAATTCCTCCTGGGCCTGCGCCAATAATCAGGACATCATACATGGTTCTGTTTCCCTCCCTAAAATTCATTACTGTACACTTCTATTTTTTCAATGACTTCGTGCATATTGAGCGGCTTCGTAAAGTGCTCATTCATCCCCGCGGCGCGTGTTTTTTCACGGTCTTCATCGAAGGCGTTCGCAGTCATTGCAAAGATCGGCACCGTCTTTGCATCTGCATGATCCGACCTGCGAATGGCCTTTGTGGCCTCCAGGCCGTTTAAGACCGGCATCATGATGTCCATGAGGAGGACGTCAAAGGTGTTTTCCGGACACGCCAAAAACTGTGAGACGGCCTGCTGCCCGTTCTCTGCCAGTGTGACCTTTATTCCTGCATCCTCAAGCATAAAGCGTGCAATGTCACGGTTTAATTCATTGTCCTCTGCAAGAAGGACATGCAGTCTCCGGTTCGTATGCTTTCGGGACAGTGGGACTTTTTCTGTCGACACAGGCTTCTCTGCTCGTCTCAGCGGAATGGAGACCGTGATGCAGGTGCCGACATCCACCGTGCTTTCAATCTGAATGGTGCCATCCATACGGTCCAGAAGAGCTTTTACAATCGGCATCCCGAGACCTGTACCCATAAAGGTGCTGCGAGCGCCGTGATCTGCCTGCGTAAATGGCAGGAAGATTTTCTTTATAAAGTCTTCCTGCATGCCAATGCCTGTATCCTGCACGCAGATCTCATGGCGCACGGTCTGCTCATCCACCGGGATCTCATGCAGGGTTACGTGCACGGAGCCCTCCGCTTTATTATATTTAATGGCGTTTGAAATCAGATTGAGACAGATGCGCTTCATTTCAAACGGATAGCCACGTACATATGGACAGGCTGGATTCAGCACATCCCCGTCCATGAAAAGCTGAATACCATTGGACTCTGCATTCATGCGGGCCAGGGTCTCAACATCCGCGTACAGCATTCGCATATCGAAATCCTTCTCATGAAGGCTGTACTGGGACGTTCCGAGCTTATTCAGCTCCAGGGTATCATTCACAAGGGACAGCAGATGATTCGCCGCAATTTTTGCTTTTGTCCGGCTGGCATCCACAAGTGCACGATCGTCTGGATGCTGGCTGCAGATTTCAAGAAGCCCCAGAATACCATTGAGTGGTGTGCGCATATCGTGGCTCATACGCGAAAGAAAATCGGTTTTGGTTTTATTCGCCCGTTTTTCAGATTCGAGAGCAATGCTCTTTTCCATATAATCGTTCTTATCGAGAGTCAGATTCCAGTGCTCGATCTTCCCGTCCGGGGACTGCACCTTCTGCCCACGGTCCTCAATGTACTTATAGGAGCCATCCTTGCAACGCACCCGATAGGTCGTGGCATAGTGGTCGCTTCGACTGTACTGATCCAGTGCATCCGCAAGGCCGGTTTCCAGATCATCCGGGTGGGCCAGACCGACGATGCTTCCATGGCTTGCCTCCATGAGTGAGATCGTCTGGGGAGGCATAGCCGAGCATGGTTGCAAACTGCTCAGATACATAGCGGAACGAATAGACCTCATCATCATTACTGATTTTAATGCCACCCGGAATCGCATGTGTAATCAGATCCAGCTGATGCTGCAGGGCTTCGTTGGCCTTTCGAAGCTCCTCCTTGTAATAACGCTCCTGCTTTACGACCTCATCCACACTTCGAAAGCCCAGAAGGGCATAATGACCGTTTTCAGAATATTCCTTGACAATATGTCCCTGAAAATAGGACAGACCGGCGGCATTGGGAATCGTCTCAAAGGAAAAGAAATAATCGGATTCCGTTTCAAAGCGCTTCTTCATATCGGCGCAGCTGAGCGTTGTCTTCAGAAGTTCCTTGAACCCTGGAAGCACGACACTTTCAGCATAGCGTTCAACATATTCCGTGAAGGTTCGGACATTCTTCATCTCCTGCGCGTGATTGGTTTTCTGGTAAAAGACGATTTCATAGTCGTCGGTGTCAAGATTGACAAGGAAGGCAATCGTATAGTCGGTGCTGAGACCGGACAGAACGAGCCGGGTCTTTTCAGCTTTCAGCTGGAGATTCTCCTCTTTTGGCATGAATGGTTGTACTCTTTCTATGAACGCTTTCTCTCACAGGGGGTATAGAAGTGCCTCATCCTTTCGAAGGCGCTTCTGTATCCTGTGCGGAAGAAAAAATGAACGTAATATTATTAATTATACTACATTACGCCCGAACATCATAGCGGTATCGCTCGAGCACGGCCCGTGCTTTTTCCTTGGCCTCCTCCTCGTAGAAGGAAATACGAAGCGCGCCCTCACCATGATCACGGCCATTGTTGATGCCCATGTTCTTAATGGAGATGCCCTTCGATGCGAGGATGACAGAAATCGTAGAGATGGCGCCAACCTCGTCCTCGATATCCACGGAAAAGCTGTAGTCGGCCGTCAGCACACCCTTGTTTTTCGCACTGATGGAGTTCCGGTACTCTCTCGAGGACTCAAACATATGAAGGATTTTCAGATCCGACGACTCCTTCTTCAGGGACGCGGAAATATCCTGAAGCTCGGCAATGTAGCGGTCCAGAAGCTCGACGAGCGGCTTCCGATTCGTATTGCAGATCTGCTCCCACATCTCCGGGCTCGAGCTTGCAATCCGTGTAATGTCACGGAAGCCTCCGGCGGCCAGAGTTTTCATGAGCTGGGTCTCATCATCGGAGTCCTTTACAATATTAACGAGGGAGCTTGCAATGATATGAGGAAGGTGCGAAACGGCTGCCGTTGCGGCATCGTGCTTCTCCGCATTGACCACGATCGGAATCGCACCGAGAGTGGTTGCCACATTTCGAAGCGTATCTACGAGCGCCGGATTATCCGAAATCGGCGTAATAATGTAGTAGGCATTCGAGAAAAGATAATCCGTTGCAGCAGCATAGCCCGTCTGCTCTGAACCGGCCATCGGATGGCCGCCGATAAACTGATCCCCGAGCCCGAGCGCCAGTGCCTTCGTGCAAATGGCGGTTTTCGTCGATCCGACATCGGTGAGAACTGCGCCCTCCTTCAGAAGCTTGCTGACACCCTCAAGATAAGCGACATTGGCCTCCACTGGCGCACAGAGAAACACGAGATCTGCTTCCTTTAAACGCTCGCTGTATGGAGAGTCCAGGACGACGTTCACGATGCCATCCTCCTGGGCCACTTCGAGGCTCGATTTATTTCGCGCATAAGCAAAGATTCTGGTGGATGGGTCTCCTTTCTTCAGTCCCTTCGCAATGGAACCTCCAATAAGACCAAAACCGATAAAAGCTACTGTTGCCATAGTACTGCACTCCCTTTATGTAAAACTGATATCTCATCATCTTAAACATGATGTATCGAAACCAATGCGACTTTAACACTAAAAAGTGCTAAAGTCAATCTGGATACAGTGAAAAGGCCATACGAATGCAAAGAAAAGGCATTACGTAAAGGAATCTCTTCCCTGCGCAATGCCCTTCCGTCGTTTTCTGCTTTTCTGCTTATCCGAACATATCGAAAATGCTCATCTGATTGGAGGACGGAATATCGCCGAGCAGGCCAAGCTCCGAGAACTTGTCCACGAAGCTCTTCGGGCAGTGTGTGCGGTTCATAAAATCATCCTTACTCAGGTACTTTCCGCCCTTCGCCCCATCCTCAATGCCCTGAGCAACGGCTTCGCCGAGACCGGCCATGGAGGTAAAGCTCGGCATGATCCTTCGATCCTCTGTGATCGTAAAGTCTTTCGCCTTCGCCTTATAAATGTCGAGTGGTGCGAATTCAATGCCACGCGCATACATTTCCTCACAGATCTTCATGTCACGGAGGCAGACGGCCTCGGTGTTCGTCGGATGCGGAATCTTCATGTACTCATCGATATAGTAGCGGAGCTTGTCCACGCCACCACACATCTTGTCGTAATCGAAGCCATCGGCGCGGATACTGTAGTAGGCGGTATAATATTCGACCGGATAAAATACCTTACAGTAGGCGACACGCCAGGCCATCATCACGTAGGCTGCGGCATGCGCCTTCGGGAACATGTACTTGATCTTTTTGCAGGCGTCGATATACCACTGTGGAACGCCATGATCCAGCATGTCCTGACACCACTCGTCCTTCAGCCCCTTATGCTTTCGGGTGAACTCCATGATCGTGAAGGATTCGCCAGGGTCCATTCCCTTATGCATGAGGTAGACCATGATATCATCACGACAGCAGATGGCTTCCTGCAGCGTGGTGGTACCGTTTTTGATAAGGTCCTGTGCATTATTCAGATATACATCGGTACCATGGCTGAGTCCGGAGATGCGGACCAGGTCCGACAGGTACTTTGGCTTCGTGTCCTCGACCATCTGCATGGCGAAGGAGGTACCAAACTCCGGAATGCCGAGACAGCCGAGCTTTACTCCGTGAATGTCCTCTGGTCGGATTTTCAGTGCTTCCGTCGAGGCAAACAGGCTCATGACCTCCTTATTATCAAGCGGAATATCCTTGACAGGATCAATGCCGGTCAGGTCCTGAAGACGACGAATCATGGTCGGATCATCGTGCCCGAGGATATCGAGCTTCAGGAGGTTATGGTCGATCTTATGGTAGTCGAAGTGCGTCGTAATGATCGGGCTCGACATGTCATTGGCCGGATGCTGCACCGGCGTGAAGGTATTGATCTCCTCGCCATGCGGCAGCACGACGATACCTCCCGGATGCTGTCCGGTGGTCCGGCGCACCCCGACACAGCCCTGCACGAGGCGGTCGATCTCTGCACTCCGCTTATCGATGCCCTTCTCCTCATAATATTTCTTCACCATACCATATGCTGTTTTATCCGCCAGCGTACCGATGGTCCCGGCCTTGAAGGTATGCCCCTCGCCGAAGATGACGCCGGTATAGGCATGGGCCTTCGCCTGGTATTCACCGGAGAAGTTCAGGTCGATATCCGGCTCCTTATCGCCATTAAAGCCGAGGAAGGTTTCGAACGGAATGTCGAAGCCCATACGGTTCAGCTCGGTTCCGCATTTCGGGCACTTTTTCGGAGGCATGTCACAGCCGGCCATACCGGAGTACTTTTTGACCTCCGGCGAATCGAAATCATACCAGTAGCATTTCGGACAGACATAGTGCGGACTCAGCGGGTTCACCTCCGTAATATGCGCCATGGTGGCAGCAAAGGAAGAACCGACAGAGCCTCGTGAACCTACGAGATAGCCATCCTCATTGGACTTGTCCACGAGCTTCTGCGCGATGATGTACATGACCGAATAGCCATTGCTGATGATGGAGTTCAGCTCCGTCTCGAGTCGATCCGATACGATTTTCGGAAGCGTCGGGCCATAGATCCGATGCGCCGTTTCATGACAGATCTGGCGGAGTGTTTCATCTGAGTGCTCGATGACCGGTGGGCACTTATCCGGACGTACCGGACGAATCTTATCGCACATATCGGCAATCATATTCGGATTGTCAATGACGATCTCATGTGCCTTCTCCGGCTCCAGATAGCTGAATTCATCAAGCATTTCCTTCGTCGTTCGGAAGTAGAGCTTTGCATCACTCTCCTCCTCATCGAAGCCACGCCCCGCCTGGATGATGCGGCGGTAGATATCATCCTCCTCATCCACGTAATGACAGTCACAGGTTGCACAGACTGGCTTCCCGAGCTGGTCCGCAAGGTCAATGATCTTACGGTTATAGTCGATGAGGTCCTGCTCACTGCTTGCCGTGTACTTGTCACTTGCAATCATGAAGCTGTTGTTTCCGAGCGGCTGCACCTCCAGATAATCATAGAAGGAGGCCACATTCAGAAGCTGCTGCTCATCCATTCCACGGACGAGACCCTGGAAAACCTCTCCGGCCACACAGGCGCTTCCGATGATGAGCCCCTCGCGAAGCTCCCGAAGCAGAGACTTCGGAATACGTGGGCGGGATTTAAAGTACTTTAAATGACTCTCGGAGATGAGTCGGTAGAGGTTGATACGACCGACATCATTCTTTGCGAGCAGGACGATATGATAGCTCGGAAGCTTCATCACATTGGCTGCATGATCGAATTCGAGATGGTCAATGTCGGCGAGCCGTTCTGCACCGCGCGCCTTTACGAGCTCAATTTCCTTCATGTAGATTTCAGCCGTACAGGCGGCATCATCGACGGCACGGTGATGATGCTCGAGGGACACCCCGAGCTCCTTCGCAACGGTATCGAGCTTATAACGATTGAGCTGCGGAAGCAGCAGGCGGCTGAGACCAACCGTATCGAGGATGGTCGGATCATAGGAAAGCCCGAGGCGCTTTGCATTTTTCGCGATAAAGCCTGTATCAAAGGAGGCATTGTGGGCAACAATTACTGCATCTCCACACCAGCGAAGGAAATCCGGAAGCACCTTTTCAATCGGATCTGCATCCATGACCATGCTGTCATCGATGGATGTAAGCTGCGTAATGCGGAACGGAATCGGAACCCCTGGATTCACAAAGACATCCATACGGTCCACAATTTCGTTGTTCTGCAGCTTCACAGCACCGATTTCAATGATATGATCTGTTTCCGCACTGAAGCCGGTGGTCTCGATATCGAATACAACCGTTTCATGCTGGAGATCCTGTCCCTTCTCATTCTGCACGATGGTTTCAAGGTCATCTACCAGGTAGCCTTCGCAGCCATAGATGAGCTTGAAGTCCTTGTCGTGCTTGATCTTCTTCAGGTAAATGTTGGCATCTGGGAAAGCCTGCACGACGCCGTGATCCGTGATGGCCATGGCCTTCATGCCAAAGGAAATCGCGGTGTCAATGTAGTCATTGACATCGGTGACACCATCCATATCGGACATTTTCGTATGAAGATGAAGCTCCACGCGCTTTTCCGGATAGGTATCCTCTCGTCTGGTACGATTCAGCTGATAGCGGACGATCCCATCGATAAAGCTCATCTCCACCTGCTTATCGAAGGAGTCAAAGGAAACGGTGCCCTTGATTTTCAGCGCCGTGCCAGGTTTTACAAAGCTGTTTGCAAGCTCCAGATCCTCGTCCTCGACAAAAATCTTGACCGAAATGGAATCGGTAAAATCGGTCACATCGAATTTGAGGATGTTCTTTCCTGTCCGGGTATGAACCGGATCATGCACGAGAAAAATCTGTCCTGCCACGATGACATTGCCTGAGCTTGCATCGACATCCTCGAGCTTTACAGGATCGCCTTCGAAATAGCGACCATAGAGCACATCCTCGTTTTCGGACATGCGGAAGGCGCGCTTCCGACGCTGAAAGGTACCTGCCCCGGCACCACCGAAGCGATTGCTGTAGCCGCCCTCCTTCTGTGGCGAGCTGGCCGTTCGAGTGCCAGCTGCTCCAGCAGGTGCAGAGGCCCCAGACGGTGCTGCTGCAGTCGCTGGACGATTCGTACGAGGATCACTCTTCTCTGAAAGTGCAGCAGCGGCGGCTCCTCCGGCCGCCTGATCCATACCGGCCAGGTTGAAAGGATCACGGGTATCCATGAAGCCCTCCTGCTCCTGCATACGCTGACGACGCGCTGCAGCATCGTCCATGCGTTCCTCTGGTACATAATCGCGGTCCAGCTGTGCCGGTGCTTCGATTTTTCGCTCTTCATACTGCATGTCCAGAAGGAGCTCCAGATGACAGCGCTTCTCAAAGATACTCTGAAGGGCACTTTCGAGCTTTCGCGCTGCATTTTTATAGAGCCTTGAGTCCGGAACCGTCAGGGACATTTCATCATCTGCAGTCCAGCGAAGCTTTCCGCGGCTCAGCATGTTATAGAGCACAATATCGTAGTTCTTCATCTCCAGGAGAATCGAATCACTGTACATGCCATAGAGAGTACGCGCATTGTACTGAGCGCTGAGATGAAATTCTTCTGCAACGCGTACTGTAATTTCCTTCCGGGCGAAGATCTGCTCCTTGATGGCCTTTTCGAGCGCATAGATCGTCCGTTTATCGATGAGATGCGCACTCAGAATATGGATACGGATGAGCTTACGATCCCGGGTGATGGTCACCCGCGTTACAAAGGTATCCGTGAGCAGTGCTTCCGCTTCCTTCGAGAGCTCCAGTGTGTCAAATACTTCGAAAAATTTCTTCATGCTTTCACCTTACTCCTGCAGGCAACAGGAGGACGCTGCTGACAGAAGTTCTGGCTCAGAACTTCGAAATTTCGTCACGCAATACCGTAAGCAGCTGATCCTCCGGAACCTTTCGGATGACTTCTCCCTTTTTGATGAGGAGCCCTACGCCCTTACCACCTGCGATGCCGATATCGGCTTCCCGTGCTTCACCCGGGCCATTGACCACACAGCCCATCACGGCAACCTTCAGAGACTTATCATCAAATTCCTCGACCATGGTCTGTACCTGATTGGCCAGTCCGATGAGATCAATGTTCGTGCGTCCGCAGGTCGGACAGGAAACGACCTCGATGCCACCCTTTCGGAGTCCCAGTGTGCGAAGAATAAGCTTCGCGGATTTAATCTCTTCTGCCGGATCTGCACTGAGGGATACACGGATCGTGTTGCCGATGCCCTGTGACAGGATGATTCCCAGTCCGAGAGCTGATTTGATATTGCCGGACCAGGCTGTCCCGGCTTCTGTAATCCCTACATGAAGCGGATAGTCCGTTTTTTCACAGATGAGCTCATGCGCATGGGCGCACATCAGCACATCCGAGGACTTGATGGAAATGACGAGATTGTCGTAGCCCATATCTTCAATCAGGTGCACCTTATCGAGGGCGGACTCTACAATGCCCTCTGCGGTGACATGGCCACCATATTTTTCAATGAGATCCTTCTCCAGCGAACCCGAATTAACGCCGATCCGGATCGGAATATGTCGCTCCTTCGCGCAGTCAACGACCGCCCGGATCTTCTCATTGGATCCAATGTTGCCTGGATTAATGCGGATCTTATCCGCGCCATTCTCGATGGCTTCAATGGCCATGCGATAGTCAAAATGAATATCGGCGACGAGCGGAATCGAAATCTGCTTTTTGATTTCGCGAATCGCGCTGGCCGCTTCATGCGTTGGCACCGTGCAGCGAATGATCTGACAGCCGGCCTTTTCCAGGCGGTGAATCTGCGCGACCGTCGCAGCGACATCTTCGGTTTTGGTATTGCACATGGACTGGATGGCAATCGGATTTTCGCCACCGATTTTTACGTTTCCAATGGAAACGACGCGGGTCTTCTCTCTTGCAAGCATGAACTTACCTCCCTAGCATGGCGCTGTATGCGCCGGTAAATAAATTAAAAAGATCATTGGACATCACGAGCGCCATGAGGATGAGAAGAAGGATCATCCCGATTTCATTGATGCGTTCCTCCAGCTTCGGATTCAGGCGACGACGTGAAATCATTTCAAGCAGTATAAACAGCAGGCGTCCTCCATCGAGGGCCGGTACCGGAAGCAGGTTCATCACACCGAGGTTTGCGGACAGCATGACGAGGAGCTCGAGCAGCACGAGGAAGGCATTGAAAGCACCATACTGTGAGGATTCTTCAACCGTGGAGCCCATGACGGTCACCGCTCCGACAGGCCCCATCACCTCCTGTCGCTCGACACGTCCATGTACAAGGAGCTTCAGGCTCTGCAGCACGACGGTCGTGTTGTAACGCACTTCATAGAAGCTGTCTTCGAGAAATTCCTTTGCATTTTCCGGAAGAAAACGCCCACCGTAAAAGCTGATGCCAAGCTTATATTTCTGTGCGCCTGTATCAAAATAGGGCTGAAAATGGAGGGCGATTTTTTCTCCATTTCGTAAGACGGTGGCCTGAAGCTCCGTATGCTCATCGAAATCCGCACTGTTCACGTAGAGCCAGATAAAGAGATCCCGATACCCAGGGACAGGCTGCTGCTTCTTCCCCGCATAGCCGATGGACTCAAGGGCATCGCCACGCTCGAAGCCGGCGCTGGATACAGGGGTGTCCGGACTTGTTTCCATGACATAGAGCCGGTCATATCCGCAGAAGGCCACCAGAATCATCGAAAGCAGGGCGGCAAGTATAAAATTATTGAGCACGCCGGCAATGCAGATAAAAAAGCGCTTGCCGGCGGATTTCTCACTGAAATTATAGTCTGGGATTTCCGTGCGCCGAAAACGGACACCATCATAGTCGATCCACTCCGCATCTTCCGTTCCCTCCGACGTTAAAAAATCGCCGGATCCTGCACTGTCCTCTCCGAGCATGGCACAGCTTCCACCAAAGGGCAGGAGCTTCAGAGAATAGCGGGTATTTCGGATGACGCGACTGAAGAGACGCGGTCCCATGCCAATGGAAAATTCCAGGACGCCGACATGACAGAGCTTGGCAGCCAGAAAATGCCCAAATTCATGAAAAAATACTAAAAAGCCAAGGCCAAAGATGGCAATGATGATACTGAGGATATTCATAAGCTCCTTTATAGCACAGGCCGCGTCGGGACCTCCTGCGGATAAAAAGCAGCAGGGGAACAGGCAGCATGCAGTGACAATCGACTATGCATGTACAATGTGGGAATGCGTACGCACGAAATCGCGGGCCCACGCCTCCATATCCAGAATTTCTTCCAGATCCGGGTTCGGAAGCACATGCGCTTCATGCGCATCCATGGCTTCTTCAATCACATCGGCGATTTCCAGAAAATCAATGCGATCTTCAAGGAAGAGCGCGACGGCTTCTTCATTGGCTGCATTGTATACCGTTGGCATCGAGCCACCCACGCGTCCTGCACGATAGCCGAGAGCGAGTCCCTTAAAGGTCTCCATATCCGGATTTTCAAAGCTGAGCTGCATGAGGGCGGCCAGATCCAGCCGCTCGTCCTCCTTGAGGGCACGGCGATCGGGTGCATAGAGGGCATACTCGATCGGAATCCGCATATCCGGCAGGCCGAGCTGCGCCTTTACGGCGCCATCCACGTACTGCACAGCCGAATGCACGATGGACTGTGGCTGTACAACAACCTGAATCTGATCCACCGGTACATCGAAGAGCCAGTGGGCTTCCAGAACCTCGAGCCCCTTGTTGACCATCGTTGCAGAATCGATCGTAATCTTCCGCCCCATGGACCAGTTTGGATGCTTCAGTGCATCTTCCTTCGTTTTTCCTCGGAGCTCCTCCCGCTTCTTTCCACGGAAAGGTCCACCCGAAGCCGTCAGAAGTATTTTCTCAATCGCACTGTGGGGCTCTCCGGTCAGTGACTGCCAGATCGCACTGTGCTCCGAATCAATCGGCTTGATGTCGATACCACAGGCGGCTGCCAGAGGCATAATGAGATGACCGGCGCATACGAGCGTTTCCTTATTTGCCAGTGCCACCTGCTTATGTGCCTTTAGTGCAGCCATGGTTGGCTGAATACCAATCATGCCCACGACGGAAACCACGACCTCGTCACACTCATCCATGGTGGCCAGTGCACAGAGACCCTCCATTCCGCTCAGTACCTCCACTGGAAGCCCATAGCTGCGGAAGCGCTCCGCCTTTTCTTTATCATAGATACAGACTGCTTTTGGATGCAGCTTTTCCACCTGTTCCTTCAGACGCTCGATGGAGCCATAGACAGCGAGTCCGGTAACCTTTATGTCCTGATCACCCTCAATGACATCGAGGGTCTGGGTCCCGATGGAACCGGTCGAACCTAAAATAACAAGTCTTCTCATATCTCTCCTCAAAAATGCCCCCTTAAATCAGGAAGGTCAATGCAAAATAAACGGCAGGTGCGGTGAACAGCACCGAATCAAAGCGATCCAGAATACCCCCGTGTCCTGGAATCAGGTGTCCATAATCCTTCACCTGATAGTCTCGCTTGATACCAGAAGCGGTCAGATCTCCAATCATGGAAATGAGTGCGCCGACGGCACAGGAAATAGCGCAGGCAATCCCGGGATTCGAAATGAGGACGAAGCCCTTTCGAAACACACTGGCATACAGAAAGCCGAGAATGGCCGCTCCCAGAACACCGCCAGCCGCACCCTCGATGGTCTTTTTCGGACTCAGAATCGGCGTCATCTTATGCCTGCCAATCAGCATGCCGGTACAGTAGGCGCAGGTGTCCGAGCCCCAGCTGGCGAGAAAGATCAGCCAGACGAGATACTTGCCATCCGGCAGCGTCCGTGTCTGATAAATATAGCTCATCATGATTCCGGCATAGCAGAAGCCCATAAAGGCCTTTGCCACCTGGGAAATCTTATAGGCTGGATACGTGATGACATAGAAGGCCATCAGTGCCATCAGACTCAGGACAATCATCAGGGGATAATATTCTTCCAGATGGAACCATACGATGATGTAGTACCCGATGGTGGTGAGGTAGCCGACCAGTCCAAGCGATGAGTGTTCCAGTCCAAACACACGGTAGAGCTCGAAGACTCCGATCATGGAGATGAGAAAGGTCAGTATATACAGTGGAAGACCCCCACGTGGTACGGTCAGAATGGCGATCACGACAAGGACAATGCCACTCAGGAGTCGTGTCACAAAGGAGCTCAGCTTCTTTTCGTTTTGATCTTTCTTTAAATTCTCAGTTCCTGCCATAGTTCACCCTCAAAATACAAAGGACAGGCCACCCTTATACGCTGCTGATACATGGTAAAAAGGAAGCCTGTTCCGTTCGGTTTTTTATTTTTTTCTTCCACCGAAGCGTCGCTCTCGGCCATTATAATTATCAATTGCTTTCAGAAGCTCTTCCTTATTGAAATCCGGCCAGAGGACGGGCGTGATGTAATACTCTGCATAGGCACTCTGCCACAGGAGATAGTTTGAAATCCGGAATTCTCCGGAGGTTCGGATCACGAGATCCGGATCTGGCATCCCCGCTGTGTCGAGATAGCCTGCAAACGCCTGCTCCGTCAGGGCTTCGATTTCTGCCTCTGTCTTTCCCTCCCGCAGTGCTTCGATTGTATATTTTCGAACGGCACGTACGATTTCATCCCGTGAGCCGTAGTTCACGGCAAAGACGAAGGTCATACCATTGTTTTCGCGGGTTTCCTCTTCCAGTCGACGAATACCCTCCTGAATGTCCGGTGCGAAACGAGAGCGTTCGCCGATCATTCGGGCACGCACGTTGTGCTCATTGGCCACTTTGATGAGCTTCACCATATAGAAGCGGAACAGCTTCATGAGGGCGCCGACCTCTTCCTCTGAACGTTTCCAGTTTTCTGTAGAAAAGCCATAGACGGTGAGGTACTGTACGCCAAGACGTGCACAGTCGGCCACAATCTGTTCCAGCGTTTCACAGCCCTGCTTATGGCCCATTGCCCGCGGAAGCCCGTGATGCTCTGCCCAGCGTCCATTTCCATCCAGTATGATGGCGATATGGGCCGGAATCTTCCGGCCCTCATTGTTGATGATATCCAAGTGACATCTCCTGCAAACGATTAAACGGTCATCAGCTCCTTGTTCTTTGCTTCCACCGACTTATCAATCTTTTCACACATGTGATCCGTGAGCTCCTGAATGTCCTTGGTAGCACGGGCAAGATCGTCCTCTGTCATTTCGGAAGACTTTTCCAGCTTCTTTGCAAGATCCATGGCATCCCGACGGATGTTTCGAATGGCGATTTTCGCTTCTTCACCCTTCTTCTTTACATCCTTCGTGAGCTCCTTACGTCTCTCCTCGGTGAGCTCTGGAAATACCAGACGAATGACGGTACCATCATTTACCGGATTGATCCCGAGCTCAGACATATTGATGGCCTTTTCAATTTCCTTCAGCATGCTCTTATCCCATGGCTGAATCTGGATGAGACGTGCCTCCGGAACAGAAACATTTCCCACCTGCTGAATCGGGGTCGGTGTGCCATAATAGTCAACCGTAATACGGTCCAGTACATGCGGGTTCGCACGTCCTGCACGGATCGTAGCCAGCTCGTCCATCAGATTGTCGTGCGTCTTGTGCATCTTTTCAATGTAAATCGTAAACTGATCATCCATGATCTTCATCCTCCTGTTGTGTACCCGTTCATGGGGTATGCTGCAATTCGGTTTCCTGCTTAATCTGCGGTGACACGCGTTCCGGTAATGATGCCCTTCAGCGCGTTTGAAATACCATTTTCTTCGTTCAATGAAAAAATGGCAAGTGGCATATGATTTTCCATGCACATAACGGACGCGGACAGATCAATGACGCCCAGGCGCTGATCGACAACATCCTGAATGCGAATCGTATCAAATTTCTTTGCATTCGGATTCGTTTTCGGATCGGAATCGTATACGCCGTCGATGGCCTTTGCAAGAAGGATTTCCTCACAGTTCAGCTCTACCGCGCGAAGCACGACGCCGGTATCCGTTGAAAAATACGGGTGTCCGGTACCGCCGGCACAGAAAATGACGGTTCCCTCTTCCATCGCCTGAATGGCACGATCCTTATTAAAAAGCTCCGCCATGTCGCCGATCGCAATCGAGGACATTACCCTGGTTTTCATGCCCTGCGTACGGAAGATCTCGGATACGTAGATGCAGTTCATAACGGTGGCCAGGATGCCAACCTGATCGGCCTTATAGCGGTCCACTTCCTTTGACTGCCGACCACGCCAGAAATTTCCGCCGCCAATCACAATGGCAAGCTGTACACCTGCATCTACTGCGGACTTTACTTCCTGTGCAACAGCGCGGATCGTATCATCATCAAAGCCAAAATGCTTCTCGCCGGCGAGTGCCTCACCGGACAGCTTCAGCATGACTCTTCTATTTTTTTCTGCCATAATATCTCCTTTATAAAAAACGAGCATCTATCTGAAGTATTCTATCATGAAAGCGTCGCTCCTGCTAGCTTTACTTTAAAGGAGACGATGCATCGGAGGAAGAACAGAAGCAGCCATCGTCTCCAGGGCTCCATACAGGAATTTTTTTGCGCAGGCGCTGAAGAAAATGTGGCTCTGTTCCCAGTACTCCGGCAATGCGTAACGGAGCGCTCGTATGCGTGCGGACATAATGCGCACAAATGGACGAAAGTGCATCAAAGAAGAACCAGGAAAGAAGCTGATTGTTTTCATCCTCCGGGCCATCCTCGCAGGTGCTTCCTTCCACAGCATGCGGATAATTGCGACGCTCCTGCGTATTGAGGTATGCGATACGTTCTTCAGCAAGCAGGCGAATCAGCTGCTCTGTATGCAGAATGTCCGGATGGTCCTCGCGTCCGGCTTCACAGAAAGCGCCCTCATCGGTGTCCTCCCAGAGGTCTCCCGTTTCGAGCGTAGGATCCTCGCACTCCTCCGCCTGCTGAATCCATACGGAAAGAGTTCTATGGAGCCGCTGTACGCAGGCCTCCCTTTCGACTTCCCCCGCTGCACGCTTTTCAAAGGCTTCCGCTGCGTGGGCCAATGTTTCCATTGTGCTTTTCCCGGTCCGACTGTCCGTACGCCGAAATCCGAGAATGGCGCAGGCTGCGTCAACGAGCCCGGTGGCGGCCGTCGAACGGGTCGTGTTTTTGTTCCGATCCTGTGCAATGTACTGTGCGCGGGCATCATTCAGGCTGCAGAGATCGAGTCGGTGCACCTCTTCGGAAGCGGCGCCCTTCGCGACGAAGTCACGGATGGCTTCATCCTCGCCATGCGCCATGCGGGCAAGATCATACAGCATGGCGACAGCCGTCTGCCATGGTGCCGGCTGATGAAGCTCCATATTGCTTCCCATCAGAAGATAGGGATGAATCGAAGCGAGACGTGTAAAGCCATCGCCCTGAAGGGACAGGATTTCCCCGCCCCAGAGGGTCCCGTCCGAGCCGTAGCTCATGGTATCGAGGCAGAGACCGATGGATTCTTCACTCCCAGCGGAGCCCTCATCAGGATCCAGCAGGATGCGATGGCATTTCTGCTGGCGGTACAGAGGCACACGATAGGTCTTCGACAGAAGCTCTGCTGTATAGGTCGTCGGAAACTTCGGATACAGGTCACAGGAAATGCTGATCGGCCGCTCGTTCCGACGACGAAGATTCTCGGAAATCTGCTGTGCCAGTCGTTCACTGAGTGCCTGTGGCGCTTCGAGCTCCTGAGAACAGCGCTGAAAAGGCATCCACTGCATCCTCGGTACCGGCTCTTCGGTTCGGATGACATAGCCCTCCGAGAGCTCCGCGCCCAGGGAGATCGAGACACGTGCTGGCGAGGTATCGGCCCTCCGTTCTGCAGGCAGGGATGCCTCCGGTTGTCTTCCCTCTTCTGTCCATGCTTTATTTTTATTCATCGCTCCATGCTCCTTTTCAGATGATTCGAGTCGAAAATCCATCGGGTCCATGCCTGCGCTTCGTTTAGATAGAGTAAAATCCTGTGCCGGAGCCGAAAGACGCTCCGCACAGGATTCCTGCTTATTTATGAAACAGCTTCTTGGTCTGATACTGCGGCTCACAGGTCACATGGACACCCAGCTTTTTAAAGGTATTTGCATCCACCTCTGAGAGAATTACGGAGCTATGTACCTCACAGCCCTTCAGCTTCTCGAGCTGCTGCATGGCAGTTTCTGCATTTTCATCATGCGTTGCACAGATGGTGAGTGCGATCAGCATCTCATCGAGATGCAGACGCGGATTATGGTTTCCAAGATGTGCGGTCTTCAGATGCTGAATCGGTTCAATGATTTCCGGTGACATGAGATTGATGGCATCGTCGATACCACCCAGGACCTTCAGCGCATTCAGAAGCATTGCACTCACGGCACCAAGAAGAGAGGAGGTTTTTCCTGTAACGATGGTGCCGTCTGGAAGCTCGATGGCTGCGGCCGGATCCCCGGTCAGCTCTGCCGTCTGCTTCGCCGCCGCAATGACCGGACGGTCAGCTGCGGAGACATTGGCCTTTTCCATCAGAAGCTCCAGCTTATCCACGATGGACTGTGCGCCATTGCCCTTTCGAAGATCGCAGAGTGCCGTGTAATAACGGCGGATGATTTCCATGCGGGAGGCATAGCAGCAGTTTTCGTCGTTTTCAATGCAATAGCCCGCCATATTTACACCCATGTCGGTCGGTGACTTATACGGGCTCTCCCCATAGATGCGCTGAAACATCGCATTCAGTACCGGGAAGACCTCCACATCACGATTGTAATTGACAGTGGTTTTGCCGTAGGCCTCCAGGTGATACGGGTCGATCATATTGACATCATTCAGATCTGCGGTTGCCGCTTCATACGCGAGGTTGACCGGATGACTAAGCGGAATATTCCAGATCGGGAAGGTTTCAAATTTTGCATAGCCAGCCTGGACACCATGCTTGTTCTCCTGATAGAGCTGACTGAGACAGACGGCCATCTTTCCGGAGCCTGGTCCCGGCGCCGTCACAACGACAAGCGAACGGGAGGTCCTGATGTATTCGTTCTTCCCGAAGCCCTCATCACTGATAATGAGCGGAACATTTCCCGGATAACCGGCAATCGGATAATGACGGTAGACCTTGATGCCGAGCGATTCCAGCTTTTTCTGGTAGGCAATGGCACTCTCCTGTCCATCGAAGCGTGTCAGCACAACCGAGCCGACATAGAGTCCGTAGCCACGGAATGCATCAATGAGACGCAGTACATCCATATCGTAGGTGATACCGAGGTCTCCACGTACCTTGTTCTTTTCAATGTCTCCGGCGTTAATGACGATGACGATCTCCGCCTCGTCCTTCAGCTCCCGGAGCATACGGATCTTACTGTCCGGCTGAAAGCCCGGAAGCACACGTGATGCATGATAATCATCGAAGAGCTTCCCGCCAAACTCCAGATAGAGCTTGCCACCGAAGGTGGAAATGCGCTCCCGGATATGTTCCGATTGCATCTTTAAGTACTTGTCATTATCGAATCCCTGCTTAAACATGGTACGATTCCCCCATTTTCTGATGCTGCACTGCACCGCTCATTCATCCAGTTTTCTGAAACAAAATCCAAATTAGTATAAAAAAGACAAGGAACCTTGTCAATTCATTTGCTTGCCTTCACCCCGTCGTTCACTTCCGTTTACTTCACTGCCCAGCGAAGCTTCGTCGAGTGCGCCCGCGGGTTGATAAAGCACTCCTCTTTTCCTGGCCGGATGACCTCCCGCGACACTTCACGATAGACGCCCTCCTTCTGCATTTCCTTGAAGAATTTCTTAACCAGGCGGTCTTCGCCACTGTGGAAGGTAAGAATGGCAACACGGGCTCCAGGATTCAGGCAGTCCGGGAGCTTTTCCAGGAAGTCATAAAGAACCTCAAATTCACTGTTTACATCGATGCGAAGGGCCTGAAACACTCGCTGACAGGACTTCTTTACGGTCTCCTTCTGCTCCTTTTCCGGAAGAAAGCGAAGGGCCTCTGCAATCAGCGCTCGAAGCGCGGTCGTTGTTTCTATTTTCCGTCCCTTATGAAATGCACGGTCAATTTCCTTTGCAATCCGCTCTGCATAGGGCTCATCCGAGTTCTCGATAAACATATGGACCATATCGTCATAGGAGAGCTCGCGCAGGCGCTCTGCTGCAGAGACGCCGACCTCCGGATTTAAGCGAAGGTCCAGCGGTCCATCGGCTTTATAGCTGAAGCCCCGGCTCGGATTATCGATCTGCATCGATGAAACTCCGAGATCTGCAAGAACAAAATCGAATTTTTCCCCCGGTGTTGCAACCTGATCGATATTACGGAAGTTCATGTGCCGAATGGTGAGAAGGTCTTCCCCATAGCCCTTCTCCCGAAGGCGTTTTTCCGTTTTCACTGATTCGATCGGGTCCACATCGGTTGCATAGAGGTGGCCTCGACCTTCCAGCCTTTCCAGCATTTTCTCGGTATGACCTCCATAGCCAAGCGTTGCATCCATACCGATCTCCCCCGGCTGAATCTTCAGCACATCGAGAATCTCATTCACCATAATCGGAATATGCATGCCGGCCGGCGTCTTTCCCTTCTGAATGATTTTCTGGATATCTTCCGTATACTGCTCCGGATGGAGCTCCTTATACTTTTCTTCGAAGCGGCGTGGGTACTTCCCACTGTAACGCTTTCTGCGGTGATGAACAGGTGCCTGCTCTGGTGCCTCTGAAGAGGCACCTGCCTGGGCCATTCGGATATCATCCGGAAGAGAACGAAGCTTCTGCGCTTCCGTATCTTTATTCATAGGATCTGTTGTCATTTTTTACTCCACTTCTTTGATTGCATCGTGGCAGGGCTGCGCGAATGCTTTCAATGACAGCTTCTCTGCCAGGGCGCCTATGAATCCAGCGCCTTCAGGAGACGGACATTCCCCTCGTCGTGCTCTACTTCCTTTGAAAAAAGGTGCGACAGGTCGATGACGTCCTCTACCACGAGGGTTCCCTGTCGGGTCCAGCGCTCATACAGCATGAACAGAAGTATCATCAGACTTCGATGGACGAGACAGAGTTCGATTTCAATATCGCCATCAAGACAGGTGTCAATGAAATAGCGATAGATGAAATACACAGCCAGCTTCGTGAACCAGGCATCAAGCTTTGTACCTTCGGCCTTTATCCACTGTGGAAGTGCATTCATAAAATGCGGATCCTCACAGGCCTGTTCGTATCTTTTCACCAGTGTATCCCACTCCGAACGCAGGGAGTCCAGATGCTTCATGCGTTCTACAAGAGCCGGGAAATCCTCCTGCAGATAGCCGCGTTCCCGGTCTGCCACGGCCGGATCCAGTCCCTGCGCCGTGGATACAAGGGCACGAACATGCTGCATACGCTCCGGAAAGGGAGTATCTTCGCTCTGCAGCAGCTGTATGCATTGATTTCGAAGTGCCAGTACTTCGATGAGGGTCTCTCGCTCCTCCTCCGTGATGTCCTCGCCAGGCAGCTCATTTTCAGAACGAATATACTCGATGCGTTCACTTTCGGTAAAGAAGATCCGAGCGAGCTCCATGCAGCTCAGGCTCATGTCGATCTGCTCATAATCTCCAATGTCCATGAAATACCGTGGATACTCTGTGCAGGTCTGGCAGAGGCTTTCTTCCCCGAGGGCAATGAACATCTCACAGAGATGATCCTTCTGGAGAAAGGGACAGTTTCCTTCCTTCGTCAGTGGAAAATAACATGCACCCTCCTCTTCACAGAGATGTGCCCGAAGCTTCTCAGCGAAGGGACCCTTCAGGGAGCGATAATAGGCGCTGGACTCTTCATCGACATCCACCTCCCAGCCTGCACAGCAGGTATCCTTGCATTGACCGCCGATGCAGCGGAACTTTTCATAATACGATGGATATTCAATGATCATGTTGTCTCCTTCAGTGGGCAGCAGGCCATCAGATTTCGAACGGCTGCACGATAGCGCACGATGGTATCTGCCTTACGGATCTCCTTCATATAATGCTCACCACCCTCGAAGGATTGACTGAGCCAGTTCCAGTACTCCTTCATTTTAAACAGGGTGTTTCGATCACTCTGCATTTCCCTCTGGTAATTTGTAAGAAGCGTCTCATGAAAGCACCTGAGCTCCTGAAGCGTTGCCCCTGCACCGCCACGAATTTCCCGTACCAGGGCAGGATCCATGAGAAGTCCCCGTCCGATCATGATGCAGTCAACGGATGGAAAGAGCTTTCTGATGCGTTCATAATCCTCTACATGAACAATGTCTCCATTATAGACCAGGTGGTGCTTCGACTCTTCAACGAAGCGGCGAAAGACATCAAGATGAACCTCTCCACGGTAGATCTGCTTCTGCACTCTGGGATGAACAATCAGATCGCTCAGAGGATAGCGATTGTAGACGCGGATCAGCTCTGCCGCTTCACTGGGCTCCCATGCACCGATGCGTGTTTTGACAGAAATGCGGACCTGCTGATCCAGTCCTCTCCGATGCAGCAGTTCGAAGCTTTCCTCCAGAAAGGCGTCCAGCTTCGCTGGATCCCGGAGCAGTCCGGCACCCTTTCCCTTTGCAACGACCGTACTGCTCGGACAGCCTGCATTGAGATTGACCTCCGTATAGCCGAGCGCCACCATCTCCTCAATGGCCCAGACGAACATTTCTGCATGATTCGTGATGATCTGCGGTACCACCTCCATGCCGACATTGTTTTCCGGAGCGACATCACGTTCTTCACGATGGGTGAACTGAAAGGTATCATTGGCGGATAAAAAGGGGGTGTAGAAACGATCGATACCAGGAAATGCCGTCACATAAGCATTTCGAAAGCAGTATCCGGTGACACCCTCCATCGGAGCAAAATAAAATTTCATAGATTTCCTTTAATTAAGCTAAAAAGTCACGAAGCGCCGAGAGACGTGCCTTTCCTTCACTTCGTCCCAGCTGATATACCCGTTCGAGCTCCTCCGGGTCATGCTCTACGCGATGAATGCCAAGGGGCTCCGGCGGCTGAATCACGAAGACCTGCCCGTTTTTTTCTTTTTCATGTATATCCTCAAGCTCTTCATTATACATCTGATGCCGATGCTTCATGGCCTCATAGGTCAAGGGATACTGCCTCTGGATGGAATGGAAGGCCTGCAGGAACGGCTGTGGCTTCTTCCGATAGGCCCGATCCTGGGTGAGAATTACGACATTCCGTGTATACCCGATATGCTCCATGAAGCGAAGCGGAATGGCGTTTGAGATGCCTCCATCCAGGTAGGTATGCCCCTGAATGGATACCGGTCTTGAAACCAGCGGCATCGAGGCACTGGCACGAAACCATTCCATCTCCTCAGTATCCGCACTTTTACACTCATGGTACACGGGTCTTCCCGTATCGACATCCGTAACAACCATATAGAACTTCATCGGGTTTGCGAGGAAGCTGTCCCAGTCAAAGAGGTCCAGCTTCTCTGGCACCTCGTGATAGCAGAAATCAGCATTATACAGGTTCCCGGTCTTCAGGAGTGATTCAATGCTGCAGAAGCGTTTGTCCTTTGCAAAGCGTTTATTGTAACGAATCACACGGCCAATCTGCCGTGACTTGAAATTACAGCCAAAGGTGGCACCCGCCGATACGCCGACCATACCGTCAAAACGGATATCCTCTTCCAGAAATACATCCAGTACACCTGCGGTGAACATGCCACGCATCGCGCCACCTTCACAGATCAGTCCTCTCAGGGATCGTGTCTCATTCTCCATTGTCAAGCCTCTTCTCGATCAATCTGAAGGATCGCACTTAAAATGAAGCGATGGACGCCTCATCTGGTACGATCATGATATAACAGCCATTGTGGCACTGCTGAAGGAGAGAAATCATATCACGCTCCTCTACAGATACGCAGCCCGCGGATCCCCATTCTGACGGATTTTTGCAATGAAGGAAAATCGCGGAGCCACGCTTATAGACCGTCGGCTGGATGTTAAATCCGATGGCCATGGCATAGCGGTAGCAGATGGTATAGTCACTTAAGTGCTCCCCACTGATCGGTGTCATGCTTTCTACCCAGGTATTGTAGCTCTCCTTCTCGCCGGACCAGTAGGAATAGGGGGTTACATCCCGCCAGCTCATGGCTGTTCCCGGATTGCCGGCAATGCCAAAGGAAAACAGGATCGGGAAGGAACCCATCGGTGTTGTCTGATCGCCCTCCTGGCGCAGATTCCAGGCCTTGAGACCATTTCGGCCATAGCCGCAATAGGTATCCAGCGCACGCTTCCAGGAGCCATCTGCCTGCTGATTGTAAAGTGAAAGGCGATGGTCGACCACCAGAATAATCTGATCTGTGATTTTTGCAGTGAGTGTCCCTGCGAGTGCCTGCGCTTTAGTGTCCTCCATTGTTTCAGAAGCAGAAAGTGCACGGTCTGTATTCAGAGTAGCATCGATCAGGGAAGCACTACGGCCTGTGTCAATGGTGGCCTGTGCTTCCGTGACAACGGGAGTGCCTATGGGCCCTGCTGCAGCAAACGCAGAAAGGGTACCTGTAAGAAGCAGTGCAGTGAAAAATACCAGCGAAGAGTTCAGAATATGTTTCGTTCTCATTGACGTCCATCCTTTAATCATAATCTACCTTCATGAGACAGAGGCCTTTCGCTTCCATGGTTACCCCGGCCTTCGTACGATCTCTCGATGTCATTAGATCCGCAAGTGACTCCGGACGTCTTTTTCCGAAGCCCACCTCGAGCAGGGTTCCGGTCATGATACGAATCTGATTCTGCAGGAATCCCGTTCCGTGGAAATAAAAGCGAATATAAGGACCATTTTCCGTGATTTCGACGGTGTCAATCTTTCGAACCGTGGACTTCCTCATTTTGCTGTTGCCACAGAAGCATTTAAAATCATGCTCACCCAGAAGACAGGATGCCGCCTGTCTCATGGCCTGAAGATCCGGGTGCTTCGTAAGCACGGAAACATATTTTCGTTCAAAGACCGGCTTCTGCTCACTGTACCAGCAGCTGTAACGGTAGGTTTTTCCGGATGCCTTATAGCGACTGTGAAAGCGATCACCACAGAGCTTCAGCTCATTAATGCTGATGTCCTCCGGCAGATACTGGTTCATGTACCTGCGAATTTCATCTTCTGATTTATCTGTATCGAGCAGTACATTGGCCGTCATGGCCCGCGCATGAACACCTGCATCCGTCCGCCCGGCACCGATTACCGTAATGGGGAAAGAGGCCATGTCCCTGGGCTGATACTGTTCACCATAGATCATGCGGGTCAGCACCTGCTCAAGTTTCCCCTGTATGGTCAGATCCGTGTTCGGCTGATGCTCCCATCCGTAATAACGGGACCCATCATAGCTTACAATCATTTTATAGTTTCTTGTCATTTTGTACTCCAGACTTTCCAGCATTGATGTTCCGAATCATTGTAGCGCAGTGGGGGCACGAAGGTCAATTTACGAATCCATTAAACAGCAGCTGGAAAGTCCGGCAGAAAGTGAAAAGGCAGGCTGAGCGAATGTGCTTCGGAAGATAGAATGGCATAAAAAAAGAGCCTCGGGATTTCCCGAAGCTCTCCGGATAGCACCTTATCAGTTCTTCTTTGCAGCTGCCTGCTGTGCAGCAACCTCTGCGGCGAAGTCCTCGTTCTTCTTCTCGAGGCCCTCACCGGTCTCGTAACGAACGAAGGTAACGAGCTGAATCTTAGCGCCCTGTGCCTTTGCAACAGAATCTACATACTGCTGAACGCTCTGCTTGCCATCCTCAGCCTTTACGTAGGTCTGATCAACCAGGCAGATTTCCTTCAGCTCCTTATTCAGACGACCCTGAACCATGCCATTCAGTACCTTCTCAGGTGCGTTTGGCTTCTCGTTCTTTGCGGCCTCTGTAAGAATCTCAGTCTCGTGTGCAAGATACTCCTGATCCACTTCTGCACGTGTGGTGTACTTCGGGTTCAGTGCAGCGATCTGCATTGCGATGTTCTTCGCCATCTCGGTTACAGCGTCATTTACAACATCTGTCTTTACCTGAAGGATAACACCGATACGACCATTTGCGTGAATGTAGCCGGTAACGATACCATCGTTCTCTACAAGCTTATGGAAACGACGGATGTGCATGTTCTCACCGATGATGGAAATCTCCTCGGAAAGCTGCTCGGCAACGGTTCTGGTCTCATCAAGATTCCACTTCTCTGCAAGGAAAGCATCAATATCAGTTGCAGAAGTAGCCAGCGCCTGATCACAAACCTGCTCTACATAGGTCTGGAACTTTGCATTCTTTGCAACGAAATCGGTCTCGGCATTGACCTCAACCACAACACCGGTGTGCTGATCTGCAGAAACCTTTGCAAAAGAAACACCCTCTGCTGCAATTCTGCCAGCCTTCTTCTCTGCACCTGCAAGGCCCTGCTCTCTCAGGAACTCTACAGCCTTATCCATGTCACCATCCGTTGCAGCAAGTGCCTTCTTGCAGGCCATCATACCTGCGCCAGTAACGTCTCTTAACTCCTTGACCTGAGCTGCTGTAATTGCCATCTTTTTGTCCTCCTGGATCTATAACCATATGGGAGCCCTCATCGACTCCTTTAGAAACTAGAAAAGCCAGCATTCTTCAATTTATGAAATTGTCGAATGCTGGCGTTATCAATTCATTAAGCCTCAGTAGAAACGACGGTCTCATCCTCTGCAGTTGCTGCTGCAGCCTCTTCCTCTGTCATATCGCCCTGCTTAGCCTCGATTACGGCATCGGCCATCTTGCCAACGATCAGCTTGATAGCACGGATAGCGTCATCGTTTCCTGGGATTACATAATCAAGCTCCTCAGGATCAGCGTTGGTATCTGCAATACCGAAAAGGGTAATGCCGAGGTTATGAGCCTCCTTCACGCAGATCTTCTCCTTCTTCGGATCAACAACGAAGATCGCATCCGGAATCTGCTTCATATCCTTGATACCACCGATGTTTGCCTCGAGCTTCTCCCACTCCTTCTTGATCAGAGCAACTTCCTTCTTCGGAAGCACATCAAATGTGCCGTCCTCTGACATCTTCTCGATCTGCTTCAGACGCTCGATACGTGTCTGAATGGTCTTGAAGTTTGTAAGCATACCGCCGAGCCATCTCTCGTTTACATAGAACTCACCGCAACGAAGAGCCTCTGCCTTTACAGCATCCTGTGCCTGCTTCTTCGTACCAACGAAGAGAACCGTGCCGCCATCCTGTACAAGCTTCACCATAGCGTTGTAAGCATCGTCTACCATCTTTACGGTCTGCTGAAGATCGATGATGTGAATACCATTACGCTGTGTGTAGATGTACGGAGCCATCTTCGGGTTCCATCTTCTGGTCTGATGACCAAAGTGTACGCCAGCCTCAAGGAGCTGCTTCATTCCAATTGCACTCATTTTCATACCTCCTGGTTGTGTCTTCCATCTCATCGTGTGTGCTTACCGGCTTTCGCCCGCTTCGGGTACCTTCCGGTGTTCGGTGAGATGTGCTGTTTATCTGCTTCTGTAAAAGAAGTCGCGTCCCAAAAAGACGCGACTTGTAATATAACATAAAGATTGAATTGCTGTCAATACATCTTCCCGGAATCCGGTCTGAAATTTCAGGTCTGTATAAAGGACAGACCGATACAGAGAAGAAACGCGATCGACCTTTCACCTAGCCTTCACTTTTCGGCTCAGGCTCTCCGGAAGCCGCAACGAAAATGTCGCCATCCTTCTTCTCTCCGGTCTTGGCATCCTTCGGCTTGCTCCAGGTCATATAGGCACAGTCCGGATAGCGGGAGCAGCTGTAAAAGATGCGTCCCTTCTTCGAGCGGCGCTTTACGCACTCAGCGCCACATTCTGGGCAGGTGAAGCCGGCGTATTCAACGTACGGCTTTGTGTTTCTGCACTCCGGAAAGCCCGGGCAGGCCAGAAACTTCCCATGCGGACCGTACTTGATGACCATGTGGCGCCCACATTTATCGCACGGAATGTCGGTTTCCTCATCACGAATGGTGATTTTTTCGACCTCCTGCTGCGCTTTTGCCACCGCTTCCTCGAGATCCGGGTAGAAGTTTTCTACGATGGTTTTCCATTTGGTGTCTCCTGCGGCAACACTGTCCAGCAGGGACTCCATATTGGCTGTAAACGCGGTATCAATGATGGTTGGGAAATTCTTCCGCATCATATCATCGACAGCCAGCCCCAGCTCTGTTACAAAGATGTTTTTCTTTTCCTTCGCGATATAACGGCGTGCCAGCAGGGTACCGATGGTCGGCGCATATGTGGATGGTCTGCCGATTCCGTCCTCCTCCAGTGCCTTTACCAGAGATGCCTCTGTGTAATGTGCCGGTGGCTGGGTGAAATGCTGCTCCTTATCAAAGCGCTCCAGTGGAAGCTGTTCTCCGACGTGAAGCTCTGGAAGGGAGACATCTTTCTCTGCCTTGTCTTCTTCCGTCATATAAACCGACATGAAACCATCGAAATGAAGCTTCGACCCGTTCAATGTAAACACATACGATCCGGCCTGAAGACGGATGGACTCTGTGCTGTACACTGCGGCAGCCATACGGCTTGCAAGAAAGCGCTTGTAGATCAGCTGATAAAGTCGGAATTCATCGCGTGGAAGTCTGGCCTTCGCCTCCTCCGGATGCAGGTCCAGGCTGGTCGGACGGATGGCCTCGTGGGCATCCTGAATCTTCACCTCTGCCTGTGGCTTCGCCTTCATGTCGGTGCCCCCACTGACATAGCTTTCACCGAACTGAGCGGCGATGTAGGTGCGCGCTGCAGCATCGGCCTCTTCAGCAATTCGTGTACTGTCGGTACGAAGGTAGGTGATGTAGCCATCCTCATAGAGGGTCTGCGCCAGCTTCATGGTCTTGCTGGTTGCAAATCCGAGGGACTTCGCGGCTTCCTGCTGCATGGTTGAGGTTGTAAAAGGAAGAGGCGCCTTCTTTCGACGCTCGGATTTTTTTATATCATGTACGATGAAATCTGCATGACTGAGGTCACGAAGAATCGCATCCACATCCGCTTCTGAATGAAGTGCCATCTTCTTCTCATTTCCATAGAAGGAGGCATTCAGCTTCTTTTTACCATGAAGAAGCTGTGCATTCAGAGTCCAGTATTCTTCCGGAACGAAGGCGGAAATTTCAGCTTCCCGGTCACAGATCATTCGAAGCGCTACGGACTGCACACGACCGGCCGACAGTCCCTTGCGAATTTTCTTCCATAATAGTGGGCTGATGGTATAGCCGACGAGGCGGTCAATGACACGGCGCGCCTGCTGTGCATCCACCAGGTCCATGTCAATGGAGCGTGGATTCTTCAGCGCATTCTTTACGGCATTCTTTGTGATTTCGTTAAAGGTAATGCGCGTGATTTTCTTTTTATTGTTCTCGTCCTTTTCCAGCTCATTTTTCAGGTGCCAGCTGATGGCTTCTCCCTCACGATCCGGGTCGGTTGCGAGATAAATTCGATCAGCCTTTCTGGCTTCCTTCTTCAGCTTGGCGAGCAGCTCGCCTTTACCACGAATCGTAATGTATTTCGGCTCATAGTCATGCTCGACATCCACACCGAGAGAACTTTTCGGCATATCAATGAGATGGCCCATGGTCGCATCCACAGTATACTGCTTGCCAAGAAATTTTTTGATTGTTTTCACCTTTGCCGGTGACTCAACGATAATGAGATTGTTTGTACTTGCCATTCCAGACTCACCTTTTATGTATACTCATACTCTGCATACATCCGATGGAAGATGCAACCTGCTTCGGATGCAGCGCAAGCGATTCAACGTCCGTTTTGAAAGGGGTAAATCTCAGACAATATACAACACTCTATTTTGTTTTGCAAGCTGCGCAGGAGGAGCAACAGCGAATTTAGAGACGTCTTCGATAGAATCCGAGCTTCGGACTGTCTGAAAAGCCAAGTATTTCAAGCTCAATAAGAATTTCACTTAATTCCTGTACGGACATGGACAGCTTCCCGATCAGCTGATCGAGGTGCACCGCCTCTACCTCAAGGGCATCATAAACCTTTTTCTGCTTCTTATTCAGCATGGAGCAGTCCTTTTCGAGCATGCACTGCTCCTTATGATGTGTGAGATGAAGGTACTCGAGCACGTCTTCTGGAGATGCAAGAAGCTCTGCGCCCTGGCGAATCAGCTGATTACAGCCCTTGGACAGGCCATCGGTCACGCGTCCAGGCAGTGCGAAGATCTGTTTGCCCTGATCCAATGCATCCCCGACGGTAATAAAGGTGCCGGAGCGTTCGCGTGCCTCCAGTACCAGTATGGCATCCGCGAGTCCTGCAATGATACGGTTTCTGGAAGCAAACTGTGATCCAAGCGGCGGAGCATCGAGGGGAAGCTCTGAAATGGCACCACCGCCGTACTGCAGAATTTTATCATACAGAAGATAGTTTCGTGCCGGATAGCAGACATTGAGGCCACAGCCAAATACGGCATAAGTTTTCGCCTCTGCATCTACCGCACCCCACTGACCGGCACTGTCAATGCCGGCTGCCATACCACTTACGATGCCGACTCCCTGCATGGCCAGTGCGCGTCCGAAGGAGCGGGCCACCTGAAGTCCATAATCACTCGCGCTCCGTGCACCGATAATGGCCACTGTCGGCATCGAATCCGGTGGAAGTGTACCACGCACATAGAGCGTGCGCGGTGGATTTGGAATATTTCGAAGGCGCTCTGGATACTCTGCGTCCAGCGGTGTCAGCTCTCGTATTTCCTGCTTCATATGCTCGTCACGTACTGTCATGTTATTCTCCTTTTCTTCTTTATCCCGAGGACATAGCTTCCATGCATCGTTTCTATAGCTGCAGGAACTATATACGTTCACCAGCTCCATAGAGCTGATCCTCAATACCGCGATAATGTACAGCTTCACTTAAATGTGCGACCTGAATCCTTTCCTCTCCGGCCAGGTCTGCGATGGTGCGAGCCACCTTCAGGACCTTGTGATAGGTACGCATGGACATCGAACGAAGATGGAAGATCTGTTCGATGAAACGAAGCTCCTTCGTACCGAGCTCACAGTAACGCTCAATTTCTCGAATCCCCATCTCAGCATTGACCGTGATTCCTTCATCGTGCTGGAAGCGAGTAGACTGGACGGCTCTGGCCTTCAGCACCTGTTCGCGCAGCTCTTCGGAGCCCGGTCCCGGCTGCTTCGATACGGCATCCTGAAATTCCACAGGGGAGGCTTCCACACAAAGATCAATCCGCTCGAGAATCGGCTTGCTGATGCCCCGCTGGTACTGGCGTATCTGGCTTTCTGTACAGTGACACTTGTTTCGGTCCGGATAGTAGCCGCAGGGGCAGGGATTCATCGCTGCAACCAGTAAACAGTCGGCAGGATAACGAAAGGTCCCGTTTAAGCGGGAAATGATCACCTGCTTTTCTTCAATCGGCTGCCGCAGTGCTTCAATAGAGGCTTTTGAAAAAAGTGGCAGCTCGTCCAGAAACAGTACGCCGCGGGATGCCAGGGCGAGTTCACCCGGAACCACACCACCCTGGGCAGAGCCACCGACCAGTGCTGCGGTGGTAATCGTGTGATGTGGTGTACGGAAGGGGCGATGATTGAGGAGGGGCTGTCCCGGCGGCAGAAGTCCGGCTACAGAATAGACTTTCGTGATTTCAATGTTTTCCTCTCGGCGGAGTGGAGGCAGAATGGTCGGAATACGTTTCGCAATCATGGTCTTTCCAGAACCGGCAACGCCGGACAGAAGCAGATTGTGTCCGCCTGCCGCTGCAATCAGAGCAGCACGTACACCGAAGCTCTGACCGTGAATCTCTGAAAAATCAACCGGATAGGATTCACGAATATCGGTATGAATGGGCTGTTCTCGTGGGTAAGATAAAAAATGCTCTCTGGATTCAATCAGATGACAGAGATCGACAAGATCCTCGACACCAATGATGTCCATCTCCTCTACGACCAGTGCCTCCTGAATATCCACAAATGGAACCACAGCGCCGCGAAGACCGGCACGTTTCATCTCCGAGACCAGTGAAAGTACACCATTCACATGCTTGATGGAGCCATCCAGCCCGAGCTCTCCGATAAAGCCATAGGCATCCAGAGAAAAGCTGTCATTCAGAAATACGCTTCGCAGGATCCCGGTGATAATTGCAAGATCGAAATAGGTCCCATCCTTTCGCCGATCTGCCGGGGCCAGATTGATGGTGAGCCTTCGCGGCGGCATGGCGATCTGCGCGTTCCGAAGTGCAACTTCGCAGCGCTCCAGGGCCTCCCGTACAGAAGGAGATACATTTCCCACGATGATGGACCGCGGGAGTCCGTGGCTTTCATCCACTTCCACAGATACCGTGTATCCATCTAAGCCGGATAAGCCTGCACTATTGATTTTTGCCAGCATAAATGTCCTCTCTGGCAATTCAGATTCAGAAACTAAAAAGACCTTACCATGAAATAGCTTTTCTGGTAAGGTCGATAAGTCGACTATAGTCTGAAAACAGACATGAAAAAAGGACGGAATTCTGCGTGCTTATCCGCTTTATAAAAAATTTGAAAATTCTTTTGGTGCTTCTGCACGGATCGTTTTTCCAGAAAGGCTCTGAAGCGCACCGCCGAGCTTTGCAGGAAAATGAAGCTCATAGGCATGGAGAAGCTGTGTTCGAACGCCATGCGCACGCCGGTAGTAGGCATTGGCTTCCCGATTCCCGTATTTCGGATCCCCCAGGATGGGATGTCCTATGGAAGACAGATGGGCACGAATCTGATGCGTTTTTCCGGTGATGAGGTGCACCCTCAGCACGGTGAACATCTCTGCTGTTTTCAGTGGTGCGTAGGCCGTATGTATTTCTACGGCATCCTGAAACGCCTGCTTTCGGATGCATACACGATTGGTCCGCTCATCCTTCAAAAGATAGCCATCGATCCGCTCGGGCGCTTCAATGCGTCCCTGCACAACGGCCAGATAGTATTTTTCAAGCGTACGATCACGCAGGAGCGCTGCAAGCTCCTGTAAGGCAGGCAGCGTCTTTCCGAACAGAATAAGCCCGGATGTGTTTCTGTCCAGTCGATTCGCGATGCCCGGCTTAAACGTCAGGAGCTGGGTATCACTCAGCTGCCCCGTTGCCTCCAGATAGGAAAGGCAGTACTCATTGACGGAAGGGAGGGAGGAGCCGTCGGACTGGCTGAGCCATCCGGCAGGTTTATTGACAATGAGAAGCTGCGTGTCTTCATACACGATCCGTGGCCGAAAAGCGTCAAGTGAAAAGGCAGCAGGCTTTTTCTCCACGGTTCCGGCCATGATCGCGAAGGTTTCTTCTGAAAAGTACATCTTGACGGAATCCCCCAGATGAAGAAGCTCTTTTCCCTCTGCTTTTTTATCGTTCAATACAATGTTTTTCTTCCGCAGCATCTTGTAAATGAAGGAGGTCGTTGCATTTTTAAGATATTTATGCAGCAGCTTGTCCAGACGCTGGCCTGCTTCATTGGTTGAAACTCTGATCTCTCGCACTGAAACTCCTTTCTGAAAATGCGGAACCTGTGACGGTCCGGTGCTCTCCTGCAGCTTTTTTAATGGATGTACCTCGGTTAAGAAGACGAAGCACATACAGGATCAGCTTCGTTGGAAGAAGCTTCGACACGAGACGAAGAAGCTTCATGCTCGCACCATAGATGGAGAGCTCCTTTCCAAGCACGCTGTCCATCAGTGCAAGGTGACAGACCCTTTTCGGGTCGGCCATGAACAGATACTTGTAAAACGGAATCTGACCACTGGTCTCAGCCTTTGCAAAAAACTCTGTATGCACCGGGCCTGGGCAGACGGCGGTTACGCGAATGCCTGTTGCATGGAGCTCTTCCGCGAGACTCTGACTGAAGCTGAGTACATAGCTCTTACTTGCAGCATAGACTGCAAAATCGGGCTGTGGCAGAAAGGCGCCACTCGACGCGAAGTTGAGAATGCGGGATTTCTCTGCCATATAGGGCAGACAGAGGCGTGTCATAGCGGTGAGTGCACCCATGTTCAGGTCAATCATCCCAAGCTGATCTGTAAGGCTCAGTTCCCGGATCGTGCCAATCTGTCCGAATCCGGCCGCATTGACAAGAAAAAGAATCGATGGCTGTTCTTGCTGCAACAGGGCTGAAAAGGCCTCATACGTGCTTTTCTGCTGCAGATCCTCTGTAAAAAAGCGGCAGGGCTTTGTCAGCTGCTTTTCCAGTGTCTTCAGCCGTTCCAGACGCCTTCCGATCAGCCAGAATTCCTGAATGGCCCCGATGTAGTCATTTAATTCGATGGCCATACGACGACCCATCCCGGAGGTGGCACCGGTAATGATTGCTACGTTCATCTTTTATCCTCTCTGTCTCTTCTTCATGTGTACGAAGGCTGCATGTGATCTCGCCCCTGCTGTCTATGGAGATCTGACACCGGCCTGCTTCCGAAGAATATGCAAATATAAAGAAAACCGGAAGCTCATTCAGCTTCCGGTTCTTTCCTGCGGGAGATGGGACTTGAACCCACACGTCCTATCGGACACAAGATCCTTAGTCTTGCCTGTCTGCCAATTTCAGCACTCCCGCGCGACAAGGTGTATATTAGCACACGAAAGGCCGGTTGGCAAGAAGTATTTTGTTTTTTATGAAAGGGACTCGGTGGCTGTATCAGAAATGGCGGCTTCAACGGCTGGCTTCAGCTTCTCTTCTGCTGCCCCAGCTGTCCGATTCGGCTCGACTTCTGCTACACCTGCCACTTTCGCGCTTCGTGCAGAGGTACGTCTTTTCGTCTTCTGACCTTCACTCTTTTTCTGAGTACTCTGCTTTTTAGCTTCAGAGGAGCCCTGCGGATTTTCGGCGGTCTGCTCTGCTTTTTTTACCGGCTGCTTTTTCTTCGAAGCCGTTCCCTTCTTTTCTGCGTTTTCAGCCTTTTCAGAAGATGGCTTCTTCTCGGTTGCTTCCTTCTTCCGGGTGGATGGCTTCCTTACCGCTGTTTCCTTCTTTTCAGAGGAGGACTTCGCTTCGTCTGTTTCCTTCTTTTCGGAGGAAGTCTTCTTCTCGGTTTTTCCCTTCTTTTCGGAGGAAGTCTTCTTCGCGGCCTCTTCCTTTTTTTCGGAGGAAGGCTTCTTCTCGACCTCTTCCTTCTTTTCAGGAGGAATCGTCTGCGTATCCATGGTGCTCGTCTTCGGCTTTTCCTCCTGAACAGGCTCTGCTGTCAAGGTACTGAGCTCTGAAGCAGCATCCTCCGTCTTCGCAAGCGGAGCCTTCTTTTCCGTCTTTTCTTCCTCCGGGGCCCCGATTTTCTTCATGGAATGGCTGATCGGATCCCAGACAAACTGCACGCGATTCGGATCTGCTTTCACGACAGCCGTCGTTTTCGCTTCCGGGCGAAGCAGTGCCGTGGTTTTCTGCTCTGGCTTCGTCTCTTCCGGTTTCTTTTCTACCGTCTTCTTTTCCTGTGACTGATCCGTGCTTTCCGTAGACTCTGCCTTCAGCTCGTCTCGTTCCTGCCGTCTGGCCATTGCGATACGGGAGGCTTCATTGACCTTCGAAATGCCATCATAGCCGCCGAATCGCTCCCCCGTCACTTCTTCCGTCGTGCTTTCCTTCACAGGAAGCGGCTTGTGCGCGTCTCCTGAAAAATCCCGTTTCCGACCATTGCGACGATTACGGTCAGTTCGTTTCGCGTGCTCTTCCTGCGTGCCTGGGCCCTTTTCAGAAGAAGGTGCAGACTCCATTTCCTTCGCAGTCTCCGCTACTGGTGGTACGGATGCTTCGATCACCGTCTGTTTTTCTGACGCTTCTTCTGGCTTTTTTGGTACGCCCTTCTCATTCTTTACAGGCGCTTCCTCCGAGCCACTCTTTGTGGAGCCCTGAAGCTCCTTCGCCAGTTGATCCGCCGGCGTCTCCGTGACGAGCGGGTTTGGAAGAATTGCCACAGGATCGCTTACTTCCATAAAGTTTCGTGTGTCATTTCTGCGACGACGCTGATTGTTCCGGCTCAGGGTCGGACGTGTTGGAATAGTGTTCATCGTCGTAAAGGCATCCACGAGCGTTGCCTTCTGTTCCCGTTCTTTACAGAGGCGAATACGCGCTTCGTCATTCAGCTCTGAATTCAGGAGACATTCCTTAATGGTTTCACCCAGCAGAATCTCTGCGCCACGAAGGCTATGCCAGAAATCACGAACGGCTGCATAGCCACGATCCTTCGAGACGATACAGATTTTCTCGCCTGAATCCAGAAACATGCCCGTCGTCGATGCAATGTACATATCGAGCGCATTGCTGTGCTGCTTCAGCAGCTTAACAAGACGTACATGGACGCCATTGCTACGGAGATCCTGTACCACGCCCTTCGTTACAGCGCTGTTTTCATCGCTGTAGTACATCACAAGCGTATCGCTCTCGTTCAGATAGGTATATCCCTCGAGTCCCGACGCATGGGTATTTTCAAAATCAACTAAAATAATCACTGTGACTCCTTCTGTTCTGTCCATGAGCTCTCTGGAGCTTTCCTGCTGTATTCCTTCCGCTCTTCTGCATCATGGTCCATAAATCGTGATTAGTATAACAAAAAAACCGGTTCATATGAACCGGTTTTTTTAGCGACGAGGATGAGACTCGAACTCACAACCCGCATACACGGGCACCAACTTTCCAGGCTGGCCGACTACCAATTATCACACCTCGTCATGTGCCTTAAATCAGCTTGTTTATAATAACAAACCGATACGGCTTCGTCAAGCATAAATTTTAAAAAAAATGAAACACATAAATCTCGAAGAAAACCGCAATGTATAAAAAACCAAACCGTCAGCGAGCGCGGAGAATCCCGGCGGCTCCTGACGGCTCATCTTCTATTTTATGCTCCGTAGTTCAGCGGCTCTCGATGAATCCAGGATGCAAACTCCTCATCGGTGCAGCGTACATAATGACTGCCCTCTACAAGATGCTTTGTACCCTTCGTGTAATCAATCCCTGAGGTTCTGTAATCATAGGTCTCAGCGACACGCTTTTTCTCCACAATCGGGTTTGGACTCGGAATCGCACTCAAAAGCGAACGCGTATATGGATGAATCGGATGATTAAAGATTTCATCGGTCGTTCCCGTTTCGAGAAGATGTCCGAGATGCAGCACACCGATCCGGTCTGAAATATACTTTACCATCGACAGGTCATGTGCGATGAAGAGATATGCCGTTCCGGTCTCCTCCTGAATGTCCTTCATGAGATTTACAACCTGTGCCTGAATGGATACATCCAGCGCAGAGATACACTCATCTGCAATGATGAGCTTCGGGTTCATGATCAGTGCGCGGGCAATGCCGACACGCTGACGCTGACCACCGGAGAACTGGTGCGGATACCGTGTCGCATGCTCCGGTGCCAGACCGACCTTCTTCAGGATCGCTTTGATCTTCTGGTCACGCTCGGATGCGCTTGAAAACTTATGATGGATATCGAGACCCTCACCAATGATGTCCTCAACCTTCTTTCGTGGGTTCAGGGAAGCCATTGGATCCTGGAAGATCATCTGCATTTCGTTTCGAAGAAGCTGCTGCGTTTCCTTCGGCATGCGGCCGCTGATGTCCTTTCCCTCAAACGTGATCTTTCCTGCTGTCGGATCATACAGACGAATCACCGAACGACCGATGGTCGATTTTCCGGATCCGGACTCCCCGACGAGACCATAGGTCTCCCCAGGGTAAATCTCAAAGCTGACGTCATCGACCGCCTTTACGGTAAAGGTACTGGATACCTTGAAATACTGCTTTAAGCCTTCGACCTTAAGGATCGGCTCCTGATTATAATTCACTGCCATCGATGCCGGCTCCTTTCTTCATGCGTTCAATTCTTGCCTTGAGCTCCACCGGCATGTCAACCTTCGGAGCACGTGGATCAAGAAGCCATGTAGCTGCATAGTGAGTATCACTGATCTTAAACATTGGCGGGTCGGCCTTATCATCTACCACAAGGGCAAACCTGTTTCGCGGCGCAAAGGCATCGCCAGCCTTTTCATGCAGCAGGTTTGGTGGTGAACCCGGAATGGTATAGAGACGTTCGTCTGCGGTGTCCAGATCCGGCATGGCACTGAGAAGACCCCAGGTATATGGATGACGAGGATCGTAGTAGATTTCGTTGATGGTGCCACGCTCAACGATCTTACCTGCATACATGACATTGACATAGTCTGCAACCTTTGCAACGACACCGAGGTCATGGGTAATGTAAATGACAGAAATGCCGCGCTCCTCCTGAATCTTTTTGATGAGCTCCAGGATCTTTGCCTGAATCGTCACATCCAGGGCCGTGGTCGGCTCGTCACAGATCAGAAGGTCCGGATCACAGGCCAGGGCGATGGCAATGACTACACGCTGACGCATACCGCCAGAAAGCTGGTGCGGATAGTTCTTCATCCGCTTTTCCGGCTCTTCGATGCCAACCTCGCGCAGAAGCTCTACTGCGCGCTTGTAGGCGTCCTCCTTCTTCACCTTATAATGCCAGATCATGCCCTCCATGATCTGCTTTCCGATGTTCATGGTCGGGTCCAGTGAGGTCATCGGATCCTGGAAAACCATCGAGATCCGCTTTCCATTGATATGGGTGCGAATCCACTTTTTATCCTTATCCAGGATTTCCACGGTTTCCTTCTGACCATCTTCATGCGTATAGGTGAAACGGATGGAGCCGGCATTGACCGTGGCGTTCTTTGCGAGGATGCCCATCGCGGCCTTCATGGTAACCGACTTACCGGAACCAGACTCACCCACGACGGCAACGGTCTCTCCTTTATAGAGATCGATATCCACGCCACGAATCGCATGCACCATGCCGGCGGTTGTCTTAAAGCTGATGTCGAGATTCTTTATTTCGAGAATTTTCTCATCGTGTTTTGCCATGATTACATCTCCTTCATCTTAGGATCCAGTGCTTCACGGAGACCATCGGCAATCAGGTTAAATGAAAGCATCAGAAGTGCCATAACAATGATCGGTGGCATGATCTGATAAGGATGGGTCGTAAAGCTGTTGTAGCCATCGGAAATCAGGGAACCGAGGGAGCACTGCGGTACTGGAATACCCAGTCCGACAAAGCTCAGAAAGGCTTCGGTAAAGATGGCCGTCGGAATGGAGAACATGACCTGCGTAATGATCGGTCCGATAATGTTTGGAAGGATTTCCTTGAAAATGATATGGAAAGGTCCTGCACCGAGGGTTCTGGAAGCGAGAACAAACTCCTGCTCCTTCAGCTTCAGCATTTCTGCACGGGCGATTCGGCTCATGCCGACCCACTCCGTCAGCATCAGGGCAAAGATGATGGTTACCATGCCCGGCTGCAGCACAAGAAGCAGCAGGGTCACAATGACAAGTCGTGGAATGCCATTCATGATCTCCAGAATACGCTGCATGATGATATCCGTCTTTCCACCGAAATAGCCGGAAATCAGTCCATAGGACATTCCGATCACCATGTCAATGATGGTGGCGGCAAATGCAATGATCAGGGATACACGGGTACCAGACCAGGTTCTCGTAAAGATGTCTCGACCATAGCGATCCGTTCCAAACCAGTAGAAGGTGTCATAGAGCTTCTTCGCTGCATATTCATTGGTGATCTTCGTACCGGTCGTGGTCTTCATCTTTTCGGAGCCGTCCATGATGCCGAGGTTTTCAATCACCTGCATACGTGGTGCGAGGTTCTTTTCCTTCAGGTTCTGGGCGGAGTAGCTGTAGCCGCTCAGGCTCGGACCGATGATGGCCATGAGTGTAATCAGGATGACGAAGATGAGGCCGATGACGGCACTCTTCTTATGCTTAAAGCGAATGATTACATCCTTCCAGAAGGACTGGGAGGCAAAGTTTGTATCGATGGCGATCTCACCGGCATTGTCCTTCCGAACGAAATCGCTGTCGACTGGAACATAGGCGGCGACAGCAGGCTGTGCCGTCACGACCTGTTTTTTCTTTCCGAACATATTATTTACCGTCCTTTGCAAGTCTGATACGTGGGTCAATGATACCGTAGAGGATATCTACGACCAGCATGATGCCGATGTACATTGCGGAATAGATAAACGCAAGCGAAATGACCACATTGTAGTCATTGGACTGAATGGCGTTTACAAGCAGTGAGCCGACACCCGGGATGGCGAAGATTTTCTCGACTACGAGTGAGCCGGTCATGAGGTCAACGATCAGTGGCGCGAGAACCGTGATGATCGGAATCAGTGCGTTGCGAAGTGCATGACGGAAAATCAGTGCAAATCCGGAGATGCCCTTCGACTCTGCCAGCAGCATATAATCACTGTCCAGCACCTCCAGCATTTCGGAACGTGTAAAACGTGCAATGGAGGCCATCGTAAACATGGAAAGCGATATGCTTGGCAGGACGCTCGAGGAAAGTGCTCTCTTCGCATCGTACAGCATTGGAAACAGCTTCATGTTAAAGCCGAACTGGTAGCTGAGAAGAAGCGCGAATACATAGGACGGAACAGATACACCGATAACAGAAATCAGGGTGCAGAGTGTATCGGCCCAGGTGTCATGACGCAGCGCAGCGATCAGACCAAGCACCAGTCCAATCACAGCGCCAATGCTGACAGCAGCACCACCGATGCGGATGGAAATCGGAAGGCGGGTGGCAATCAGCTGAGAAATCGGTGTGTTCTTCGAAATGTTGTAGCTGACACCGAAATCACCGGAGAGCATGTTCTTTACATAACGGAAGAACTGCACGACCACCGGCTGATCAAGGCCATACTTTGCATAGAGTGCGGCACGCTGCGCATCATTCAGCTTCTCATCATTAAATGGCGATCCTGGCATCAGCTGCATCAGAATGAAGAGCACCAGTAAAATGACGAGGAGGGTGAAGATCGAGGTCAGAACTCGTTTGGTTACATACTTTCTCACATTTACCTCCATGGATGAGGGCGGCAGGAGCCTGTCCTGCTTCCCGAGTGATTACGGTTTAAGCCGTAGATATCCGCCAAAGCGCGAGGAACAAACGCTCTTCTGAGGATATCTATGACCTGAACCCAGAAATAGGCCAGGCCGCATTTTCATGCGGCCTGGATCATATCGGCTATATGAAAGCCGGACTTGGAGCTTAGCCCTCTGTCTTCACAGCGTTCTTATAAACACGGTTCAGAGCAACTGGATGGAAAGCAACACCTGTTACATTTGTGCTGACCATCTCGGCATTGCACTGTGTGTACAGTGGGAAGATCACGGACTGATCCATGATGATCTTCTCCGCATCATAGAGTGCAGACCAGCGGCCCTCTGCATCTGTAGCAAGCTCGCCTGTGGTGCACTTTTCAATGATGGCATCATAGTCACTGTCAGACCATAAGCCGTAGTTGTTTGAGCAACCGGTAGTCCACATACCAAGATAGGTCATCGGATCTGCATAGTCAGGACCCCATCTTGTAAGACCAAGCTGGTAGTTGCCATCCTGAAGATCCTTTACTCTCTGCTTCTTCGGCTCAACCGTCAGGTTGATGGTGAGACCTGGAAGTGCGGACTGCCACTGCTCCTGAAGAACGGTTGCAACCTTCTGAGGTGCATCATCTGCATCTACTACCATATCAAGTGTAAGAGATGTGATGCCGAGCTCGTCGAGACCCTTCTGCCAGTACTCGGCAGCCTTTTCTGTATCATCTGCACATACATCCTGGAACTTCGTCTGATCTGCAGAGAAGTCAGATCCATCTGGACCTGCTGCAAAATCCATCGGAACCGCTGTGTAGGTTGGCTTCGAGCCATCCTTCAGCACATCCTCACAGATCGCGGTACGATCAATCGCGAAGGTAAGTGCCTTCCGGATATTGTCATTGGCAAGCTCAGGAACAGCGGAGATATTCGGTGTTACGTACCAGAGGTAACCGGCACCAACTGCCTTGTAGGCAGGATCGTCCTTTACCTGATCGACCTGATCACCATTGAGAAGGGTCATATCCAGGTCGCCGCTCTGGTAAGAAAGAAGTGCCTGCTGTGAATCCTGAATTACCTGATAATCAATACCTGCAAGCTGGATCTTATCGGCATCATAGTAATCCGGATTCTTCGTGAGATGAATCTCGGTTGCTGCCGGCTCATAGGAATCGAGGATGAATGCACCATTCGAAAGTGTGGTTTCCGGAGATGTACCATAGGTATCCGGGCAGGTATTGAAGAATTCCTCATTGACCGGATAGAAGGTAGGGAAGTACATAAGGGACAGGAAGTAGGAAACCGGAGCATTGAGCTCTACCTGTAAGGTATTGTCATCGACCGCGGTTACGCCAAGCTCGGACTTGTCCTTCGTGCCATCAATGATTTCTGCTGCATTCTTGATCTGGCCGATATCGGAAAGCATGTAAGCATACTCGGATGCAACATCCGGATCTACGGCTCTCTGCCATGCAAATACGAAGTCCTTTGCGGTAACCGGTGTACCATTTGACCACTTCGCATCCTTCCGAAGATGGAAGGTCCAGGTCAGGGCATCATCTGATGTCTCCCAGCTCTCCGCGATGGCCGGAACAGCTGCACCACTGTCATCCATCTGTGTCAGACCATCGGTGTAATCCGCGATGACCTCAAAGGATGTACCATCCGTAGACTGCTGTGGATCCAGGGACATAACCGGGGTCTCCAGCATCACCTTTAAATCGGATGAGGAAACGGTGCCCGTTGCCTCAGCAGCTGCAGTACTCTCCCCTGCGGCTTCGGTTCCTGCAGCTTCGGTTGCAGAAGCCGTTGTCTCCTGATATGCAGAAGAACCACAGGCTGCAAGACTGAGTACCATCGTGCCGGCAGTTACGGCCGCAACGAGTGCTTTTGTCTTTTTCATAACTTACTCCTCCTTAAAAAGTAGAAAACGCAATGGAAGATCTGCCTCTTTTTCTAGCACTCCATTGCGCGATGTCACAAGTATATAACTTTAGAGCGGTAAAGTCCAGTGCGTGAATACGCCGTATTATAACGATTTGCAAGATGAGAAATAACTTTACGTAATAAAGCAATGAAGTAGCAGAGCGTGAACACAATATTCGACACATTTTATAAGTCTGTAAATAAAAAGTCCTAGACACCGTGGTCATACAGTGTCCAGGACCATGCAGGATAAAGTGTCGTCCTCTTCTATCCCTTATCAATTTTTTCCTGAAGATCGGATAAATAAGCCCATCGCTCCATCTTGGCGTCCAGCGCAGCTTCCTTTTCTTCTTTTTCTTTCGTCAGTTCATGAAGCTTCACAAAATCCTTCGCATACTGAAGCATCTCCTCATCAATGGCGCTGATCCGTGTTTCCAGCGCGTCAATGTCCTGCTCGATGGTTTCCCACTCCTTTTTCTCCTTATAGGACATGCGGAGCTGATGGCGTTCACGGTTTGAAGTCGAATTGGACTCCTCTTCGCCTGTTCCGCTCGGAGAGCTGTCGACTTTTCCAGCGCTGCCGACAGTGATTTTTCCGGCTGTTCCGGCATCCATGCCGACACCTGCTACAGAGCCTGCCTTTGCAAAGCCTGTTTCCTGCTCCGGATGTCGTCGAAGATACTCGACCTGGTAATCCGTATACCCGCCTTCGTACTGAGCAATGTGTCCATTCCCTTCGAAGGAAAAAATACGGTTTACAACGCGATCCAGGAAATAGCGATCATGTGAAACGGTGATGACGATTCCATCAAAGTGATCCAGGTAATCCTCCAGAATGGTCATCGTGCGGATATCGAGATCATTCGTCGGCTCATCCAGAATCAGGACATTCGGTTCCGACATCAGAACACGAAGCAGATACAGACGCCGCTTTTCTCCGCCACTCAGCTTTTCCACCTTCATGTACTGTACGGAAGGTGGAAAGAGGAACCGGTCCAGCATATTGCTGGCACTGATGAGACCGTCGACGGTATGCACATATTCTCCGATGGAGGTCATGGCATCGATCACCCGCTGGCTTCCATCCAGAGCCTCGTTTTCCTGACTGAAATAGCCGATCCGCACGGTCTGACCGATGCGGATTTCACCAGAGTCCGGTGTATCCCATCCTGTAATCATCTTGATCAGGGTCGATTTTCCAGCACCATTTGGTCCAATGATACCGATGCGGTCATTTCGAAGAAAATGATACGAAAAATGGTCCAGAAGGTGATGGTTTCCATAGGATTTACAGACCTCGTCCAGTTCTATGGTGGACTTTCCGAGGCGCGTTTTGATCGAGCTCAGCTTCAGCTCTTCCTCTTCCGTCGGTCCATGCATGGCGGAAAGCTTTTCATAGCGCTGCAGGCGTCCCTTCTGCTTCGTGGTACGCGCCTTGGCGCCACGCATGACCCACTTGAGCTCATTTCGAAGGATATTCTGTCGCGTCCGTTCCTTCGCCCTGGCGATATCCATGCGCTCCGCCTTCAGGGACAGATAGCCTGCATAATTTGCTTTATAGCTGTACAGCTTTCCCTGATCCAGCTCCACGATGCGATTACAGATTTCATCAAGAAAATAGCGATCATGCGTCACCATGAGAAGGGTTCCCTTATAGCGCTTCAGATAATCCTCGAGCCATTCTGACATCGCCCCGTCCAGATGATTGGTTGGCTCATCCAGAATCAGAAAATCAGCGGTACTCAGAAGAACGCTGGCCAGTGCCACACGCTTTTTCTGACCGCCGGAAAGCTCTCCGATTTTTCGACTGAAGTCATTCTCTCCTAGCTTTGACAGAAATTTCTTTGCTTCTGTCTCCAGATCCCAGACATGCTGATGGCCCTCATTGTCATGTACGATGGCCTCCAGAATGGTATCCTCCGGATCGAACGCCGGAGTCTGTGGCAGATAGCGAAGCTCCAGATCACGCCGCATGGCCATCGTGCCATCGTCTGGCTCCTCGAGGCCTGCCAGGATGCGGAGAAGCGTCGATTTTCCTGTACCATTGATGCCAATCAGTGCGACCTTCTCTCCTTCCTGTATAGAGAAATCCGTGTCATCAAAAATCTGCCGTTCGGTATAGACCTTTCGAAGATGCTCAATCGTTACGATATTATTCTGTGCCATGCTCGTCCTCCATCGCGCTCCAGTAGTAAATGCCATTTCGCTGAATACGGCGTGCAAATCCAAGATCATGCAGATACTCCAGAAGGCTGAAGGTCTTCGTGATCAGCATTTTATAGGTAAAGAAGCTTGCTTCATCCTCCGGATGGTCATCCATCTGATAAATATCCCGTGCAATGTCATGCACGGTCAGCTCCTGTGGAAGATGTCCATCTTCATTTTCTTCATCCTCCTGATTTCCGCAGGTGCGATTCATATTTGCTCCCAGAGCACCTTGCGCACAGGCCTCCGAACGCGCACGGAGGAAGTCGAGTGCCTTCGTGCTTTTGTTCAGATAGCTCAGGACAATGCGATCTACATCACGGTCGACATCGTGAATCAGCTCGCCATGCGCCGGAATGAGGGTCCAGTCACTGTAATGCTCCTTAATATCACGAAGTGAATGAAACAGGCCCTCCAGCAGATGCTCATCTGGATAGGTCGTTGCAACGATTGGAGAGACTCCATGAATCAGCTGATCCGCAACGAAAAGAATCCTTTTTGTTTCATCCAGGAGTCCCATCTGCCCATACGTATGTCCCTTCAGCGGATAGGTCGTAAAGTGATAGGCTCCATAGTCAAAATGGTCGCCGATCTTCACCGCGGTATATGGAAAGCCCATAATGGCCAGTACCCATTCTCCATGCTGCTGTACGCGCTCTGAAACCTGCATAAAGGTGCGCCATGCAAAGGGTGTCGTATTCGGTGTGATACCAACGGACTGGAGGACCGCCTTCTGGGCCTTCAGCGATTCCTCGCTCACCCGATAGGCGAGGCAGTCATATGGATGCCGCTCCTCTGCCGGATTCATATAAAGGTGGGCACCCTCCTTGGCGAAGATTCCTGCCAGACCCGAATGGTCATGATGCCGATGCGTCAGGAAAATATCCAGCTGATCAGTAGAAATCCCTAGCTCCTTCAGGGCTGCCTGAAGCTTCTGGAGACAGGCTTCCTGCTTAAAGCCGGTATCGATCATCAGGCTTCGCCCCTCATGTACATCCGGGTGTCCCTTAATAATGTAGATTTCAATTCGGCTGACGCCCTGTTCAATGGTTGTATCGCTTAAGCTTACGCGGTAAATGTCAGGAAGAATTTCAGTGTAAAGCTCTTCGGATTCTGTCATGATGTACTCCCAATTCAAGTATAAAAATAGGTACAGACTGGATTCATGATTGCACTCATGAAGATACTAAAAAAGGAACCTGACCATCGTCAGATTCCTTCCCTTTCGCAGGGGTTGAGGGATTCGAACCCCCATGAGCGGTTTTGGAGACCGATATCTTACCATTGGATGAAACCCCTGTATGAGTCGTCGTTTTGACGACTCGTTTATAATACTCATTTTGCTTCTCTAAGTCAAGCATTATTTCTTCAGAATTTTTACAGCTTCGCGAATGCTTCGCACCGGTATCAGCTCACAGCTGCTGAGATTCGGCTGCCTCAGTTTCTTCATATGGAATGCTGGCAGAACAATCTTATGGAAGCCCAGACGGCTGGCCTCTTCGATGCGCTGATCCGCATTGGAAACGGCACGAACCTCTCCACTGAGACCGACCTCACCGAAAATCATGACATCCTCTGGAATTTCGATATTCATATAGGAAGAAATGAGCGCCATGATCACGGCAAGATCCATCGATGGCTCGGCAATCCGAAGACCACCCGTGATGTTGACGTAGGCATCATAACGTCCAATTTCCAGGTTCAGGCGCTTTTCTACAATGGCAATCAGCAGGTTCAGACGATTGTAGTCAATGCCATTGGCCGTTCGTCGCGGAAGATTAAAGGCACTGGGAACCAGCAGACCCTGGATCTCGATAAGAAGAGGCCGCGTCCCTTCCATGCCACAGGATACCACAGAGCCAGAGGCACCCATAGGGCGGCCGGAAAGCAGAAGCTCTGAAGGATTCAGCACCTCATGAAGGCCTGAACCATCCATTTCGAATACGGCGATTTCGTTCGTCGAACCAAAACGGTTTTTCTGTCCATGGAGAATACGCAGGCTGCTTCCGGACTCGCCTTCAAAAAACAGTACCACGTCCACCATATGCTCGAGGATCTTCGGTCCGGCAACCGTGCCATCCTTCGTTACATGGCCGACCAGAAAGATGGCGATGCCATATTCCTTGGCCACACGAAGAAGCTGGGCAGCGGACTCGCGTACCTGACTGACGGAGCCAGGTGCAGTGCTTACGCTCTCCGTGTACATGGTCTGTATGGAATCAATCACGGCAAAATCCGGCTTTTCCTCCTGCAGGGTTTCGACAATGTTTTCAATATTGGTTTCCGTCATGAAGCGGAGGTCGCCTGAAATCGACTCAATACGCTCTGCGCGAAGCTTCATCTGCTTCAGGCTTTCCTCTCCGGAAACATAAAGGACCGATTTCTGATTCACTGCTGCAAGATTACGGGAAACCTCGAGAAGAATCGTGGATTTTCCGATGCCGGGATCACCTCCGAGAAGAACCATGGATCCGACAACGATGCCACCGCCCAGTACACGGTCCAGTTCCTGGAAGCCTGTCGGTATGCGGTCCTCCCTCTCGACGGTGATCTCATCAATATGAACCGGACGCTGACGCAGTGGACGGGTTCCTGTGCTTCGGCTGAAGCCCGTATTGCTGACGGCTTTTACGACCGGCTCCTCAACGAAGGTATTCCAGGCGCGGCAGCTTGGGCACTGTCCCAGCCATTTCGCGGATTCATACCCACATTCCTTACAGTAAAAGCGAGATGTACTTTTCGCCATATCCCTCCTTTCATCCGATCAGGCTATGCTTCGGTTTCCTCTGGTACAGACGACGCCGTCTGGCTCTTCGATTTCTTTCCTTTACGCCCCTGTGTTGAGGACGATGGAAGACGTCGCCCTGTAAACTTCAGCTTTTTTCCATCCTTGTCGACCGTGATGCGTACGCTCGAATGCTTTACGATCCTTCCACTCAGAATTTCCTCTGCCAGAGGATCTTCGAGCTCGGTCTGAAGCACACGACGCAGTGGGCGAGCACCATATTTAGGATCATAGCCATGGTCAATCAGGAGATTTGCGGCATCCTTTTCCAGATGCAGATGAATTTCAAGCTCCTCCAGTGCGTTTCTTGTCATATCCTGCATCATGATACCCAGGATGGATCGAAGGTCTTCCTTCGTAATCGGCTGGAAAACAATGATATCGTCGATACGGTTCAGAAATTCAGGTCGGAACAGACGATGCACCTCTTCCATCACGCGAGATTTAATGAGTTGATAGTTCTTTGCTTTTTCATCTCCGCCGGTATCAAAGCCGAGACGCTTCGGACTCACGATCTGCTCGGCGCCAGCATTGGACGTCATGATGATGATCGTATTCTTAAAGGAAACCGTTCGACCCTGGGCATCGGTAATGTGTCCATCGTCCAGCACCTGCAGCAGAACATTCAGCACATCCGGATGAGCCTTTTCAATTTCATCAAAAAGAATAACCGAATAGGGATTTCGACGCACCTTTTCGCTGAGCTGTCCTCCCTCGTCATAGCCGACATAGCCTGGAGGGGAACCGATCATTTTCGAAACGCTGTACTTCTCCATGTATTCGGACATATCGACACGGATAAGATCGGCTTCAGATCCAAACATCGCCTCGGCCAGTGCCTTACTGAGCTCCGTTTTTCCCACGCCTGTCGGGCCAAGGAACATGAAGGAGCCAATCGGGCGCTTCGGATCCTTCAGACCTACGCGGCCTCGACGAATGGCTCTGGCCACTGCGGTCACAGCTTCCGACTGTCCGATCACACGACGATGAAGGGCTTCTTCAAGGTGCATCAGTCGCTCCGCTTCTCCCTCCGTGAGCTTTTCTACAGGAATTCGAGTCCACTCCGAAACAACCTTTGCAATATCGGCTTCAGTGACATGCAGCTTATGCTGTGTTTTTTCGTCCTGCCATTTAGCAAGCGCAAGATCCAGCTTCGCTCTCTCACGAAGCTCTTTCTTTTTCAGCTGGGAAGCTGCTTCAAAATCCTCTCGCCGAATGCAGTCCTCCTTTTCTGTATCCATCTGCTCGAGCTTTGCACGGATTTTTTTGATGGATGCAGGCTCACCGGAATGAAGGATACGAAGCTTCGAGGCTGCCTCATCGATGAGATCAATGGCCTTATCCGGGAGGAAACGATCATTGATGTATCGCTGTGAAAGAGCAACTGCTGCTTTCAGGGTAGCATCTTCAATGACGACCTGATGATGCTCCTCGTATTTCGATACGATTCCCTTCAGGATGGCGTAGCTTTCCTCCGCACTCGGCTCATCAATGGTGATGGGCTGAAAGCGGCGTTCGAGAGCCGCATCCTTTTCAATGTGCTTTCGATACTCTTCGATGGTCGTAGCACCAATCATCTGCAGTTCTCCACGCGCGAGTGCCGGCTTCAGAATGTTTGCGGCATCCAGTGCTCCCTCTGCGCCACCGGCACCAATGATGGTATGAAGCTCATCAATAAACAGCAGCACCTGTCCACTTTTAATCGTTTCAGCAAGAACACGCTTGATGCGCTCTTCAAACTCACCACGATACTTCGATCCGGCCACCATGCTGGAAATATCCAGTGCCATTACGCGCTTATGCAGAATGGTTTCAGGCACATCCTGTGACACGATGCGCTGGGCGAGCCCCTCTACAACGGCTGTTTTTCCAACGCCCGGTTCACCAATCAGACAAGGATTATTCTTGGTACGTCTCGACAGGATCTGAATGACACGCATGATCTCCCGCTCACGGCCGATCACGGGATCCAGCTTTCCATCCGCCGCCATAGCCGTCAGATCACGTGCATACTGATCCAGCGTTGGCGTTTCCGACGTCGCAGGCTGTGTACTGACGTGCGCTGCCTCCTCGCGGATTCCATCTTCTCCAATGACTGCAATGATCTGCTGATACATACGCTGTGCATTTCCACCCAGAGTGGCAATGATTCTGGAAGCAACACAGCTGCTGTCCTTCAGAATGGCAATCAGGATATGTTCGGTTCCGACCAGACGTGCACCGGCGCGGAGGGATTCCTGCATCGCATTTTCCATCACGCGCTTCGCCGATGGAGTGTACCCGCTCTGCTCGCGCAGAAGAACGGTATGATCGGAAGAAATAAATTTGGCAATCATATCCAGTATTTTCTGGTCGTCAATGCCGTTTGTCTCTAGCACCTTCGCCGCCACGGCCGTTCCCTCACGGCGCAGTCCCAGAAGGATATGTTCTGTTCCTATGTAATGATGGCCCAGCTCCTCCGATGCTTCGATTGCAAGCTGCAGAGCACGCTGTGCCTGTATCGTAAATTGATTCATGCTTTACCACCTTTCATGAAGGATATTTTAGTGCATTTAGAGGGGCGAATCAATGCGGAAGAAATGAAATTATGATAAACCGAGGTATAAAAGCCCGCAGCAGGGGCTGCGGGCTTTTTATACAGATTACAGATCTTCTATTTCGAGATCTGAAGCATGATCTGGAAGCGAAAAGGCCTTTGTGTGCTCAAGGTCTTCCGTTTCCTTCTTTTCAGAAGAATCTTCCTGGTGCAGATCCTTCAGATTGATGGTCGGCTCATCGATCTCGTCGAGATCCTCAACATCAAGTGCAGGACGTACAGAGGAAGGATGGGAAGAAGAGGAACTGCCGGTTCTTTCACCTGGATTCAGAATGCGGGTCTCCTCAAGGGCATCGTCCGCCTCTTCCACTGCGTCTTCCTGCTTCGGAAGGTTCCCCAGTGTATGGAGTGGAATCGTTTCCTCAAGATCCTCGGAAGAAGCTGCTGCGCCCTTCTCTTCACGTGCATGTGTCCGCTTCCTTTCACCTGCAGATTTCATTCCAGCATTCGATGGATGACGTCGGCTCAGAAGCACGATGACAAAGACAAGAAGTGCAAGTACCGCAACCGCCAGAACACAGGCCAGAATAAACATATGGTTATACTGTGTGACCAGTGTATCGTAGCGTGTCACGAGCTCCGGATACTGGGCGGCATCGGCCTTCAGCTGCTGTTCAACCGGATCCTCGAAGTACCGCTGCAGTGTCTTTTCAGTGAGATCATAGCGATAGAAGTTCAGCTCGCCTGCATCATTCATGCCATAGACAATGCAGTACTGATGATCCGTATCCTGCTTCCATACCCAGCCCTTTACCTGGTGCCCATCAATGTCAATCGTGCTCTCGGCGAAGCCTTCTGGAATTTCGACATCTGAGCCCGGATTCATGATCGTGATGGTTTTTTCCTTGGCACTGAGCTTTACACCCTCATTGGTGGTGGCGCTTTCTGCTGCTGCATCGTCTGCGCCTGTATTTGGACCACCCTCCTGCTTACTTACTGTCAGGATATAGTTCGCACTTGTGCCATCGGCAGCGGTCACGGTAATCGTCACGGTATTATCGCCCATGCTCAGCTGTTCGTTTCCACTGACCTGAACGGAAGCACCTGCATCTGCGGCAATGGCATTGACGGCAAGTGTATCAACATCCGTACCAACAATCAGAGAATAGCTGGTGGTGTCACTGGAAAAGGCTGGCGTCAGCGTGCCCGGTGAAACCACAAGAGAAGAAAGCTGCGCATTGCTGGAAGCCGTTGACTGAGCTGCAATGCTGACCGTAGAGGAGCCTTGATGAACCAGCTCAGCTACACTTTCGTCTGTATCATAAATATCATAATTCTGAACAGAAATGGCGGCCGTTCCGTTGGAAAGTGTATGGAACTTGAGATTGTACTCGAGCGTACCAGTGCCACTGCCATTGGATGCGCCATTGATCCGTACGGTTCCGGCTCCGCCAGATGCGTCCGTGCCACTGACAAATTCGAGCAGACTGGCATCATAACTGACCGTTACATCGGCACGGGCCAGTGTGGCATCGGAGCTCGCTACCTTCATCGTAACATTGACATCGGACCCCACCGTCACAGATGGGTCTGAAAATGAAATCGATGCCGTCGAGGCAAGAGCCTCCAGTGAGAACAGCAGCGTCAATGCAGCGGTTGTAATGAAATATTTAACGTGTTTCATGCGTACCTCTATTATAATACTTCGTTAAAACGTCGGTGATTTCACAGCGAATAAACATATATAGAAGCCGGGCAGAATACATCCTGCTCTGCCCAGCTGTCTTCTGTGTTTATTTTACATCGGGGTATTTGTTACTGCAACCACATCTGTCACCAGGGTGCTTCCAGGAGCGGCGCCAGCTACCGTCGTATTCGTGCTGCTGGCAATAGCTCCTGCCGTGCCGGATGGCACCAGACTGAGTCCGGTATCTGCTGTGCTGCTTATGCCCGTCCATCCCAGAGCTCCAAGCTGACCGCCGCTTGCCTTACTGATGGTAATCTGATAATTTCGCTGATCTCCATTCTCTGCAGTCACCGTCACGATGATCGACTTTGTCGGCTGATCCAGGAGGATCGTTCCAGTACCAGTAATCGTTGCAGCGCTGTGATAAGCAATGGCGGAGACATTGACACTGCTTACGGAAGGATCAACCACGAGTGTATAGGCACTGGTATCCAGGCTGAAGCTAGGTGTCAGTGTGAAGCCATCGACAGAAAGCGACTGGAGCTTGTTATTTGGATTTCCATCCTTTGTCGGCATCGGGCTGGCGGTTTCTGGCATACCACTATAGACCGGGATATTAAAAACGATCGCTCCTGCGCGCATCGTACTGTTGTAGGCCTTTCCGAGATTCCGGCCCTCTCCGGCTGCACCCTCCGTATTTGTCATGTACTGATGCTTAAACATGTTGGAGCCCTGTACATTAAAGCGCTTCAGATAAAGTGTATTCTGTCCTGCAGCCGTATAGTTCTGCGCATAGAACATCGCACCGCCGATGATGGCGCGTTCCGGTGTATTCCACGGACGATGATAGCTTCCGCTCTGTGAAGCATACCAGAGTCCACGCTCTACCGCCGTCATTCCATTGGCGGCATAGGCGCCGACATTAAAATAGTTGTAATAGCCACTTGCACCGGAAATCGAAGCAGAGCCTCCCTTGCTGCCCTGCTCCTGAAGAATCATGGCCGCAAGTACATATGGATTCACCTTCGTCTGCTCGGCTGCTTCCATGATGAGATCCGCGTACGATACCGTTACGGTCTGCGTAACTGCAGCGGCACTGACGGTAGAACCAGAAGGTCCACTGCCTGGGACCGGACCGCTTCCGGAAGCAGATGCTGTCACGGAATCGGTTCCCTCGAGTACATTTGCAGCTGTGATGGTGCTGATACTCTGAGATCCCACCGACGCCATCGAAGTGCTTTCATTCACAGCGCCGGGTCCTTCATATCCGAGAACAGATTCTGAACCGGTAGAGGTCCCTGCGGTCGTGTTTTCACTCACAGTAACCGTACTCTCTGTGCTGCCTGCAGTCGACGTGATTCCCTGTGCTGCAGCTGCCGCCACATAGAGTGGACTGGAGGCATCGATGGCAACCTGGCTGTCCAGGAAAGTTCCACTCAGCATGGAACGCAGTCCTTCGATGGTCTGCATGCTGGAGTCATAGTCATGGACTGCAAACTGAAAAACATAGCTGTCGTCCAGGAAATTTCTCGGATCCATATAATAAGAAACGATTTCCTTCGAGGCACCCACCCAGGTCGCACCGTCAAAGCCTGGCCAGGTTGATGTGGTCCAGTCAAACTTTCCATCCTCTGTAGATTTCCAGGAGGACTTTGCGCTGCTCTCAATCAGACTGGAGGTACCCTGAAGCTCTGTAGCGACTGCGGTATTCCAGTCGATCCCGGTCTGAACTGCATGAAAGATCCAGTTTGGGTACTGCGCATGAAGCGCCCGGAGCCCGGACTTATAGCTCTCCGGAAATCCCTGTTGAGTAAGATATGCTTCGAAATTTGCATCGCTGGAATAGGAAGTGCTCTGAGACGTAACGAAATCTGAGCGGACATAGCCTGTCACCCCGCCTGCAGAAATCTGGCACCAGACCTTGCCGTCTGCCCCTGTGGTCTGATTTAAAATCGATACAGCTGTATTATTTCCAAGAGAAGTCAGGGATTGACTCGAGGTGCTGGCGGCTGCACGGACATTTACGTTTGTTCCGCGGATCACTGCCGTCTGTGCCGCATAAACAGAAGAAAGAGAATTCATCCCCGATACGGCTGGCGTCAGCAGCATGCTGAGGGACAGCATCGTAGCTGTGAATGTTCGGCGGAACGTTTTTTTACTGTGTTTTTTCATGAATGTTTGCTCCACTTATCGGAATTCGGCATCAGCAGGATGCAGTATAGGCATGGAATTCTGCTGTATGCACGTGATGATTTGAAGTCATTGGAATTTCCAGAATCACGGATACAGTATATCGATTTATAGGGAGGCCTTCAATCATAAATCCAAATTATTAATATAACCGATAAGGATTCGTAATGAATTTGTGACAAAAGAAGCACCGGGCAGAACGCCCGGTGCTTCGATATGGAAAGGATAAATCAGTCTGTATTAAACAGGATAGGCCTTGTTCTCCTTGTCTCCTGCAGTGGCTGCAAAGCCTGTCTGCTGAGCGTCACGATATGCAAAGAAATCCTTTGCTACAGCCGGGAACAGTGCATAATCAAGAACATCTTCTGGCGTCGGATTCTTAACCAGCTTCTTTGTCTCCTCCGTGAACTGTGCCATCTGTGGAGCAATGTGATCTGCAGGACGATCTGTCATCTGCGTCTCACCTGGCTTCAGAACCTTCTTCATCATCTCAGGGTCCATCGGCTTTACTGTACGGCCGAACTCACCAGCAACCAGCTTGTGAGACTCCTTCGGAACCATCTTATAACGCTCGCCTGTAAGGACGTTCATAACGGCCTGCGTTCCTACGATCTGAGAAGACGGTGTTACCAGAGGTGGCTCACCGAAATCCTTACGTACTCTTGGAACTTCCTCCAGAACGGCATTCAGCTTGTCAATCTGACCTGCCTTGTCAAGCTGAGAAATCAGGTTGCTCAGCATACCGCCCGGTACCTGATAACGAAGGGTATTTACATTTACACCCAGAACCTTTGTGGACATAAGACCGGACTTCAGGCACTCCTCACGGTACGGTTCGAAGTACTTGGAAACCTCGATCAGCTTGTTCACATCAAGTCCAGTGTCGTACTCGGTGCCCTCGAACGCCTTCACCATAACGTCGGTCGAAGGCTGAGAGGTGCCCAGTGCAAACGGAGTTGAAGCAGTATCGATGATATCGGCACCAGCCTCTACGCACTTCAGATAGGTCATGGAAGCCATACCAGAGGTGTAGTGCGTGTGAATTTCAATCGGAAGAGACGTTCCCTTCTTCAGAGCCTTTACAAGATCGTAACCGGCCTGAGGAAGCAGAAGGCCTGCCATATCCTTGATGCAGAGAGAATCTGCACCGAGAGACTCGACATCACGTGCAAGGTTCTCCCAGTACTCCAGGGTATAGGCATCACCCAGCGTGTAGCACAGTGCGATCTGTGCATGACCGCCTTCCTTCTTGGTGGCCTTTACTGCAGTCTCAAGGTTCCGAATATCGTTTAAGCAGTCAAAGATACGGATGATATCAATACCATTGGCAATGGAACGCTCTACGAAATTCTCAACAACGTCGTCTGCGTAGTGATTGTATCCGAGAATGTTCTGACCTCTGAAGAGCATCTGAAGCTTCGTATTCTTAAAGTGCTTCCGAAGCATACGAAGTCTCTCCCACGGATCCTCCTTCAGGAAACGAAGGCAGGAATCGAAGGTTGCTCCGCCCCAGCACTCTACGGCGTTGTAACCGATCTGATCCATCGTGTCCAGAATCGGCTCCATTTCGGAGCTCGGCATACGAGTTGCAATTAATGACTGATGTGCATCACGCAACACAGTCTCAGTGATTTTTACTTTAGCCATTTTATCTCCTATCCTTACTTAACGCCATATACAGCCATGAAAGTACCGGCTGCTACGGCAGTACCGATAACACCTGCAACGTTCGGACCCATGGCCTGCATCAGCAGGAAATTGGTTGGATCCGCTTCGGCAGCAACCTTCTGAGATACACGTGCTGCCATCGGAACGGCAGATACACCCGCAGAGCCAATCAGAGGGTTGATCTTATGACCAGACAGAACGTACATTACCTTACCAAGAACAACACCGGCAGCGGTACCGAAAGCGAAGGCCACGAGACCCAGTGCCACGATTTTCAGTGTGTCCATGTTCAGGAAGGCTTCTGCGGAGGTAGCGCCACCAACAGAAGTACCCAGCATGATGACAACGATATACATCATTGCATTAGATGCAGTCTCTGTGAGCTGCTTTACTACGCCAGACTCCTTGAACAGGTTTCCGAGCATCAGCATACCAACGAGTGGTGCCGTGGTTGGAAGGAGGATACATACGATGGTTGTAACGATGATTGGGAAGAGAATACGCTCAAGCTTCGATACTGGACGAAGCTGTGGCATACGGGTCTTTCGCTCTTCCTCTGTGGTCAGTGCCTTCATGATTGGCGGCTGAATGATCGGAACGAGGGACATATAGGAATATGCCGCCACGGCGATCGGGCCCAGCAGAGACGTCTGACCGAGCTTATTGCACAGGAAAATGGAAGTAGGGCCGTCTGCACCACCGATGATGGAGATGGCAGCGGCTGCCGCACCATTGAATCCCATGAAAATAGCAAGGAAGTAGGCAGAGTAGATACCAAACTGTGCTGCAGCACCGAGCAGGAAGGTGATCGGGTTTGCAATCAGCGGGGAGAAATCCGTCTGCGCACCAACACCCATAAAGATGAGAGACGGAAGAATCGTCCATTCATCGAGATGGAAGAAATACCAAAGCAGTCCGCCTGTTCCACTGATGGAATCCTCCGGGCTCAGCATGATGTCCGGATAGATATTTACGAGCAGCATACCGAAGGCGATTGGAACCAGAAGAAGTGGCTCAAATCCCTTGGCGATGGCAAGATACAGGAAAACGAAGGCGACGAAGATCATCAGAATGTTTCCCCATGTCATGCTTACAAATGCTGTCTGCTGGAGCAGGTTTGATAAGGTTTCGAATATATTCATATGTTTTTATAACCTCCAGTACAGCAAAATCAAATCAACACTTAAGACAAATACTGAATTAGTTCAGAGTTGCAAGTGTTGCACCTGACTCTACTGAATCGCCAACAGAAACGTTGATGGAAGCTACGGTGCCATCCTGAGGAGCGACGATATCATTCTCCATCTTCATGGCTTCAAGTACAAGGATCACATCACCGCTCTTTACGGCATCACCAACGCTCTTCTTCACAGCAAGAATCTTGCCTGGCATAGGGGACTCAACCTTTACGGAGCCCTGAGCGCCTGCAGGAGCAGCGGCTGGAGCTGGAGCAGCTGATGCAGCGGCTACGGCAGCCTTCGGAGCAGAAGAAACGCTTCCACCCTCTTCTACGGTTACGTCATAAGCGACGCCATTTACGGTAATTGTATACTTCTTCATTTTTCTACCTCACATTGATAAAGGGCCATCGCCCATCTTAGTTTAAAGTTGCCAGTGTTGCGCCGGATTCTACAGCGTCACCGACGGAAACATTGATCGAAGCAATCGTGCCATCCTGAGGTGCCACAATTTCATTTTCCATCTTCATGGCCTCAAGAATAAGGATCACGTCACCACTCTTTACGGCATCACCTGCACTCTTCTTCACAGCAAGGATCTTACCTGGCATAGGGGATTCTACTTTTACAGCTCCCTGTGTGCCAGCGGAAGCAGCGGCTGAAGTGGCTGCAGGTGCAACCGGTGCTGCAGGTACTGCAGATGTTACAACAGGTGCAGCGGATGCAGTTTCTACAGGTGCAGAGCTAACACTGCGGCCACGGAGCGGACGTACGAAGAGACCGTTCTGGAGCGTTGGTCCTGGAACGAAGCCGTTCTCTGAGGCTGTACCTTCGGTGTCTGCTTCATAAGCTGCAATCGCTGCAGCAATCACCGCCTGCATCACATCATCCTGCTTCGCAGCCGGTGTGGCAGGAGCAGCTGCCTTCGGAGCCTCCGTCTTCTTTGGTGCTTCCGCAGGTGTCTTCTGCTTCTTCATCTTATTTTCGAATACACTGATGTACTTGAACAGAGAGATTACCCAGGCGATAAAGATCAGTACAGCAAATACGGTACCCATACCAACAAGAAGGTTTGCACCTGCATCCTCCATCTGCTCTGCAAGGGAGTAATGCGGCTCAAAGGTCATCTCTGTTGTCTTTCCTGTTGTCTCATTGAGACCCAGGGTAAGCTTCAGGGTTCTCTTCTCAAAAGTTGAATCAATTACGATGGAATAGCCATCCTCTGTCTTGGATGCCACTGCATCATCTACACTTACGAAATCACCGAGACGTTCCTTATCATTAAGATAATTGGTCAGTCCATTATAGGTGATTTCATCCTTGGTCTTGTATGCAGACTGGATCTGAGATGCAATCTCCTCATCACTCAGAGCATAGATGCTCTGCTCTGCATACTGCTTGGCCTGCTCTTCCAGGGCGGTCTTGACGGATGGATCAATCGTTTCTACCGTATCCTTCTGAGAGCTTCCGCAAGCTGCAAGTGTAAGAATGGAAAGTGCAAGAGCAAAACAGAGAGCAGCCTTTCTAAACCACTGTTTCATTCTGTCTCCTCTCATTAAACGGTGCCGTTCTTCTTATCTGGTCTATATACGCTCTTATAGCCAAGCATCTGAAGTGCTGCAGCGATTCTCTGTCTGGTCTCTTCCGGAGCGATGATCTCATCAACATAGCCACGCTTTGCAGCAGCAAGTGCAGTATTCTCAGAAGCAAACTTCTTCTCAGCATCTGCATCACCGTTTGCAACGACCTTTGCAGCCTGCGCAGCATCCATGACACCGATCTTTGAGTTCTGGAATGCATATACGACATCAGCGCCGAGTGCCTTTGCACCGAAGCTGAGACCGGCAGTGCCCAGTGCATTCTTTACAACCGTAATCATCGGAACATCCGCGTTTGCATAGGCGTATGCAAGCTTGGCCGCAGCGGTCGGCATGTGACTCTCTGTGCACTCTGTATTCTTATAGGATGTAACATCAACAAGCGTCACAACAGGAAGATCAAATGCATTGGCAAAGCTTACAAGCTTCGCTGCCTTCTCTGCACCCTTCCAGGTAAGAGAAGCTTCCTTATTTGCAACGATGGCAACCGTCTCACCGCCAATCTGAGCGAAGCCTGTGACTACATCACGGGAATATCCCTTCTTGGATTCGATAAACACGCCATTGTCCGAAAGCTGCTTTACAGCTTCATCCGCAGAAAGACTGTCAAATCCAGTTACGGCACGGTTCAGATCATCGGTACACTCATCCAGTACGCCGCCATCCTCACAATTGCCAGGAAGAACAGAAACAAGCTTACGAATCTGGGCATATACTTCATCTTCTGTGCCATCGAAATCAACGAGGCCGTACTCTTCACGCTTTGCAGCCTTCGCAATTTCATCATTCTTGTTTCCCTGTACAGCATCCGGAGCATTGACATAAGCCTTTGCACCTTCTGCCATAAGAACATAGTCTGAAAGACCAGCGAGAACGGTAAGTCCACCACCACAGTTTCCAAAGATGGCTGTAATCTGCGGTACCTGACCACTTGCAAGGGTCTGCTTCTTATAAATGCGTCCGAGACCGAAAAGTGCATCATTTGCCTCTTCCAGTCTTACGCCTGAGCAATCAAGCAGTGCAATGACTGGTGCCTGATTCTTCATCGCCATTGAATAGATGTTTGCAATCTTTCTTGCATGCATCTCACCGATGGAACCGCCGAGAACGCCTGCATCCTGTGCATAAACATACACAAGATTTCCGTCAATGGTTCCATAACCGGTAACAACACCGTCGGATGGTGCTTTCTTTTCAGCGAGGTTAAAGTCTGTTGATCTTGCTTCTACAAGACGGCCAACTTCAACAAAGCTGAATTCATCGAGCAGTGACTGAATTCTCGTCAGAGCGGATGATGTTGACTGATTATCCATTTTTTATCCTCCATTTCATATCTAAACAAGGGGAAAAAATCCCCGGTTTATGACGAGTAATATTGTAAACGAACGACTCTTATAATTCAACTGAAAAAGCGCTCGTTTTTTGCACTTTGTTAAGACATTGACAGCAATAGGGCTTGTGCCATAAGTCAGTTCTTATAGTATATATAGTATTCCACTATAGAAAATCGTCCATAATACCGAAGAGCAGAGAAATGCTGTTCCAGCAGCAGGAGACGAATTTCACATAAAGCGCAGTCCTTTTGGAAAATGATTTTTAATCTGGCCATTCACAAGTTTTCCAAGGCCCAGGGATGCACCATCTACAGAAACAATGCACCACCCTTTTCCGTTGACACCCTCTGGTGCCGGAATCTGCATTCCGTGAAGATACTGATCGATGCGCGGGTCGGTCGCACTGTAATGACACTCCGTAAGTGAAAACTGCTGCTGATCTTCCGCTTGAAAGGCGGAATACACATGACTGAGCGCATGTGCAGGCTCCAGTCGATTCTTCAGCATGCTTTCCATCTGTATGCCGGCACGCAGACAGCGCAGCCCGCGGAGATCTGGAAAATGTTTCGGGATGAGATACAGCTGGTCCTTTACCTGCTTTTCAAGGTAATCTGAACGCCGGAGCGGCACATCCGGTCCCGACAGCGTTTCACCATAGATCGATGCCAGGGATGCGAGCGGATCCTCACCCTTCTTCTGAAAAACAGCCATATACTGTCCTTCTCCAGGCTCACGCTGTGGCCATACGCGTTTCTCATAAACGAGCTCGAGCTCAGGATATTCCTCAAGGAGCAGATCCCGGATGTCTTCATTCTCTTCTTTTTCAAAGGTGCAGGTACTGTAGCCAAGTATCCCTCCCGGTGCCAGCATCCGAACCGCATTGGCCGTGATTTCACGCTGACGTTCTGCACAGAGTCGAACATTGGCCTCGGACCACTCGGCGATGGCATGCTCATCCTTTCGAAACATTCCTTCACCGGAGCATGGCGCATCCACGAGAACACGCGTGAAAAAGCCAGGAAAATGATCGGCCAGCTTCGCAGTATCTTCATTTAGTACAGCAGCATTTGGTATACCCATGCGCTCCATGTTGGAGCTCAGGGTACGTGCTCGTAAAGCAACATATTCGTTCGCGATCAGAAATCCACCTGCTGCACTCGAGAGCAGATCCAGCGCCTGTGTGGATTTGCCGCCAGGACTCGCACAGAGATCCACCACACGATCAAATGGACGAATCTGCATGTGATGGACCACCTGCATGGCTTCCGGCCCCTGGATATAGTATAATCCAGCCTCGTGATATGGATGCTTCCCAGGGCGGATACCGATGGTCTGCAGGAAGGCGTCATCCAGATAGAAGGAGGTGTACATCGTTTCCCCATGATAAGAGATGAACGGGCTGTCCGGCAGTGGCTTTAAATGCCAGTCCGTCACCAGCTTCCGATAGGTGATGACATCGCTGCTGCCCCGCTCTTCCAGTTCCATCAGCTTATGAAGATTCAGCCGAATTCCCTTCACCGGCGCGTGTGCATAGCTGTCGATCAAGGCACGATACTCTTCGTCTGAAAGGAGATTTTTCATACGAGTGCAAAACTCAAGTGGTAACTGCATCAGATTTAACCTCGTTATTTCGATTTATAGACTGAGCGTATTTTATCAAAAAGCCGAAGGACTGTATAGAAAAAGAACGGTTCACCCTGCGATGAACCGTTCTTCTCGATTTGTCAATCAGAGGTTAATTCTGTACTCTGGCTTTCCTTCCCCATCTACGGTAAAGTATGCTGCCTTATCGTTGACATTTACATATACCTTTACGTCCTGGACGTCCTTCTTGATTCCTTCTGCAGCCTTTACTGCATCTGCAAGAATCTTTTCCGGATCATAATCCTGACCATCAATCTGTAATGTAAGTGCGGATTTCACTGCTACCTTCTTTTCAACCGGCTTCTTTTCTGCTGTCTTCTTCTCTACTGTCTTCTTCACTGGAGCTGATTTCTTCTCTGGAGCTGTTGCCTGCTTTACTGCCTTCTCCTTTAAGCTTTCCTTCACTGGAGCAGCCTTCTTCTCAACGGCTTTTGCAGTCTCTGCTACAGCCTTCTTGATCTCTGCGAAAGACTCTTTGAGAGCTGCATCCTTCTTTACTTCTGTAGCCTTGCTTTTCTTCTCCATTTAACATTCTCCTTCTAAATTCATTAAATAAATATTTAATTTCTATGAATTATATTTCGTACAATTTCATTTGTCAATGTCTTCACATGGATGAAGCGTCGTCCAGGTATGGTTTTTGCAGAAATCTTATATCTTTTCAGCTCCTGCACGCATTTCTTTAGATATCTTTATAAGAAAGAAATCAGTATCCGATAGAGTTCCTGTATCGACTGGATCATCTTGCGGAAAGCTCCATAGCGATAGAAGCACATGACAAGCATACCGACAGGTACAGCAAATATTAGACCCGCAAATCCGTAGAAACGATAGCCCAGGTACATAAACAGGATGGTAAGGAAGGGCGACAGCCCCATGGTCTCACCCATGATTTTCGGCTGCATGAACTGGCGCACGATCTGTGTGAGGGCATAAATCACCGCAAGCCACATGGCCTGCCACGGATTTCCGCTCAGGAGATCTACAAGAATCCATGGCCACAGAATAAAGCCGACGCCCAGCATCGGAAGGAAGTCCAGAAAAGCGGTCAATGCAGCAATCGGTAGTGCATAGCGGATGTGCAACAGCAGAAAACCGATGCAGAGTACGGAAAAAACAACAAACATGATCTTGAACTGTGCAAGCAACCAGCCCTGAAAAATCTTCTGAATATCCGCTTTTAAAAGATGAATATAATGCAAAAACTCTTTTGGAATCCAGCTCTTTACGGTGTCAACATAGCGCTCTCCATCTTTACAGAAGCAGTATGACGAAAAGATCGTAACCACAGCATATACCAGAAGATTCGGGATGCTTCGTACGGCACTGATGGAGACATTGGCAAGCGGTGCAGAAAATTTAGTGGCAAAGGAAAGCAGCGTATCCTCCAGACTGCTGTTCAGCTGATCGAGGTTCATGAGCGCTGTACCCTCTCCCGCTTTTCCAGGCAGTCGCTGAAGCAGATCCGGATGGGCTTCAATGAGGCCATGAAGACAGGTCGTGAAGCTATGAATCATATCCGGAAGCCCCTTGATCACATCGGCGCAGACATGGATCATGAGATGAATACAGAGATACAGCAGACCGCCGATCAGTATGAGAAGAAGAATAATGATGAAAACGGAGGCATGCTGGCGCTCCAGAAGCCTGGTTCTGGTATTGAGGAAACGGATCAGTGGATTCGCAATGAATGCAATGAGGGCACCAATCACAAAGGGGATGAAGAAAAGAAACATCCGCGGAACGAGAAGTATGGTGAGGACCAGGGCCAGAATCGGTACCACAATGTTTAAAATCAGCTGTATAATGCGCTTCATTTTTTACACTCCTTTTTTCTGTAAAACGCATAGGCAAGATACAGGATAAAACTTACGCCAAGGTAGAACCAGGTAGCCGGGTTACTGAACCAGGTCGTAAAAAAGGAAACGGTAAAGTAAAAGGCCAGCTGGGCATAGAGAAGCTTTGCAAACGGGTTCTGTTCTTTCTGATGTGCCCACGATACACAGCCTACCACCAGGCCTAATACGAATGCAAAAAGTACAATGCCAAAAAGGCCAAAATCATACCACGCATCATACAGCATGGTTACCGTCGTAAGCTCCGCCTTCGTCACATACAGTGGGAAGCCGGTGGCAAGCGCAGGAATGAAGAATTTGAGTCCAGTCAGGGTCACAAAGGGATAGAGCATGCGAAGTCCATGGGCATGGGTTTCCAGCTGCTGTGTCATTACATTGAAATTATCGTAATTATTTGCAATGTACATGTAGGGCTGTGTAATGAAAATCGGTGTCGTCGGATTTTTCATTTCGAAGATACTGTTCAGGTATTCGACAGAATGGGCACGCTCGATCGTAATGAATACATACGCAGAAATCATGAGGATAAGGAGAACGAGAAGCTGCCACCATGTATACTGCCGTCCAGACAGAATCGTCACAAATATCGCCAGAATGACTGCAAAGAGGAACTGAAAGCGCGATACCATGAACACAGTAAGAAGTAAAGGAAGAAGAATCCCTAGAATGGACAGCAGATCCGGTGCTTTCGCATGGCGACGGCGCTCTTCGATATAAAGCATGGAAATCGATGGGATCAGCACCGCCAGTGTCGTCACATAATGGACGCCCTTTACATGAAAGCAGCTGTAGGCATGTGGCATATCATGGGTAAACAGGGGTACAAATCCGAGCTTCCAGGCTTCGAAGAAAAAAGCGCCCCAGCTAAGAAGAAGCAGTATGGAGAGGCTCCATTTAAAAAAAGTATCTGCCTGTGCAGATGGAGCTCTGCAGATCTCAGACTTCTTCTGCGATGGGCTCTTATGCATGTCCTCGACCCATTCAGCCGTCAAATCAAAGATGAGGTAAAAGAGATAGAAGGAAAGCCACGTTTCCAGTGTCCAATCTGTGCTCAGCCGACTAAGCTGAAAGCGTGCAATCCCCTCGCCACCCAGAAGGCCCAGGGCAAGCAGTCCACGTAAATTGAGGGCTTCACTGGAGCGCCTGTATTCCATATGATATAAAAAGGCAGCAGCGCCAATCAGAGCAAGCCCGGACAGGGCGGGAGATCCCGCCTCTCCAAGCAGAAAGCTCATGATATACACTGCTGTATAGATTCCAAGTCTACGTACGTTGGTTTTCATACTGATGCTGCTGTTCTCCATTAATGCGTCCCCTGACTCAGCAGGGTTTCCTCATGCGTAGAGCTCGTCTCATGGGTAGCTGCACCTGCTTCTGTGCTGCTTTCCTCTGCACTGCTTTCCGGTGCATTCGTCTCACTTTCTGCGTCATGACTTCCACTCTGCGTGGTGGACGACGCAGAGGAGGCATCTGTATTCCCATCACTCTCAGAAAGGGCTTCTGTTTCCGGAATTTTCTCTATGCGTACGGTGACATTGACTTCCGCATCCTGTCCATCTGCCAGCTCTACACCTGCAGGCAGGTACTGCGTAAGATCGAAGCTCACTGTTTTCGTCCCTGTTGCACCACTGATGTCGATCTTCGGAAGCTCAAAGACCGTCATGCCATCGATGATATAGGTGGAAGCCGCCAGCTCTACACTGGCAGGGGATACCGCAGTGGATTCATACTGATAGCCGGCTGCCGGTGTACCCGTGACACTGGAAAGAAGGTTCACGGATTTTTCCTTATACAGCGTGACTGCATAGTGAATCGCACTGGTGGAAGCACTGACATTTTTTAAATCATAGAGCTCATTGCCGTTTGCATCATAGTATACAAGATCCGATACGCCATCCTCATTTTGAGAGATCCCCTCCACATTGATATTGATGCCGACCGAGGATACACGCCCGATTTCAGACTCCGGACCACTGAGATAGACATATTCCGGGCTCATGATCACGCTGGAAACCTTATATCCGTTTTTCGGCGTTCCGGTCAGCGTATGCTTGATCTCAAATTTTTTCTCCTGAATGTTTTCAATAATAACGCGTGTGACGGTTGGGCGCACTGTCACATCACCTATAAGTTCATCTTTATCATTCAGTACATCAACATAAATGGGTACAGAGCCCGTGATACTGTAGTCCTTTAAATCAACATAGGCATGAAAATCAGATGCGCTGATCATGGAGCGGCTGTTTGTACGAACGCTGTAGCTCACGGTCACACTGGTGCGATCGATTTCCCAGGATTTATTCTGTGATTCAAACGCGGACTGGTTTTCTACTTCGAGTGGTACGGTCTTTGTATCGGTTACCTCCGGATGAGATACATTGACAACCAGAAGCCAGAGGAGAAGGGCAATGAGCAGACTCAGCACTTTCAGCCATAGATTATCTGTAAAGAAACGTTTCATCATTCCCGGCTTTCCTTTCGGTTTGTATGGAAGATTCGAAGGAAGGCATTCTTATCTTCCGTCTTCTGCTCTCTGGTCGGAATCATGGCGCGAAGAGCCTCTGCATCCTGCGCCCGCTGAAGCTTTCCATGAGCAGCGACCGACACACGTCCGGTTTCCTCCGAAACCACAATGGTCACTGCATCGCTTGTTTCCGAAATCCCCAGTGCGGCACGGTGACGTGTTCCAAAGTCCTTTGAAATATCCGCATCCGAAAGCGGCAGGTAGCAGGTCGCCGCCGTCACTGTGTCACCAACAATTGTTACCGCACCATCATGAAGTGGCGTGTTTTTTTCAAAGATATTGATGAGAAGTGCAGACGAAACAATTCCGTTAATACGAATGCCTGTATCTTCGATTTCCTTGAGCGACTGATTCTCCTTGATAACGATGAGTGCACCGGTCTTTTTCTTTGCCATTTCAAAGGTCGCACGAATAATTTCGTCTATGGTGTGCGTACTGGCGTCAGCGGCTCCATTATCCGGAATCAGGTTTGTGATAAAGTTTCGACTGCCCAGCTGCTCAAGGGCCTTTCGAAGTTCTGGCTGAAAGATGACCACCGTAGCAATAATCGCTGCGGTTGAAATGCGTTCAATCAGCCACATGATCGTCGTCAGCTGAAGGATGGCGGCGGCTGTAATAAAGGCTGCAATAACAAGGAGGCCCTTCAGGAGCTCCCAGGCTCTCGTATTTTTGATCCAGAGCAGGAACTCATAGACGAGTACTGCGAGGATGATGATCTCGAGAATATTGGTATAGCCAATGGGTGGCAGCAGGCTCACCCAGCTTTTCATTTTGTCCATCATACCTGACATTCGATTCATTCCTCATTTCTTGCTTTTAACTTCGGAACTGCCTTTACATCATAAAAATAATCATCGTCTTCAAAATGAAGCCGTTCGGTGCCCCTGTAATCCGCGCCGTGGAAGGCCAATGCATACAGGAAAGAAATCACGAGAGACAGAAAAAGGCTTACAAGTGTACTGCCAAGGGAAAAGGCAACACCCATACGCGCTGCTCCTGCGGCAGATACGAGTAAAACAGAGCCAAGACCGATGAACAGTGCCACACTCCAGTTATACGAAAAGTCCAGCTGATGAAGAATGAAAACCAGCAAAATGCAGACAGCAAAGGCCATGATGGAAATAAGCATGGCAGCATTCTGAAAATATCCCTCAAACAGGGAAACATAGGCACTCAGCATGGCGCTCAGATCCTCTGTGGATGAAAGAACACTGATTTCACTTGCTGCATACTGAATCAGATAGTACGCCATCACTCCGATGGATACCGGGACGATGGACATCAGCCCAAGGCTAAGTCCCGCAATCGCCGGAATAACATATGGAATATGCAGGTAAAAAAACAGTGGAATGAGCGCAATGAGGATGCCGTGGCCAGCCCGAAATGCAGATTGCACCAGTGCGAGAAGGAGAATCACAAAAGCTGAAAGAAGGCAAAGCCCCATCGAGAGTCCGTAGGCATTTCCGAGCACAAAAAGTCCAGAGAACACCGTAATGGCTGTCCATGGCAAAAATGAGCAGAGTGCTGCGGCTGCGATGACAATCAGAAGACTTCCAAACATTGTACCGGAAGGAAGCTGAAGATGAATCATAAAAAAGCAGAGAAAGCCTGTCAATGCCTTCAGTAGCGGTGTGACCCAATATTCATTCTTTGTATAGAACTGCTGCAATGCTTCTTTTACTTCAATCAGCTGTGTCATTGTGTTTTCTACCTCATTGTTTTTTCTTGATTCTCATGAGCTGAATACCATCGTCGGAAGAATGTGTTTCATTCGGGAGAAGCTGCTCGTCCGTCACCGGATCATCAAGCCACCCCTCCTCTGGTGTCACCGGATCATCGAGCCACTCCTCTTCTTCTCCAGCCGAGTCGTCAGGCCATGCCGTATTCCTCTCTGCGGATGCAGGGGCGCTTACGAAAGTGCTTTTTACGTTTTCTTCTGTTACCGGGTTCGCTGACGTTGTCAGATTCACTGCCTGCTTCTCTGAAGGGGACGCTTCTGCCACTGGAGCAGGTGCTGCACCATGGTCTGCCTCCTCCATCTGCAGGAGCTTGTCCAGCTTCGCCATATAGTACAGGCTTTTCCGGTGCAGCTCATCATACGTTCGCGCATAACGAACATAGGTAAAAAGCAGCATCGCAGCCAGGCCAAGTACATACAGGAAGAGAAGGACACGAGCAGCGGCTGTAATGAACGGAATATTCAGGTGCATCAGAAGATTTTCCGTGTCCATCACCAGAACGAGTCCGACCAGCAGCAAAAAGCACAGCGTATAATGAACCAGCGCGCCGAACACCTTTCGGGAAATATAATCTCCTTTAAAATAGCTACTTACTTCCCGTATGGCCTTGCCTTCCTTTTTATCATACATCGAAAGCTTCGTCATGAGGCGAATTTTCTCAACATTCAGCATGAATCAATACCCTCTTGCTTGTCTCGCACGCTCAGCGTACGGGGATTCCGGATGCGTTCCGATTATTTCATCAAATAATGTATTTGCTTCGTCTGTTCGGCCAAGTGACTGGTAGAGACGCGCAAGCAGATACATGTTTTCGGGTTCCTTTCGAATGGCCAGACTCAGCGTATACAGCTCCACTGCCTCATCGGTACTGCCACTGTTCCAGTCTGTGGTTGCCTGATCTGCGAGCTCCTGATAGATGGAGCCCTCCATTTCCGTCTTGATGCTCTCCAGCTGCTGTAGCATGGTCGCATCACTGATACTGCTCTGGTCAAGGCCTGTATACAGCTTCGCTGCCTGTACGGTATCGCCATTATTTAAGGCTGAACGGATCTGATTCAGCGCCTGATACTGTCCCATAAAGGAAGCATTGGCATTTTCAAACTGAGAAACCTGATCGGAAGCTTCCTGATACTGTGATTCCAGTGTGTCATAGGACTGCTTCAGCTCATTGTACTGACGGTTGGATGCATCCAGCTTTTCGGTATAGCTGATGAGCTCTCGATTATTGGATGCGTTCAGCGCCTTGGTTTTCGCCGGCATAATCAGAAGGTAAAAGGCCAAAAGCGCAAGAATGACACCCACAAAAATATATCCGATGACCATCCATGGTGATACCTGCTTCACCTCCTGTGGAATCAGAACATCATCATCCGTCATCTTTCGATGGGAGAAGGCATTTTTCAAGCGGCTCTGCTCTACTTCCTTTCGTCCTGTATTATGCTTTACCTCGTCCATCAGTACAAGTGCCTTCGGATTATTACGATCAATCTTCAATACAAGATAGAGGCTGCGCCCGGCTTTTACCCAGTCTTCTCTCTTCATATATAAAAGAGCCAGCAGAATATGGGCCTTGATATAATTTGGGCTGTCCTGAATCACCTGATTCAACTGCATGATGGCGAGATCTTCGTTGTTATTCTGTGCGTAGTCCAGGGCCTGATTATAGCGCTTGACATTATCCGAGCAGATCCGCAGAATGGCTGGCTTTCGCTGAACCTCATCAAGGTAATGATCAGCCACATTATTATCTGGCAGAAGGTTCATGCTGATGACCCACTGCACCAGGGCATCCGCCGTTTCTCCGCATTCAAAGAAGATCAGCCCAAGAAGATTTCGAGCGTCCTTCTGATATTTATCAAATACAAGAGCCTTCTTCAGCAGCTCTGCCGCACCACTCAGATCGCGAAGACGTGCACGCTCCAGCCCGAGGTTATAGTAGCAGTTTGCAATCTGCTCCAGTGTTACATCATATTTCATCTGACACGCTCATCCTTTTTCTGTCCGATTGCCTCTTCAATCAGACCTGTCATGATATCGTTCATATCTGTCAGATCTACCTTGACAATGGCATCTTCAATCTGATCGACATCCAGGCTTGGCTTAAAGCGTTTGATTTCTTCTTCGTAATTAATCATTGTATTTCTGTCCGTCCATTCGTCTACTTGAAGTGATGCCTTTGCTTGACACAAAGGAAAGCAGTCGCTAGAATCGGCTTTGTGCCAGGAAGCGGTTCGGCCTATGCTGACGACTGTCGCGTTTCAGCATCTGCAGGAGTAAGACTCCAGAATGCATATAACGCCATTCAAATCATCAGTTAAGTCTATCACATTCCCCATAGGCATTCAAGAAAACTACATTACGAGATTATTAGGAATTGAGGTTTAAAATGGAAGCACTTGTAAGTTTCGTTACCACTCACCTGAACGGTGTTCTTTCAAAGGAAGCCATCGTCTTTATTATTTCACTCCTGCCGATTCTGGAACTTCGTGGAGGTCTTCTGGCAGCATCGGTGCTGAATGTTCCCTATTTTCACGCTCTGATTCTCTGTATCATAGGAAATCTCCTGCCCATTCCTCTGGTGCTTCTCTTTATTGAAAAGATTGTCGACGCATGCGAACACTTTTCACTGACACAGGGGATTGCGCGATGGCTTCGAGCGAAGGTTGACAAGAATCAGGAGGCAATACAGAAATATGATTTCTGGGGTCTGGTGCTGTTCGTTGGTATTCCGCTTCCTGGAACAGGAGCCTGGACAGGATCTTTAGTTGCGAGCCTCCTGCACATGCCACGGAAGAAATCGTTTCTGGCAATCGTGGTCGGCGTGCTTCTCGCTTCCGTCATAATGTCGCTTGTCTCCTATGGTGTGCTTGGGGCCCTGATTCATTGAGAACTTAAAAATATCCTGAGTGGAACCATTTCTGCTTCCACTCAGGATATTTTTTATGCACCTGTAAAAGCCCGACTTTGTATCCGGGTCTTTACAGGTGAGGGCTCTGAATCACGGAATCTGCGCTTCATGAAGGAAAGATTTAAACATAAAAAAAGATCGACTCTTTCGAATCGATCTTTCATGCGGAAGAAGGGATTTGAACCCTCAAGAGTGTAACCTCACACGGACCTGAACCGTGCGCGTCTGCCGTTCCGCCACTTCCGCGAACTCGTATATAATAGCATGATGAGCTGCGCTCGTCAAGTGCTGTTTTGATTTTTTTTGATTTCTTTCCGTCCGGAAAAAATCGAGAATGAAATGGATTCCACAGCTTACGCTTATGGGAAGCATACCTGTTCATAAAGCCGACAGGTCTGGCCTGTCGGCTTTATATCGCATTACTTTGTAAGGTTTGCCTTTGCAGTCTCTGCAAGCTTTGCAAATCCCTCTGGATCTGCAATTGCAATCTCTGAAAGCATCTTACGGTTCATGTCAATGCCGGCATTCTTCAGACCAAACATGAACTTGCTGTAGGAAAGACCATTCAGTCTTGCTGCAGCATTGATACGAGCGATCCAGAGCTGTCTGAACTGTCTCTTTCTCTCCTTACGGCCTCTGTAGGACTCCGTAAGTGCTCTCATTACGCTCTGCTTTGCTACTCTATAGTGCTTGGAACGAGATCCTCTGTAGCCTTTAGCAAGCTTGAGTACTCTATTATGCTTCTTCTTAGCGTTTAATCCGCCCTTAATTCTCATTTTAATTTCCTCCTCTAAAGTCTACAAATCAAAGATATGGAAGAATCTTCTTCATGGTCTTTACGTTGGTCTGATCAAGGACAGTATCCTTGCGCAGGCTTCTCTTACGCTTCGTTGTCTTCTTGGTGAGAATGTGAGACTTGTAAGCCTTATTTCTTACAAGCTTTCCTGTGCCAGTAACTTTAAAGCGCTTAGCAGCAGCTCTCTTTGTCTTCAGCTTTAACTTTGCCATAACAGCCTCCTGTGATTTTACTTTTTCGGGCTAATAACAATCGCCATGTTTCTGCCTTCCACCTTCGCCGGCTTATCCAGAACTGCAATATCCTTTAACTGCTCAGCGAAATCGTCAAGAATGTACTTGGACTGATTCATGCGTGACATTTCACGGCCTCTGAATCGAAGAGCAACCTTGACCTTGTTTCCCTTCTCAAGAAATTTACGGGCTGCAGAAAGCTTTGTGTTGAGATCGTTCTGATCGATATTCGGTGTCATACGAATCTCCTTCAGCTCAGTAACGCGCTGATTTCTCTTGGCTTCCTTTTCCTTACGCATCATCTCGTAACGATACTTGCCGAAATCGGCGATCTTTACAACAGGCGGTGTGGCCGTCGGGGCAATCTTGATCAGATCAAGGTCCTTCTCCTTCGCCATCATGTAAGCGTCCTTCGAAGTCATAATGCCGAGCTGCTCGCCATCGGCCCCAATTACTCTTACTTCTCTGTCACGGATCTGCTCGTTGATTTCAATGCTTGCGTTTTTCTTAATAGCCATAAACTCCTCTCCACATACACGGTAGAATGCAAAAAAATGGCGGATTGTAAGCCAATCCACCATAATGAAAATACACGAAGTAATAATCAAATATGAACCCGGGTCAGTTCTGACTGCCAAGGTGAGGTGGATACCTACTTTCCTATGTCTTTGCGACTTTCAAATGTTACCATTCATTTCAATGGATGTCAAGCAGATTTCCTGCTTTTGAGAATAATTTTGCACAATGTATGTGTCAGGATTATTCCGCGATTTCAGGGGCATCCATAATTTCATCAATGATTGTGTAAATATGTTCGAGTCCCTGCTTTGACTGAGAAGAGAACGGTATCATGGTACAGTTCTCTGTAGCGTGCAGGGCCTTCCGAATATCCGCTGTCTGCTTTTTCACCTGTGAACGCTTGATCTTATCTGCCTTTGTCAGAATCACAATCGGTTCAAAGCCGGTCACCTGCGTCACATAATCGAACATCTGTATATCCAGTTTCGAAGGATCATGGCGAATGTCTACAAAAAGAATAACCTCTTCAATATCATCCGAATTTTCGAGGTAGCGGTTGATCATCCGTCCCCACTTCTCCTGTTCAACGGCACCGGTAGACGCATATCCGTAGCCTGGAAGATCCACAAGATAAAAGCGCCCGTTAATATTATAGAAATTAATCGTACGTGTTTTACCAGGTGTGGAGCTCGTACGCGCAAAGTTTTTCCGATTGAGAAAGGCGTTGATAAAAGAGGATTTCCCAACATTGGAGCGTCCCGCCATTACAAACTCAGGCTTTCCAGTGACCGGAAGCTCCGACTTCACACCGAGCACACGCTCCAGTTCAACGGAGGTAATTTTCATACTTGCTCCTTCACTGCGTTCTTTCGTACAATAACCGGCTCGCCTGATCCATCGACAACATCTGCTGTGATCTCTACAGACTGAATATCCGGCTCAGATGGTATCTCATACATGATATCCATCATCATATCCTCCATGATGGAACGAAGGCCTCGAGCCCCGGTCTTCCGCTCAGCTGCCTTTTCGGCAATGGCGGTAATGGCTTCATCTGTAAACTTCAGCTCTACGCCATCAATTTCAAACAGCTTCTGATACTGCTTCACCAGTGCATTTTTCGGTGTTGTCAGAATCCGCTTCAGCGTTTCTGCATCATGCGACTGCAGTGTGACATCGACCGGTACACGACCGATAAACTCAGGAATGAGCCCGAAACGTACCAGATCCTCCGGCTGTACCTGACGAAGCACATCATCGTAGTTGTCCCTGTTCTTTTCGACAAGATCTGCACCGAAGCCCATCGAGCCAGAGGCAATGCGCTTCTCTATGATATGCTCAAGTCCGTCAAATGCACCTCCACAGATGAACAGAATATTCGTCGTATCAATCTGAATCAGCTCCTGCTGTGGGTGCTTTCGGCCGCCCTGTGGTGGAACGGAAGCCACTGTTCCCTCCAGGATCTTCAGAAGGGCCTGCTGTACACCCTCACCAGAGACATCACGGGTAATGGAAACATTCTCCGATTTTTTCGTAATCTTATCGATCTCATCGATATAGATAATGCCGATTTCTGCACGTTTGATATCGTAATCAGCCGCCTGAATAAGCTTCAGAAGGATATTCTCAACGTCCTCTCCGACGTATCCTGCCTCCGTCAGTGCAGTGGCATCCGCAATAGCAAATGGAACACCCAGAATCCGTGCAAGGGTCTGCGCAAGATAGGTCTTTCCTGTACCTGTCGGTCCAATCATCAGAATGTTGGATTTCTGAACATCAATATCCTTGATTTTTGACGTGATACGCTTATAGTGATTATACACTGCGACAGAAAGAACCTTCTTGGCTTCGTCCTGTCCGATGACATATTCATCCAGGAAATCATGGATTTCCTTCGGCTTCAGAAGATGAAGATCGGATGCAGCCTCTTCTTCCTTCGGCTCTCCTGTCTCTTCATTCAATATCTCCTCACAGAGCTCAACACACTCATCACAAATATAATTATTGTTTAAACCGGCAATCAGCTTATGTACCTGCTTCGCCGACTTTCCGCAAAAAGAACAGCGGATCTTGTCTTCTGGTTTCATCTGCATGAATTCAGTACCTCTCGATCTAGTATGTTCTGCAGCGCAGCTTATCTCTGTGCTTCTCCGAGCTCGCGTGACTCAAAAATATGATCTACAATGCCATATACAAGTGCCTGCTGTGCCGTCATCCAGTGATCCCGTTCGGTGTCTGCCATGACCTTCTCAACCGGCTGACCGCAATTTGCAGCAAGGATTTCTGCCATATGCTTTTTGGTGCGCAAAATCCACTCAGCTGTGATCTGAATCTCTGTGGCCTGTCCCTGCGCACCGCCTGACGGCTGATGAATCATGACCTCTGCATTTGGAAGGATCATGCGCTTTCCCTTTGTACCGCCTGCCAGAAGGAAGGCACCCATGGAAGCAGCCATACCAACACAAATGGTTGATACATCGCACTTAATATAACGCATGGTATCATAAATGGCCATACCATCTGTAATCACGCCGCCCGGACTATTGATATATAAGCTGATATCCTTATCTGGATCTTCGGATTCAAGGTAAAGAAGCTGCGCGACAACAAGGGATGCCGTATCGTGATTTACTTCATCGCCAAGAAAAATAATACGCTCATTCAGGAGACGGGAAAAAATGTCATAGGAACGTTCTCCTCGGGATGTCGACTGTATGACATATGGAATTGTAGTAATATCTCTAGGTGTTAAGTTCATGTGTTAACCTCCATACCTCTGTAAAAAAACGCGGTGCAGATGTCTGCACCGCTTAAATCGTTCACACACAGGATGAAGCGATGAGAATTATGCCTCTGTCTTCTCCTCGTCTTCAGCACTCTTCTTGGACTTCTTCTCTGGCTTTACGAGATTTGCTTCGGCAACAAGCATGTCGATGGTCTCCTGGAAGGCAACCTCTCTCTTCATGCTCTCCTTCTGCTCCTCGGATACGGTCTTCATCAGATCCTCGTACTCCATCTTGTACTGCTCAGCGATCTTCTTGAATTCCTCTTCTACGCGCTCGTCCTCAACCTTGATGTTTTCCTTCTCCATGATGGCTTCAATTACAAGGGAGGTCTTCAGATTCTTCTCAGCGCTTGGCTTCATCTGCTCCTTGAGCTGCTCAACCGTCTGACCGGTAATCTTCAGATACTGATCCATCGGAATACCCTGCTGTGCAAGTCTGGTCTGATAATCATAGAGCATATTATCAAGCTGTGCCTCGAGCATCGGAGCCGGAATCTCTACAGAAGCATTCTCAACAACCTTTGCAATGACATTGTTTTCATTTGTTGTGGTTGCAGCCTTCTCCTTCTGCTCCTTCAGGGTCTTCTTAAGGTCCTTCTTGTACTCATCAAGCGTATCGAACTCAGAAACCTCGGATGCAAACTCATCATCTGCAGCTGGAACCTGCTTCTCCTTTACGGCCTTAATGGTGGTCTTAAAGAGTGCAGCCTTGCCAGCGAGGTCCTTCGCGCCATAATTCTCTGGGAAGGTTACATTGACATCTACCGTCTCGCCTGCCTTATGACCGATGAGCTGATCCTCGAAGCCCGGAATAAAGGTGCCGGAGCCAATGGTCAGTGGGTAATCCTCACCCTTGCCGCCTTCGAACTCTACGCCATCCACGGAGCCAACGAAATCGATGGTTGCAATGTCGTCCTTCTTGATCTCACGGTCTACATCTACTACACGTGCATTCTTCTCGAGTTCAGCAGCCAGCTTCTCGTTTACTTCCTTCGCCGTTACTGTGGTTTCTGCCTTCTCTACAGTTACACCCTTATACTCACCAAGTGTAACCTCAGGCTTAACAGCAACGGTTGCTGTGTAGATGAGATTCTTATCCATTGCGATCTGCTCTACACCGATTTCCGGTCTGGAAACGATTTCAAGACCAGACTCCTTTGCTGCCTCTGGATAGGTCTGATCCAGAATCTCGTTGAGGGCGTCCTCAAAGAAAATCTGTGGTCCGTACATCTTTTCAATCATGGCCTTCGGTGCCTTGCCCTTACGGAAACCAGGAAGATTGAACTTGTTACGGTTCTTCTTGTATGCATTATCAATGGCCTTTAAGAAATCCGCATTGTCTACCTCAACGGTCAGCTTGGCCATGTTCTTCTCAAGATTTTCAACTTTAACGCTCATTAAGAGTACCTCCGAAACTTTCGTAAATATATATTATGTAAACGCACAGGGGAAATGCGCATACTTCTCCCATGAGTCAACATATCCGATGTAAAAGTATAGCACGGAAGAAATCTGTACGCAAGGATTTTAAGATCAATCGACGGATATAAATCTCCTCATTCTGTGACACAAAAAGAGCCGGGCAAACTGCCCGACTCTCCATATATCAGGATTACTCCTCGTCTGCGCGCTCAGCCTCAGCCTTGCCTACAGCCTCGATATCAACGTCTGCAACATCGAGATCTTCCTTGCGCTCCGGCTCTGTAAGTGCCTTCATGCTCAGAGAAATCTTATGATTGTCTACATCAAGATCGACAATCTTTGCCTCGATCTCCTGACCAACCTCAAGTACATCGGATGGCTTATTTACATGATCTCTGGAAATCTGAGATACATGAAGAAGTGCATCAATGCCCTTCTCAAGCTCTACAAATGCACCGAAATCTGTCATACGAGCAACCTTGCCCTTGACGATGGTGCCGACAGCAAACTTGGTCTCAGCGTCCTTCCAAGGATTCTCATCCGGGAACTTACGTGTAAGAGCAATTCTCTCACCGTTGATTTCCTTCACAAGAACCTTCACTTCCTGACCCGGCTTAAACAGCTTCTTCGGGTTCTCAATACGGCCCCATGACATCTCAGAAATGTGAAGAAGACCATCTGCGCCACCGAGATCGATGAATGCACCAAAATCTGTAAGATTCTTCACAACACCGGTACGAACATCACCAACCTGAAGCTCGCTGAAGAGCTTATCATGCTGCTCCTTCTTGGTTGCAGCCATCAGCTGCTTACGGTCACCGATGACTCTGCGCTTCATCGGATTAAACTCAGTGATCACGAACTGAATATCCTGACCCTGGTACTTGGTGAGATCTCTCTCGAAGGTATCTGAAACAAGTGATGCAGGGATAAATACGCGAGCGCCATTCACCTCTACATTCAGGCCGCCCTTGACAACCTGAACAACCTTACCTGTAAGAACAGTCTGGTTCTCAAATGCATCCTTCAGCTCCTCGGAAGCCTTTGATGCAAGAGCCTCTCTGTGAGAAAGAACAACCTGTCCTTCTCCATCATTGACCTTCTTTACCTTGCACTCAATTTCATCGCCGACATTGACTACTGTGGTGAGGTCTACAGTGTTATCTGCGCTGTAATCACTTCTGGTCATAATACCATCAGACTTGTACCCAATGTTGAGTGCAATCTCGTCAGGCTTTACACTAATAACCTTACCAGTAACAATCTCCCCTGCATGAATAGATTTTAATGATGCGTCAAGCATCTGTTCAAAACTCATCTCTGACATAATTTTGAACCTCCTCAATAATTTCTTTCGGGGTGCTTGCCCCAGCTGTAATACCTACGTTTTGAACCGCTTCATCCTGTACGAAGTTAAGATCTCTTACCGTCTGTATCAACTGGGTGTTTGTGCACTGGTCTTTACAAATCTCAAAAAGCTTCTTCGTGTTAGAGGAACTTCTTCCTCCAATAACAATCATCGCATCGGACTGCTTTGCCAGTTCCTTCGCTTCAGACTGTCTTTCAAACGTTGCGTTGCAAATCGTATTAATAGCATTAACATAATAATGCTTTTTTTTCAAAATATCAATCATTACTTTGAATTTATCGATATTAAACGTGGTCTGGGATACCACTACCACGTGTGCGCCCTCTCCATCTGGCAGATTCTCTGCACTTTCGATATCCGGAAGCGCAGAAATCCGACCTTCTGCCCAGCCCATGATACCGATAACTTCCGGATGCTCTGGATTGCCAGTGACAAACACGCGTTCTCCTGCACGCGTATGCTGCTCCGCCAGGCGCTGAATCTTCTGTACAAAAGGACAGGAGGCATCAACCGTAGCCACCTTCTTCTCCTTCAGCAGCTCATAGATCCTTCTTGGAATCCCGTGCGCGCGGATAATGACGATGCCCTCCGTCAGTGTGGAAAGCTCCTCTTCCGATTCCAGTACCTGCACACCTTCTGCGCGCAGCTTCTGAATCACGGTTTCATTATGAACAATGGGACCATAGGTAAAAATCGGACATCGTTTTTCTACCGGTTTCTTTTTTTCCTCCTCCAGCACGCGGTATACGGTATCGACCGCGCGCTGCACACCGAAGCAGAAGCCGGCTGTTTTTGCAAGTGTCACCTTCATATCCACCTCAATGCTTCATGCATATATCCAGGATTCGGTCGATTGTTTCGTCAAGGGTCAGGGTTGAGCTGTCCACGAGTACCGCCTCTGGCACCCTGACAAGTGGTGAATGCTGGCGATGCATGTCACGATCATCACGTGCACGGATCTCCTCCTCAACCTCCCGAAGGTCGCATGCTTCTCCCTTTTCTCGAAGCTCGAGGGCGCGACGCCGTGCCCGCTCTTCTACCGACGCCGTCAGATAGATTTTTGTATCCGCATCCGGCAGCACCTTGGATGCGATATCCCGTCCATCCATCACGACGGACGTATGCTTCGCGAGATTCTGCTGAAGCAGCACCATTTTTTCCCGCACAGCCGGGTACTGTGAAACCGTAGAAGCAGCATCTCCAACCGCCTGGGTACGGATCTGAGAGGAAACATTGCTCCCGTTCAGAAGTACCTGCTGCGCCCCGTCTTCATTATAGGAAATGGCGATGTCGATATCGTGCATAATCTTCGAGACCGCTTCTGCATCCTCGAGTGGTATCGCGTTCTCGAGACAGAAGAGTCCCACCGCGCGATACATTGCTCCTGTATCAATGTAGATATATCCGAGCTCTCTTGCAACCGCCTTCGCAATCGTCGATTTTCCAGCGCCTGCCGGACCATCAATAGCAATACTGTATGGCATACCTGCCTCCTTTATGTTCAATCAGTCAACGTCTCTTCTGCTGCTGCCTTCCCGGCAAGATGTCCCGTCGAGAATGCCATCTGCATGTTGAAGCCGCCTGTATATCCATCTACATCCAGAACTTCACCAGCGAAGTAAAGTCCCTTGATCTTCCGAGCCTCCATGGTTTTGGGATTCAGCTCCTTGACGGAGACGCCACCCTGCGTCACAATCGCTTCCTTAAAGGATCCGGTGCCGCGAATCGTGTAGCTGAAATCCCGCATCAGTGCCACTGCTTTTTTACGCGTTTCCCGATCCACCTCGGTCACCTTCCGATGGATATCAACCCCTCGCGCCTCCAGGCGTGCATTGAAGATCGGAATCAGCTGTGCCGGAAGAAGTGCGCCAAAGGCATTTCGAAGCTCCTTGTTTCGACAGGCCTCAAAGTCCCGGAGAAGTCGTCGATCGAGCTCCTCCTCATCGAGCGCCGGTTTCAGGTTGATATGCACGGTGAGAAGCTTCCATTTTTCAGGATCTTCTGCATTGACCAGCTTCGTGATCACCGCGGAGGCAGAAAGAATCACTGGTCCGCGCAGACCTTCCGCCATGAATTCCAGCTCACCGAAATCATGGTAATAGCTTTTTCCATCTTCGTCTCGCACATCAATAGCTACGTTTCGAAGTGTGAGTCCCTTCAGGCGATAGGCATCTGCCTCATGCACCTCCAGCGCAACCAGTGAGGGATAGGTCTCCGTCACCTGAAGCCCGGCCTCCTGTGCAAAACGATAGCCATCTCCCGTTGAACCTGTCGATGGATACGTACGCCCTCCCGTTGCGACAATGACGGCATCGGCTGTCTGAAACCCATGATCTGTCCGTACACCACGCACCTTGCCATCGCAGAGCTCGATTTTTTTGACTTCTGTTTTATACTGAATCTGAACGCCCAGCTTCTTCAGTGCATGCTTTAAGGCGTCCGTAATACTGTACGCATGATCAGACACTGGAAAGACACGTTCGCCACGCTCGACCTTCGTACGGCAGCCGTGCGCTTCCAGAAGAGCGATGGTATCCTGGTTGGTGAAATCATACAGCGCAGAGTATAAAAAGCGCGGATTCGAAAGGTACTGCGGAAAGAAATCCTCGATGGCGGCAGCATTGGTGAGGTTTCCTCGTCCTTTCCCCGTAATGAAAATTTTCTTTCCAAGCTTATCATTCTTTTCAATCAGCACTACGTCCGCATTTGCAGCGGTTTCCTTTGCGGCAATGGCTGCCATCAATCCGGCAGCTCCACCGCCAATGACTAAGATTCTCATCATATCCTCATAAAAAGCACCCGAGGGAATGCCCCGGGTGCGCTCGTCAGTTCTTTACGCTCATCACAAACATCTTATAGATGGCACGAATGGCTTTTTCAAAATCCTCATTCCGTACGCCAATGATGATATTGTATTCACTCGATCCCTGGTCAATCATTTTAATATTGATGTATTCATGAGCCAGAGCAGAGAACACACGACCGGCTACACCACGGGACGATTTCATGCCGCGTCCGACCACGGCAATCAGCGCAATGTCCGACTCCAGTTCGATGAGATCCGGATTCACCGAGCGCTGTATGCCATTCAGGATCTTCTGCTCACAGTGCTCGAGCTCCTCCTGATGGATCACCAGCGTCATGGTATCAATGCCTGATGGAATATGCTCAAATGAAATCTGATTATCTTCCAGAACCGACAGCACCTTCCGTGCAAAGCCGATTTCCGAGTTCATCATTGCTTTTTCAATATTGATGGCGCAGAAATCCTTCTTTCCACTGACACCCGTAATGATAAAGCGCGGCTTCTTCAGCGTATGCTGAACAATCATCGTGCCGTGATCCTCCGGGCGGTTGGTGTTCTTGATCTGAATCGGAATGCCTTCACGGCGTACCGGGAAGATGGCATCCTCATGAAGAACGCCCGCACCCATATAACTCAGCTCCCGCAGCTCTCGATACGTAATGTAATCAATAACCTCAGGATTTGGAACGATTCGAGGATCTGCCACCAGGAAGCCTGAAACATCGGTCCAGTTCTCATACAGGTCCACATGCTCTGCAGCAGCCAGCAGAGAACCCGTGACATCGGAGCCTCCACGGCTGAAGGTCACCACTCGGCCTTCCGCATTGGCACCATAGAAGCCCGGGAAAACAGCATAGTCAACATCCTTCAGTGCCGCCCGAATTTCTTCCTCGGTTTTTTCAAAGTCACAGCTGCGGTCCTCATTAAAGAAGAAGCAGCTTGCGGAATCAATGAACTGGAAGCCGAGATATGCTGCCATGAGCTTCGCATTTAAAAATTCACCTCGTGAAGCCGCATAGTCTCGATCTGCTCCGGCCTTCAGGTCCTGCTCGATGCGTGTGAAATCTTCTGTAAGACTAAAGGAAAGCTGCAGTCCATCAATAATCTCCTGATATCGACTCCGGATTTCCTGAAGTGTCTCCTGAAATCTCTCTTCATCATGTACTGCATCATACAGGCGATACAGAAGGTCGGTGACCTTCGTGTCCCCGGAAGCACGCTTTCCAGGTGCAGATACGACTATATAGTGTCTCGACTTATCTGAAAGGACGATGTCCTTTACCTTCTGAAACTGTTCTGCGGAGGCGCAGGAGCTTCCGCCAAATTTAGCAACCTTGATCATTTCATACTCCCTCTCAATATCTGGCTATGATTTTCGGATTATAGCATTCACCGTAGAAATACTCAACAGAATTAAAAATCATGGAAGACATTCACCTGTGGATTCCTATTCATTTCGGATGGCTGCCAGCGGACTCAGCTTCATTGCTCTTGCCGCTGGAACATATCCTGCAAGCATACCCACACCGATGGCAAAAACAATGGCAAAGCCAGCAAGCCAGAGTGGAATGCTGGATAAGCTGCTGCCCGCACTCGAGCCAAACATCATGGACCCTGCATTTTTTGAAAAGAAATTGATGATATACGAAATCAGATAGCTGAAGGCAAGTCCGACCGTACCACCCATGAGCCCGATCATGCCGGATTCGCAGAGAAACATGTTCCGAATATCCGGCATGGCACATCCAAGTACCTTCATGACACCGATTTCCTTCGTGCGCTCATAGATGGACATCATCATTGTATTCATAATGCCGATGGCCGCGACGAGAAGCGAAACGCCCCCTATGCCGCCGAGTACAAGCTGCACCATGCCGAGCTGCTGCTGTGCCTGCTTCAGCCACTCCATGCTTGAGCTCACATTAAAGCCTAGGTCAGAAAGCTGCTTCTGTACGGTACTTACATTGTCCATGTCATCGACAAATACATAGACATTGTCATAAATGTAATACGGGTACGGTTTTCCGTTTTTATTGGTTTTCGGATTCGGAACAAGTGCCTTCTTATAGATTTTCTTCAGAAAGCGCTTCAGACTGTCAATGTCCGTGTAGACATTGTAGGAGCCGGCAGACCAGTCCTCTGCACCGCCTTCGAGAATTCCGGCAACGGGAAGAATGTACTTTTTCTGCGGCCTGGCTGCCGTCGTACTGTCTCCATCACTGGCCGTGCTTCCCTGCGAAACACTGGAGGGTGGAAAGCTGATGAACATCGTATCCTTTTCAGGATCCACCTCGACGCTTTCATAGCTTTTCTGCTTATAAAAGCTGTTGTAGAGGATCTGATTTCCATAAATCAGTGCCGGCTGCTCCGCATTGGAAGATGGCAGCTGCCCTCCTTCTCGCAGCTTCAGCTGCTTCAGATAATCCTGGGTCACACCAACAATGCTGAAGGACCCGTTGTATCCCCTGCACTTCGCCTCGACCGAAACCTCAATGGAAGGGCTGACCGCGGTTACATGCGCAATATGTCGAAAGCTCTCGACGGTATCGTCTGTCAGCATCAGGGAAGGGTCCGTGCTTCCGCTGTCCCCATATCCCCCCTGGTAAACGGTAATCATGGTCAGCGAGCCCATATCCTGATAGGATTTCAGCATCATCTCACTCATGCCAATGCCGAGACTGACCATGACCACGATGGAGGCTGTACCGATCACAACACCGAGGACCGTGAGAACGGTACGCATTTTCCTCCGTTTCAGGTTGTTTGCTGCCAGTTTGATAAGATCAGATAGTCTCATCACGTTCCTTTTCCTGCTTCTTTTTATGAAGCCTCCTGATGATAAGGGCAAGCAATGCCACAAAAATCACAGCACCGGCCAGGAGCGGAAGCTTATACTTCTGGAAAAATCCCGGCTCCTCCGTCGGCATGGCATCTGCACCGTCCATCCCATCAAAATCATTCACCGGCTCGGTCACCATCAGATTAATGCTCTGATCCGAGGTAAAAACTTCCCCATTTACATTTTCATAGCTGATGCTTACGCTGATGGTCCCATCGTCCATCGTCGGAGCCGCACCTGTCAGCATGGCATCGACGGAGCCGGATTCTCCCGGTTTAATGTTACCAACATAGCTGCTGGTATCCTGGATGGAATCGCCCTTAAAGTTTGCAGTGACATTATAAAGAATGACTTTTCCTGTATTGTTGATATTAAAGGTTACATTTGCTTCATTTCCAACCTCAATCGATTCCGGCATAACATCATAATTCGAAACGGAGAGTCTGGCCTCCTGATTGACATTAATGTTCAGCGATACCTTTTCTTCCGCATTTTTAAAATCCGGAGAATCGTACTTTTCGTTGATGGTAAGCGCATAGGAGCGTGGATCCAGGCCCGCTGCTGCTACCATATTCCAGGAAAGCTCTTTCGTCTCCCCGGCGGCCAGACTGTTGATGACATAGGAATTCGCCCCGTTTTCTGTTGAAAGTGCAGCCGAATCACTGACCTTCTCAGATTCCAGGGACAGCATGATATTGCTTGCGCTGATGCCGGTACTTGCATTCTGCATCTCTACGACGAGCTTGAATGGCTGTCCTGCGAGTACTTTTTCCGGTTCCGTATGATAGCCTGCCACGACGATGCGTGCCTTCGACCGATCATTGGCATTGAACTCGCGCTGGCTGGTGGTTTCATCCGTGCTCGGGTTACTGATATGAACATAATAGGTATACTGTTCCGTCTTTGTGACCGTAGCGCCTGGCGTATCCTTATAGCTTACGGTAAAGCCGATGGCATGATCTCCTGTTTTCGAGTCCTTTGCAATGGCCATGGAGTACGGTGCCGAAATGGTCTGATCTGCTTCCACGGTTTCGAAGCTTCGATCATAGTTTTCTTCAGTCACACGGAATGGGAAGCTGCTCACATCGATGCGTCCAGCCTGTGTTGTGTTTCCACTGTCGCCCGTGGTCTGCGTCGCGCCTTTATTCATGCGTACCACAACATCATAGAGGGCTCGTCCCTTCTGATTCCGGAAATTTACAGCAAAATCCATCGTGCCAGGATAGGTACCACTTGGTGCCGCCTGTCCTTCCCCGATGGAAAAGGCCTGGTCCTTTGTGACTCCTGTCGGATTCGAAACCGTGCCCAGATCCTGCACATAGATGTTGATATACTCTGCGCGGCTCAGACTGCCATACTGTCCGGTCGAGTTGTATGGTACATCATAGTTCATCGAAATCGGAATCGCATAGTAGCCCTCTTTGATGTCATTTCGAATTTTGACATGAAAGGTTACTTCTCTGTATTCTCCTTTTTTCAGAGAGCCCAGAGACTTTTCCTGATTCATGCTGCTGGTACCGATTTCCAGAGGATACGTCCCGCCATCCACCGGATAGGTCTGACCGAGTGAAGCGTTATAGGCACGCGCAGCACCTGCCTGGTAGCCTTCATTGTAGGCATCATGCTGCAGTGACTCCTGCTCATCATCCGAGCTGTCATCATATGGATTTGATTTGTTGGCATTTGGGACAATGCCCCTGGTATTCACAAGCGTCTGGTCCTGACTCAGGCGAACGCGGACATTGTTAATGACATCCCCGGTCGGATTATAAAGACCATTCACCCCATTAAAGCCGACCTTTACTGTCAGCTGAAAATCCTGACCGATTCCGGCAACCGGTGTATCTGAAGCATCATGAATAAAGGTATTCAGGTTGGTATCGACATACGCGGCCTCTGCCGTGATATCCGGATGCACGGCTCCGCCCGATGCCAGCAGTGTAAGGATCAGGGCACCGCACAGGAACTTTCCCAGACTCTTTTTTTTATGGAACAGCTTCATAGTTTTTTACTCCCTCTAGAATGAACCGAAATCAGGTCAGTGGCGTAACAAGTGCAAACGGTGGCTTCCCAGTGTCCTCTTCGATTCGTTTTTCAACTGGACTTTCAGGATTCATTACGGTTTCAACGATTTTTCCATCGACGACCCGGAGCTGTCGATCCGCCCAGGATGCGATATGCGGGTCGTGCGTAACCATGATCAGTGTACGATGCTCTTCGCGTACGATTTTCTGGAGCAGGCGAAGAACTTCGTCCGTCGTATGGGAATCCAGGTTTCCGGTCGGTTCATCAGCAAAAATGATTTTCGGATCAATGACAAGTGCCCGCGCAATGCCGACACGCTGCTGCTGCCCGCCGGACATCTGGTTCGGCATATGGTCCTTCTGATCACCGATCCCGATGAGCTTCATGTATTTTACAGCTTCCTGAATGCGTTTTTCATAGGGGACCCCACGAAACATCAGCGGCATGGCCACATTTTCAACGGCATTCATTGAGGCGATCAGATTATAGCTCTGAAAGATAAAGCCGACATTCTGGCGTCGAAAGCTTACAAGCTCTGACTCCTTCATCTTATCAATGCGTTTTCCTGCAATCTGAATCACTCCACGGGTGGGAGCCTCAAGTCCGGCAAGCATGTTGAGACAGGTTGATTTTCCTGAACCCGACGTGCCTACAATGGCGACAAATTCACCCTGATATACATCAAAGGAAACTCCGTTCAGCGCATACACCTTATTCTCTCCGATTTTAAAGATTTTATATAAATCCCGCACCTTGATAATAGGCTCCATGATCGTCTCCTGTCTTTATGAGATGCATCGAAATTCTGAATGGAATTTCATTATATGCCAGCCACTCTGAATACACAATGGACGAAATCATTAATGTCCTGATCCAAAGCTTCATCCGCTCTGCCACACCAACGTTGCCCTGTTTCCATAAAAAAAGAACCGCCGAAGCGGTTCTCTTATTTATGCATTGGCCGGCTTTCCTTCAATGGAATTCCACTTTGGTGTCAGTACCTTCGTACCACCCATATACGGCTGCAGAACCTCTGGAATCGTAATGCTGCCATCTGCCTGCAGACGATTCTCAAGGAAGGCAATAAGCATACGAGGCGGTGCCACGCAGGTATTATTCAGCGTGTTCGCAAGATGAATCTTTCCATCCTTTCCCTTAATACGGATGTGCAGACGTCTTGCCTGTGCATCGCCGAGATTTGAGCAAGAACCAACCTCGAAGTACTTCTTCTGACGAGGAGACCAGGCTTCCACGTCACAGGACTTGACCTTCAGGTCCGCAAGATCACCGGAGCAGCACTCGAGCGTACGTACCGGAATATCCATGGAACGGAAGAAGTCCACGGTGTTCTTCCAGAGCTTCTCATACCAGCTCATCGCATCCTCTGGTTCGCAGACGACGATCATCTCCTGCTTTTCAAACTGATGGATACGGTAGACACCTCTCTCCTCAATACCATGTGCGCCCTTCTCCTTACGGAAGCATGGAGAATACGACGTCAGCGTCAGCGGAAGGGTATCGGCCGGAAGAATCTCATCAATAAAGCGGCCGATCATGGAATGCTCCGAGGTACCGATCAGATAAAGATCCTCTCCCTCAATCTTGTACATCATGGCATCCATCTCTGCGAAGGACATGACACCATCGACCACCTTTGAGCGAATCATATAAGGCGGGATGACATAGGTAAAGCCACGGTTGATCATGAAATCACGTGCATAGCTGAGAACCGCAGAGTGAAGTCGTGCAATGTCTCCAATAAGATAATAGAAGCCATTTCCTGCTACACGGCCAGCTGCATCGAGGTCAATGCCTCCGAAGGACTCCATAATATCCGTATGATACGGAACCTCAAAATCCGGAACCACCGGCTCACCAAAGCGTTCATTCTCAACATTATGGGAGTCATCTGGTCCAATTGGAACCGACGCATCGATCATATTCGGAATGACCATCATGCGCTTCGTAACCTCGGCCTGAAGCTTCGGCTCCTGCTCTTCAAGCTCCTTTAAACGAGCGGTAAAAGCGCCAACCTCGGCCTTTACCTCTTCGGCCTCTGCCTTCTTTCCCTGAGCCATAAGAGCACCAATCTGCTTCGATACGGCATTCTTCTTTGCACGAAGCTCATCGGCCTCCTGCTGGCACTTCCGTGCTTCGAGATCATACTTGATGACTTCATCCACTAATGGAAGCTTTTCATCCTGGAATTTCTTTCGGATGTTCTCCTTGACAAGCTCCGGATTTTCTCTCACAAACTTAATATCTAACATAGGATTTTCTCCCCTTCCACGAATATACAATTGTAGCGTTAGACGCAACACTTACTATAGCTTGAATTTCAGTGCTTTTCAAGTCATTCTGACGGAAGCCGTGTTCTCAAGGGCAGTTCCACGAAAAAGTGTGCCCTGTGAATGCAGCGTTTTTCATGCTAAAGCGCTCAGAATATCCTCGAACTGTACACCATACAGAATTGGAACCCCGGCTTCGTCGCTGTGTCGAATGCTGAGCGAAATAAAATCCCCCGCACGCTGAACCGCCTCTTCCAGTTTCTCTCCCCTGAGATACAGGCTGCCGACAATTGCACTGAAGGCATCGCCTGTTCCAGGTCTTCCCTCTCCTGTCCGAGGATTTTTAATAAAGCGAAGATCCATCGTGTCTTCAGACAGCACATTGATGAGTGTGTCGACTTTCGTGGCAGCATCTGGAAGTGCACCTTCCTTTGCCGCCTCCACCCCTGTAATGATGATGGCACCCTGGGTTTCATGGTGCAGCTCTGAAAGCAGCGCATGCATCACCATGCCTCTTGCCGCATCCGTCGTACAGGTATCCAGCGTTTCCTTTAAGCCCGCATAATCAAAGTCAGCGAGAAACGCGGCCTCCGTAAGATTCGGACAGATAAGATCTGCCTTCCTGCAGAGCGTGCGCATCGCTGTAATGTGCTGCTCGGTTATGCCACGGTACAGCTTTCCATGATCGGCCATCACTGGATCGAGAATGACCTTCAGTGAAGGATTTCTCTCCTTTTCTTTTTCAATATAGCGTTCCAGCGCAGTCAGGTCTGTACAGTCACCGAGATAGCCGATCAGGATACCATCAAAGTGAATGTGATTCTCTTCGAGGGCAGAGAGACACCCAGCCATCTCCTGCCCAAGCCCCACGCTGTAACCATGTGGAAATGCCGTATGGTTACTGAGAACCGCCGTGGGAATCGGGGATGCGGTGAGCTTCAAGGTCGAAACAATGGGAATCTGAATGGACAGTGAGCAGCGTCCGACGCTGGAAAGATCATTGATCAGTGCAAGTGTTTTCAGCACAACATACTCCTTTAAGAATGAAGAATTTCATGAAAGGCCTTCACATGGTCTGCCATTTTTTCATGTGGCCGAAACACCGCAGAGCCTGCAATAAAGAAGTTCGCCCCTGCATCCTTGATTTCCTTCACATTTTCCAGTGTAACTCCGCCATCAATGCCGATGTTTAAATCGATCCCGGCCTCCTCGGCCTCATGTCGCAGCGCGCGGATCTTATCGATGGTATACGGAATCAGCTTCTGTCCGCCAAAGCCCGGATTGACCGACATGATCAGAACGAGATCAACCATCGGAAGAATGCAGTCAAGCGTGCTGATCGGTGTGGCCGGATTCAGGGCTACCCCCGCCTTCAGCCCATGCTCCCGAATCTGCTGCAGGGTGCGATCGAGGTGCGTACAGGCTTCCTGATGGACCGTAATTCCATCGGCTCCTGCCTTTGCCACCTCATCAATATAACGGCCTGGCTCAGACACCATCATATGGACATCAAAAAAGCAGTGATTGTCCTTTCGTACCGACTGAATCACCGGCATTCCGAACGAGATATTCGGTACAAAATCGCCGTCCATCATATCAAAGTGAAGATACTTCGTGCCCGCCATTTCCAGTACGTGCAGATCCTCCCGAAGATTTCCGAAATCGGCCGATAAAATCGATGGAGACAGGTTATAATTCATCTTATTTCCTCTTTTCTTGTCATCATTTGTCTTAGGACGCGTTCCACAGGAAAGGAATCCTAATATCGTTTCTGTTCCTTCAGCTCCTGGTAAAGCATGACATAGCTCTCATAGCGCTCGCGGGCAATGCTTCCTTCCTGAACCGCACGCTTAACCGCGCAGTCCTTCTCACCGATATGAACGCAGGTGTGAAAGCGACAGGCACTGCGGTACTGTTCGAATTCCGGAAAGTAATACATCAGGCGTTCAGGCTCAATGTCCATGACATAAAGTGATGTGAAGCCCGGTGTATCGAGCACATAGCTGTTGTCGTCCATGTAAAAAAATTCCGAATGGCGGGTTGTGTTTTTTCCGCGTTCAATTTTCCGGCTGAGCTCACCCGTTTCCATATGGGCATCCGGATGAATAAGATTCGTTAACGATGATTTTCCAACCCCGCTTGGGCCCGAAAGGACCGTCGTTTTGCCACGAAGCACCTCCATGATTTCCGGCAGGCTTTCCTTATTCCGCGTGCTGATTTCCAGCACACGATAGCCTGCTTTCCGATAGATTTCCGGAATCAGCTCCGGATGCTCTGCATGAATCTCCGGTATGCTTTTCGCTCTCGCCCGTTTCTTTTTCCAGGCATTCCGGTCTTCGGACAGAATTTCCTCTTCTTCCAGAGAGCTTTCCGAATCGGACGTCTGCACGAGGTCCACCTTATTAAAGAAAATGGTGACCGGAATATCCCGCTGTTCCATATTGATGAGAAAACGATCCAGCAGGTTCAGGTTAGGATCTGGATGACGAAGCGCAAATATGACAACCGCCTGGTCGACATTGGCTACCGCCGGGCGAATCAGCTGATTTTTCCTCGGAAGGATGCGAATCACCGATCCCTCATGCTCCTTTTCAGAGTCCTGCACGGGAGAAATCTCTGCATTGTCTCCGACCAGTGGCTTTTCATTTCGATTGCGAAAGATTCCCTTCGCTCGACATTCATAATCGCCCTCCGGCGTATGGACATAATAGAAGCCCCCGATTCCCTTATATATTTTTCCTTTCAGTATCATCCGTCACCTCAAGCTCATGAATTTCTCGGTGCAAAATTGACCGAATACGACGCGATTACCGTATCATTCGAAGCATCGACAATTTCCACGGTTCCCTTCGTTACACCCGTCGCGCCCTTGATGGATGGTATAACCACCTGAAGCTCTGTCCCTGCTGCATAGGAGCGTGCCTCCTGCAGTGTCGTATACCGCTCGGTCCCATCGATATCCTGGCAGAGACGGATCAGAATCACACGGGTATTGGATGCCGCCGGACTGGTTTCACCACCGATCTTCACGGCGGTATTGATGGAGCCGTACCAGGCATTGTCGGTTCCACTTACCAAAGCCCCCGTCGTGAAGGGTTCTCCGGTGCTGGAAGCTACGGTGAGGCGAATGGCCGTACCTCTGGATACTTCCGTTCCAGCGGTCAGGGACTGGTCCACAACGACGTTCTCGCCTTCTTCACTTTCCACGTAGTCGATGCCCTCCAGCTGAAGCCCCGCATCCTCCAGCGTCGACATGGCTTCCTCGAGCTCCAGATCGTGAAGCTCCGGTACCAGAACAGGATCCTCCACCTGCTGAGTGCCACTCGACCGTGTAATAATCAGCATCGATGTTCCGCTTGTGTCCGGCTTATTTGTGCGGATTACATTGCCCTTCGGAACCGTATCGGATGCCTCGTCCTCGACCTTATACGTTATTTTCCGCTTTTCCAGTTCATCCAGGAGCGACTGGCACTTCATGGTATGAAGCGCCTCCAGATTTTTCGTGTCCGGATCATAAAACTCAATGGTTTTTGCACCGTCAGACAGTGTCAGGTCGAGGACATTGCCCTGCCCGCTCTTTTCCTTTTCATACGAAAGAATGACACCTGGGGTTGGATACTTATCCGAATAGTCCTCCTTTACGGTTTTCAGATGTACATTGTACGCCTTCAGATACTCCTCTGCCTCTTCCACGGTCTTTCCCACAATGTTTGGAAGCAGGTTGTCCAGGGCAGAAATCGTAATATTGATCGTCGCGGCCTCTGTCACGGTGCTGCTTTCTTCCGTTGCCTGGGTGGTCTCCAGTGCTGTTTTACTCTCCCGGAGGAAGGAAAGCATATTACGGCCAATGATGACAACCAGAACAACGATGAGCAGGACGCACACCGCTGCAATCAGACGATAGAGCTTTGTCATATGGAAGCCCGGTCCTTCATTTGCTTCCTCGTCCTCCTCCCCGGCCTCCAGACCTGCGACCTTCTGTCGCAGCTCCTGCCGATGCTTCAGGAGTGCCAGCTCCCGTGGGGACAGCACGCGTGTTTCACTGAGATCCTCCGGCATTTCTCCCGCCATAAAGGAGCCACTCGGATCCTTCAGAGCCCTTCGAAGATCCTCCATGAGCTCCCCGATGTGCTGATAGCGCAGCTTTGGCTTCTTCTGCATGCACTTATAGACTGCCATATCCAGTGCAGGATAGACATCCGGTACGAGATCCTTTACATGCGGAACCGGATTTTCAAGATGCGCAAATACAACCGAAACGGAGGTATCTCCGTCATAGGGCACCTGTCCGGTCAGCATTTCATAGAGTGTGCAGCCGAAGCTGTAAATGTCCGAGCGCTCATCGGACTGTCCAGAGCGCGCCTGCTCTGGCGAGATGTAGTGGACGGAGCCCATGACAGTTGCATTGACCGTCTGCTGCGTGGCGGCACGTGCAATACCGAAATCTGCCACCTTCACATTGCCCTCACTGTCCACGATGATATTCTGCGGCTTGATGTCCCGATGCACGATGCCCATCTTATGTGCGAGCTCAATGCCGGCTGCCGCCTGCAGTGCGATGGCGATGGCCTCCTGAGAATCCATCCGACCGGCCCGTTTAATATAGTTCTTCAGCGTAATCCCCTCCACGAGCTCCATCACAATATAATGGAGCTTCGTCTCGAGATTATCGACAATGTCATACACTGCAACGATGTTCGGATGGTTCAGCTTCGCCGCTGCCTGTGCTTCATTCTGAAACTTGCGGATGAAATCCTCATCCTCACAGTACTCCTCCTTCAGCACCTTAATGGCCACTTCGCGCCCCATTTTTTTATCATTTGCGCGATAGACATAGCTCATGCCGCCCTGTCCGATCAGTGTGTCGATCTCATAGCGATCATCCAGAATCTGTCCCTGTACAAGCATCATGCGGTTGCCTCCTCTCGGTATGGGCCGGTCAGAACGATGCCGATATTGTCTTTCCCGCCGTTGATATTTGCCATATCGATCAGTGCCTGCACCTTTTCCTGCACCGTTGTCTCCTCACGGACGATGGTGCGGATGCTCTCATTGTCCACCATGTTGGACAGCCCATCCGAACAGAGCAGAAGGTAATCCCCTTCCGACAGCTCTACCTCAAAGAAGTCCGCCTCCACCTCCGGCTCGATGCCGACGGCACGCGTAATGATGTTTCGGGAGCTCATATACTCCTGTGAGCCCCGCCGCATCAGACCTCTTCGAACCATTTCCTCTACATAGGAGTGGTCCCGTGTGATCTGCCGAATGCTGTTTCCGTGAATCAGATAGGCCCTCGAGTCGCCAATGTTTCCGACGGTCAGACTGGTTCCATCAATATAGGCAACGACGAGTGTGGTTCCCATGCCATTCAGATTCTGATTCTGCTCAGACATCTGAAAAAGGCGCCGGTTTACCTCGCCGATGCCCTCCTGCAGCAGTCGGATTTCCGGCATCGGCTGCTGCCGTTCCATGATATAGTCCTTCAGAGTGTCTACGGTATACCGGGAGGCATAATCTCCTGCCTTATGGCCACCCATGCCATCCGCGAGAAGAAAGAGATTCGGCAGCTCTCCGATTGGCTGATTCGTAGCATAGACATAATCCTGATTCATATGTCGTCGCTGCCCCTTATCGGTTTTTGCAAAATAGTCCATCATACGTTTCCTCTATGCTCGATCCATTGTATTCGGCCTCGTCCATCCAGCAGTCTGTAAGCCGCTCAGTGGTATGCCTCCTTACGCTTTCGAATGAACGCCCTCGGTCTCCAGGTAATCCCGTCGAAGCTGTCCACAGGAGCCGGAAATATCTGAACCCATCTCACGACGGATGGTAGCTGTAATGCCATTTCGCTCCAGGACATGCTGGAAGGCCTCTACCTTCGAGCGATCCGGTCGTTTCCAGTCACGCTCCTTGATCGGATTGACCGGAATCAGGTTGACATGGCACTGCAGCCTTCCGCCATCCTTCATGCCACGGATCAGTCGAACCAGCTCCATGGCCTCCTGCTTATTGTCATTCACACCTTCCACGACCGAGTACTCAAAGGTAACACGACGTCCGGTCTTTTCAAAATAGTACTCTATAGCCGGCATGATTTCTGAAAGGGAATACTTCTTTGCAATCGGCATCAGCTTCTGTCTGGTTTCATCGTTTGGCGCATGGAGACTCAGTGCCAGCGTGATGCCTGCATTTTCATCGGCCAGCTGACGGATTCTGGGAACAAGCCCACAGGTGGAAACCGTGATATTCCGTCTGGAAATATGCAGTCCGTTTTCATCTGAAATCATCCGTATAAAGCGGGTAAATTCATCATAATTATCGAGGGGCTCTCCAGAACCCATGATAACAATATTGTCTACCCGTACGCCGGTCGTACGCTGAATCTGATAAATCTGTCCCAGCATCTCGCCGCTCGTCAGATTTCTGGCCAGTCCATCGAGGGTGGAAGCGCAGAACTTACAGCCCATACGGCAGCCAACCTGCGAAGAGATGCATACACTGTGTCCATGCTGGTATTCCATCCAGACCGATTCGATCACATGGCCATCCTGCATTCGAAAGATAAATTTCTTTGTACCATCGATTTTTGATGTGAGTACCTCCACCGTTTCCGGGAGAGCAACGCTGTAGGATGCACGCAGCTTCTCTCGAAGTGATTTCGAAAGATTCGTCATCTCATCTACATCGGTCACCAGATTCTGATGCAGCCAGGTATAGAGCTGCTTTGCGCGGAAGGGCTTTTCACCCATATCCTCCAGCAGCTTTTTCATATCCTTCAGTTCTATGTCTCGTAAATTTTTCATGCTTTTCGAAATACCGTAAGATAAAATCCATCCGAAGGCTCTCCTGGAAGGAACTTGCGCTCCTTTTCAAGTGAAAAGCCAGGCTTCGTCAGAATATAGTCCCGGTTGTCCTCATTTTCTTCCTTTGTCAAGGTACAGGTGGAGTAGAGGAGCTTTCCTCCTGGCTTGACATACTGACATACGGTATCGAGAATTTCCCGCTGGAGCTTCTGAAGTGCCGCGATATTTTCGCGGCTTGCACGGAAACGGATGTCCGGCTTCTTTCCCAGAATTCCAAGACCCGAGCAAGGAAGATCCGCTACCACAATGTCGGCGATGCCCTGTCCCTCCGGATCGAGAAGCGTCGGGTCCAGGGTCCGTGCATCGAGTGCCTTTGCTGAAATGTTCGTGAGCTTCTGCCGCTCGATATTCTGACGGATCAGTGCAACCTTTCCCTCGCTGAGATCCCGTGCGTCCACCTGTCCGGTTCCTTCCAGCAGCGCTGCGATATGGCAGCTCTTTCCGCCAGGCGCCGCACATACATCCACGACATAGTCTCCTTTTTCCGGTGCAGCTTCGATCCCCACCTGCTGCGAGGCATAGTCCTGAATCGTCAGTTCACCATTCCGAAAGGCATCACTGTGGACAATGTCGCCGCTTCGTACCTCGGTATGGCCATCCTGGAAACGGACATAGTTGGTCTTTTCACCGTGCAGGAACCAGTCAAGCATACGCTCGGTTTCTTCACGTCCATAGACCTTTCGAAGATCCTCATACAGCCAGAGGGGCACACTGTAGCGAATGTAGGCGGGTGTTTTCCCTGTATGTGCAAGGTTCTGAAAAATGATGTCCTTATCTCTCGCCACACTGCGCAGTACACCATTGACAAAGCCACTCAGGAAAAAGAGCTTATCATCCTGACTCTTCACAAGCTCTACCGCCTCATTGATGGCTGCGCTGTCCGGCACCTTGTCCATGTACAGAATCTGGTAGCTTCCCATACGAAGCACGGTACGGATCAGCGGCTCCATGTTTTTCGTATGGACCTTACTGATCTGGTTCAGAATAAAATCGAGCTGAATCGTATATTCGAGGGTTCCCTCCACAAGACGTGTCACGAAGGCCGCGTCACGTGGATCGAAGTCCCCATGCTGTTGAAGGGCTTCCCGCAGTACAATATGGGAAAGCTTCTTCTCCTCTAAAATTTTCTGAAGGCTAAGTACAGCAATAGACCGCGGCGTTGCTGCGGTCTTTTCTCTGGAAAGTTCCGATATTTTTTTCTCTTCTTCCTGCATTCCGTGCGGTCGCGCATTCCAGACTCTATAATCTGCATGCGTGCTCCGGGCGTCTGGAGTTCTTCCTTTTCGTGCATTGGAGCTCTGCTTTCCGGCATGCATGAACTTATGGAGTGGTCCCTCCTGAGTGTTCTTTTTATTTCGTAGATTTTTCTTATCCATTAGTCATTATTTCTGCGGCTTCCTCTCGTGAGAATCAGGAGTCGAAGCAGCTGTAAAAGTGATGCGGTCGCGGCAGCAACATAGGTGAGTGCTGCTGCGGTCAATACGGCCTTTACGCCATTCAGCTCCTCTTCTGTCAGTACCTGATTTTCACGCAGGGTCTTTACGGCACGTCGTGAGGCATCAAATTCAACCGGCAGGGTTAAAAGCTGGATGGAGATGGCAACCATAAATGCGATGATGCCGATCCGGATGAGTGGTGACCAGCTGATGAGAATCCCGAAGAAAACGAGAGGAATCGAGATCTTCGAAGCAAACGCACAGGCTGGCGTGATGGTTCTGGTCAGAACGAGGGGTACATAGGCCTCCTTATCCTGAATGGCATGACCACATTCATGCGCAGCCACCCCAATGGCAGCAATGGACCGGCTGTTGATCGTTGACTCGCTCAGATTCAGTACCTTTTTACTCGGGACATAATTATCTGTCAGATTTCCGGCAATTCCCTGAACGCGCACGTTCGTAATCCCATTTCGATTCAGAATAAGACGTGCGGCATCTGCACCCGTGATGCCTGCACGGGAGCCCACCTTTGCATATTTCTGAAAGGTCCGATTGACATGCGCACTGGCCAGCATGGAAAGAATAATGCCCAGCAGCACCAGAACATAGGTCGGATCATAAAACATCGGATATCCATAATAACCGTACATGACGTTTCCTCCTATCGTGATCATGTCTCCAGTGTAGGGCATCCTCGTGACGAGATCATGTTGAAATTCTGAATTTTATATAAAGATTCAGAAACGATGACCACGGAGAAAATCCTCCGTTTTCATACGCTTCTTGCCCTCAAGCTGAAGCTCATGGATGCGCAGTGCGCCCTTTCCGCAGCGAACGATGAGCTGTCGCTGATCTGCATAGACCCGTCCGGCTCTCATCGTCTCTGGCAGCGTTTCATTGCGATCCGGCATCAGCCTGGCAACTTCCGGAATGGCATACTTTTTACAGTCTTCCTCCGTCAGCACATCGGCATCCCAGAACTTCAGCTGCTTACCATTCAGAAAGCTGTAGGCGGATGGCCATGGATTCAGGCCACGGATTTTCCGCTCAATCACGATGGCATCCTCCTGCCAGTCGATTCGTCCTGAAGTTTTCGTGAACAGTCCAACCTTCGTAGCCTTTGATGCATCCTGTGGCGTCGGTGTAAGTGTCCCCGCCTGAAGCCCGTCCAGCGTTTCGAGAATCAGCTCCCCACCGAGTTTCGCCAGCTTGTCGAAGAGGCTTCCCCCGGTTTCCTTCGGATCCAGTGGAATCCGTTTTTCCAGGAGAATATCGCCTGTATCCAGGCCTTCATCCATCTGCATGGTCGTAACACCGGATTCGGCATCGCCATTCAGCACGGCCCACTGCACGGGTGCAGCCCCACGGTATTTCGGAAGCAGCGAAGCGTGTACATTGACACAGCCATATTTCGGAATATCCAGAATGTCCTTCGGCAGGATCTGTCCGAAGGCTGTAACTACAATCACATCCGGAGCGATGGTACGCAGTCTTTCTTTTAAGCCTTCATCCTTTCGAATGCGCTCCGGCGTAGCCACTGGAATCCCATAGCGTTCTGCCGCAGCACGCACATCGCTCTTCTGTACCTCTCCATGTCGTCCCTTCGGTCGATCTGGCTGGGTAATCACCAGTGGAAGCTCATGTCCCGCAGCTGCCAGTGCATCCAGTGTCGCTACCGCGAAATCGGGCGTTCCCATAAAAACAATCTTCATGGTTCTCCTCCGTTTTTCCGACGAACGTCTTCGTCGTCTGCTTACTCGAAGTCCTCGAGATCCTCTTCCTCGAGGCTCTCATAATTCACGTCTTCAAGCTCTCCCTCGACCTTCGACGTATAGAGGATGCCGGACAGATGATCATTTTCATGTGCCATGGCACGCGCAAGCAGTCCCTCTGCATCGAAGGAATATGGCTTCATATCCAGATCGTAGGCATCAACATGTACCTTCATGGCACGAGTAACAACGCCCTGCTTTCCAGGTACGGAAAGACAGCCCTCGTCACCGGTCTGCGTCTCATCTCCAATCGCTGTGACCGTCGGATTGATGCATACATATCGCTTTCCATCGCCAATGTCGACAACAAATAGCTTCCGAAGAACACCCACCTGTGGTGCTGCAAGTCCGACGCCATTGGCATCGTACATGGTTTCAAACATATCCATAATGAGCTCCCTGGTGCGCTCGGATACCTTCTTCAGCGGCTTGCACTCCTTCTCCAGAATAGGGTCTCCAACAACTCGAATGGTTCTTAATGCCATAACACTCTCCTGTATTCACTGTAAATCATAATTCAGCAGCACGAGTCCTCGACGGTCGTGCTGTCGTACACGTTCTGTAAAACAATCCCGTAACCTGATAATTATATCATGAGACGGGTGTTTGATATAGACGATTTTTCGGTAGATATCCTTGATGCGGTACACGGACGCCTCCAGTGGTCCGATCAGCTCCGCCCCTGCCGCACTGCAGTCCGGCTGAAAGCCCTCCGTCGCTGCCTGACTCACCATGCTGAGAAAATCTTCATCCTTCGATGCGAGCTGAATCGTCATCAGCCGTTCGGTTGGAGGATATCCCATCAGCTTTCGAAAACGGAATTCTTCCGCATAGAACGCTTTATAATCCTGCCGTTTCGACAGCACGATTGCATAATGGTCCGGCTGATAGGTCTGGATCACGACGGTACCAGCCTGTGCACCACGTCCGGCACGTCCAGCAGCCTGAGTCAGGAGCTGAAAGGTGCGTTCGGATGCCTTGAAGTCCGGTGCCGAAAGGCTGAGATCCGCTGCAATGATACCGACCAGCGTCACATCCGGGAAATCATGGCCCTTGACAATCATCTGGGTACCAATCAGAATATCCGCCTGATGACGCCGGAATCGTTCCAGAATTCTCTCGTGCTCTCCCTTTCGACGGGTTGTATCGGCATCCATCCGAAGGACAGACGCGTTCGGAAACAGCTTCTTTACATAGCTTTCCAGCTTCTCTGTGCCGAAGCCAAACGGCGCGAGGTAGGGACTCCCGCAGTGTGGGCAGAGCTTCATGAGACGGATCTGATAGCCACAGTAGTGGCAGCGCAGCATCCCGTCGCGATGCAGCGTCAGCGTAATGTCACAATGCGGGCATTTCAGCGCTTCTCCACAGCTTCGGCAGGACACGAAGCTGGAATATCCTCGACGGTTCATGAATAGCATGATCTGCTCATGTCGCTCCAGCTTTTCCTGCATAAGCCCATAGAGACGTGCCGAAAGAATGCTCCTGTTTCCATTGGCCAGCTCTTCCCGAAGATCAATGATTTCTGTCTCTGGCAGCTGTGCCCCGGTATGAGCACGTGTCGGGAGCTCAAGAAGTGATACCTCGCCCGCACGTGCAGCCGTATAAAGCGTGAGCGAAGGGGTGGCAGATCCATAGAGCACAGGACAGCCTGCCATTCGCGCACGCATATAGGCGACGTCCCGCGTTTCAAAGCGCGGGGCTGTTTCCGATTTATACGCAGACTCATGCTCCTCGTCCATGATGATGAGCCCCAGATGTTCAAAGGGAGCAAAAACTGCAGAGCGAGGTCCAATGAGTACATTCACCTCTCCAGACGCACACTTCTGATACTGCTCATAGCGTTCCCCGATGCTCATACGGGAGTTCAGAATGGCAACCCGTCCCTGAAAGCGCGTGGAAACCCGCCGTACGGTCTGGTAGGTGAGGGAAATCTCCGGAATCAGCAGGATCACCTGCTCTCCATGCTGAAGCACCTCGTTCATGATATGAAGGTAGACCTCTGTTTTCCCTGAGCCTGTAATGCCATGAAGAAGATAGCGCGGCGTCGTACTCATTGGCTCCTGTCCGCGCCTCCGAAGGCAGGCCTCATATCCTTTACGTACAGCCTCTGCCGCCTCCGCCTGTGCCGGATTCAAATCATGATACTCATCCCTTTCTTCCTGATAGTGAAGAAGCGGATCGATACGGCGGGCATTTTTTCGAACGGTTCGCCGCACCGGCAAAACCGTTTTCAGGCACTGATTCATCGTTGTGCCATATTCCGTTGACATCCAGGCAGCCAGCTGAATCAGCTGCTCCTGTGCGGAAATGGCATCCGGAATGACCGTAAGGATGTCCTTCACCCTGGACGGATCATAGTCAAACTGCTCTACAAGCTCGATCACATAACCGGTTTTTTCCTGATTGGCGCTGCCGAAAGGGATCGTTACACGATTCCCGACCTGCACCTTCATGCCCTCCGGAATATGATAAGTGTAGGCATGATCCAGGGCATCGCTCGAGATATCGATGATGATGGCTGCGTACATTATGCCTGGTCCTGTTTGAATTCACGGACAATGTCAGAAAGATGCATGCTGTTCGAGCCCTTCAGGAGGATCACGTCGCCACGTGTTGCGATGGCGTGGAGCGTATTTCGAAGCTCAGAAAGGTCAGTAAAATATTCAATGCTCGGAAGGGTACAGGACGGTACCTTTCCACTCGCCTTCTCCTCTGCCACTTCGCTCTGAATGCCTTCTCCGATGGCAGCTGCACGCTCGCCATACAGAAAAACCGCATCCACCGGAAGATGTGCCAGGTATCTCCCGACCTCGCGATGATAATCCAGGGTCTTTTCACCGAGCTCAAGCATGTCCGCAAGCACTGCAATGTGCCGTTTTCCATCGAGTGCGGCCAGCGCATCCAGTCCTGCCTTCATGGACGCCGGAGACGCGTTGTACGCATCATCAATGATAAGAACCCCTGCCTTCGTCCGGAAGCTGGCGCCACGACCGGCTAGACCGGAGAACTGCTCGAGAGCCTGCTGCGCACGCTCCATCGGTACGCCGAGCCGGGTCGCCACATGCATGGCAGCGGAAGCATTCTGCAGCATATGTGCTCCCTTTACCATGAGCTTAAGCGTATAGTCGTCCACTCCATAGAACTGAAGCCGGATGTCCTTCCCTTCGGCAATACCGAAACGATGAATCTCGTCCAGGCTAAGCTTCGACAGAATTGGATCCTCTCTGTTCAGATACAGGATGCCATCCTCTTCCATGCCGTCGAGGATATGCAGCTTCTCTCGAAGAATGTTTTCCTGCGTCTTCAGCTGCTCAATATGTGCAATGCCGATGTTCGTCATCACTGCCATGTCCACACAGGCAATCTGAGCGATTTTCGTCATCTCTCCAGGCATGGACATGCCAAGCTCAATGACGGCCACCTCTGCATCCGAATGTGCCATCTGAAACAGCGTAATCGGAACGCCTACCTGCGAGTTCGCATTGCCTGCCGTCTGAAACACCTTTTTTCCGGCTCCGACGGCTGCTGCAATCATGCTCCGCGTTGTCGTTTTTCCAACAGATCCCGTCACACCGATCACCGTACCATGGAATTTTTTTCGTTCCATGTACCCGATTTCCTGAAGTGCTTTCGTTGTATCCTCCACCTGATAGAAACGAACCTGCGGGTATTTTGTCTGAAGCTCCTCGACAGGGCGTGCGCTGAGTACGGCGACCGCTCCATGTGCGATCGCCATCTCGATGAAGTCATGCCCATCACTGTGCTCGCCGACAATCGGCACAAAAAGTGCATTTTTCATTTCCTTTCGGGAGTCGAGGACGATTTCCTCGATGCCCGTATCACTGAATCCAAAGCTGATGTCCGCTGATTTCATGCTGTTCTCCATTAAAGATGATATTTTTTCGCTGTTTCGAGAATGACCTCGCGGTCGAGAAAATGCGTACGTACGCCCTTCACTTCCTGATAATCCTCATGTCCCTTTCCAATCACGGCAATCATATCGCCTTTTTCTGCATGCGTCATGGCATATTCGATCGCCGCACGACGATCTGGAATCTCGACATACCGGCCACCGGCAGGAACCAGCGTTGACTTGATGTCGGCGATGATATCGGAGGTTTCCTCATCGCGGGAATTATCAGCTGTCAGTATGCTGAAATCTGCAAACTGTGCCGCTGCCTTTCCCATGCCGTAGCGGCGATCCTTTGCCCGGTTTCCGCCGCAGCCGAAGACCACAACGAGACGTCCCGGCTTCAGCTCCCGCAGGGTGCTCAGCAGATTTTCCATGGCCATTTCATTGTGCGCATAATCGACCAGTACGGACATCGTCTCATTTTTAAAGACGATCTGTGTCCGTCCGTCGACATGCACTCTTCGAAAGGCATGGATGATGGCGCGGTGAGGTATCCCCATGAGTGACAGTACAGCGATGGCTGCCATCGCATTGTAGACATTGTACTTTCCTGGAAGATCCATCTGGATATCCAGCTCCGCATGCCCGGTTACGTCGAAGCAGATGCCGACAAAATCCGGTCGGTTAACATGTTCGATGTTCTCCGCCATGAAGTCTGCCGGACGGTCAATGGCATAGGTGAACATCTTACATGGCGCACCGGCAATGAGCTCCTCTGCATAATCTGCATCGCGATTGATGATGCCCACACGGGACTGCTTGAAGATGCAGCTCTTATAGTACTTGTACTCCTCGAAATCGGCATGCTCATGTGGACCGATGTGGTCTGGTTCAATATTCGTGAAGATGCCATAGTCAAAGGTAATGGCGTCCACACGATGCAGCTTAAAGGCCTGGCTTGAGGCTTCCATGACCACATAGTCGCAGCCGGCGTCCCGCATGGTACGAAAATACTTCTGAAGATCATAGGATTCCGGCGTCGTGTTTTTCGTCGGAATATGCACATCACCATATTCTACGCCTGTGGTACCAATGCAGCCGGCCTTCAGGCCTGCATCCTCCAGGATCTGCTGAATCATATGCGCGGTCGTCGTTTTTCCCTTCGTACCGGTAATGCCAATGATGGTCATTTCCTTACTTGGATATCCGAAGCGTGCCGCACTGAGCTCTGCAAGTGAAACGCGCGCATTTTCAACACGGATGAGCACCACATCCTCTGGAAGCTTCGAAGGATCCAGCCCGAATTCCGCCGGGTCCTCTTCCACCACAAGGGCCTTACAGCCCTGTGCGAGGACCGCAGGAATAAAGCGGTGCGCATCGACATTGGCTCCCTTCATCGCGTTAAACACTGTGCCTTCGACTGCTTTTCTCGAGTCAAAGACCAGCTCCTGCACGTCCAGAGCTGCTGGATCGCCATGAAGAAGCGTATAATTCAGATTTTTCAGCCAGTCTACAAATTTTGCCATAATTCGTCTCTTTTCGTTTATTGAATCTTCGTTCAGGACCCTTCCGGGTCCTGCCTTCCCCATCAGAACAGACCGACGATTTTTCCGTCGATGACATCAATGCCAAAGGCGGCCGGCTTTTTCGGAAGGCCTGGCATTGTCATGACATCCCCGGTCAGGCAGACCACGAAACCGGCACCCGCAGAAACATAGGCATCCCGCACCGTGATGCAGAAGTCCTTCGGCCGTCCGAGCTTTTTCGCATCATCACTCAGGCTGTACTGGGTTTTCGCCATACATACCGGAACATGCGTGAAGCCAAGCTCGATCAGCTTATCCAGGGCCTTCCGGGCCTTCGGCTCATAATGCACGCCGTCTGCACCATAAATTGTGCGGGCAACGGCTTCAATCTTTGCATAGAGATCATCGTCCAGCTTCTGAACCGGAGTGAAGTGTGCTTCCTTGGTTTCCAGCGTATGGAGGAGGGTTTTCGCCAGCTCCTCACCGCCTTTACCACCTTCTCCATGCACCTTTGACAGTGCAAATTCTGCACCTCGTGCGCGGCAGAAGTTTTCTACAAACTGAAGCTCCGCCTCGGTATCGGTGGCAAACTGGTTGATGGCGACAACGACCGGCACGCCAAAGGACTGAAGATTTTCGATATGCTTTTCAAGGTTTACGATGCCCTTCTCGAGTGCCGGAAGATTTTCCGCTGCAAGCTCTGTTTTCGGAACGCCGCCATTATACTTGAGTGCCCGTACCGTAGCGACCAGAACTGCTGCATCCGGGTGGAATCCCGCCATCTGACACTTGATATCAAAGAACTTCTCTGCGCCGAGATCTGCGCCGAAGCCAGCCTCGGTCACGGCAATGTCTCCGAGCTTCAGTGCAAAGCGCGTCGCCTGTACCGAATTGCAGCCATGTGCAATATTCGCAAATGGTCCACCATGCACGATGGCCATGTTATGCTCCAGTGTCTGAATGATGTTCGGCTTGATGGCATCCTTTAAAAGCGCGGCCATCGCGCCTACCGCCTGCAGGTCTTCTGCCGTTACCGGCTTTCCATCCACATCATAGGCGACGATGACACGTGAAAGGCGCTTCTTCAGATCCTCCATGTCATCTGCAAGGCACAGAATGGCCATAACCTCCGATGCAACCGTAATGACGAAGTGGTCTTCCCGCACCACACCGTCTCCTCGGCCACCGAGACCGATCACAATGTTCCGAAGCTGGCGATCATTCATGTCCTCGCAGCGTTTCCAGTTGATGGCCTTGAGATCAATGCGGAGCTGATTTCCCTGCTTGATGTGATTGTCGAGAAGCGCAGCAAGAAGATTGTTGGCACTGGTAATGGCATGAAAGTCACCAGTAAAGTGAAGGTTCAGATCCTCCATCGGAACCACCTGTGCATAGCCGCCACCGGCGGCTCCGCCCTTGATGCCGAAGCATGGTCCAAGAGACGGCTCTCGCAGCGCAACCACGGTTTTCTTCCCGAGACGGTTCAGCGCATCGGTCAGTCCGATGGACGTGGTGGTCTTTCCTTCTCCGGCCGGGGTCGGGTTGATGGCCGTAACAAGCACCAGCTTCCCATCCGGTCGGTCCTTGATCTTCGCCCAGAGATCATCGCTGAGCTTTGCCTTATATTTACCATACTGCTCCAGCTCATCCGCCTCGATGCCAAATCTTGCTGCAACATCTGTGATGCGGCTCATACTTGCTTCCTGTGCAATCTCGATATCCGACTTCATCTTGTACCTCTTTCTTTCATGTATATGGAAAATGTAACCTTATCCCTTTGACAGAAGCTCATCAAATTCAGAAAGCGTCATGATGATCTTCCGCGGCTTCGTTCCCTCTTCCGGGCCGACCACACCGGCCTCCGCCAGCTGGTCCATGATGCGCGCTGCCCGGTTAAATCCGATGCGGAACTTTCGCTGCAGCATGCCAATCGACGCTTTTTCTGTTTCGATAATCAGCTGTCCGGCTTCCGTAAAGAGCTCATCACGATTTCCGGCACCACTGCTTCCGCCCTCACTGCTCGTACCGGACTGTACCTGTGCCTGTATGCTTTCACTGTATTCCACCTCGCCCATTTCCTTCTTGATGAAATCGACGACGTCTGAAACCTCCTGGTCAGAGACAAACGCGCCCTGCACACGAACAGGCTTCGGAATTCCCTGTGGGAAGAAGAGCATATCGCCCTTTCCCAGCAGCTTCTCTGCACCGTTCATATCGATGATGGTACGGCTGTCGGTTCCAGACGAAACGGCAAAGGCGATACGGCTCGGAACATTGGCCTTAATAAGGCCCGTAATCACATCCACCGTCGGACGCTGGGTTGCAATCACCAGATGCATACCTGCCGCCCGGGCCAGCTGTGCAATCCGGCAGATGGCATCCTCGACCTCCTGGCTGGAGACCATCATGAGATCGGCAAGCTCGTCAATGATAATCACGATCTGCGGAAGCTTTTCCGGCTTCTGATCCTCCGGGATCTCCGGGTCATTCCGCACCGCCATGATCTTTTCATTGTAGCCCTTCAGATCACGGGAGCCGCTTTCCGCGAATTTCTTATAACGATCCGTCATTTCAGCCACGGCCCAGTTCAGTGCCGAAGCCGCCTTCTTCGGATCCGTCACGACCGGAATCAGAAGATGCGGAATGCCGTTATAAACGGAGAGCTCAACTACCTTCGGATCGATCATGATCATACGTACATCCTCTGGCTTATATTTAAAGAGCAGTGACATGATCAGCGTATTGATGCACACGGACTTACCAGAGCCGGTCGCACCTGCAATCAGAAGATGTGGCATCTTCGCAATGTCGGTGACGATGGTTTTTCCGGCAATATCCTTTCCGACACCGAACGCAAGCTTGGCCTTCGCTCCCTGGAATTCTCCGCTGCCCAGCACATCGCCCAGGAAGACCGTGGCGCCATGCTTATTCGGCACCTCGATGCCCACGGCCGATTTTCCGGGAATCGGTGCCTCAATGCGAATGTCTGCTGCGGCAAGCCGCATCTTGATGTCATTCGTCAGCGATACAATCTTGGAAACCTTTACACCAATTTCCGGCTGAAGCTCGTACCGTGTAACGGCCGGTCCGATGGAGATGTTCGTAATGGTGACATTGACGCCAAAGCTTTTCAGTGTTTCCTGCAGTGTGATGGCATTCTGACGGATTTCCTCACGGGTATCGAGGTCCTGCCGTACAGGCTTCTGAAGAAGGCTGAGCGGCGGAATTACATAAGGCTTCTGGACCTTCTTCTTTTCGAGAATTTCCTGCTGCAGCTGCGCATTATCCGCCTCCGTCGGTGTATTTTCCTTTTTCTCACGATCCAGCTGAGATTCGATTTTCTTTTTGACCGGTTCTACGTCGGCATCGATGACCTGTCCGTTCGATGCTACAATGTGCCGTGTTCCCTGCTCCATATCACCGCGCCCAATCGTGGCAACCCCGGATGTCGAAATCTGTACCTCCGAATCTCCCTGATAGGCTTCTTCCATCCGTGGCGCAGCTGAAGCTTCATCTGCTTCAGCGGATACAGGCGTCCTGTCGGAAACGTTGACGCTTGCTGGCACCTCTTCATAAGGAAGCACATCCGACAGCTCGTCCGATGAAGCTGTGCTGTAAGTCTGTTCGGAACCTGCGGTATCCGCCTTCTCCGTTGACGCAGCAGGCACTGCTTTTTTTCCATTGATCAACGGAAGGTCCACTGTATTCGCCGCATATTCATCTGGCCCCAGAAGATCATCGAGTCCCTCGATGGTTGGTTCGGTATGAAGCATTCCCGTTGTCATCGGCTCTGCGGTCGAAAGCGGTTCCTCGGTCGTTACCGGTCCTTCCTGCACGACTTCACAGGGCGCACTGTCTTCGAGATCAGGAATCGTAAACATACGATCCGGTGATTTCGGCTTTACAGAAAGCTCGGAATTCTGGGAAGGTACTGCTGATTTCGTGCTCTTTCCATTGAGTGGAAGTGAAATTTCCTGCGCATCGGACGAAAGACCATCGGACTGCAAAGGCGAAGCCGAACGAAGGTCCTGAAGCGCCTGATTCGATGAGAGATCGGTCGCACGGAGATCGATGCCCAGCTTCCGTGCTCGCAGCTCCTCTTCTTTTGCAAGTCGCCGCTCCTCCCGATGAATTCGTGCCGACTCCGTCACCTGAGAAAGATCTTCCCGTGCGCGTGCCCTTGCGTGGGAGGCTGCCTGCGCAGAACGCTTCGCCAGCATGCGTGCGAGAGGCTTTCCAGTCGTATAAATAAGACAGATGAAGGAGGCAACGATCAGTATCAGTGCCGCTCCTACGGTCCCTGCCATCGTATGCAGGACCATAGCCAGCGCGCCTCCGATGATGCCACCTCCCAGGCCTTCCTCGGCTCCCTCGCGGTAAAAGTCCATCAGGGTCATGTTCTGTACACCACCGCGCGTAAAGAGCTGTAACAGTGCGGATAAGAAAATCAGCATGAACAGTGCCGAGGTCATCCGCAGCGTTGCATGTGGGTTATCAATGTTTGAAAGAATAAAGGCCACCACAAAGCTTAAAACGATGGGAAACAGATAACCAAGTATGCCAAAAAGGCCGAGCTGTACGGCCTTCAGCGCAGCGCCAATCGGTCCGCAAAGACCGACATTGGACAGAAACAGGAAGATCGACACGGCAAAGGTGATGATCACTGCCGCCTCGTCGCCCATCAGCGGTGCATCGTACTCCTGTGCCTTTCCTGTCGACTTTGCCTTCGTTGTGCCTGTCGTTTTTGTTTTATTTTTGCTTCCCTTTGGTCTACCCATGTTTCCTCACTTACTTCAATATTAAAATGAACCTAGCCATTATACTCTAAACAACGTACAAAATCCATAAGGAAAACAGATGTTCGGAAAGGCCATTTCGTTTTCTTCCTCGATCTCGTGTACCGGAACTTTTAGGCACCTGTCCATGCTCAGAGCAGCGCATCTCGGAAGGCCTCCGGTCGGAAGCGATAATAGTGGGAAGGACGTCCCTGCCGTGGCGCCATAGGATTCTTTCCCTTTTCCTCGAGCTGAATCAGATCCAGCTCATAAAGCTTCGCCAGGATACGACTTGCAGAGCGCATCGTAATACCCAGCTTTTCTGAAAGCGTATGCGAGCTGATGAGCTCATCATCATCCTGCTCATAGATGCTGATGAGCTTCAGAATATTGGTTTCATTGATGCCGTTTTCCCTTGCAAAGCGAAGTGCCTTTTCATTGGAATAGTTGTACATCAGCTGATTATCGGCACTGAGTGGTCCTGTAATCTTATCCTCTTCGTCCATAAAGAAGGCATCATTACGTCCATAGCGATCCGCCTCCATGAGTGCATGCTCCGCGAAATAGCGTGATCTCTCCAGCGTCGGACTCACACCTGCGCCTATACGGAACGGGAAATTCAGATCCTTCTTCAGGGTCAGGAGGAGGGTTCGCAGTGTGTTGAGCTGCGATGCGCCGCTCGGAACCTGTACATGAATTTCAAACTGATTAAAGCCCTGTGAAATGGAAAAATGAAGATGGTTTACCTTTCGATAATCGGCCAGGAGCTTATACACGGTCGCTTCCCGATACTCCTGCTCCTCCTGCTCGACATCCTCATCAAATGGAAGACGCATCAGAATACTGAGCTCATCCTTCATCTTCATCGTGTCGAGGCGAAGCTCATTGAGCGCTGAACGAATGGACTTGACAATCATTTCTTCCGACGGAAAAACCGCCACATATGGAATATGCAGCTCATCGAGGCGGGCAAGATTATTAATGGATCGGGACAGAATGAGGTCAATCTTTCCCTCATCCCACAGACGCTTCGCATATGCCGTGATATGACGATAATCATAGTGCGTATCCTCGAAAAAGTAGGGACAGTTCTCCTTTCGAAGATACTGCGGAACCTGCATATAGTGATTCGTTGTGGTCAGAAAGTCACAGAACACCCGATTCAGGGATGTTTCCGGATGATCAATCTGAAACTGTAAAAGAATCGATAATACATCGATGGGTTCATACGCCGTAAAGGTACACGGAATACGATTATCTGGAAATTTATGCTTTATATAATGATAGCCGAGCTCGCCAGAGAAAAAAATGACATCGCACTTTCCCTTCAGATCCTGATAGATGGCATCGATATCGCTCATTTTACGATAAATGTACTGATAGAACTGACAGCCGAAATCATGCTCTGCGATTACCTTTTCTACCGGCTCCAGGGAATGGTCCGGGCTTACGATGGCAACATTAATCATACCTTCCCCCATATTTTCTGCTGCTGCAGATGTTCTGAAACACAGGGCAGCTAAATTAAGACACACGTCTTTATTTGCAGATTAGCACCAGCAAAAAGGAAAGTCAATTCAAAAAGAAGACGCTCCTCCTCAGAAGAACGTCTTCTCCATGCCCTTTTTACGCCCCGTTCCTTACCGTATCCATTTTCTCGAAAAATGAACATCAAAGAAGGAAATAAACGGCCCAAGTCCGAAGGCACAGACCAGCGTTCCGAGGCCAATGAGTCCACCCAGAAGGAAGGTCAGAAGGGCCGTCAGTGCATCCGTGAAAATACGACATCCAAAGTACGGAAACGAGCTATGATCCGTGATGCCGATGGACAGGTAGTCATACGGCGCAATGCCCAGATTAGCTGTCTGATACATGGAGCAGCCCAGGGAAGTGACCAGAACACCAATCATCACAAAGAGAAGCTGTGCCGGGAACGATGTCGTTACGCCAAAGATCGCTTCGATGTGCTGGTAGAAAAAGGTGACAATATACCCCACCGCAACCCAGTTAAAGAAGGTGCCGAGGCCAATGTACTTTCTGCCCCAGATGATTTCCGCGGCAAAGAACAGTGTGTTTGCCATCAGATTCATGCGTCCGAGAGAAATGCCCAGCAGCTCGGACATCCGAAGGTTCAGTGCCGTGATGGAGTCATTGCCGAGGCCCGACTGCTTAAAGAACGCAATCCCGAGGGAAATAACGACACAGCCAAGCAGCATTCCAAGGATGCGGTTTACAGATACGTGTTTTGTTATCATCTTTTAATCTCCAATCACATTGCGAATCGCCACAGGCGTACGATAGTTCCAGCGGTAAATACGGATTCCAGAGCGTGTGGAAGCGGCATTGACCACCTGCCCATTTCCAATGTACATGCCGACATGATTGATGGTTCCCCGCCGGTTCGCATAGAAAATAAGGTCTCCTGGACGCATGTCCGCGCTCGTCACCTTTTTCCCCGTGCGTGCCTGATCACGGGAAACACGAGGAATCGAAATACCAAAGTTTTTCAGTACCGACTGCGTAAAGCCAGAGCAGTCGCAGCCATGCGTGAGCGAGGTTCCGCCCCATACATAACGGTTTCCCACAAACTGGCAGGCAAAGTTTACGATCTTATTTCGGAAGGCCATTGCAGCGTTGGCTGCCTCCACTGCAGGATAATATTCAATGGCCTGCTGCAGTGCATACTGTACGGTCACATTGTTGTCCCGTGTGGAGACATAGGCGCCCTGCTCTTCATTATCATCATCACCGGCATCCAGCTCAAGCTGTACCCATCCATCCAGCTGATTCAGAACATTGTAGCGCTGACCCGAGGTCACCGCCGTCCACGCCTTCGAATCCGTCGAGGCTTCCGAACGTACATTGAGGGATTCGGTATTGACGATGGCCATTACCTGTGCATGCTGCAGTGCCAGATTCTGTGCCGTCTCCCCTGTTGCAAGCAGATCCTTTCGTACATAGCCCGTGACGCTGCCCGACTGGATTTTATACCAGCCCTCTTCTTCTCCAAGAATATTGCAGCCAGCATAGCCTGGAAGCTTTCCGACAATGTTCTGGATGCCATCCTCCTTCGGAGAAGAACGGACATTAATGTAATCGCTCGCGAGTGATACGCCGAGATGATCGTACATATTCAGTACCTTCGCCCGAAGATTCAGCGTTCTTGCCTCATCCAGTCCATAGTCAATGTCTACATAGGCAGGATCGGCGGACATATAGCAGGTATCGATGGTATCAATGTTGTCTGGTGCGATCTTGATCCAGCTCTGCCCTTGACGCTCCAGGACCTGATACTTTTCTCCCTTTGCGGCTGATCCAACCGTATTGCCGTCCTCGATGGACGGGCTTCTACGCATGCGAAGATGATCCGTAAGGACCGTGGCACGGGCACGGATCAGACCAGGAACCATCGCTTTCGCCTGTTCTCCTGTGAGAAGAAACTTCTTCGAAACATATCCATCCATACCGCCCGACTGTACATGGGCCCAGCCCTCATAGCCCTCCGGATCCAGTTCTACAATATTAACGGCTGCACCATTTGACAGCTCCCCCATGATATTCGTAAGATCATTCTGATTCGGTGCCGAGCGAAAATTAATATAGCTGTCGCACTGTACGATGCCCAGATTTGAATACTGTGAAAGAACGCGCTGGACCGTATCCGCCTTCAGCTGGTCCGTCAGCTTCTGTATCTCCGATGCGGTTGCAAAGGAAGCTCCGGACGTCTCCGCGACGATGGAAGCACTGGACTTCTCCCTCTCCGGCTCTACGGTATTCTCCGAAGGGAAATGCTGCATTCCTACGGCAGCAAGGATCATAAGGAGCAGTATGCCACACACCCCCAGTGAAGCCTTCAGTTTCCTTCGCTCAGGCTCAGAAAGCTCCCTTCGTACAAGTTTTATCTTCGGTTTTTCCATAAAAAATGTCCCTGTCTATAAGCTGAAAATCATAAGCATTATAGCACAGGGACCTGTATTTTACATTTCCTTTTTCTCTAACGGACAGCACCTTCCGTTCCGAGCGCCTTTTCTTCTGACGTAAGGAGAAGCCGATCTCCCACGGCTTAACGCGCCAGCATCATACGGTCGTTTGAGAATGTACCGCCGGAGGCCTCTTCAAACTTCTGAAGAAGATTTTCAACCGTCAGCTTCTTTTTCTCTTCTCCCGAGACATCATAGATGATTTTTCCATTATCCATCATGATAAGGCGATTCCCAATACGGATGGCATCGTTCATATTGTGGGTAACCATGAGCGCAGTCAGTTGGTTTTCCTCAACGATTTCCTCCGTGAGCCTGAGTACCTTTGATGCTGTCTTCGGATCCAGTGCGGCCGTATGCTCATCAAGCAGAAGAAGCTGTGGGCGCTTGAGCGTCGCCATAAGGAGTGTCAGCGCCTGACGCTGACCACCGGAAAGGAGGCCGACCTTACTGGTCATTCGACTCTGCAAGCCAAGTCCCAGGCGCTCCAGTGCATCCCGATAGAACTCCCGCTCCTTCGGTGTTACCGCCCAGCGGAGTCGCCGACGCTCTCCTCTTCGAAAGGCGAGTGCCATGTTCTCTTCAATCTGCATGTCGGCTGCGGTTCCCTTCATCGGGTCCTGAAAAACACGGCCGATGTACTTCGCCCGTTTATATTCCGGCTGCTTCGTAATATTGACGCCATCAATTTCAATGATACCGGAATCGACCGGATAAGCACCCGCAATCATATTGAGAAGCGTCGACTTTCCTGCGCCGTTGCCACCGATAATCGTCACAAAATCGCCATCCTGCAGGGTTAAATTAATGCCGCGCAGTGCCTTTTTTTCATTGACCGTTCCCTTGTTAAAGGTTTTCCGTACGTTTTTTATGATCAGCATGGCTTATGCCTCCTTCTTTTCGATTTCAGCAGCGTCTTCCTCATCCTCAGATACGCTCTCGCGATAGCCCATCTTCTCCTTATATTTCTGCATTGCTACAGGAACACAAAGCGCCAGGGCCACAATAATGGCAGAAAGAAGCTTCATATCGTTTGCCTTCATGCCCAGGCGAAGAACAATGGCACGAATCAGGAAATAGATGACACAGCCGATCACCGAGGCACTGAGCTTCATGGCGAAATTTCTCGACCGTGAGAAAATGACTTCACCAATCACGATGGAGGCAAGACCGATAACGATGGCACCGGTACCCATGCCGACATCTGCATATTTCGTAGACTGGCAGACCAGTGCACCCGAAAGTCCGCACAGCACGTTTGCAAGGACTAGTCCGAGGAGCTTTGCATGATTGGTATCCACGCCCAGCGCCCGGATCATATCTTCATTGTTACCGGTGGCCCGAAGTGCAGCACCAAGCTCCGTACCGAAAAACCAGTATAAAATAGAAACCAGTGCGACTGCCACAATCAGTCCGACGATCAGCGTCGCCTGCGACTGGGTAATACCGAGTCGGTCTACCCAGAAGGTAATATCCGATGCAATTTTATTAATGGACTGGTTCGATTTATCTGCCATGATACGAAGATTAATGGACCAGAGCGAAATCTGTGTGAGAATTCCTGCAAGAATCGCCGGAATGCCGAAGAAGGTATGCAGAACACCCGTGACGGCGCCCGCTACACCACCGGCAAGTGCACCACAGAAAAGAGCGATCGTCGGATCCACTCCCTTGATCATCAGCATGGCGCATACGCAGCCGCCAAGCGCAAAGGATCCATCGGTGGTCATATCTGCGATGTCCAGTAATTTAAACGTGATATAGACGCCGAGTACCATCATGGACCAGATCAGGCCCTGTGAAACTGCGCCCAGTAGGGAAGTAAGTAAACCGCTCATGAGGTTCCTCCTGAAATTGAAAATAAGATTGTATCACCGCTTCAAGCATCTCCCAGGCTGCCTTCCTATTCTGTCGCATAGACGCTTTAAAGTGTTGATACAACCTTCCATATCATAAGACTTCAGTGCGTTAAAGTCAACCAGGATCGCAAAAGGGGTGAGGCTTCCGCCCCACCCCTGGTTTTTAATGATCTGACTTCTGCAAGCCTTTTCGTTGAAAGAAATCGAACGAAACAGTTTACTTGGTCACAGAAGAAACATCGACACCCAGAAGATCTGCTGTCTCCTGATTTACCGTAATCTCGCACTTGTCTGCGCTCAGGTATCCGATCGGGATATCGGCCGGGTTCTTTCCATCCTTCAGGATTTCTACAGCCTGCTCACCTGCCATGTAGCCAAGCTGATAGTAGTCGATACCATAGGTGGCAAGGCCGCCCTCATTGACCATGTTCGGCTCACCGCAGATAACCGGAATCTTATTGTCGTTTGCCACAGAGGCAACGGTTGCCATACCAGCCGCAATGGTATTATCGGTTGGTGCATAAATGGCATCAACCTTTCCAACCATCGACTCTACCACGGTCTGAATCTCATTCGAGCTGGAGACGGTATAGTCTGCATGTGCAAGACCAGCCTTGTCACAGGCCTCTCTCGCCATCTCTGCCTGAATTTCAGAGTTTGACTCTGCTGTACAGAACAGAATACCTACAGACTTGGCATCTGGAAGCAGCTTCTGCAGAAGATCGATCTGCTCGTTCACGGGTGTCAGATCCGACATACCGGTTACATTTCCACCAGGAGCATCATTCGATGCCACAAGACCAGACTCTGCAGGATCCGTAACGGCTGAAAGTACGATCGGAATGGTGGTGGTTGCAGCAGAGGCTGCCTGCGCTGCCGGAGTGGCAATCGCATAGATCAGGTCATCTCCATCATTCACAAACTTTTCAGAAATGGTCTGGCAGGCGGACTGCTCACCAGATGCATTCTGCTGATCAATCTCATAAGAAATACCGGAATCATCCAGTGCCTTTACGAAGCCTTCATTGGCCTTATCAAGAGCCGCATGCTGTACAAGCTGAAGCACACCGATCTTATAGGTTTTTCCATCCTCCGCAGCAGCTGCGGTGGTTTCTTCACCAGCCGCCGTTGTTTCTGCAGCTGCGGCCGTTGTATCGGCGGGTGCTGCCGTCGTGCTCTGGGTTGAGCCTGATCCACATGCGGTCAGGGATGCCACAGCCATCATGGCAGCCATGGAAAGTGCTGTAAATCTGTTCATTTTTTTCATGATACTCTCTCCTCTTTTCATCCTGTTTTTCTCTTTAAGGTGCCGTGACTTTAACGCTTTAAAGTGGATGAGTTATGGTTGTATTATAGCGCGTATTTCATGAAATGCAAGAACGAATTATAGAAAAAGCCGTGGCTATAGCCACGGCTTATATCTCGTATAATCAGAAGGTCACAACATCGTCAATTGGTCCCGTTCGAACAATGGACTTGAGCTGAAGTACAGGACCTTCGCCACTGTATTCCTCGCGCTCCTCCATCGTTACGGTTGCAGTGAGCTTCGCCCAGTCTCTTGTTTTGAAGGGTGCAATCACTGCAGGATCGCCCTTCGCCACAAATCCAAGGAAGGTCATGTCCTGTGCACAGCAGGTCATGGCCATACGCCCCGGGATAAACTCATTGGCCGGAGACCCGTTCCGCTTCAGGATCATGGCTGTAAAGCTGATATCCTTTCCGATATATCGATCCGGGTTGTCCATGCAGTCCACGAACCAGATGCCATAATCCTCCGATGTCAGGGTGATACTCGGCTCATGAAGATCATATGGAAGATCCTCCGGAAGCATATCCTGCGGAATCTCTCCATTCTTATCTTCCAGAATCAGCATGGCTCCCTGTCCCATCGCACGAATCTTCCGGCGGAAGTCCACGAGCTGGTCCTGTGAAACATTGTCACAGCGATTGACTATGGCAAGTTCCGCATTGCGCAGCATCTGTCCCAGGAAGCTTCGCATGTTGGTGTTATTGATGTAGACGCCCAGGGTAGATCCATCCATGATGGTGATGACCTGATAAATCACCCAGCTTTCCGGCATGGAAAGTGTATAGTTTGCCGGACGTCCCTGTGCCTTTGCGAGCTCCGGCTCCGACATCGGTCCCTGGTAAAGGTCATCCTGGTTCCAGACACCATTCCACTCAATGATGACACGTTCCGGATGATACTGTGCCTGGAGCTTTGAAAGGTAGGCCTCATTAAAATCGGTTTCCTTTTCCATAGGAACTGCTACCGTATGATACTTCGCAAGCAGCTCTTCTTCATACTCGGATTCGCCCTCCTCACATAAGAGAAGAAGCGTCGTGCCTTCTGCCTGAAAATACTCCTGCGCCATGGTATATTTGATGAATTCGGTTTTTCCAGCTTCCAGGAAACCGTTAATCAGGAATACCGGAATCTGGTCATCCTGCAGCTCGTAATTATCACTTGTTGCCATACATACTCCTATTTATTCGCAGAAAACCTGCTTCAATGCATCTTCCTTAAGATGAGCGCCGATCACAACCACCTTGCCCGTGAATTCAGGGGAGCCCTCACGCACCTCCGTCTGGCCCGGTACAAGGTCAAAGTACATCCAGTGACCACGATTGTCTGCATCTTCCAGCATACCCTTGCAACGGATGACGGTACCATAGGTCTCGCTCTCTGCCATTTCCTTCAGGATGCTCTCCAGCTTCGTCTTAGAGAATGGGTGCGGTGTCTCCATGCCCCAGTTCGTGAAGACCTCATCCGCATCATGATCATGATGATGGTGATGTGCGTGTTCCTCATGGTCTTCATGCTCCTCTGCCTCATGATCGTGATGGCAGCAGCAGTGTCCCTCCTCATGATCCTCATGATGGTGCTCATGCTCTTCGTCATGCTCATGATGGTAGCAGTGCTCCTCGTCGTGCTCGTCATGGTCATGCTCGTCCTCATGATCATGGTGACAGCAGCAGTGGTCTCCGTCATGATGATGGTGATGGTGGTGATCATGGTGATGATGAATCGTGATACCATTATCGAGCGTCTCAATCACATCGTGATCATCGTCAGCCTCTTCCTCACCCTCATGCGCATGCACACGCTCCATGACTTCCTTCATCATGGACTCCTCCAGATCGTCCTTTCCGGAGATGATGCGGATCAGCTGCTCGCCGCTAAGCTCTGCTTCCGGCGTGGTCACCACCTGTGCCTTCGGATTGATTTCCTTCACAATCTTCACCGCCGTGTTCGTCTTCTCCTCCGGTGCAATATCCGTTCTCGAAAGAACCACCGTGCCCGCATACAGAATCTGGTTGTTGAAGAACTCACCAAAGTTCTTTGAATACAGCTTGGCCTTCTGCGCATCCACGATGGTGACTGCTGCATCGAGCTCCACATCCAGGTTTCCGGAAACCGCCTTCACGGCACCGATAATATCGGAAAGCTTGCCGACACCGGATGGCTCAATGATGATACGGTCCGGATGGTAGGTCTCCACCACCTCTGCCAGCGACTTCTCAAAATTCCCGACCAGAGAACAGCAGATGCAGCCCTGATTCATTTCCCGGATTTCAATGCCGGAATCCTTCAGGAAACCGCCATCAATGCCGATTTCACCGAATTCATTTTCAATAAGAACAACCTTTTCCGTCTTTAACGCCTCATCTAACAGACGCTGAATAAATGTGGTTTTTCCAGCTCCCAGAAAGCCGGATACAATATCTATACGTGTCATATGATTACTCCTTCCAATCATCCTTCTGTGATTTGGGACAATGCAAACGGCCTGCAGGCACATCGCTCTTCGCGCACTGAAAAGGCATGAAGAGAACGGCTCTGCTCATTAGCACTCTCTTAATAACACTGCTAAGTATAGTCAGTGCCCTTTCTCTTGTCAATGAACGCTCGTACGCATTTGCGTGCGTTTCAAAAGATTTCGCACTTTCATATCTCCTCAGCAACATGCATTTCCATGCAAAAATGGTCCCGCGATGTTTCTACTCCGAAAGATACTCGATGGCCTTTCGAAGATCCTCTGCCTTTTCAATGCAGATCGTCGCGCCACTCTCTTCGAGTTCCTTCTGATCCCGGAAACCATAGATGCAGCCGATGGATGGAATTCCGGCACGCTTCGCCGTTTCCATATCGGTATTCGTATCTCCGACATACAGGCAGTCCGCTGCCTGCTTTCCGATATGTAAAAGAGCATCCTCCACGACACCAGTATCCGGCTTTAAAGGGTGTGTACCATCATCGCCGGAGATATAGTCGAAGTAGCCCGGTCCATACGCCGCATCGAGCACCTTGATGGCTTCGTGCAGTGACTTGTTCGTAATGCAGGCGATCTTCCATCCTTCTGCCTTCAGCGCATCGAGGCAGGTCTTCAGTCCTTGATACGGTTCTGCCTTATAGGTGCAGTTATCCTTAAAGAGGTTCATGTACAGACTCCAGGCGTCATCGTAAAGCTCCATGACCTCATCGGCCTTCTGATCCAGATCGAAGGCCTTCTCTTCATCCTTTTCTTCCCATTTTTCCGCTTCCCGGTAATAGCGGTCTGCAGTCGCCGCAAGGGAACGTTCCACAAACTTTTCGCCGCCATTGCCTACATATTTTTTCGTCTGCTCCATCGTGATACGATCGAGTCCCAGCTCATCCATGGTTTTATTCATGGTATCCTGCAGACTGTACAAGGTGTTAACGAGTGTTCCATCGAGATCCATCAAAAGTGCGCTGTATTTCTGTGACATACACTACCTCCATCCATAAAACAGAAAAATTATAACACGAAGAAACTGCAATCGAAAGCAAAGCATGCTAGAATAACGAAAACACAGGGAGGAAACGAAGCGATGAAATTTTATTATGGAGTCCAGAAGGGCCGTCATCCAGGTGTATATGAAAGCTGGGACGCCTGCAAAAAGGAAGTGATAGGGGCAACCGGTGCCATCTATAAAAAATTTGCAGCACGTGAAGAGGCAGAAGCCTTCGTACAGTCGGAGGGATATGGCCACGCTGTGTCCGCCGCTTCGTCTCATCGCACCGCCCCTGCAGCGCCACGGGTGCCCGATCAAGCGACAGCGCCGCTCTTCCATGCGGTGACGGATGTTACGAAAGAGGATATTCTTGCAGAGCTCACCGACGTCACAACGGAAGCGCTCGCCTACGTGGATGGCAGCTTTAATCTCACCTCAGGCATCTACGGTTACGGTGGTGTTCTGCTCTCCCGGGACGGGAGCCTGACCCCGCTGAAGGGACACGGACGGGATGATACACTTCGAACCATGCGAAATGTCGCCGGAGAGATTCATGGTGCGATGGCTGCGATTGAAGCAGCAGCTGCTGCCGGAATTCACAGCATTACGATTTTCTATGATTATATGGGCATCGAGATGTGGGCAAACGGGCAGTGGAAAACAAACAAGGAAGGGACCCGCGCCTATAAGGCCTTTATCGATGATAAAAGGGTATCCATGGACATACAGTTTCAGAAGGTTGCAGCCCACACCGGGGTCCGCTTCAATGAGCTCGTCGATCAGCTGGCAAAGCAGGCTGTGGGCCTTCGCGTCTAAGCTTTTTCATGACGACGTGAGCCTGTCCGTGCCTGGACTTCAGCGATCAGCCTTTGGTGCACTTGTTCTGTAGTCCAAAATGCCGTGGCATGTGCGTTCACATCCCACGGCATTTTCCTTCACGTTTTTTCTTCTTCTCTCTTCGTTCTTTTCTGCTTCTCTATTTTATCATCAGGAGGCGCTGATCGAACGCATCTTCTCTTCGCTTTCTCAGCGCTGTCCGTTTCTCATCCAGTACAATTCGTATCGTTAAATAAATGATGGGGCCAAGGTAGATCAGCAGCACCCAAAGGCTCGCAGCATCCATGGACTGTACCCCCTCCTGGAGGCTTCCGATCCCATAGATACCGGACATCATAAGGGAGGTAAAATCATAAAAGGCGTGCAGAAAAATCATGCCAACGACATTTCGCGCACGCGCATAGATGAGACTCAGATAAATTCCGATCACGACATTCTGCAGCATCTGATAAAGGACGGCTTCCATACTGCTTGACCAGCTCCTATTGATGATATGTGCAAGCCCAAACAGAATTCCTGTGCAATAGGCAGCCTTCAGGCGTCCGAGCGCACAGCTCTTAAAGCTGCGTATCAGGTTTTCTTCAATAATCCCACGAAAAACCGTTTCTTCCAGAAAACCGACAAGGAAAATAAAGCCAAGGAAAAGGAAAATCTGTGTCCACGGAAGACAGTCCTCTTCGATCATCAGAATACGTTCATACTGAAGGAGAAGGATATCCAGGAGAAGAACGAAGGCCCCTGCCTTTAAGGTATCCATAAAGTTGTCCTGCTCCCAGCGAATCTCACTCAGCATGCCCGTGCTCTTCAAAAAAAGCATGGTTAAAATCAGGGCAGATTCTTCACGCAGAAGGAGCCCGCCGTATCCGGGTATTTCAACTCCCTTCGTGACAAATGCAGTCAAATAAAGAATGAGAAGAAAAGAAAACGTCGTCATAGCAGCGTACATGACAGGGTGTTCCTGCATGAACGCCTTTCGCGTTTTCTTCATATCAGCCTCTTTTCAAATCATGATCCTGTCATGTATGAAAAGAAGCTTTAATTCAGAAGTCGGATATACTCAATAAAAAAGCGGACCGAGGATAAAATTCGCGTGCATGGCCTGAACACACGCAGTGTGCAGAAATAGGTTTCTCGTCCACCCAGAAAAAGTACATTATAGAGCGAAACGCTTCGGAGCCCTTCTCCCTTCGGGTTTACGGTCGGCTTTTCACTCAGCTTTTCCATATGAAGATTCAGGAAATGATGAAGCTCAGCGAGATTCAGAACCACATTTTCTTCTATTTCCGCCGTCAGTGAATCCTTCTGTACACTTGTTGTGCCTGTATGCCGGGCTTCGGATCCCGATGAAAGCTGCGTAAAGGGGGTAAGAAAAAGGAGGCAGAGCATGGCCATCAGCATCCACAGAGAACGGCGTCTCTTTAAGCTCCGACTGGTCATGGCTTCCTCCTTTTATTTATAATAGAATGATGTTATGCTCCCGGCAGGTCTCAATCATGTCCTGCGGCCAGATGCTTGCCTGTACCTCACCGATATGGGCCCGGTTCAGAAGAAGCATGCAAAGTCTCGACTGTCCGATTCCACCGCCAATCGTATATGGAAGCTCTCCATTGAGAAGCATCTGATGATACGGAAGTGCCGCGCGCTCTTCACAGCCCGCCTTCTTCAGCTGCTCCCGAAGAGAAGTTTCATCGACACGAATACCCATGGAGCTGATCTCCAGTGCACAGTTCAGAGTCGGATACCAGAAAAGAATATCTCCGTTCAGTGCCCAGTCATCATAATCCGGTGCACGTCCATCGTGAGGCTCACCATTGGAAAGCTGATCCCCGATGCGACTGATGAACACGCATCCATGCTCCTTACAGATGGCATTTTCTCTTTCCTTCGGTGTTTTATCCGGATACATCTGAAGAAGGCTCTCTGAATCAATGAAATAAATATCGTCCGGCAGCTTATTCACCGCATTTGGATATTTATACCACACCTCATGCTCCATATGCTTGATGATACGGAAAATCATACGTACGGTGCCCTCCAGGGTCGTCGTGGTGCGCTCCTCCTTCCGAATCACCATTTCCCAGTCCCACTGGTCCACATAGCAGCTGTGCAGGTTGTCCAGCTCCTCATCTCGTCGAATAGCATTCATATTTGTATAGAGGCCTTCACCTGGCTGAAATCCATACTTTTTCAGTGCCATACGCTTCCATTTTGCAAGTGAGTGTACAACCTCAATGGTTTCCTCTGGCCACCATGGTACGTCAAAGCTTACTGGTCGTTCAAATCCATTTAAGTTATCATTGAGACCCGAGCTTTTCGGCACGAAAAGTGGTGCAGAAATCCGGCTCAGATTCATCTCCCGGCCGAATTCCTTTTGAAAAGTGTCGCGAATGTACTTAATGGCCTCCTGTGTTTCACGCACAGAAAGACGTGGATCGTAATCCTTCGGAATGATCAGTCCCATATTTGCCTCCTAGAGTACGACGGGATATGTCCTCCGAGCACGACCACCCTGTCGACGATATAATGTAAAAATGTAGCACGCGAACTTTCGACATGCAAGAACTATTTCTGCTGCATTTCCTGGTCGATCCAGTGCATCAGTACCGATACGATATAGCGCTGCTCCTCTTCGCTGAGCGCTCGATGTGGTGGAATGTGATGCCATTTGGATAGGCAGCCGCGGCAGCAGCAGGCGGTTGCATGCTGAGCAATGAACACAGGGTGTCCTCGCCACGGTGTCTGTTTTCCATCGTTTCGCGGTTCTGCCGCTGCGAGTCGCTCTCGAATAAACGCCTGCGCATGCTCTTCAATCTTTGCCCGCCCCTGCTTTTCTGCATACGACCGCTCCTGTTTTCCAAGATGAAAGCCAGAACGGAATCGGCTCTCAGAAAGACGGGCGAAGAGGCGCTTCAGCACATATTCTGCTGCCCGGTCAGGGGTGGTTTCCATCCTTCGAAAAGCGAAGCGCCTCCTGATAATACTGCACCGGAGCCCCTGCTTTTCGTGCACGCTCGCTTTCCTCCAGCAGACGATGGTCCTCTGGACTCGCGCCCTGCTCATCCTCATCATCATCGGTCACCTCAATCGGGTAATGAAGATTTTTCACCTGTGGATGCTCTTCAGAGCCCCAGAAATCGGCTGCTTCCTCCTGTGGAAGGGCCGCTTCCTCAGCTGTGACTGTGTCATCAAACGGGCTCCCAGACACCGGCATAAAGCCATCGGCATCCAGAAGGGAAGGGCTTCGCTGAAGCCTGTTCTCCGCGATACCACGTACCGGTGGATTCATGGCCAGGCAAAGCGGAAAGTAGTTCATGCCCGCCTTCATGGCCTGGGATTTCTGCAGACCTTCCGGAATATGATAAACGCGCCCATTCATCTGAAAATTGGCACCTGTCGACAGAAAGTAAAAAGGCGTATCAGCCGCAATGCACTGCTGTCGGAGCATTTTCAACGCCTGAAAGTCGAGTATCCTTCCATCGGCCGCCGTTTCGCCGGCCACCTGAACTGCCTGTACGCACCCTGTCGACAGAATCTCCTCTATATGAAGAGGCTCGCTGAAATGCTCTGTTGAAAGCAGTACAGAGCGTGGAGGCAGGGTGTGTGGATCCAGCTCCTGCCACTCCTTCTCCGCAGAAGCCTGCGTTGAAATATCAATGGACCGCATGATTCCCGCTTCGTACGTCTTCATTTTTCCTCCTCACGGAGCTTCTTTCGCGTTTCCTCATCAATAACCGTTCGAAGCTTCTGAATCGTCTTTGAAAACTTCATATTGTCCAGTCCGTACGTAAGCTGCAGCTCATGCTCAAGTGGCAGCCAGGTACTGAGCTTTGCTTCATCATGCTGTACCACGGCTTCGATTTTATCAAACGCCTTATAGACGCGGGCTTCCGTCGTCTCCAGCGCCTCCATTTCTTCCCAGAGTGCCGAAAGCTCTGCATCAAATGGAGCCGGCATGGAATGAAACCACTGAAGAAGCAGATCTGATTCCTTCTCCGAATCCGCATCCGTTTTATAAAAGGAAGGAATATCTCCCGTAAAGGCCTCTCCCAGATCATGGATGATACACATCCGAAGAATCTTATCGATGTTCAGCTCTGGAAATTCCTTTTCCAGCTCATGACTGTACATCAGCACCATAAAGGCCAGGCGCCAGCTGTGCTCTGCCACCGATTCATGTCGATCCTGTGAGGTCCAGCTGTGTCGTGTATTATTTTTCAGCATCTCTGCACGATGCATAATGTCTAAAAACTCATATTCTGTCATATGAAGACCTCCTGCAATGGATATGCCGCGCATATCAGGTCCGCAGCATCCCGTCATTTCGTGAAGTCTACCTGCCGTTTTCTGAAGTAGCTTGAAACAGTGTCCACGGGTACTCTTCCGGCGGTTTTACTTCAAAATGGCATTCCTGCTTTTCTGCTTCATCATAAAACGAAAGTGTATTACAGAAAAGTGCGAGATGCGGGCAATGCTGACGAGATCCATATTTGCCATCACCAAAAAGTGGCATTTTTCTTGCCGCAAACTGACAGCGAATCTGATGAAAGCGACCGGTCCGAAGTGTAACCTCGACAAGGGACGCCCTATCCACGGTATTCAGCACCGTATAGCTGAGCTCTGCTTCCTTCACCCCGTTTCGTTTCCGTTTTACAGGGTACATTTTTTTCTTCATCCGGTCTTTATAAAGCAGGTCCTTCATTGTACCGCCGGGCGTCTCCGGAGTCCCTGATACCACACAGAGATACGTTTTATGAAGTCTGCCCTCTGCCAGCAGCCGACTGAGACCGGCCGCCGTATCACGGTCCCGTGCCAGCACCAGCAGTCCGGATGCCGCCTGATCCAGACGATGCACCGGATAATACATCCTGGGCGTTCCACCTAAGGCCTCTGCCAGGCGTTCTGGCACATCATGCTCTGCATCTTCACCAGCCGCCTTACAGACCACGATATAATGCGCATTTTGATGAATGATCTTCATTTTTTCGCTTTCCGTTCCTGATCGCGCTCTTCGGCAAACTTTTCAAGGCTTGAAATATGATTACAGTACTCGGAAGCCGCGCAGGATGCGCAGCCCTTATATCCGGAGCAGCCCTCCTTTTCCAGATCTTCCTTTTTCATTGCATGTCTGAAAATATAAATGGTCATGGCGGCAATCGCTGCCATGATGATCAGTGCCATGGTTAAGTTCATGTTTTCTCCTTCTATGCAATACCTGTCGTAGCATCGCTTGTTTTATTTTTTATCATCGTCTTCAATGCCATGCCTTTGCAGAAGCTCATCCAGACTAGGGCTTCAGCATGATAAAGACACCGTTATTTCCTCGCAATCCCTTCGTATAACGATGGCTGAACAGAAGCTCTGGATTACAGTTCGTACAGAGATCGGTCACACTGATTTTCTCGGAAGGCACCCCTGCCTCCTCCAGAACAATGCGATTTGCTGTCCATAGATCAAGGTGATACTTATGCTCGCCCGTCTCCTTGATTCCATCATCCTGCAGGATTTCCTCTGCATGATTTCTAAAGCTCCGCATAAATTTCAGGGCTACGTCCTCCGAAATTTCATAGCAGTCTTTACAGATGCTCGGACCGATGGCACAGATCAGGTCCTTCGGTTGCGTGCCGAAGCTTTGCTGCATTGCCCGAATCGTGACCTCTCCCATGCGCTGAACGGTTCCGCGCCATCCTGAATGACTCGCACCAATGGCGCGATGCACGGGGTCCACAAAGAGAAGCGGAACACAGTCCGCAGCAAAAATGCCAAGTGCAAGCCCTGGTACATCCGTGATCAGGCCATCCACATCCTCGTAGGAGCGCGGACGAACCGTTCCCATGCCAGCGTCCTCTCTGTGGACGACCCGTACATTCGTCGTATGGGTCTGCTGGCTCAGAACCATGTGCTGCTCATCGGTTCCGAGCACAGACGCCATTCGGCGGAAGTTTTCATGCACCCAGCTGTCCTCGTCACCATGTCCAAAGCGAAGATTCATCGATGCATAGATGCCCTGGCTTACACCGCCGATGCGCGTGGAAAATGCATGCTCCACAATGCCCGTTTCACGGATCGCCGGTACCTGCATATAGAGAAGTGCACTGCCATCCCTGTTTTCTGTTTTCTGTATTTCCATCACAGGCCGAAGGCCCTTCCGTTTAATATTCAGCATAGTCTTAACTTTAGCATAAATCGAACAGCATCACAAACAAAAAGCTTCAGGTAAACCTGAAGCTTCATTCGTGACGGATCCGGGAATCGAACCCGGGATTCAGCCGTGAGAGGGCTACGTCTTAACCGCTTGACCAATCCGCCATATAATATTAAGTTTTAAATGACGGATCCGGGAATCGAACCCGGGATTCAGCCGTGAGAGGGCTACGTCTTAACCGCTTGACCAATCCGCCATGTCTGTGTCGCTTCAAGCGACTTGCTTACTATATCAGCCTCCCACCCTAAAGTCAACAACTTTTTTGAAAATTTTCAGGTTCAATTTTCAGCCTGCG